>Ga0272482_10000067_pt1 | contig 31726 bp, 28 predicted proteins | sample RVTome_8_FD_192427 | JGI IMG/M metagenome (GOLD analysis project Ga0272482, IMG submission 192427) | Soil microbial communities from uranium-contaminated site in the Upper Colorado River Basin, Wyoming, United States - RVT160D0 (version 2) ...
CCATCAGGCCCGCACCGGCAACGGTCCCGCCGTCGCCGCAGTGCTACGCAACACCGCCATCGGCTACCACCGCAGCAACGGCGAAACCAACATCGCCCGGGCCACCAGACGCGTCAACCGACGCCCCACGACTTGATCAACGCCGTGACCAGCACAACGAGAACGCAATAGCCCTGACCGATCCATGATCCCACGCCGCCCTAACACCCCGGCTGAGCAGCCTCAACACCCGCGTCACGCTGTCTCATGAGACATGCAGTTTCTGGAGAACACGGGTTTGATAACCTACAATTTAGCCCACTACTCCAAGCGGCGCCCCGTGGGCGCTCATCCAGTCCTCCGGGTCGACCGGGCCCCTCGGGTTGACGTGCACCTCGTAATGCAGGTGCGGTCCGCTGGAGTGGCCGGTGGAACCGAGCTCGCCGATCGGCTGCCCGGCGATCACCGGATCACCGACCTTCACGTACGGCTGGGTTTGCATGTGGCAGTACCGCGTGGTGATTCCGCCCGGATGAGCAAGATCAACATACCAGCCACAGCCTCTCGTGTATTCGGGGCTCCCGTCGCGGTCGCAGCCCCACTCGCCGCCGGTGCGGGTGTCGATGGCGTTGCAGCGCACCCGCTGCACGGTGCCGGAGGCAGCGGCCACGATGGTGGTGTGCCGGGCTGCGCCAAGGTCTGCGCCGTCGTGTGTGGGGCGTTCTGTGGTGCGGAACCCGGACACGACCAGCGCGCGGACCGGCTGTGTCCAGCCTTGCGCGGAGACGCCGCTGCATGGGTTGATCCCCACTGTGGACAGTCCCAGCGCGGCGCCGACGTGGCTGACGAGGCGGATGGCCTCGGCGGTGTGCTTCGCGTACGCATCGGGATACGCCGAGAGCTGCACCGCCTGCGCCGCCTCGGTTAAGGGCATATGTTGCCAGCCCTCAATCGTGACGAGCCTGTCGAAGAACTTGCCCGCCTGGTAGGCCGGATCGCGCAGCTGCTGCGGTGTGCCCCAGCCCTGGCTGGGTCGTTGCTGGAACAGGCCGATCGAGTCGTCCGCGCCGCCGGGCAGGTTCCGCAGCGTCGACTCCTGCATGGCGGTGGCCGTGGCGACCACCCATCCCCACGGCGGAACGCCTCTGGTGTTGCCGACCGTGACGATGCTCGCCACGTTGTCGAGCTGCTCGGCGTCCCGGCCGTCCAGGGCCGGTATCGGGCCGCCCGGCGTGACCGGTCCGGGTACGGCCGGTGTTGTCGAAGCCGCCCCGGCGGTGGCAGGAACGCACGTCATGCCCCCGCCGCCGCCGAATATCGCGGCGCCGCCGAGCAGCGGGATGGCGATGATCGCGGCGAAGACCGCGACGATCAGGCTGATGAGTTTTCGCATGGCGGCGCACTCCTTCCGGCTGAAGCGAAAAAAGGCCGGTGGGCCGCCCTCACGGGCGGCCCACCGACCTGGCGGTGAACGGGTGGTGCGGTGCGGCTATGCGGCGTTGTCGGTCTGCGGCTCGGCGGCGCCGGCGGCCGGCTGCGCGGTTTCGGTTGGGCTCGCCTCGTCCTGGCCGTCGTTGCCGGCCTCGCCGCTGGTGTCGCCGTTGGGCTGCTCGGCGTCGGTGAGCTTGTAGCGTTCGGGGTCGTCGCCGATCAGTTCGGCCTTGCCGGCGTTGGCGAACTTGCGCATCGCGTTGGTGATGGCGCCGGGGCTGCGGCCGGGCAGGTGGATGGCGACGCGGCCACCGGTCCAGCCGACGATGCCGGCGAAGGCGGGTAGCGGGTGCTCCCGCATCACCTTCTCGACCATGGCCTCCAGCTCGCCGGGGCGCAGCTTCGGCAGGCCGTTGGACAGGATGACCGGCTCGCCGGGTTCGCCCCGACGGACCTGCGGCATGGTGCGCCGGCATTTGCCGCAGTAGGCGGGCGTCTTCTGCCAGCAGTCCTGGCAGATCTTCGGCATCTGGGCCTGGCAGCCGCGGCACAGCTTCGGCGGTTCCGCCTCGGCCTGCTTCTCGTCGCCGTCCTGCTTGGCCTGCCCGTCCGGCGTGGCCTCGCTGTCGGGCTGTGGTTCGACGGCCGGACGGGCATCGGTCCCGCTGTCGTCGGCGGCCGGTGCGTCGGTGACGAGCTGCGCGTCGTCGGCCGGGTCCGGCGAGCCGCCCGACGGCACCGAGTCAGTTGCCTCGTCTGGGGTCGCGGCGCCGGCGTCGCTCGTGCCGGTGGTGTCAGCGTCCGGCACGTCGGCGTCGTCGGTCGCCCCCGGCTGGGTGGCCTCGTCGTCGGCGGGTGCCGGGTCGGCGAGCTGCCAGCGGGTCGGGGCGCCGTCGGCGGGGTCGCCGCCGTCGTCGACCTTGACGATCAGGTTGGCCTTGGCCAGGTCGTTGATGGCCTTGTCGGTCGTTGAGCGGCTGCGGCCGGTGCGCTCGCTCAGCTCGTGCACGTTGCCGGGGCCGGCTTGCAGTGCGTCGAGTGTGCGCTGTGCGCTGGGTGTGAGCTTGTCCATTGCGGACGGTTCCCTTCTTGGGTTTGGTGGATAGGGCAAAGCCCGACCTCGCGATCGGGGTCGGGCTGGTCTGCGGGTGCCCGCCTTATCAGGCGGAGGTGGCGTCGGCCCGCGCGGGCGGTCGTTCGGCGACCGGCGCGGGAATCGCGGCGGTCGAGGTGAACTGGTGTTGGAGCCGGAGTAGGGCGGCGCGTTCGAGGTGCCGGACCGCGTTGACGGTTCTGCCCATCGCTTTCGCGGCGGCGTCGCGGGGGTAGCCGTCGATGTGCCGGAGTTGGACCGCCTGGCGCTGGTCCGGGGTGAGCCGGGCGAGGGCGTGTACGAACGTCGTCCGCGTCACGGCTTCGGACACGGTCGGCGCGGCCGATCCGAGGGGATCTGGGGTGGGGCGGGTCTGGTGGTCCTCGCCGACGGTGTACGCCGCGCGGACGTAGCGCCGGTTGGACCACTGGTGGCGGGTCACCGCCCGTGCCGCGAGGCGCAGCATGGAGCCGATCGGGTCCTGCCCGATGAGGGTCGGCTCGGCCAGGGCGAAGCAGTACGCGTCGTGGACGAGGTCGCCGATGGCGTCGCGGTCTCGGTCGCGCATGCGCACCGCGACGTACCGGGTAACGGTGTCTAGGGTCAGCTGGTACAGCTGCGCGAAGGCGGCCCGGTCGCCGGAGCGGGTGCGGTCGACGAGGCCGGCGTCGAAGGTCGTGCTGCGTCGGTGGCGGTTGGTCACCGTGGGCCGGTGCAGTGTCTGGGCCATGACAAGGGCTCCCTTCAGCGAAGCGGTGCAGGGGGGAATCCCGGGCATGGCCGTGCGGCCATGCCCGGGGGTGCGCGCGGTGGCGCGGGCTTGGCCGGGCAACGGCCGTGGTCAGCGATGTGTCGGCATCGGGGTGCTCGAAGACGGTCGGCCGGCGCGAGTCAGGCGATGAGCGCGGCCTGCTCGTCGGGCGACAGTTGGCCCGGTGTGCGGCCCTTCCACTGCTCGGAGTCGCGCAGTGCCCACCAGCGCAGCAGGGCCCGGCACGCGGCGGCGTCGGTGTCGGCCGGCGGCAGCGGGTAGACCAGGTGCGGGCAGGTGGTCCGGTGATCGGGATGCGTGTACGCGGTGGCCTGCCAGCCGGCGCTACCGAGCCAGATCTCGCCGACCAGCGCGCCGTAACTGGAAAGCCCGTGCACCTCGGCGGCAACCTGGTCCGGCGTCACGAACCACGTCAGTCCCTTCTGGTCGGCGCTGAGCGCGACCATGCCCCGGCTCGGGTCGTACGGCTGCACCCACAGGTGCCGCACCCGAGGGTCACGGGTCAGCGGCCGGTGCCGGCGCCACACCGCATACAGCGACAGCAACGCTTCCCGTTGGGCGTCAAAGCGTTCGAGGTGCTGCACGCTGCGGACCGTGTCGACGTCCAGCGAGTGCGGGTAGACGGTAGTCAGGTCGCTGATGGTGCTGGCGTGCCGGTGGCATGTCTCGCCGACGCGGCCCAGGACGCGGGCCAGCACAGCGGCGGTGGCGTTGAAGTCGCGCGCGGTGCGAGCCAGTTCGACCGCGATGTGCGCGATGGGGTCACGGTTGTCAGTGTCACCGGTGTCGTAGCGCCACAGGTGTTCGGTCAGGGCGTCGTTGGTGGCGACCGCGATAGCGGTCAGCGCGGGGTCGTAGGGCACGGTTCGGGGTCTCCTCACAGGGTTCGGGCCGCCCCGCCGGGCGGCCGAAAATGGGCCACCCGGCACGGGCCGGGGCATATCGCCGCTCCATCCGCACGCCCCGTCAAGGCGCGGCTGGAGGGCTCGAACGGCGAACAGCCGGCCGCAGAAGCGACCGGCTGTCCTCAAAGGAGAGATAGATGGGTGGTTAGGGCTGTGCTCCGACCGTGACGGCGAGGATCTGATAGCTGCGGCGCAGCTTGGTCAGATACGCGCCGGCCTCGGCCAGGAAGCGCAGCTTGTCAGCCAGCGACGAAGTGGCGGGCTCCAGGAGCCGTCCGTCGTCGGTGACGACCGCGTCCCCGGTGATGGCCTGCTGCCAGTGCACGACCGCGTAGGTCGCCTCCCCGGCCTGGTAGGCGTCCAGCTCGTACGGGTCCAGTTCGACCCGGGAACTGGGGTGGGAGTTGTAAGACAGCATCGCCAGCACGCGTGGCTGGGCCTCGAACCGGCGGCAGGCCTCCTCCAAGCTGACCTTCTTCGGGTCGGCCTTGTGCTGGGCCAGGAAGTCCTCCCAGGTCTTGGCCACCTGAAGGTTGCGGACCACCTGCGCCCAGATGCGCCACCGGTAGACGGCGTTCTGGCTGGCGTTGGTGACCGCAGCGGTCAGGTCGAGGCGGCTCTTGCGGCCACCCGCGGCCCAGACGACCGCGCCGAAGCGACGGGTCACCCGGACCAGGTGCCGAGCCGACCACCGGCTGAACCAGCCGATAATCCGCCGATGGCGGACCGGGAACATGGTGCGGGGCGTGCCAGCCGGCAGATCGTGCCAGTCGAGCAGCTCCGAGGCGGAGAACCAGTCGATTGGGGTGTCGGCGGGCATGCAGACGATGACGGTACGAGCGGTGCTGTTGGTGGACACGGCAGGGTGCTCCCTTCGCAGAAACTGCGGACAGGTGGGATTCGCACCAGTGCCGTCGCCGAAAGTAGGACCGCTATGGACAACGCCGAGGCGAACACCAGCCGACCCGAAACGGGTGGGCTGAAAGGTGTTCGCGCGAGGCGCGAGCGAGTCGAAGTGGCGACGAACGGTGCTGGAACAAATAGATGTGCTCTGCACCGTAACTTCGCCACCTGACAGGCCAAGCCCCGCCGCAACCTCCGACGGGGCTGTCACCTGCGGTGTTAGGAACCGGCTCGCCGGCTGACAGGTCCTGTCAGGTCCGGTCCGACCGGCGGGACGGTGCTGTCAGGCCGCGAGGTCGGCCTGACCTGACAGGTCGAGCTGCCCGTCGACCCAGTTCGGATTGCTCACCGTGTTCATGCCGTGGTCCGTGGGAAGGTCCACCAGCGAGATCCGCTGCCACCCGTCAACTGGCAGCCACACCGCGTCGGCGGGATCCTGCTCGTGCGTGGCGGTGGCCACCGGCACCTGCGGCAGCATCCCCCGCAGCATCTGTTGCAGGTGCGACTCCCGGTCGGCGTTGGGCAGCCAGAACAGCACCGGGTAGGTCGGTCCGCCGGAGGCGGCGAGCCGTTCGTACGCCTCCAGCTTCGCGGTCACGCGGGTCAATGGCTCGGTGCCCATGTCGGTCTCCAGGAACCAGCCGACCGTGCGCCCACGCGTCGTCCACAGCCCGTGCCCGTCCGGGCGCACGCGCATGAACCTCGTGGTCGCGGTGTGCTCAGACCACCACCGGTCCAGCCGGACCCGCTGGTCGATGCGGTCGGTGAACGCCAGCCGGACGAAGAACTCGTTGGTGGCCAGCAGGTGCGGCAGTCGCGCTCGGGCGGCCAGTCGGCTGACGTGATCGCGGTGGGCTCGCACGGTCGGTGCCGGGCGGCCGGTGGCTCCGGCCATGAACCGGGCACCGGCCAGGCCGAGCACCCAGTGCCAAGGCTCCGACCCGCCGACCAGGCGGGCGAACCGGAACCGGTCCAGCAACCCCAGCACGTACAGCTCGCGGAGCCGGATCTGACAGGTGCGCATCGCCCGGTAGTGCAGGCGGTGGACCTGATCGGTGGTCAGGACCAGGTGCTCATCCAGCAGGCTGAGCAGGTTCCGGTCACGGGGGGTCAGATGGTGGTAGAGGGCCAGCGGATTGTTGGCCGATGCGGATGTGGGCATAGGCAGTCACCCCTCAGAGGTAGACAGATACTCCCGGTACGGGAGTCTGGACGGATGGATCTTGCGGACCGGTTGACCGGTCCGCTGGTGGACGGCCTGACAGCCGCCTAGATCGGGACTCGTTCGGGGCCTCGCTTCCGAAATGCCCCCGAACGAGAGACAGCCGAGAACCCTGCCGAGCACCCAAACGAGGGGCCTCCAGCCGGGATGTTGATGACTTGATGTCGTGTGTGGACGGTCCTCGGTTCAGGGTTTCGGCGCGGTGCGCCGGCGCATCGTCGTGCGGGCGACCTGCTGCATGGCGGATTCCTCGGTCGGCCGGACGTGCGCCGCGGCGACCTTCTGCCGGATCGCGGTGGCCTCACCGGCCGCTTCCACCGGCGGGTTGGTGGTGAAGGTGAACGCCGGCATCTCCCGGTTGGCGACCAGCAACCGCGCGGAGGCGGTGAACACGTCCAGATGGGACAGGTCGTGGTCCTCCAGCTCGGGACGGGTGTGCTTGGCCAACTCGCGGGCGTCGTTCGGGTCGACGTTGAAGAACACCTTCGACCGGGCGTTCGCCGAGACCGCGTCAGCGGTCTCCTTCGGCAACTGGGCCAGATTCTGATGCGCCAACACCAGGCCCAGCCGGAAGCCCCGGGCCTCGGCGAGCATGTCGTCCACCGAACCCGGCAAATTCAGAAAGTTTTGACATTCATCGATGTAAAGTGTGGCGTCTTTTCGCTGGTCCTCGGGTTGTCCGGCGCGGGCGATGGCGGCCTGCCAGACGCGGGCGACGATCAGCGAGCCGAGGATGCGGGCGGTCTCCTCACCGAGCACACCCTTGGGCAGCCGGCACAGCAGCAGCCCGCCGTCCAGGATCTTCGACATCTGGAACGAGGTGTGCGCGGTGCCGATGACGTCTTTGACAAAATCGCGCAGCAGGAACGCCCGCAACCGGGCCAGGACGGGGCCGATGACCTGGGCGCGTTGGCCCTCGTTCATCGAGTCGTACCAGACCCAGAACCCGCCCAGCCCCTCGGGATCGGACAGGTCTTGGGTGAACCGGCCCCGGAACTGCCGGTCGCTGAGCAGCGACGACACCAGCGACAGGGTCGGGTGGGCGTGGCGCATCAGGGTCAGGCACGACACCCGCAACGTGTCGTCGATGCGCGGCCCCCAGTGCCGCTGGAAAATTTTGGAGAAGACGCCGACGAGGTTGTCCACGGCCAGGTGCGGGTCACCGCCGTCATCGAGTGGGTTGAAGCAGGCCGGATTGTCCTGCTCGGGGTCGATGATCGCGATCCGGTCGGCGTACTCGGCCGGCAGCCGGTCCAGGATGTCTTTCACGAGGTCGCCGCGCGGGTCGATGACCACCGTGCCCCGCCGGGCGTGCACGTCCGACAGGATCATGTTGAGCAGCAGCGTGGATTTCCCGACGCCGGTTTTGCCGATCAGGTGCACGTGTTGGCGGGCGTCGACCACGTTCAGTCCGACGGAGTGCCCGCCGATCTGGGATCGGCCGAGCACTTTCACGCCGCGCCCGCCGGACGGGATCGCCGCGGGCGCAGGCACCGCCCGAGCTCTCGCCCGGTCCAAACCCGGCACGGCGAGGTCCTGCGGCAGCGCCGCGAGCACGGCCAGCTCCTCCACCGTGGCGAGGAAGCCGCGCAGCAGCCGCCGGGAGGCGAGCACCGCGACCGGCTGTGCCATCTTCATCCGCCGCAGCCGGTTGGGGCGGGTGTAGGTGGCCGCCGCCGACGCGAACGTGTGCGCCAGCCCGTGCAGCCGTGCCCGCATCCGCTGGTGTCGCTCGTCGTCGCGCCGTTTCTCATCCTTGCTGCGCTTGTCATCCTTGACGCCCTTGTCATCCTGCTTCGCACCGTTGTTGCTCTGGTCGTCATCGACGGCGACGGCGTAGCGGATGGCGATCTCGAAGTGCGGCACCCGGACCGCCTTGTCCACCACCGCGTGCTGATGTGCGTCGGCCACCGGATCCCGGCCGCCCTCCGGGCGGGAGGCTGAACGGGTACTCCGGGTGCGTGGGGATGGGCCGGGCAGGAACACTTCGAGCAGCCACAGGATCGGCTCGATCGCCAGCCGCGCCATGCTGTTGACCGCCTTGTTCGCGACGTCGCCGCCGGGGGCACCGGCAGGCTTCGACGCGGCCCGCCGGGCGCGGCGGACCCGGCGGGCCGAGGCGGGGCGGGCCAGGATCTGCACGCACGCGTGTTCCCGATCGCGGACCCCGGCACCAGCCGACAGCAACGCCCGCAGCGGATCCACCTCGTGCTCGGTACGCAGCGGCAGCCCCTCGGTCTCCTGCGGCCACAACGCCCCGCCGGCCTGCTCCGCCACCGTCCCTGGGATCGGCGGTCCGGCCGTCTCGTCGACCGCAACGGTGCAGGCGGGCCACGCCGCCCGCACCGCGCTTTCCACGGAGCCGGGCGGGACGGTGCCGGGCACCCACATCCGGATCGTGAGGGTGCGGCCGGTCCAGGTGTACTCCCACCCGACGTGCGGCGTGCCGTACAGCCGGCGCCGCCACACCGACGGGGTGAGCACCCCGGTCATGGTGGACCACAGCGCGGCGGCCGACTCCGGTGTGACTTCCGGCGGCGCGGCGATGCTCACCCAGCGGGCACCCTCGACCAACCGGCGGTGCCGCCAGGCCAGAACCTGGTCCCGGCCGACCACGTACCCGACGAGACCGAGCGCCGCGACGACGGCCAGCCACGGCCGGTCGGTCACCCACGACACCCAGGACTGGTCGGTCATCACTGCTCACCGCCGATCCCCGTCACGGCCAACCGGTGCTCGTTGCCGGAGGCTTGGGAACGAAATGGCACCCTCGACCGGCCAGCAACCAGCAGGCCCTCGCCCCTGCCCGCCGAGAGCAGCAGTCGGGCCTCGCCACCGGTCAGGCCGAACGCTTCGGTGACGGCGTCGATGGCCTGTGTGGACTGGCGCATCAACACCTGCGTCGCCGCGTTGGACACGACCGTGAGTCCGAAGTTGCTGCTGAGCACGTCGGCCGCGTCCTGCGTCACCACGGTCAGGCCCGCGTTGCGCTTGCGGCCCGCCTTCGCCATGAGGGACAGGAACCTGGCGCCCTCGCCGTCGCGCATCAGCAGCCACGCTTCATCGACGACTACGAGCCGCTTCGTCTGGCGTGTGCTGGTCGGTGTCTGGTCGATGCGGCCCCAGATGTGCTTGAGGGTCAGCAGCGTGCCGATGGTGCGCAGCTCGTCCGGCAGGTGCCGCAGCGACCAGACCACCAGGTGGCCGTCCGGCCGTGTGGTGGTCGGCCCGTTGAACAGGTCCTTGAAAGTGCCGGAGGTCCACGGGGCGAGCCGGGCCGCCATCTGCTGCGCGGCCGAATCCTTGTCGGCGGTCAGGGTGGCGGCCAGGTCACGCAGCAGCGGTGCCGGCCTGTCCCAGGTCGCCGGGTCGTGGGTGATCCCGGCCGCCTCGTAGGTGGCGGGAATCGCCCGGTCCAGGGCCTGTCCCTCGCTGGGCGGCGGAACCATGCCCAGCATCACGTTGATGATCGTGTGCACGGCCAACTGCTGGTCGCGCAGCACGGTCGGTTCCGTGTCGACCGGCAGGTCGAGGGGGTTGATGCATACACCGGGTGCGCCGAGCTGGATGACGGTGCCGCCCACGTGTTCCGCCAATGGCGTGTATTCGTCCTCCGGGTCGATCACGGCGACTTCGACACCCTGGTACAGGTTGCGCAAGACTTCCAGCTTGACGAAGTACGACTTGCCCGCCCCGGACCGGGCCAGCACGACGCTGTTGTGGTTGTCCTGCGCCCACCGGTTCCACATCACCACCCCGTGCGAGGTGGTGTTCACCCCGTACATCACCGCGTCGGCGCTCGCGTGCTGGCCGGGGGCCGGGGCGGCGAGGTCGCCGGAGGCGAACGGGAACGCCGCGGCCAAACTTTCGGTGTCGAAGATGCGCCGCATCCCGAGCTTGTCCACGCCCAGCGGCAGGGTGGTGGTGTAGCCGAGGTGGTGCCGGAACGTCGCCGGTTGCAGGTCCAGCAGCATCGACGCGGCGGCCGCCCGGACGCCGGCCGCCGTCTCGTGCAACTCCTGCAGCGAACGGCCGTGCACGGTCACGTAAATGCCGGCGTCGTGCAGCTTCGATGCGCCCCGGGCGACCCGCTCGGCCAGGTCGGCGGCGTCGCTGGCGGCGGCCTCCACCATCGGATCGGACAGCTTGCCGCGTTCGGCGTCGATCCGCCGTGTCGATTCCAGGCGGGCGCGCTGTTTGGTGAGCATCGGCGCGGCGATCTGCGCCAGCACCGACTCGATGTGCACGGCGACGGTGACCCGGCCCGGGTAGGACAGCAACGGGACCAGCCACGCCGGACCGACTTCGGCCGGGAAGCCGCACACCGCGTAGGTGGCGGCGTAGTCGTCTCCGACCCGCACATGGGTCGGGGTGATCTCCAACGCCGCAGGCGCCGGCACCGGATCGACCGGCGCCTTCGCGGCGGTACGGGAACGGTTGCGGGTGAAAAGGCTCATGACGTCCTCCGGACGGTGATCGGGATGCCCGGCACGGCCCTCGGGCCGGGCACAGGCGGCTGGTAGGGGTCGACCGCACTGGCAAGCGCGGTGGTGACCGCGCCGCCGTCGAGCGGGTCCGCGGACACGCCCAGGGCGCCGAAGGCGCGGACCGTGGCCTCTCGGGTGGGGCCTTGCGGGACGACGGCGAGCACCTGGCGGCGCAGCGGATCCCGGGTGTGGTCGAGTTCGAGCAGGAACGCGGCGTAGTCGTCGGCCGCCCGCCGCAGCGCTTCGTGCGGCAGCCGGGCCGTGTTGTCCAGCACCGCCTGCGCGTACGGGGTCAGGTCATGCCGCTGGGCGGCGACCACGATCTGCGCCGGGCCGTTCAACGCGTTGAGCCATTGCCCGAACCCGGACAGCAGCGCGGCCTGTTCCTGCCCGGTACGCAACGCCACGTTGGTGGTGCCGCAGGCGATCACGCAGCGGGCCGCGCCGTCCACGGTCAGGGTGCCGTCGGCGGCGATCGTCGTGGCGGCCGTGCACAGCGGCGCCGGCACCTTCGGCGGCGCGGTCGCCTCGACCAGCATCTGTCCGGCGCGGCTGCGGCCCGGGGTTTGCAGCTTCGGCACGCGGCGCAGCGCGAGGCCGTGGCGTAGCCACACATCCAGCGGCAGGCCGTCGCGTTTGCCGAGCGCGACGACGACGGTTGCTGCGGCGATCGGTATCGCGGTGATGACCCACGCCATCGGGGGTAGCAGCGGACCGAAGTTCGAGTACAGGAGCCAGCCGGCACCGGCGACGGTGCCGATGATGGCAAGCTGCCGGAAGCTTAGGCCCCAGGCGATTTTGTCGGGAGCGCCGATGTCTGCGGGCACGGAAGCCCGGGGGATGTCGTCGTCCATTGTGGAACTCCTTGGCAGTTGTGATGGTTAGCGGCGTCCGGGGATGCGCATGCGGCGGGTGATCGACTGCACGACCACGGCGCGCAGCACTACTCCGGCGGTGGACATCTGGCCGCCTCGGGTGACGTAGCGGCCGACCAGCTTGGGGATGCGCATGGTCACCAGCAGCAGGCAGGCGGCGATGAACAGGTTGAACACGTCGGTGCTCGCGCCGCCGGGCAGGCCCAGCAGGATCGGCACGTTGTGCTCCGGGTCGACCAGCAGGTCCACGCCGGTGGTGAAGAAGATCGCTTGTAGCAGCGGCGTGGCCAAACAGCCCAGCAGCGAACGCCACCACAGCCCGGCGGCAGCTTGGGTTTGCGGCAGGGCGTGACACGCCAGGGCGACCGGGGCGATCCCGGCGAGCACGATCAGCGTGGCGACCCGGGCGAACCAGCCGACCAGCAGCATGTAGAACAGCACGACGATGATCAGCCCGATCACCACCGCGAGTACGGCTGAGGACGGGTTGGTCAACGCGCCGACGATGCGGGCCTTGACGAACTCGATGACCTGCGGACCGGACGCGGTCTGGCCGACCATCGCCACCGTCAACGCGTTGGCCGTCTCGATCAGCATGCGGCACAGCTCGACGCCGAAGTTCGAGGCCACGAACCCGAACACCAGCCGGGGCAGCAGGTCTTTGGCCTGGTATCGGATCTGGAAGGTGCCATGCGTCATCGCGATGGCACCGGCGGCGATGATGGCCAGCACGAAGGCGGCGTTCACCACCATGACCGAACGGCCCACCAAAGCTTGCACCTGAGGGAAGACCGTGACGTCCGGGCTGGTGAAGAAGGCCGCGGTCAGCAGCGAGACCAGCCCGCCGAGCATGCCCTGCACACGCTCGGCGAGCCACTCGATCAGGCCGTTGTACAACCAGTCGGTCATGGCGGCTTCAGCCGCCGAGGATGCCCTGCAAGACCTGCAGGATCACCGGGGCCAGCACCGCCAGGGCGTAGCCGGCCAGGGCCGCCTTGAAGTTCCCCTTGGCCTGTTCTGCCTGGGCCGGGTCACCCCCAGCGGTCATGTACCGCAGGCCCCCGATGACGAGGAACAAGGTGGCCACAGCCGCCAGGATCGTCATGATCCATTTCTTGAGGCCGTCGATGACCTCGGGGATGGTCTTCGCCGCCAGAACATCCGGGGCGGGTGCTGCGGCGATCAGGTCTCCGGCAGCGGAGACGAGGGTGTAGGCGTGCATGAGCGGTCTCCACAAAGGACTCGTGGGACCGCCTCGATGGGGAAACCTGGGGTGCTGGTCGGTGGGGGCGCTCCTCCCTACGTCGTTGCGAAGGTTGGTGGTCAGTACGCCGTACCGGATCGCGGCCAGCCGCCCGAGGTACTGCGTCCCCACCGAGGCGGGCACGCCATCAGCGGCATGCACCCGCCCAGACCGGCGCTGTCAGCCCGTACGAACTCGCCGCCCACCTGACCCGACCTGTCAGCACCTAACGCCGCTGGTAGCAACACAAACGCAACGTTGGTGGGGCGCATCGTTGACAGGTCCGAGCACGGCGGCGCGCACCTGTCAGCCGCCGCATCGCACGCCTGGAGGTGGCTGTCCACGACGCATGCCGGTCTGCGGCACGGGCGAGGCGAGCCAACCCGTTTCGGGGCGGACTCGGCGTTGCGACGAACCCGGAGCCAGGTGGCGGCGGTGCCAGATCTCGTGAGAACCCGAACGATCCGCTGCGCGGATCCGTCGCCGCCCATGCCGGGGCATGCGATTCGCGGCGTGAACTCGCCGGCTCCTGCTCGCGCTGAAGGCTGCGCCGACCGACCCGAACCGGTGCGGCTGCACGACGGCGGTGGGCCTGCCGACGTGGAGACGACGGAACAACCGTGAGATTCGGATCCGGCAGGATGCCGTGTCACACCATGGCGTGGCCCTACGCCGTGGAAGGTTGCTTGCCCTGCCGGGGTTTGGAATGGTCCCGTCGTGGCAGCAGCTGGATCGGCTAAGCCGACGGTGTCGGGGCCATCAGTGGCCGACAGTGGCTGGCGTCCTTCTTTTCGTCGGCGTTGGGCGGCCTTCGCGGCGAACGAGTTCGGCAGTGCTCTGGGCTACGCGGCTTTGCCTATCGTCGCAGTCCTGGTTTTGGGAGCCTCGGATTTCCAGGTTTCGTTGCTGGCCGTACTGGCAGGCGTCGTGAGCGCGGTCGTGGCGCTGCCGCTCGGTCCTTGGATCGAACATCACCGCAAATTGCCGGTGATGATCGGGATGGACATCCTGCGGCTGGTCGCGGTCGCTTCGATCCCGGTGGCCGCGTTTTTCGGAGTGCTCACCTACTGGCAGCTCTGTGCGGTGGCGGTGGTGCGGATGGCCGGCACGCTCGCGTTCGACGCGGCGAGCGTCGCGAACTTGAGAACGTTGGTGCCTGCGCAACACCGCCGGGAGGCCAACGGCCGATTCGAAACCACGCTGTGGACCGCGAACACGGTCGGTCCGCCTGCCGGCGGCGTTCTCATCTCCTGGTTGGGCGCAACCACCACCATGGTCCTCGACGCGGCGAGCTTCGCGCTTTCCGCTCTGCTGCTGGGCCGCATCCGGGACTCCGAGCCCGCCCCGCCGCAGCGAATTGCCGAACACCACTGGGTCAAGGACGTCACGGCCGGCTGGAGGTACATTCTTGGGCACCGCGGGTTGGCGGCTCTGTTCTGGAACTCGATGATCTTCGGCGGCTGCATCGTAGCCGTGACGCCACTGTTGACGGTATTCGTGCTGCGAGATCTCGGCTTTGCCGCATGGCAATACGGGCTGATCACCGGAATATCGGCAGCAGCGGGAATCATCGGCTCCCTGCTCGTCAACCCGGTGGCGAACCTTATCGGAGACCACAACCTGCTGCTCTTGTCAGGCGTCGGCCGCAACCTGTGGCTCCTGCTCATCCCACTGGCACCGGCCTCGACAACCGGACTGGTGATGCTTGCGCTGTCGGACCTGCTGCTCTTGTTCTTCGCGGGTCTGTTCAGCCCGACCTTCGCCACCTACCGGATGAACGCCACCGACGACGCGCATATGTCCCGGGTGGCCATGGCCTGGTCCATCACCAACAAGGTCGTCCAACCGATCTTTATCGCCGCCTCCGGCCTACTCGCTACGGTTACCAGCGCCAAGACCGCCCTCATCGCCCTCGCGATAATCCTGTTCACCGCGACAGCGTTCCTGCCTTGGCATAGGGACACCGCGCAGGCGGAAAACGCAAACACGCACAGCTGACTTCGACGCCGTGACTTTCCTCCGGCCGCAAAATTAGACGGTGGCCGGCACGACGCGGTGGGGAACGGCAAGGTCCCCGCGCTGCAACGCCGCGACCAGCTTGCGCTCAGCGCGCTTGCGCCTCATCCGTACAACCGAGCCGGAATGGCCGCACTCGGCCGCGATCTGTTCGATCAGCACGTCCCCGAGCCGGGTGGAGCCGATCAGCTCGGCCTGCGCCGGCGTGATGATGCCGGCGGCCACCGCGCGGCCGAGGATCAGGTCGGGATGGCCGTACGGGCGGTAGGGGGTGCGGGAACCGACCGGGACGTCCGCTGGCAGTTCCAAGAGGTCTTCGGACTGGCAGACCTTGGCCGCGGCCCGCCATGCCGACCACTGGAGCCGAAGCCACAGCCGGGGTTGCGTGAGCTCGTCCTTGTACAGCAGCTCGAGGAACCCGATGAGCAGGGCGGAGTCGATGTCCTCGGCAAGCTGGCGCCGCCCGGCCGACAGGCGGGCGGCCATCTTGGTCAAGCCCGGCAGGGCGACACCGACGACACCAACGCGCCACTGCGCCCCCCATTCTCGGGCGTGGGTAGCGAGCTGGCGCCAGACGGCGTCGGAGGTGTCCGGGTCGAGGCCGGCGACGAGGAGGTCACGCAGCTCGTCCAGGGGAAGGAGTCTGCCGAGGCCGTCGATCAGGCGACCGTCGAAGGTCAGCGGTGAGGGTTGGCAGACCAGCATGCGATAGGCGTCTTCGGCGACGGCCAGGTCGGTACGGGGCATAAGGGGGGCTCCTGAAGCACGGCAGGCCCCACCGGGTGTAGGGCCGAAGACCCTCATTGCGCCACCGCGACCTGTCACCACAGCCCGTTGTCAGGTTCTGTTAGATCCGGACAGGTCGGGTCAGGTTCGCCGGCTGACCGGTCCCGCCCGGACAGGTGCTGTCAGCCCGCTGGTTGGTTCGTTCGGCCTGACAGGTCGCGTCTGTGGGGTGTCAGTACGCCCGCCCGGTCCGGGGGCCACCGCGCCCATGACCGAACCCACCCGTATCCCCGCACCAAATGCCGTCGGGGACATCATCCCCGGCGAGCCGCCGGTGCCGATCACCGTCTGGTACGTGCCCGCCGCGCACGCGGGCGACACCATGTCCGTCACCTTGGCCGACCGCCTCGTCCGTAACTTCACCCGCGGCCGGCGCCTCGTGCTCGACCTGACGGTCGGCGAGCAGTTGCCGCGTGCCGCCCGCGCGGCCCGGCGCCGCTACGCCCGGCACACCCCGCAGGATCTGGCCACCGACATCCATCGGGCGGCCCTCGTCGTGACCGGATGGCCTCTGCAGGGCGCCGAGCCGCTACCGTTCCTGGCCGACTGCGCGCAGCGGGTGATGGTCGGCGGCTGCGTCGCGGTGGTGCTGCGCGCCGCCGAGCTCACCGTGAATCAGGTCCTCATCGGCGCCGCCCGCGCGGCCGGGCTGACCTACCTTCAGCACATCGTGGCCGCGCACGACCTGACCCCACCGGTCGGGCAGCTCGACGACGGCACCCACCTGTCCGTGCACAGCGATCTCCTGATCTTCGCAAGCTCGCTGGACGCTCTGCGGGGGTCCGCCGATGGGTGAGCAGATCCCGGTCACCTCGGTCTGGCTGACCTGCCAACGACCGGCCCGGGAGCAGCGACGCGGCCGGTACGTGGAGGAGACCACGACACACCCGGCGAAGATGCTGCCCGATCTGGCCGCGCACGCCATCAAGGCATACACCGCCCCGGGCGACCTCGTCATGGATCCGATGTGCGGGTCCGGGACGACGCTGGTCGAGGCGGTGCGGTTGGGGCGGGACGGGATCGGGGTGGACATCGAAGCGAAGTTCACCGCCCTGGCGCAGGCGAACCTCGCGTTCGCCGCTGAGCACGGGTTCACCTCGTGGAGGCAAGTCGCCTGCGGCGACGCCAGGAACGTGGCCGCGCTGCTGCCGGCCAGCTCCCACGGCAAGGTGTCCCTCGTGGTCACCTCACCGCCGTACGGGCGAAAAACGCACGGCCTGGTCCGCACCATCCCGGGCGAGCGGGTCCACAAGCGAGACCACCTCTACGGCGACAAGGGCGCCGGCAACCTCGCCTACCTGGGTTGGGAGCGGCTGCTGGACGGGTGGCGGCAGATCGTCGCAGGCTGTGTGCAGATGCTGCGTCCCGGCGGCACCTTCGTGTTCTCCAGCCGCCCGGTCCGCCGCACCCCCGACGACCTGATCGACCTTCCCGGCGAGCTGTTCACCACGGCACTGTCGGTCGGGCTGGAGCCGGTGGAGCGGTGCGTGGCGCTGCTCGCTGCCGTGCGTGACGGGCAGCTCATCCACCGAGCCAACATGTTCGGGCTCATGTCGGTCCGCAAGGCGCGGGCCGACGGCATCCCGGTCGCGCTCGTCGCCCACGAAGATGTGTACGTGCTTCGCAAAACCGCAAGTTCCGTCAGTTCCCGCGAACCCAAGTGTTCTCAAGAGGAACCGGGGCGGACATCTGGCTGATCCTCCCATGTGGAGACTCGCATTGGTGCTGAAGCCACGCTCTTGTGGCGGATTCCGAGCCATGTTGTATCGGGGCGAGCTGTTCGTGGTGCGATTCAATTGGGGCCGCGAGAGCGAACCGGAGTGTCGGCGTACAGGCTGACGTGTACCGCCCGCTCACTTGAGGTCTTGAGCGGTTCTCGTGCGCGTGTGGCCGAGAAGGTGTGCGAGTTGTTCTGTCGTGGAGAAGGTTCCGGTGGCGACCACCGGAGCGTCGTAACTGACGCCTCGTAGGCGGTCTGGGATGAGTGGCGGCGTAGGAGAGGCAGCGGTCGGCGATGCCCGTTCGGGGCGTCGCTCGGCTGGCCGGTGGCGACGGCGAGGTCCCATCCGTGCGTCACGGTCTCGACGGTGAAGCCGCGTGCTGCCTCCAACCCCGCGCACGCTCCCCAGGGTGGGATGACCGCGTCGTCTGCGGTCAGCGGCGACCACGCCTCTCGTATCGAGGCCGACAACGTTGCGTATGTGGGGGCGAGTTCGGCGTCGGAGACGTCGGTGATCACGTGAGGGATGTCCCGTGTCGGGACGCGCCGGGAGGTGGCCAGTCCACGGTGTACGGTGCCGACCAGATGGCCCATCAGGCTCCGAACATCGAAGTCCTCGCAGGGAGTACGAGCGTTGAGCTGCCTTGCTTGCACCGCCGTCATCAGCTGCGTTACCCAGCTGAGGGCATCGAAGTAGTCCTGCGGTTGCCGCATCATGATCACGCGATCATGATAGTGCCGACTCGAACGCGACTGGCTCGCCGTCGGGAGACTGTCTGGTTCGCTGGCCATCCGTAGGGCTGGCATCATCTCTGGATGCGTCCTTCAGTGCTGGCTGTGCACGAGATGGTCTCTGGGGTTGTGCCCGCTTACGTTCTGGAGGCTGAGCATCGGTCCGACGCGTTGCGGTGGTTGGAGGCCACCGACGATGTGTTCCGGCGGGTCAAGCCGGCGACACCGCCGCGCCATCTGGTGTCCTATGTGGTTCCGGTTGATCCTGCCTATAACAGCGTGCTCCTTGTGGATCACATCAACGCCGGACTGTGGTTGCCGCCCGGCGTTCATTTGGCAAATGGGGTGTCGGGAACGGTGGTGTCGGGCAGGTCGGCGGCGTCGCTGAGTCCTCCCGCTGGACACCGCCGGCATACCGCAGCCAGGTGTGCTTACCTCAAGATTCGTCGCGTGGATCGGTGTCGCCGAGCGCACGGCGGCACTGCGCGGCGGAGGACCAGGACGCCCGGGTGTCAGGGTGCTCAGCGCCGAGGACGCGCGAGCGCAGCTGCGCGGTGGAAAGGAACAGGTCGAGCGCCCGACGGGTCCGGCCGAGTTCCAGGTAGGCGTGTGCGAGGCTGTGACGCGATTCAAGCGTCGCGGGATGCTCGGAACCTAGGACCTCTTCGCGCTCGCGGACGACCTGCTTGTACAGGTCGTGCGCCAAATCCAGATTGCCTAACCTCAGCAGGGCGCCGGCCAGCAGGTGCCTGCTGTTGATCGTGCGGGGATGTTGGACGCCGAGCGCGCTTGCCCTGCTTTGCACGGTCACCTGCAGGAGCGCTACGGCTTCCTCGACCCGGCCCTCGTGCTGATAAGCGCGCGCAAGGTTGTTCTGCGACTCCAGCGTGTCGGGGTGATCCGGGCCGAGTACTGAACGCCGGGCTACGAGTACCTCTTCGTGTATCGCGATGGCCAAGGCGGCCTCGCCGGCTCGGCGGTAGGCAAGTCCCAGGTTGTTGCGCGACAGCAGCGTGTCCGGGTGATCCGGGCCTAACGTCCTGGAGCGAAGCTCGATGACCTGCCGGTACTCGGCGGCCGCCTCAGTAAAACGCTCCAGGTTGCGATAGACATTCGCCAGATAGTGGCGCGCTTGCAGCGTGAGGAGATCCTCCGGTCCGAGCAGCTCGTCGCAGTCCACGACCGTTGACGTCGCAATGTGGATTGCGCGCTCGAGGTCCAAGGCAAGGGTCAGGTGGCGAATCGCCCATACCCGCAGCCGCAGGATCTGCGTCACGGTCTGCAGCAACGGCACCGCACCATTGTCAGCGCGCGCTGCGGTACGAGTGTGCTGCAACGCGAACGTGATGGACTGCCACACAGCGTCGATCTGATCGACGATCTCCGACCCAAGGGTGCGTTCGCGCCACGCGTTCAGCTCGGGCGGTTGGATCTGCTCCAGACCGAAGGCGGCAGCAGCAAGCGCTTCCTCGAGCGTCTCATCGTGTTGTGCCCTCTCACGCAGGACGCGTTGCACGACTCGGTGCATCAGGACGGAGTTCCGGTCTGTGCTAAACGTGATCAGCGAAGCTTCCCGAAGGCTTCCAATGGCCTCGTCCGTGTGGGTGGTCGACCAGGACGCTGGCGGGGTCGCCGCGTCGAGGCACTGCTGCAGCAGCTGCCGGCTGCATCCTCCTGCGGCAAGGACGGCCAGAAGATCGACCGCCAGGCGGCAGTCATGCGCCGATTCGGCGTGGCTGGCGGACAGGATGACGGTGGCGGCGGTGGTCCGCGTGTACGACGTGCCGGGAACTGCCTCTAGCAGGCGCGCGATCGGGACCTCACCGAGCTTGTCGAGAAAGGTCTGGTAGGTGAGCCCTTGCTTCCTGATAGTCCATGCCGCCTGACTGAGGGCGAGTGGAAGGTGTCCGAGGGCACGGGCTACGGCGTCGGCTCCTGCGGCATCGTCGAGCCCGGTCTGCTGGGTGAGATAGGCGATCGCCTCGTCGGCGTCGAACACCCCGACCTCCAAGGCTTGGCCCAGATTGCCGACGCTCAACACGCTGCTGGTGACGATCACCTGCGCCGAACCGGTCTTGGGTCGCCATCGATCGACAAGTTCCGCATCGAGGGCGTTGTCGAACACGAGTAGGCTGTTGTCGGACGTCTCCTCGAGCCACTCTCGCGCACGTCTGGCGGCGAGCGTTGTGGTGTCGCCGGGCAGCCGGCGACCAAGTCGCTCGGCGACGGAGGCAAGGCCTGTGACGATTTGGTCTTCATTCTCGGCGTTGAGCCAAGCGACCAGTCGCCAGCCGGCCCGGCGGCAAGATCGCGCGTACTCAGCCGCCAGTTGCGTCTTGCCGACGCCGCGGCCTCCTCCGATGGGGCAGATCAGCACCGATCGTTCGCCTTGTAGCGAGTGTTGCAAGGCTTTGGAGAGATAGCTGCGTTCCTGGAAGGCGAGCAGTTCGCCCGGCGGATCCCCGATCTGGATCGCCTGATCGGAAACGGGGTCCAGCGGCGCTTCCAGCGAGGGCGCCCTCCGGGATAGCAAGAAGTGGGCGAAGCGAATGAGCATGTCCCGCTCGGCGCCGACGTCGGGACGTCGGAACTGCGAATAGGACTGCAGGAAGAACTGACGCGCAGTGTGCTGCCGCCGCCAGTTCGACGTCTGTCGGAGGGACTCGATCGAGACTCCGAAGTAGAGCTTGAGCGCGTCGAGCCGGCGATCCTTGAGCATTTCGGGGTCCTGAGCGATCACGTCGAACAACTTCTTGACGAGCTCGTGATCACTTCGTTCGTGGCCGCTGGACGTGAGGGCACGGGCAATCGCCAGGAGTTCGGGCATGGGGGCCTTGTTGTCTCGTAGCCCCCAGAGGCCGCGTTGACGCAACCAGTGCAGGTCTTTGACGAGCGTCGGAACATCCGGGTCGTTGATCCACTCGGGCAGTCGCATCGCATTGCCTCCGAGTGGAGCCGAACCTGAGCAGGGTGAGCAGATCTGTGGCAAGTCTGTGGCAACCCCGGGCGATTCGCTGGTCTGGTCGTTGTTTCCGGCCCAGGGAGTAGCAGCCATGTGGAACGCCATTGCTGAAGTTGCCAGGACAATCCGCGTCGTCTCGAGGAGTTCGGACCGCACGGTCCGCGCCGTTGTGCTCGTTGCCGTCGTCACGACGACGGCAACGCTGTTGATCACTTTGGCCGTAGTTGCCGCGTCCAGTCTAAGTGCGCTGTAGCTGAACGTCGACCCTCAATCGTCCTCGCCGGTCGGCATAGTCAAGTAGCGGGCCTCGGCAGCGTTTAGCTCCGGGACGCCGACCAGCTCAAATACCCGAGAGAGCGGCACCATGTCGTCGATCAGGTCGGCCGCCCGTCCGGTCCGATGCAAGAGGGCGAGGTTGCGCTCCGTAGCTTTGATCGCCGAGCGAAGGCCCTGGTTGGCGAAAATGACGATGCGGTACCCCAAGGCGTGCAACTGCGCCGCGGGGACCGCATCGTAGGTTGTCGGCACCGCAACCAGCGGCGTCGGCAACGACCAGAGTTGGGCGAACTCTTCCAACTCGGCTGCGGTCGACTGCTTGGAATGCACCAGAATCGCGTCGGCGCCTGCCTCGGCGTAGCGAGTTGCCCTGTCCAATGCCTCGGCCACGCCGGCGCCGACGATAAAAGCCTCGGTCCGGGCGATCACGAAGAAATCGGCAGATCGCTGGGCTTCCTTGCAGGCACGAATCTTCAGCGCGTGCTCGGCCGCTGGCGTCAGCTCGCGGGAAACCTGCTCATAGAAGCTGCATCGCTTCGGGAAGACGTTGTCCTCGACGCAGATGCCGGCGACGCCGGCGGCTTCGAAGCGGCGTGTGGCCAGGGCTGCGTTGATCGCGTTGCCGAAGCCGTTGTCGCAGTCCGCGATGACCGGCGTGCTCACCGCGTCGACCATCATGGCGCACTGCTGTAGATGCTCACTCATCGTGATTAGGTTCGCGTCGGGCACGCCACGGGCCGCTGACACCTCGAATCCGCTGGCCCAGATGAGGTCGAATCCGGCGTTAGCGCCCAGCCGGGCGCTCAGGCCGTCGTGGGCGCCGATGGCAGTTAGGCCGGGCCGCCCGCCGAGCATGGCACGAATACACGTCACCGGATCCCTCTCGAAGCGGTCGGGTCGGCCCGTTCGGGCCGCGTGGCTCGGGCGGGACCGCCCAGCCGCACGGACCGGTCCGACACACCGAACCGCGCCGACGCCCAGCCGTTGTGGGCGCTCACAGGATTCCCCCGGCCTCGGCTCACGGAATTCCCCCGGAGGACCACGAGCGACGACTGACGGCCCGGACCACGAACCGTGCTGAAGGTTCGGCACGGGCCGGCTGCCGCCTCCTCCTCGGTGCGCTTTTGCCTGTGCGCTCGCCAACACCGTGGCGCGGACGGCGAGCGACCACCGTGGTCCATGACGAGCACGGACCGGGGGAATTACGTGAGCGGATCACGGCTTGGTGGGGGAATTGCATGAGCGCCGACAGCCGTAGAATGTTGCCAACGCAGCCCGATCCGTATCGAAACTCGTCGGCGCCACCATGCGCGGATTGCGAGGGTCTGTCAACCGCCAGTCCTTGAACGCCTCCACGTCGCCGACGCTCGCCTCGTCCCACCGCTGGCCGAACACTGCCAGGAAGTCCAGCCATACCACCAACGCATGCGCATACCGTCGCCACGTCGAAGGCTGCGCCGACGCCATCGACCCCACCCGAAAGAACAGGTTGATCCGAGGATCAGCCTCCCCCAGGGAACTCACGATGATCGGAGTACCGTGCCGCGCCCCGTTGGTCCGAGCTCTGCGATGGACCGCTTCAGACTCCGCAGCTTGCTCCTCAGTCGGCCACGAGCCCGGACTCAGGAATTCGTAGAACTCGACCGTCCACCGCACCGAACCATCCACAACTTGCTCCCAAGGAAGATCGGATACGACGACATCCGAGAGCCTAGAGAACCGGTGGGCACGTGGAACCGGACGAGCACCCTGCGGAGACGGCCCGCCGAGAGGCCCAGGAAGAACTCGGCATCGTGGCTGACCACGACGGGTTCGACGAGCAGCCCGTCTTCCTCACTGCGACAAGGACTGTCGGCATCGATGCCGGGCATACCGATGTGAGCCTGTGGTTCGTCATCGACGGTCACCGGGAGCAGCCACTGAAGCTGGACCACAACGAGTTTCGCGAAGCCCGATGGTGGTTGCCGTCCGAACTGCAGGCTGCGGACGCCTCCCAGTTCGATCCGCACTTTATGCGCCTCCTCTCCAAAGTCGCGGGTTGAACCAGCAGTTCATCTGTCAACGCCGCCGGTACGCGAGCGAGTTCGCGGACTGGCGTGGCGTTCTAGGCCAGCGGCGAGATCGTTCATGGGTGCACGGCTGACTGGTCGGTCGAGTGGTGGTGCAGCAGTGCGAGGGCGTTGATCGCGTACCGCACGGCGGCGTCCTCGCTGAGACCGAACACCTCGGCGACCTGCAGAGGGTCACCGCCGGTGGCGAGGGCTTCCTCGAGCTGGCGGTCGATGCGCAGCCGTTGCAGGGTTGCCGGCAGGCCGCGTAGGGCGGGGGCGAGGTAGGTGGCGCTGACTGGGCCGAGTTCGTTGGCGGTGTGGAAGCTGATGACCAGATGTTGGTTGGCGGTGTTCGGCCAGCGAGTGCGCCGATGTTCGAGCCAGTCGACGATGGCCCGGTAGGTGAGGTCGTCCAGTGGCCGGTCGCGTCCGGCGATGGTGATCCGACGACCGGCGAGGTCGACGTCGCCGAGTTGCATCGCACGGATGTGTCCTGGGCGGGCGGCGTGCACGGCGGTGAGCGCGACGAACAGCCGGGCCTGCACGGTGGTGGCCGCGCGGACGGTGTCGGCGACGTCGTCGGGGTGTAGCGGCTGCCACATGATACGCGGGGCTCGTCCGAGTTTCAGCCTTGCCGCCGGGTCGGCAAACACGACCTTGTTGCGTTTGGCCCAGGCGAACAGGGACCGCAGCGCGCAGCCCGCTGTCATGCGGGGGTGGCCGGTTAGCGTGTCCACGTAGGCGATGATGTCGTCGCGGGTGACCTCCCGCAGGTGGTGGTAACTGGCCTGCCATCGCAGCAGTGCGGGTCGGACCGCGTTGACGTAGATGGTGGCGGTGCCAGGGCTGCGCGCCGGAGTACGGGGCCCGCCGTCGTGCAGGACCCGCGCCCACGTCTCAATGTCGCGCCGGAACGTCGGGGTGAGCTCGTCGAGCTTGGCGTGCAGCCAAAGGTCGAACGTTCGTGGCCGGTCGTCGATGACGATGCCCATCAGGTGCAGGATCTCTACGGCGTGGTCGACACCGGTGGAGTTGCGTTGCGCGACCTGGGCGATGTCCGAAGCGCGGACGATGTCGCCGTCGGTGTGGTTGGCCAGAAGCACAACCAGGGTGCGCTGCATCGCTCGCCACACCACCGAATCCCAACCGCGGGTCTCGGCGATGCGGTGAGCCAGATGCAGCGCCCAGGCCAGCCACGGGTTGTCCGGCGCGGGTCCGCGTCGCAGGTCGAACTGCCGGTCGCGGTACTCGCGGACAGGGTCATCGAACAGCGGCGGCTGCCACCAACCCGATCGTGGCTCCGCCGCCACGGGGGGCGCCGGTTTGCGGGGCCGACCCTTCACCCCGTACCGGCGAGGCGCTATGCGGGGCGCGGCGACCCGCTTGGCGCCGATCGCCAGAAACAGCTGATGGTGGCGCACCAGCGGAAGGTGCGGCGCGATCACCACGGCCGAGCGGGCGTCGTCGGCATGTAGCAGCCGATCCTCCCGGGCCTGGCACCAGCACAGTCGGCAGTAGCCCTGCTTCAACGGCTGCTCCCGCTGGCAGGCGCCGCATCGGCCGACCTCGTGCCGGTACCGTTTCGCGGCGAAGTTGTAGCAGGCCAGGCAGATTCCCTGGCAGTAGGTCAATCCCCAGGCCAGGCAGGATGCGCAACTGGTCACCATCCTCGGCATGACGGTGCCGTCGCCGTCGCGTGGTGCCATCGTCGGGCCTACGCCGGAGGCAGGGAACGGCCGTCCCTGCGGCGGGGCACGACCGACAAAGTCGGTGACGCCGATCCACCGCCTGCGGCTTGCCGCTGCTCGGTCTGGGTCGCCGGGCGGCTGACCGTTTCCGGTTCGGGAATCAGCAATTCGCCGATCTGACAGCCGAGCACCACGCACATGACGTCCAGATCGGACAGTCGCAGCGTGACGGGTTGTCCGGACCACAGCCCGGACATCTTCCCGGCCGAGATGACCAGGCCGTGCTCGGCGAGCATGCGTTGCAGGTCCGATGCCTTCCAGATGCCTCGATTGGCGGCGGCGAGCCGCAGGTTCCATTTCATCGGAACAGTCCTTCCAACCGCTTCGCGGCGCGTTCCTGTCCAGCGATCCACGCCTGTTCGATGCGGGCGCGGTGCACGTGCACATATTTCATTGTTGTGGCTACCCAGGCGTGGCCGAGCATCTCCTGGATCGAGATCAGATCCACGCCGTTGAGGTACATCTGCGAAGCGCAGAAATGCCGCAGCACATGCGGAGTCAGCTTCCCCGTCCAGCCGGGCAGATGCCGGGCGACCGCGTCCGCGAGCCCACCACGCAGCGCGTCGTAGCCGACCCGACGGCTCGACCGGTCGATGCTGGCCCGCTCCGACGGGAACAGCGGCGCACCCGCACGGGTGTGGTCATCGCCGAACTGCCCCCACACATCCTCGATGAACCACACCAGCGTCCGCCCGGCGTGATTCACCAGCGGCACCATCCGCTGCTGCGGCCCGGAGCCCCGCGCCCCCTTGCCGCAGCGCACGTGCAGCTTCCCGAACGGGCCCAGCTCCCACTTGATGTCGACCAAGTCCAGGTTGCGGGCCTCGTTCACCCGTAACCCGACCTCGGCCATCAACCGCGCCGCAGTGTAGTTACGTGCCGTCGGGGCGAACTTGCGACAACTGGCCAGCTCGGCCGCCCAACCCGTGAACAGCGTCGCGATCTCCGCCTCCGTGGGCGGGATCCGCAGCTTCGCGTCCTTGTTCCCGCGCGGCCGGTTCACGTCGTCGATCGGGCACTGCACCACCCGGCCGGTCATCGCGTGGATCTCAACCTGGTGCCGCAACTCCAGAAACGCGAAGTACGTGCGCAGCGCCTGCGAGCGGGCCAGCCGTGTCCCGCTGGGAGCACCCCGCATGGCCTGACCGAAGTAGGCGTCCGCGTCTGCGGGCTCCATCTCCCACAGCGGCCGATCGAACCACGCGCGAATCTGCTCCAGCTGGCCGATGTCGCCGCGGATTGTCCCGTCAGCCAACCCGGCCGAGGCCCGCGCCAGGACGAACCCGGCCAGCACGTCGGTCTCGAACTGCTCCAGCTCGTCCGCTGACGCAGGACCCCGCTGCTCACGCAGGTCACGCACAACCGCCAGCGCCAACTCAGGCCCCTCACCTTCGCGCTGACCGAAGCCCGGTCAGACGACCTGACAACGCCTCAGGAATCCCGAAGTCACGTCAACCAACCGATCAACCACACGAAAGAGGGAGATCCCCACGTCAACGCAAACGCCGCACAGCGGCCATCAAGAGAACTCAAGTGATGTCGTACTGGTTAGCTCGGGTTCATCACCGAGCCCGGCCGGGGCCGGCGGCTGAAGCGTATCCCGACCCGGTTGACCTGCGGTGTCAGGTCCCGTGCGGCGGTGCTGACAGGTCCGGTCAGCACCGCCACGCGTCGGCTGGCCTGGGCTGACAGGTCGTCGAGTTACCCTCACCGCACACCCTTTGCACCACACCTTTGCTGACCTGACAGTCTCGCCGCGCGCCGGCATTCGCCCACCCCTCGCCGGGGTCGGCCGCCCGGCGCCAGGGCTGACAGCCCCAGCAACCATCTCCCACAAGGTGTTGACCTCGCACGCCTGACCGGCGCGTGAGGCGACCCGCCACACCCCTGTTCCGCGAGGGCGGCCACCACCGGTGGCCGCCCTTTTCGTCGTGCCCAAACGAAGGGATCGCGCCATGCTCAAGAACACCTGGTACCTGATCACCCACGCCGACTTCTGGGCCAGCGTCCCCGACGCCCCGCGGCTGCCGCAGGCGCCCGCGCTGACGGCGAGGCTGGACGAGCTGTTCGGCGACGAGGCCGGGATCAGCCCCGCGCACACCGCCACGGCGGTCGAGGTCATGCTGCGCATGGCCGAGCACCTGTCCGACGCCATCGGCCACGGCCGCCACGCGGTCGGCGACGGCGAACATTTCGCCCGGCTGCTCACCGGCCTGAACCTGCTTCTGGCCTTTGCGGCGCAGCTGTGCGGCCGGCTGGCCCACCAGGTCGACACCGACACCGGCCCGGACCTGTCAGCCCTCACGGCGGGCGACCGCGCCGCCCTGACCGTGGCGCTGGCCACGGCCAGTTGCCGGCTGGAGGAGTCCGCCGGGCTGGTCAAGGAAGCCCACCTCGCCGCCGCCAGCACCACCGGTGCGGTGGTGCGGCGATGACCACCACCGATCGGCAGGCGCGGGTCCGGCAGCTGCGCGCCGCGACGATCGCCGCGATCGAGCAGCGCGACCTGCTCGCCAGCGAAGCCCGCCGGGCGGTCATCGCCGCGTGGCAGACGGGGCGGGTCTGCCGGACCGGCTGCGCCGACGCCCTGACCGCCTGGGGGCTGGAGCCGCCACCGGGCGAACTGACCGTGGCCGCCAACGGGCGGATGTCATACACGCGGATGCACGGCGACGAGGACGCGGCCCGCGCCGAGGCGGTCGACTACGTCCCGGACGAGTTGTACCGGCTGCTACCCGACGTGTCGATCCGGCTGCGACGACTCATCGATGTGGCACTGATTCCCGACGCCGACGACTACCCCGAGGCGCACCCGTACCGGATCACCGTCCAGGTCACTCTCCGGACGACTGTCACGGTGACCTCGCAGGCCGCCGCGATCAACCGCGCGCAGACGATGGTGACCTCCCGGCTGCCCGAGCTGGTCGCCGCGGACATCACCCTGATCGGGCTGACCTGGGAGGTCTACGACGGACCCGCCGACCTGCTCCAGGACGCCGACACCGACGCGCGAGACACGACCGTACGGCGGTCCGATGGCGGCGATGACCTGGCCGCCGCGACCGCCGCCCGGGACGCGGCCACCGAGGCGCTCGCCGACCTGCGACGCAAGATCCGCCGCCGGGCGATCCATGCGCTGGTCGACGACGAGATCGGCGGCGACTACCAGGACACCGCCGAGCGCGTCGAACAGTTCCTGCGCGGCCTGGGACTGGCCGGCTTGCCCCGGGCACACCACGTCAGGGCGACCGTCGACCTGAGAGTGCGTGCGGCCACCCGCGAGCAGGCATACCGCGCGGTGGGCGACATCGGGCAGACGATCACCGTCAGCCCCGACGAGCCGAAACCATGGACCGCCTACGGCTGGCCGTCCGCTGACTCGCGGCTACTCGAGGACGGGCGCTGGCAGATGTCGTGCCAATGCGAGTACGAGATGTGGCTGCGCGGCCACGCCACACCAGCCGATGCGTCCTTGGCGGCTGAAGCCTCGGTCCGCGCGGACCTGACCAAAGCGCTGGCCGGCGTGGACCATGACCCGGCTGCGGTTACCGCCACCTGCGAGAGCTTCGGCATCGACGTGGACCTCGACCCCAACACCGACTGACACCCAATCCCGGACCGTCGCCCGGCGGCCGGTCGGCACAACCTCGGCTCCAACGCAGGCGCCACCCGATTCCGGGTGGCGCCTGTTTCCGTTTCCCCGTCTCACCGAAAGGAGCCCTGTAGTGGCTCACGAGATCGAACAATTCACCGACGGAACCGCCGCGTTCTTCACCGCCCGGCTGGACGCCTGGCACCGGCTCGGCACCGTCACCACCGACTGCCTCACCGCCGCGCAGGTGATGGACGTCGCCTTCCTCGGCGGCTGGGACGTGCACAAGGAAGCCCTGCAAACCGTGGCCTCCGGCGCCCCGGTGCCGAACAAGTGGGCCACCACCCGGCTGCACCCCAAGAACGGCAACCGGGAAGTCCTCGGCCTGGTCGGCAACTCCTATCAGGTCGTGCAGAACGAGCAGGCATGCGACCTGCTGAACATGATCGTGGACGAGACCGGGGCGCATTTCGAGACCGCCGGCTCGTTGCGGGGCGGCCGGGAAGTGTTCGTGACGATGAAACTGCCCGACACGATGCGCATCGCCGGCATCGACGCCATGGACCTCTATCTGGCCATGTGCACCTCCCACGACGCATCCCGCCTCGGCCGAGTGTTGTGCACACCCGTGCGGATCGTGTGCGCCAACACCCAGGCCGCCGCGTTCGAAAACAACGTCGGCGAATACACCTTCCAGCATTCCGGCGACATCCTCGGCAAGCTCGCCGACGTCCGCGAGGCCCTGCAACTGGTGCCGGTGTACCTGGACCAGTTCCAGACCGAAGCCGAAAAGATGATCGAAAAGCAGCTCGAATGGGAACAGCTCCAGCGCATCTCCGACGAGCTGTGGCCCCTCGATGAAGACGACAAGGAAACGGCGTTCCTGAAGATGATGGGCCGCGAACGGGACCTCAAGCACCTGTTCGAGGAAGCGCCCACGCAGGAGAACATCCGCGGTACCGCGTGGGCCGGATACCAGTCCATCACCGAATGGCTCGACCACAAACAGCCAGCAAAGAGCGACTACCACCGCGCCAACAAGGTCCTCGGCGACGGCACCGTGGCCGCTACCAAGAAGCGCGCCTTCGACCTGGTCCTGGCCGCCTGACCCGTACGGCAGCCAGTTTCTCACCGCCGGGGAAGCGGAGCATCGGCCGCTTCCCCGGCAGCTTCCTTCCCACCCTCTTATGTGGAGATAACCGTGACCTCAGACAAGAACATACGAATCCGATCGATGACCGACCTAGTCGTCGCCGTGCCGTACCTGCTTGGCTTTGCGCCCGCCGACGGCAGCCTCGTGGTTATCGCGATCGGCGATTCCGGGTTCCCGCTCGTGGCCCGTGTCGACCTACCCGCGCCCGGCACTGTCGGGTTGTTCAATGACGCGCTTGTGCAGGTGGTGCGACGGCAGGAAGGCGTGGCCGCCGTGGTCGTTCTCGGCTACGGGGAACGGGAGCCGCTCGAGCCCGTCCTGCGCGCGGTCGCGGACGCGTTCACCGCGGACGGCCTGCCCGTACGCGACCTCATTCGGGTCACTGGCAGCCGGGTCTTCAGCCTGGTCTGTACCGACCAGCAGTGCTGCCCGCCCGAAGGGGTTCCCTACGACCCGACCACGTCGGTGACCGCCGTGCAGGCCACCGTCGCCGGGGCGGTCGCGCACCCCGACCGGGACACGATCGCCGCACGCTTCGCCCCGGTCGTCGGCGAGGCCCGGCAGCGCATGCGCTCCGCGATCGACCGCGCCGTCCAGCGCCTGGACACCCTGTGGGCAAACCGGGGCGAACCCGCGGTTGTTCAGGCCGGCGAACAAGCGGTCCGCACCGCGATCGCCGCGCACGACCTGGGCCGGCAACTCACCCTCGACCAGACCGCCTGGCTCAGCGTCGTGGTGACCTCCGTAAAGGAGGCTCGGGACTTCGCCCTCACCCAGACCCAGGCCCGGCTCGAACACGTCGAGCTGTGGGCGCAGGTCACCCGCCAGGCGCAGCCACCGTTCACTGCCACGCCTGCCGCGCTGCTGGCTACCACTGCCTGGCGATGCGGCGACGGGGTCCTGGCCAGGCTCGCCGCCGAACACGCCCTGCGGCTCGCGCCCGACCATCAGCTGGCCGCCCTGGTCCTGGACGCGTTGCAGGCCGGCATTCCGCCGAGCAGGTTCGAGCACGCGTTGGCCACCTGGACGCAGCCCGACACGGACTCCACGCCGGGAGGTCCGGCATGAGCAGCCGGCCCCGCGTCTGGCCGCCGATCGCCGTCACCGGCAGCCGTTTCCTGCGCGCCGAACTGGACCTGTGCGCACAGCACGCCGGTACGGAATTCGAGTACACCGAGTCCATCCCACAGGGCCGCGCCTACGCCGGCCGTCGCCCGCTGATCATCGTCGGAGTGGACCTCGCCGCCCGCGTGCGCAACCCGCTGCGCTGTGGCGGCCTCGTCGTGGTCGCCGCCGTCGATCCCCACAACGAGCGGACATTCCCGCACGCCGGCCGTATCGGCGCGGCGTACGTCATAGCCCTGCCCACCGCGCGCCCCTGGCTGGTCGACCAGCTCCTGCCCGGCGTCGCGGCACTGATGGAGCACGGCGGCTCCACACCCACCAGCGGATGACCGCTGCCCGCTTTACCGCACTCGGACCAGGGGCCAGCCGTTCGCGGCTGGCCCCTGACCGGATGCACCCACCGCACCCCACACGACCCCTGCCCGTCGAGGCGAACGAAAGGGCCAACCCCGATGACAACACCGACCACGCCGGCTGGGGCAGCCGGCGTCGACCCGCCGCACCCCGGCGGCCCGGAACTGACCGACACGGGCACACCGGCGTCGATCCTGTACGCGGAGGCCGCCGCCTGGCGGCGGCTCACCCACGCCCTGGGCGTCGAGCTACGCCGCCGGCTGATCCCGCTCGTGCGCGCCCGGCTGCTTCCCCTCGATGT
>Ga0272482_10000068_pt1 | contig 31626 bp, 29 predicted proteins | sample RVTome_8_FD_192427 | JGI IMG/M metagenome (GOLD analysis project Ga0272482, IMG submission 192427) | Soil microbial communities from uranium-contaminated site in the Upper Colorado River Basin, Wyoming, United States - RVT160D0 (version 2) ...
ACAGGCTGGGATGATGCCGGACGGGATCGTGTGTCCGTGGCACAGTGGGCGGGACTGCCGGTCCGGGATCTCGACCGTGGACTACGAGATTGAGATCATCGCGGACGCCTCGCACCGGCTGTTGCAGGGGATCAGTCTTCGTGCGCTCGCCGCTGAGCTGCGCGACGGGGAGGTGCCCACGGTGACCGGTGCGGACTGGTCGTCCGAGACGTTGCGGGAGATCCTGTTGCGTCCCCGCAACGCCGGGTTCATGGTGCACCAGAAGCAGATCTTGGAGGGTGTGACGGCGCCGTGGGAGCCGATCGTCAAGCCGGAGGTGTTCTTCGCGGTGCGGGACCTGTTGACCGACCCGTCCCGGCGTACCGGGCCGTGCGCGGCGCCGCGCTGGCACGGGTCGGGGATCTACCAGTGCGGGATCTGCACCCGGTTGGCACGGACACGGAGGCGGGCAAGCCGGTGACGTGTCGGGCCACCTTGGGTGGGCGGGAGCCGCGGTACCGGTCAAGCAAAACAGCCACCTGGCCCGCAACGCGGCACAGGTCGACCGGCTGGTGTTCGGGCACGTACTGTACGCGCTGACTCATCCCCGCGCGTACGAGTTGCTGGCCACCCCTGCGCCGGAGGTGGACGCGGAAGCGCTACGCGCCGAACGCACCGCGATCCGCAACCGGCTGGAGCAGATGGCCGAAGACGAAGTGCTCGGGCTCAAGACCCGCGCCCAGGTGATCGCCGCGACCAAGCGGGGCAAGGCCCGCATCGCCGAGATCGACGAGTTGTTAAACGCCTCCGTGACTAGTGACCCGCTCGCGGCTGTGGTCAACGCGCCGGACCCGGTGCAGGCGTGGGCGGAACTGGCTTTGGCCGACCAACGGATGTTCATCGGCCGGTTGTGCACGGTGACGATCCTGCCGAGACGGCGCGGCTGGGGGTTCGACCCAACCACGGCTGACATCGCGCCCAAGCACACGCTCGGCTCCGGCAGGGTGCCCGCTGAGGCGCTGCCCGCCGCCGCATGAACCCTCGTCTGGACGCCAGCGCGGCCACGTCCGGGCTGTCGCCGTCGCGCGGCCCGCCCCTTGCCAGACGCCGCTAACGGACAGGATGGGACGGACGGCAATGTGCGGGCTGTGTCGTACCGATGGCGCGGGTGCCGCCGTCCCGTGCAGGACGGCAGCACCTCTTCCGGAGAACGGCCTGCTACCGCGCTCGCAGCTGATGACCCCGGCGTTGAACGTGTGCCCACGGTAGGCCACTCCAGTGTCTACGAGGGAACCGCGGTCATGTTCGTTGGTGGCGTTCGTCGGTTCGCGGCAGTCGGTCCAGCGTCGATCTCTGGTCAGGCGACGCCGGGCGGGAAAGGGAACGATTGGAAGGCGATGTCCATCTGGCGTGGTGTGCGGTGAAGCCAATCTGCGGCGAGCCGGCCTATCACTCGGCGCGGCAGCGGCGGGTTGACCACGGTGTTGCTGGGCCGGGCCACGCTCTGCACCGCCCACGCGTAACCGACCAGCGAAGCGATTTCCCGCCATCGCCGTCCGTCCACACCCAGCAGAATCCTCGCGCGTAGTAGCACCCACCAGAAGTGGTACGCGGCCGGCGGGTCACCGTCGATGGTGTGCACCGGCTGTCCGACGTTTTCGCGTCGCGGGTCGTAGAGCACGCCCTGACCGAAGTCGGCGAACGCCTTGGTCAGCCGCGGATCCCGGCGATGGTAGTAAGTGTCGTAGAGTGCCAGTTCGAGCCGGGAGACCAGGCTGAGCGGTTCCCTCACCGGCGCCATGAGCTCGATGAAGTTGTCGGGGTAACCGGGTTGCGTGACGAGTCCCAGCCAGGCTTCATACAGGCTGGCGCCGCCTGCGACCGTGAAAATGGTCGTCAGCGCCTGCTGCACTTCTGCGGTGGCGTTGAAGAGGAACACCTCGTCGAGTTGGTACCAGAACTCGTTCGCGATGCGGTCGCCGTGCATCCTGGGAATTTCGGGTAGCCCCGGGCTGGCGGCGGCTGCGGCGGGCCTGTCCGCTACCACGCCGGTTACTCCGAGGCCGACGCCGGCGACGACGCCGGCCGATGTCTGCAGGACGCGCCGTCGACTGATCTGTTTGGTCATGTCCTCTCCTTCGAAGCGAAATGTGAGTTGGCGGCGCGCGGCAAACTGACGTCCGCGGCGGATCATTGACCCATCGGTTGCGGCATGGCGCCCAGGGTGAGGAACTGGTTCGTGGCGAGTTCCCGATACAGCTCGCTGTGGTTGGTGAGCTCGTCGTGCCGGCCGACCGCCACCACCTGCCCGCCGTCGATCACGATGATCTGATCCGCATCGACCACGGTGGAGAGTCGGTGGGCGACTACGAGCGTGGTCCTATCGTTCGCGACGGCGTCGACCGCTCGGCGCAAGGCTGCCTCGTTGCGGGCATCGAGGTTGCTCGTGGGCTCGTCGAGCAGAAGGATCGGCGGATCGGCCAACAGCGCGCGGGCGATGGCGAGGCGCTGGCGCTCGCCTCCCGACAGCCGTATTCCCCGCTCACCAACCTGGGCGTCCAGCCCGAACGGGCTTCGGGTGGCGAGATCGGCGAGTCTCACCTTCTCGAGTACGGCCAGCATCTTCTCGTCCGTCGCGGCTGGCGCGGTCATGGTGAGGTTCTCGCGGAGTGTTCCGGCCAGGACCGGCGCGTCCTGTTCCACGTAGCCCAACCGCGTACGCAGCTGGTCGGTGGACAGCTCGCCGATCCCCCGGCCGTCGATCCGGATGGAGCCCGTCCCGACCTCGTAGAAGCGCTCAATCAGCGCCAGCACCGTGGTCTTGCCCGCGCCGGACGGACCGACCAGGGCCGTGCGGCTGCCAACCGGGACGGTGAAGCTGACCTCGCGCAGCACCACCCGCTCGTCGTAGCCAAAGGTGACCCGATCGAAGGCCACCGCGGGCACCGTCGAGGAGCCGCCGGGCGGATTGGCGTTCAGGGTCGGGCCGGCGGCGGGGGCGGATCCGGCGGCCTCGGGCGCTGGCTCGCCATCGACCTCCGCAGGAATGGCCAGGACATCCTCGATGCGCCGCAGGGCGCCGAGCCCGACCTGGAGCTGAGCGTACGCATTGATGGCCTGGATCAACGGCATCATGAGAAAGAACAGGAAGAGCACGAATGATGCAAGATCGCCGATCGTGATTGCGCCGCTGCCTACCCGCACCCCGCCCACACCGAGCACCATCAGGAACCCCGCCTGCGCTGAGCCGGCCGCGGCCGGGCCGATCACCGCACGTAGCCGTGCCTGGCGGACCCCGGCGTGGTACGCCTGCTCCGCGCTCACATCGATCAGCTTGTATTCCCGCGCCTCTGCCCGCGCGGCCCGGATGGTACGGGCGCCGCTGATCACCCGTTCCATCGCCGCGGTCATCTCGCCCAGCCTCGCCTGTGCCTGTTCGGCGAGCGGGCGCAGCCGTCCGGCGAGCAACCCGGTGATCATCATTCCGAGTGTGGCGCTGGCACAGGCGATGGCGAACAGCATTGCGTCGATCCGCACCATGAACACGGCCGCGGCAACCACCATGAGCGCGCTAGCGGCAAGGTCGAAGAGCCCGGATGTGACGACGGCGCGCACCATCGTGGAGTCCGCGCTGACCCGGGACAGCAGATCGCCGGTCCGGCGCCGGTCGAACTCGGCGATAGGCAGCCGTACCATGTGGGCGGCAAGCCGGCGGCGCACCGCCAAGACCAACCGCTCGGCAGTGCGCTGCAGCAGGAGGTCGCGAATCGCATTGATCACAGCGACAGCCAGTACCAGGGCCACGAGCAGCGCAACCATCGGCGACACCGATTCGCCGGCCGGCAACCCGTTGATGACCTCACGGACCACCAGCGGCTGGGTGAGGGCGCCGCCCGCGGCCACCAGCGACAGCAATGTGATCAACGACAGCACGAATGCCTGACCATGCAGATAGGCGGCATAAGCGCGCAGCCCGATGACGCCGTCCGGCCTCATGACCACTCCACCTTCGTGTGCGATGTCATCATCAACCTCCACGCTTCGTGTGCGAAACCAACAACCGTTGAGCGGTGGGTACGGGCATACCGGTCCCGCACCCACCGTCTTGCCGGCACTAGCAGAAGATGCTGGCGCAGCTGTTCGAGGTGCCCTCGCAGCAGACTGTCCAGGTGCTCCTAGCCGCCAGGCTGGACTGGGACGGCCCTTGCAGACCCTGCAGGCTCAGCACGAACTCGACCATGGTGGTTCTCACCTCCTCTCCTCATCGGTTGACCAACCTGACCGGAGGTCTTCGGCCGCGGCGTCCACGCCCGCGGGCCCGTGAACGGCAACGCCTCGTCGGACCGTCCGGTCAGGACATTGAGCAGACGTAGCAGGCCGGCCGAACCGGTGGCCACGTCAGTGGAGAGGCGGATGTTCTGCTCGCCTGGGATGATGAGACCGACTTCGTCGCGCACGACATAGAGATCGAGAGATCGGACGCCCGCGTCGATCCGTTCTTCGAGATCTGGCCAGGCCAGCCGGTCCCGCAGCCGCCGGAGCGTGTAGATCAGGCCGACGCGCCCGTTGAAGAGGCCGCCGCAAACGCACGTATCCGCTGCGCACGCCAACGCCAAACCCGTCATTGACTCCTCGATCCGGTCCTCGCGCCGGTGACGCAACACCAGGTCGCAGACGAGCGCGATGCCGGCGCTGCCCGTGGCCAGGTAGGGAAGGAGGCGGTCGGCGTTTCTCAGCTCAAGGGATCCACCGGGCATCACCTCGCACATGTCTAGATCTCGCTCAAGGGCCTTCACGGCTAAGTCGAGCCACTGGCCTTCGCCGGTGATCTCGTACATCCGCACCATGAACAGGGCCAGGCCGGACCAGCCGTACAGCATTCCGCCATGGAAACTGGACGTGCTGTTGCCCCGACGGCCGCGCGGACCGGCGTGGCGGGCCTCAGCGCCAGCCGTGAAGCTGCCCGATTCGATGGCGCTCGCTACAGCCCACGCCGCACGTCCGGCTACCTCCAGATGCCAGGCCGTCCCGGTGCGCCCGCGCAGGTGCAGGGCGGCCAGCCCGATGCCGGATAGGCCATCGAACAGCTTCGCGCCGGCCACCTCGTCGAGCCGGTCGGCGCACCGGCCGAACAGTTCGGATGCGGCCTGGTGTTGGCCGAGTCGATCGAGCACGTAACAGGTGCCGGCGAGCCCGTCGTAAAGGCCCAGCCGTACCTGTCCCCGGCGTGCGTCGGCGACCAGCCACTCGAGGTACTGATCGAGGTCGCCGCACCCGGCCGTCGCCAATGTGTCGATCACGCCCGCCGCGCCGAAGGCGAAGCCCCCGCCGCCGTGCTCGAACTGGGCGATGTCGCCCGGGAACAGGCGGTCTTGGCGCTTGGGTGTGGCGCTGGCCCGGATCGACGCGACCAGTGCGGTGACCTGGCGTGTCCACCGGCCGCCGGTGGCGGTGAACGCTAGGTCGTCGCCGACAGGGCGCAGGGGTGAGCCGGTGGACCCGCCGGTCAGCAGCTGTGCGGCGAGCGTGTCCACCACGGTCTGCTCCAGGTGGAACCGCGATTGGGCGTGCGCGAGAAGGATCGCCACCTTGTCTGGGCACAGCCACAGAAGCGAGTTCATCGGAAGGTACAGGTATAGCTCGATGGCCGCCGTCGAGTAGTGGTCCGCGTCGACGCCGCGGACAGTCTCTGGCGCGACAAATCCGGGCGCACCGAGAGCGCGCAAATCCGGGACGTCCATCGGCGTCGCCATCTCAAAGTCGATCAGCGAGACCTCTTCGTCGTCATCCACCACGACGTTGTCCGGGTGCAGGTCACCGATCAGATAGTTCTTCGCGTGTATGGCCGCGACGACTGCATTGAGCCGGCGGACGATCCGCCGGACAGAGGCGAGATATCGGGCGTCGTCCTCCTCGTCGCAGGCCCGCCGCACGAAGGGATAGTTGGTGGCAAGCCAGGAGTGCAGTGACGTCCCGGGCAGAAAATCCATCGCCAGGAATTCGTGATCGCCGACCGTCAGATAGTCATGAACGTGTGGCACGCCGACGGCGCCGTCGAGGTCAAGCAGCACCGAGTACTCATTTCGCAGCCGGGTGATGGCATCGCGCCCGCGGGCGTCCAGGCCAGCGTGTGGACGTGCCTCCTTGAGCACCAACGGCACCCCGTCGGATCTACGCCGCGCCTTGTATACGCCACCGCCGTTGGAGAAATGCAGGACGCCGAGGATGTCGTACGGGAATTCGTCGGGGCGCGTCGCGTCGAGGCGGAGGGTGGCGGCCTCGACGAGAAAGTCCGGCACGGTGACCCAACTCGGGACAACGAATCGAGCCTCTCGAGCGTCCGGCACGAGGTGACCGTCGGGATGCTGGATCGCTGGGACGCGGATCCCGTCGTCGGTGTAGGTGTGCCGCTGGGCGTAGGCACCGTATCGCACGTACAGTGGTCCACCACGCCAGCGCAAGTCGCTGAGGATGTACGGTCCAGACGACCCGGACAGCACGTTGTCCAGTTCCAGTAGAACACGGTGCAACTCCGTCGCGTCTCTCGGATAGAGGGTCAGGAACTTGCCACTCGATTCGCGTGGCGCGTACTTGGCGTTGCGCGCGAGCAGCACCGACCGGTTGCTGGCGTACTTGAAGGGCACCCTCCGATTGGCGCAGTAGGACATCGTCTTCTCCAGCACCTCGGCCGCGTTATCCAGGGTCGCCGAGACGTGAATCTTCCAGCCCTGCGCGGGCAGGTTGGGCCTACTCGGGAAGCAGTACGTCCATTCACCGTCGGGCACCACCTCCCATCCTGATCCGAGCTCAACGCGGTAAGCCGGATGATCGGCGCCAGCGTCGGCCCGCTCAGGCGAGTCGTAGTACCGCAGGTCAGCTAGGCAGTACGCCTCGTAACGGGTGTCCATCCCGGCCTCCCCGGATGATCCGCGTAATCGTGTCGCGTCGACCAGTCCGGTCTACGGCACGGGCTTCGAAGCTGACAAAGAACACGGCGACCTACGACCGAATTTGGGCCGATATTTTTCGGAGATCCGAAGTGGAGCGTGCCGAGATCCGCAATCGCGAAATGTGCGGCGGGCTCGATAGATCAATGTGCCGGTAGGCCGAATGCGTAATCACGCAACGGCGTGGCACGATTTGGTAAACGGGTTCCAGGTCGCACGGACGGTTGGTTTCATGGAGCTAACCGAGGCCACACGAGGGAGGTATCCCGATGCCACGGCAGAGGGAGACACTGGCCATCGCCGCTCCGGTGCCGTCGCTCGCTTGTCACGGGCACTCGCCGGACGCCGATCTGATCTATCGATACCTTGCGACCTGCGGCCCACGCACGTCCGCCGCGGTCGCCCGGGACCTTGGCGTGGCTACCGCGAGGGTCGCGGCCGCGCTCGACGAACTGGCCGCCGAACGAGCGGTGGTGACCCCCACGGCCGACGGCGCCTGGGCGGCCGCGGCACCAGCGACAGTCCGGAACCGCCTCCGCAGCCGGAGGGTCGCGGCCGTTCGGCCGGTATCCGCGGCGACAGGCGGGCGGATGCCGGCCAGGACGGTCGACGAAGATGTGTTGGCGCTGGGCGACGACGTGCGCTATCTGCCCAGCCGCGCCGCGACCCGGACCCGGCTGGCCAAGCTGGTGACGGTGGCCCGCCACGAACTCATCGGCATGCACCCCGAGCGAACCTTCGACGCGGAGTCGCTGCGTTCGGCCGCGCCGATGGATCGCGCGCTGCTGGCCCGTGGCGTGCACATGCGCGTGCTGGGGACGCAGGCCGGGCCCGACCACGCCGCACATTTCGTCCCGCCTTCCGGCGCCGGACCGTCATGCCGGCTGTCTTCGGACCTGCCAGCCAAGCTTCTCGTGATTGATCGCAAGGTCGCCCTCTTCCCTGTTTCTCCGCACGACCTCGGGCGCGGCTATCTGGAGGTCGTCCACGAACCGGTCGTGTCTGCCCTCGTCGCCATGTTCGAGCGGCATTGGGCGGCGGCCGAAGACCTCCAGGAGTGTCCCGTGCCGCACGTTACGCTCACCCCACGCGAGCGCACGCTGATCACCTTGCTGGCGGCCGGCCACACCGACGCCTCCGCGGGCCGCGAGTTGCGCATCAGTACACGCTCGATCTCGAACATCCTGCGCGGGCTGATGGACCGCGTTGGCGTCGAGAACCGCTTCCAACTCGGCCTCGTCCTCGGCGCCGCCCATGCGGTGTCTCCGCCGACCCGACCGGGTGGCACTCCAGAGGAGGACCGATGAAACGACTTCGCCGGACCGCGGTCGCGGCGACCGCTCTCGTCGCTGTCACGCTGGGCGCCACCGCCACGCCCGCCGCCGCAGCGGAGCGGCTGCCACTCTGGATGCCGGCGCCATGCGCCGAGGGCGCCGTCACCGGCCACGAGCCGGTGTGGGACGCCGACGACACGGTCAGCGGCATTGCAGTCGAAGGCTGGATTCGGCCCTGCGCTGCGCTGGAGCAACCAGCCGCCTTCGGCGTCATCCGATACCACGCGACCGCCGGGTTGCTGCTCTACGGCTTGGAGGGCCCGCCGCTCAACAGCAGATCGTACCGATCCGCCACCGAGGCCACGCACTTCACGGCCACCGCGTCGCATGTCGGCCCTTGGGCGGCGGCCTACGGCCCACTCCGGGCGGTATGCCTTGCCCGTACGCCGCTGGACCCGCTAGCCTGCGTGGCCTTGGAGGCCGACGCCGATGGGCAGCCGCGGACGGTGGCGATACCAGTCGACGACGACCGAGTGCGTGTGCTCATCCGGCAGGTGGTCCTGATGAACTCTGACATCAGCCCTTGGTGCGGTACCTGCGTGTGACGCACGTCCTGCCGAGCAGATGACCAGCACTTGGGTGTTGGCAAGAAACGTGTCAACGGTGGGCAACGTCGCGGCCTGTCCATCGACGACACGGGCCTCCCGACGCCCCGCTCCGGATCCGGGCTCGTCGCCGGACAGCGACCCGTCAACGTGGCACTTTCAGGGTGTTCTGGTCGCATGGCGAAGAGGAAGAACCGTACGTTGCCCGCGCCGCAGGTTACTCACTCACCCGGGCTGCGCGTGCTCGAGCTCACCGCCAGCGCCACCGCGACACAGAACAGAGACCAGGCCGTCGCCTCCTTGAAGCCGACCGCGTGGGCTGGCTGGACCGCTGCCAAGGCGCGGTCGACGGCCAGCAGGCCGAGGATCAACCCGATCGTGACAAGCCACGTGGTGGACGCGTGGTCGCGGTACGCCCCAGGGGTCCGTTCGCGGCCCGCGGCCTAGGCTTGTCCGTCATGGCCCGTGGCGACACACAACCTGCGTACGGTCCTGTCGGTGCGCGGGTTCCGGCGGCTGCTCGGGGTGCGCCTGTCGAGCCAGCTCGCGGACGGGTTGTTCCAGGCGGCCTTGGCCGGCAGTGTGCTGTTCAATCCGGACCGGCAGACCGGCGCCCTGGCGATCGCTACCGGGACGGCGCTGTTGGTGGCCCCGTACTCGTTGGTTGGCCCGTTCGTGGGGGTGTTTCTGGATCGGTGGTCGCGCCGGCAGATCGTGGTGGGCACGAACCTGGCTCGTGCCCTGCTGGTGTTGCCGGTCGCGGCGATGATTGACGCCGGTTACGAGGGTGTCGGGTTCATCGTGGCCGCGTTTTTGATCATCGGATTGAACCGGTTCCTGCTGGCTGGGTTGTCGGCGGCGACCCCGCATCTGGTGCAGGACCGGCGGCTGGTGACGGCGAACTCGCTGTCCGGCACCCTCGGCTCGGTGTGTTTCTCGCTGGGGTTGGGTGCGGCGGTGTTACTGGTGAACTCGACGGTGTCGGCCGGTGACGACGGGTACGCCGCTGTCGCCCTGGTGGCACCAGTGGGGTATGCGGTGTCGGCGGTGTTGGCGTGGCGGTCGTTCACGCTCACCCAACTCGGCCCCGAGCGTGTGGTTGCTGGTGGGCGGGTGTCGTCGGCGGTGGCGGCGGTGGCCCGTGGCATGCTTGACGGCCTGGCTCATTTGGGTGGGCGTCATGGTGCGGCGTACGCGATGGCGGCGCAGGCCGGGTTCCGAGCCCTGGTCGGGGTCCTCACTCTTGCCATGCTGCTGCTATACCGCAACTACTTCGTCACCGACGATGATGTGCAGGCGTCGGTCAGCGGGCTGGTGTTCGTCGTTTTGGCCGGCAGTGTCGGCGTCCTGGTGGCTGCGGTGCTGACCCCGGCGGTGACCCGGCGTGTCGGCGGGTGGCGGTGGATCGCCGGGCTGCTCGGCGGCCTGGCGGTGGCGCTGCCGGTGTTGGTGTTCCCGTTCACCCAGCCGCTGCTGGTGGTGGCGGTATTCTGCGTCAACGTCGCCGCGCAGGGCATCAAGATCGTGACGGATACGTCGATCCAGCACGAGTGCGACGACGCCTTCCGCGGGCGGGTGTTCGCGGTCAACGACACCACCTTCAACCTGGCCTACGTGGCCGGCATGTTCACTGCCGCGCTCACTCTCCCACCGGATGGGCATGCCCCGGTCGCGGTGCTGGTCATCGCCGCCGGCTACGCCCTGCTGGCCGTCGGCTACGCGGTGGCGGCTGGGCGGTGGGCCCGCCGGGTCGGTGACGACATCGCCGCCCCTGCCGCCCCGGTGGCCGCCTCAGTCCGCTAGCCCGGCTCGCACCGACAGTCCCGCCGGTTCGGGCCGTCCGCCCGGCGGCGACGGCGACCGCGGGGTGTTGTCTGACAGCCCCCGGCTGTCTGCGGCCACCGCCTCGCCCCTCGTCGATGGCGGTGGTGTGGGCGGCCCCGGGTTCGGGCGGGTGGGCGCACGGCGGGAGCGCACCTGGCCAGGCCACCGCGCCCGGTCTGGCACACTGCCGGTCAAACCCAGCGGTGGTCTGCCCGGGGTGTGGCACGTGTACGTGGAGGGTGCGGGGGATGGCGCGGGTCCGGCAGGCGGTGCCGCCGGCGAAGGTCATCTACCTGGAGCCGGACATCTACCGCCCCCAACCGCACGTGCGCTGACCGGCGCCAACCCAACCCCGAAGGCGGTGCGTCGCGGCGTCGCCGCGTTCCAGGTGTGCGGTTGTGCCATCGTGTGGGCTGTGGCAGATCGCGGCGATCGACCAGCCGACCCGGCACGCCGGTCCCTGAGCCTGATGCTCCGGGCCGGGCTGGCGGAGCGGCTACGGACCGGCTGGCGGCCCGCCGTGGCTCGGGGGCGGGCGCTGCTGCGCAGCGCGGTGACCACATTCCTGGTGTTGAGCCTGACGCTGTGGCTGATGCCCGGCGTGCAGGCCACCGACGTGGTCGACACGCTGTGGCTGGTGCTGCTGGTCGCCGCGGTCGGCGCGCTGCTACGCCCACTGCTGCTAGCCGGTGTGCGGGCGGTGGGTGGGCTCGGCGCGATGCTGCTTGGCGCTAGCATCCAACTGATCGTCATGGCCGTCGCTCTTCGGCTGGATCCGGCCGACCACATCACCGGGATCCGGGCCACCGCGGTCGCCGCCGCCCTGGCGGTGGTGTTCGCCGCCCTGCTCAACTGGTTCGCCGACGCCGGCACCGACGCCTCGTTCGTCGCCGAGCTGCGCCGGCTGATGACCCGCACCCGCCGCTCCCGCACCCGCCGCGCCGCCCGCACCAACCACACACCGGCCGCGCCGGGCCCGCCCGGCCGCCAGACGGGCGTGCTGATCGTGCAGCTCGACGGAGTCGCCGCGCCGGTCCTGGACTGGGCGGTCCGCGCCGGCAATTTGCCCACCATCGGCGGCTGGCTCCGCGCCGGCAGCCATGCGCTGCGCGGCTGGCACACCGGCCTACCGTCCACCACCCCGGCGGCGCAGGCTGGCATCCTGCACGGCGTCACCAGCCGGGTGCCGGCGTTTCGCTGGTACGAGAAGGACACCGGCCGGCTGATCGTGACCAGGGTGCCTCGCGACGCCGCCGAGATCGAACGGCGAATCTCCGACGGGAACGGGCTGCTGCGCGACCGTGGGGTCAGCATCAGCAACGCGTTCACCGGCGACGCACCGACCAACCTGCTCACCGTCAGCCGCGCCGGCTTTCCCGGCCGGTCCGCGCGCGGGTGGGCGGTGTTCATGGCCAGCCCGTTCGGGTTCACCCGCGCCATCGTCCTCGGCCTGGCCGAAGTCCTCACCGAACTGCACCAGGCCCGCCTGCAACGCCGCCGCGACGTGCAACCGCGGGTCAGCCGGCTCGGCGCGTTCCTGGCCCTGCGCCCAGCGGCGATGCTGCTGCGCGACGTGAACGTGTCACTGATCGCCGAGCAGATGGCCAAAGGCGCCCCGGTCATCTTCTGCGACCTGGTCGACTACGACGAGGTCGCCCACCACGCCGGCCCCGCCCGCCCCGAAGCCCTCAAAGCCCTGGAAAACCTGGACCACACCCTCGGCATCCTGCACCGCCTCGTCGCGGAGGCGGCCCGCGACTACCACCTGGTCGTTCTCTCAGACCATGGGCAGAGCCTCGGCGCCACGTTCCGGCACCGGCACGGCGAAACCCTCGAACACCTCATCGGGCGCCTAGCCGGCGGCGGGAACGACTCCCGCCCCGACGCGGCCGTGATCGACGGCCCCAACGGGAGTACGCCAGCCGGCGAGCTCACGCCGCTGGTGCTCGTCTCCGGAAACCTGGCCATGGTCTACCTGACGGGCCTGCCGGGCAAACTCACCCGCGCCCAGATCGACGCCGCCCACCCAGACCTGGTCGCCGGGCTGCTCGCGCACCCCGGCATCGGCCTGCTCGTCGTCGACGAGGACGGCATCGGCCCGGTCGCCTACGGCCGGCACGGCCACCACATGCTGGGCGACGGCACCGTGGTCGGCAAGGACCCGCTGGCCGCGTACGGGTCGCGCGCCCGCACCGACCTGCGGCGGCACCAGCAGATCGACCACGTCGGCGACCTCGTGCTGATCAGCGCCGTCGACCCGGCCACCGACGAGGTCGCCGCGTTCGAGGAACTTGTCGGCTCGCACGGCGGGCTCGGCGGCTGGCAGACCGAAGCCATGCTCATCCACCCCGCCGGCTGGCGTCTCAACAACGCTGACCTGGACGGCCCCGACGCGGTCCACCGCCAGTTGGTTGTCTGGCTGGAACACCTCGGCCTGCGCAGCCTGTCGCCGACCATCACCGCCGACCAAGAACCCGACCACGCCCCGAACGGCGCGGTGAAGGCGACCACTGGACCCGAGTCGATCAACGTCGCCCACCCGACGAGGTAGCGTCGGCGCGGCCTGGCCACCGTGCCGCGTGCTGGCCCGAGACCATGCAGGCGTGGTCACGGCATGCAGGCGTGGTCACGGCCCGTCCGCCGCGCTCCACCCGCACAGATCGGTGCGCCCGACGGACCCGGTCGGGTACGGACAGTGAATGACTAGGAACACCGAATAAGGTGGGGCATGCCCCGCGAACCCGGTGACCGGCCCGGCACACCTCGAGCACGCCGGCTGGGTCCGCAGGACGTGCGCGATGCCACCTTTGCGGCCGCGTCCCGCCGCCGTGGTGGCCTGGACCCCGACCAGGTGTACGCGTTCGTGAACGAGGTCGCGGACGAGATGGCCCGCCTGCAGCAGGAGGTTGCCGCGGCCACCAGCGACGCGATCCGGGTCAAGAACGCCCTGTACGACTGGCAGGTAGAACACGCGGCGACCTGTAGCCACCCGCAGGCCACCAACCGCCCCCAGCCGCAGCAGCGGCCAGCGCCGCAACCGTGGTACCCCGACCGGGAACAGCCATCCCACTGACCCCGGCCGGCCAGCGGGCCGCTAGCTGCTGCGGTGCGCCTACTTGGTGATCGCTCGGCGGGCGCGGACGCCGTCGACCAGCGCCACACCACCGGCGGCGAACGCGACCTGCAGGGCGAGCTCGATCCAGTCCACGCCGCCGGTGTCATCCACCCCGATCAGCCCGGCGACCACGGTGCCGAGCAACGCGGCGACGACACCGACTAGCTAGTGAACGAGCTGCGTCGCGCTTGCGTCCTTACCCCCTGTTGTCCGGTGCGCCGCGGGCCAGTCGCCATTGACGGGCTTGCTTGCCTGTCAGCCAGTAGACGGTTTCCCCCTCGCCGTCTGACGAGGGTCTGGTGTGGCGGTTGACCGGCAGTCGTAGCTCGCTGTAGTCGAAGTGAGCCTTGACCAGCCGGGTGAGTCCGGCGAAGGCGCCTTTGAGCGCGTTCATGGGCATCCCGGTGGCCTCGCATATCGACACTGCCGACATGCGTTCCCCGGGCTGCTCAGCTAGCAGGTCCAGCACTCGCACGATGGTCGCGTGGCTTTTGGTGCGTCCACCGGCGAACCGGCGTAGCTCAGCCTGCGGCCAGTCGCCGCCGAGCTCCGGCGGATAGATCTTGGCCGGCCTGGCAGGCCGCCGGCTCTGCTTGTCTTCGTTCTCCAGCTCGGCGAGGAGGGCGGAGACGTGCCCCAAGTATCTGTAGGGCACCGCGAGGTGCACGAGTTGGTCGTCGTCGCTGTCGATCACGTTCGCCTTCCTCATCGTGCGGCTCGCGCGCGGCGAACGGGGAGCATCGCACATGGGTGGGCCGGCGAGGAAGACCGCATCTGCGTCGTCGTCATCCGGGCTCGACCTTGGCGTGCGTCTTCGGGTCGGCCGGCTCCGGCGGGGTCTTCGCGCCGCGTGGTGTGGCGGCCACGGCTGCGTCGAGAATCTGCCACAGTGCGGCGTCGCGTTGCGTGGCTGGCAGCTGCCGCAGCTGCCGTACCGTCGCACCGATCGCATGCTGGGCCGGCCCGCGCACGTAGATGGCGCCAACGAGTTGGCTAAGGCGCTTCGGTTGACGAGTCATGAGCGTGATCCAGGCAGCGGCACGCCGGTGGTGGCGTTGCAGGGTCGGCTGGGGCATGGGCAGGTATTCGGTGGCGATGGCGAGGCACTGCTGGACCAGGACCGGCGCGAGACCGTAGGTGTCCTCGCGGCGGCCGGCGAAGTCCCTGGCCAAGGGGACGAGGGCCTGCCGTGCACCCGTGCTTAGCTCGTCGTTGACGACCCGGCCGATGGTGGCCAGGGTCGGATCCGTGCAGCGGGGATGGTCGCTGAACGGCTCACCGGCCAGGAGGCTGACCAGCTCCATGAGGCAGATGCCATCGTCCGGGCTGAGGTGCGCGTGGGCAGTCAGCGTCGGTGTCGTCTCGGATGGTTCGATCATGACGTCCGGTCCTAGATAACGAGGTGCAGCAGCAGGTAGAACACGGCGGCTGCCGCGGCGGCACCGGGCAGGGTGAGGATCCAGGCGGTGAGGATGTTGCCGGCCATCTCCCACCGCACGGCGGACAGGCGCTTGGTGGCGCCCGCACCGAGGATGGCGGAGGTGATGGTATGGGTGGTGGAGATCGGTAGGTGCAGGGCGCTGGTGGTGTAGAGGACCGCCGCGGCGGTGGTTTCGGCGGCGAAGCCGCGGGGCGGGTCGAGGTGGACAACGCGGCGGGCGAGGGTGCGGATGATGCGCCAGCCGCCCGCGTAGGTGCCGGCCGCCATCGCCACGGCCACCGACACGACGACCCAGGCCGGGACGGTGAAGTCGCTTTGCCAGTTGATGGTGACCAGGGCGAGCACGATGACACCCATGGTCTTCTGGGCGTCCTGCAGGCCGTGGCCGAGTGCCATCGCCGCGGCAGACGCGATCTGCGCGCGGCGGAACGTCCGGCTGGCGCGGGCCGGTGCCATGCGGCGAAAGGCCGACATGATGCCGACGTGCAGCAGGTATGCCAGGGCGAATCCGACCAGTGGCGAGACCAGCATGGGGATGGCCACGTTGGAGGCCACGCCGTCCCACTTGACGCCGCTCCCGGCGGCCAAGGCGGCGCCGACAAGTCCGCCTATCAGTGCGTGGGACGACGAGCTGGGCAGCCCGAAGTACCAGGTCAACACGTTCCAGCCGATCGCGCCGAGCAGGGCGGCGAACACAACGAGCAGGCCCCGGTCGCCTTGCGGCGCGGCGATGATCCCTTCGCCGACGGTCTGGGCCACACCGGTGCTGATCATCGCGCCGATCAGGTTCATCACCGCCGCCATGGCCAAGGCGACGCGGGGGCTCAACGCGCGGGTGCCGATGGATGTGGCGATCGCGTTGGCGGCGTCGTGGAAGCCGTTCGTGAAGTCGAACACCAGCGCCACCACGACGATCGCTACGAGCGCGGCAAGCTCCACGAGCGCTCCTCGAACTGCGGGCCACTGGACGGGGAGCCACGCCCGCATGTGGTGGCGTCAGCCACGGTGGGCTCCGGGGACGAGTGCGGGCGCGAGCCGGTCGACTCGGGCGGCCAGGTCGGTGTAGGCGGTCTCGAATGCGTCGTCGGTGTCAACCGCGGCGGGATCCGGCACCGACCAGTGCAGCTGGCGCGGTGGGATCTGGCTGAGGTGTTCGTGCGCTTGGTCGCAGACCGCGATCACCAGGTCGTCGTCCTGGACGACGTCGCCGACGCGTGCCGTGCGGGAAGCGCTCAGGTCGAGGTCGTGTCGTCGCGCGACGCGGATGGCGCGGGGGTGGACCCGCCCGGCGGGTCGGGTGCCGGCGGACGCGGCGGGGATGGGGCTCCGGCGGGCCCACAGCGCCGCGGCCAGCTGTGAACGGGCGGAGTTGTGGGTGCACACGAACACCACACGTGTCGCCTCCTGGCTTGGTGGCGACAGAATTCGGGAGAGGGTTTCCGGTACGAGGGTGAGGTATGTGCGGCGGCGGTCGCCCTCGGATCGGGTCCGGCTGATCAGTCCAGCCTCGGCCAGCACCTTGACATGATGGGCGATGAGATTGGTTGGCATGCCCAGCAGCTCGCCGATCTCGCCCGGTGAGGCGTCGCCGAATGCCAAGGCGTCGACGATGGCGAGCCGCGCGGGTTCGCCCAGGGCGGCGTGGACCTGGGCGCGCCGCCGCAGATCCGATGACTCGCCGTTCATTGACTCAATGATCATAGGGCGGTCGGGGTCTGTCAACGCCCGCGCACACGTGTCTGGGCCAACCCTCTAGCCGCTGCACGCGGGCGTGTCGAGATCGTCGGCCCCGCGATGAATCCAGTGTTGAAATGGGGCGCGGCTGGCACGGATCTGAGTGTCGAACGGAACTCCATGATCCGATGATGCCGCTCTAATCCGGCAATTCGGGCGTTGTCGATCGTTCACCTGCGTGTCGGCTGCACGTTGCCTAGCGGTCTGTGACCAGGCCATCTGCCATCCCTAGCGTCCGCCATTGCCTAGACGTCTAGCCCTCCCAGGGAGTACCGATGACGGCTCCACCCCACTCGCGCCAGCTTCCGGTGCTGCCGGTGCACGGCAGCCGCAGCGCGATGACGTGTCTGTTCCGGTGCGGCAACGCGTGTTCGCACCCTGCTCCGAATACGTCCGACAACGAGTACTTCGGCGATGTGGCGACTGAGATGTCCCGCCGCGGCCTGCTGCAAGCTGGGGGCATCGGCGCCCTGGTCGTCGGTGCCGGCGCCGCCGGTATCGCGGTCGGTGCGGCGCCCGCCGCTGCCGCTCCCGCCGCCGCGCCTACTCACCTTGGCAAGCCCCCGTCCGGCAGCGGCACCTTGACGTTCAAGCCGATCCCGGCGAACACGCTCGACACGGTGATCGTGCCCAACGGCTACGACAACGCGGTGCTGCTGACCTGGGGTGACCCGATTCTGCCCGGCGCGCCGCAGTTCGATATCGACCGGCAGAGCGCGAAGGCCCAGGCCGGGCAGTTCGGCTTCAACAACGACTGGCTGGTCAGCCTGCCGCTGGACCGTAAGGGCGACCGGCTGCTGCTGGTGGTCAACCACGAGTACACCAACGAAGACCTGATGTTCCGCGACTTCACCAGCTTCGACGCCCTCACGGTGGAGCAGCTCAAGATCGCGATGGCGGCGCACGGGCTCAGTGTGGTCGAGATCGAGCGCGTGGGTGACACCGGCCAGTGGGCACCAGCGAAGCGCAACCGGCGGTACAACCGACGGATCACCGCGTTCACGCCGATGCGGTTCACCGGCCCGGCCGCCGGCAGCTCGCTGCTGCGCACGGCCAAAGACCCGAAGGGCCTGACGGTGCTCGGGTCGCTGAACAACTGCGCGGGTGGCCTGACGCCGTGGGGCACCATCCTGTCCGGTGAGGAAAACTTCAACCAGTACTTCGTCGGCGGCGACGGTGTCCCGGCCGACGCCCAGCCGGCGCTGGCCCGCTACGGCATCACCACGACCGCGCGGTACCCGTCCGGCTCGCGCAAGTGGGAGCGGGCGGACGCCCGCTTCGACCTGACCGCCAACCCGAACGAGGCCAACCGGTTCGGCTGGATACTCGAGCTTGACCCGTACGACCCGGACTCCACGCCGCGCAAACACACCGCGCTTGGCCGGTTCAAGCACGAGGGCGCCGAGATCGTCCTTTCCAAGGACGGCCGGGTCGTGGCGTACATGGGCGACGACGAGCGCTTCGACTACATGTACAAGTTCGTCTCCAGCAAGAAGATGCGCACCGGCAACAGCGCCGCCGCCCGGGCGCACAACATGACGCTGCTGGAGTCCGGCACGCTGTATGTCGCGAAGCTCGGTTTCACCTCGGCCAGCGAGATCGACGGCAGTGGCAAGCTCCCGTCCGACGGCGCGTTCAACGGCACCGGCACCTGGATCCCCCTCGCTAGCGGCAACAAGTCGCTCGTGCCGGGCTTCAGCATCGACCAGGTGCTCGTGCACACCCGGCTGGCCGCCGACAAGGTGGGCGCCACCAAGATGGACCGCCCTGAGGACGTCGCCCCGAACCTGCGCACCGGCAAGGTCTACGTGGCGCTGACCAACAACAGCAACCGGGGCACCGGCACCAACCCCAAGGCGGACGAGGCCAACCCGCGCACAGCGAACCGGCACGGACACATCCTGGAGATCGTCGAGAACGGCGAAAACAACGCCGCCGAGACGTTCACCTGGAACATCCCGATCGTCTGCGGCGACCCCAACGATCCGAACACCTACTTCGCCGGCTACGAAAAGACGAAGGTCTCGCCGATCTCCTGCCCGGACAACCTCGACTTCGACGCCGCCGGCAACCTGTGGATCTCCACCGACGGCAACGCGCTGGGCAGCAACGACGGCCTGTTCGCCGTACCCCTCGAAGGCCCGGAGCGCGGCCACGTCAAGCAGTTCCTCACCGTCCCCATCGGAGCCGAGCAGGCTTCGGCCTCGCTCAGCGACGACAACCGCACCGTGTTCGTCTCCGTCCAGCACCCCGGCGAGATCACCGGCGCCACCGTGGACAATCCCGCATCGACCTGGCCGCACGGCGACTTCGCCCAGCCCGCGGTCATCACCGTCTGGCGCCACGACGGCCGCAACATCGGCGCCTGACGCAGCCGGTTCCCACACGCACCTGGTGCGCCCCTGGCCGCCTCGGCGAGGGGCGCACCGCCATGCCGTGACCGAACCACACTTCCCCCGGGACAGCGGCCCGCGCGTGCCGGCGGGTGCGAGGTCCAGACCCTGCCTTCGGATGCGCAGGGCGGGCCGCCCGAATATGTCCACCGCTGGCGAGACGCCGTCAGCCCAATCTCAGCGCTCAGATCGAGTTACTGCGGCGGAGCGCCGGTGTGAGCGTGCGGTGTCGACGACCACCAACCGTGTCTCAGCGCCCATCGATCAGTCCGGCCGTTCGCGCGAGGGTCCACCGGTCTGCCTGCGCGGCAGTGAGCCAGTAGAAAACCTCTTCCTCACGCCTGGGCATCCTTATAGCCTGCCTGTTGAAGGGGGAGCCTAGTTCGTCATAATCAAAATGGGACTTCAGCAGTCGGGTGAGGTTAGCGAATGCACCCTTCAAGCTCTGTCTGGACAATCCGGTATCGACGGAAATCCGCATGGTGGGTAAGCCGCGGTCGGGATGTCTCGCCAGCACATCAAGTACAGCAATGATCGTGGCATTCGTTTTCGTTGTACCGGCCGAAAGTCGCCGCAGCTCGGTCACCGGCCATTCGCCGGCAAACTCGGGAGGATCAACCCCCGGTCCGGTCGGCCTCGGCACCGGGATGCCCTCCTCCTCCATTCTTCGCAGATCTAGCAAAAGATCTTCAACCGCTTTGAGGTGCTTGGCCGGAATGGCGATATGTATCGGCCCGATTTTCTCTTTGCCTTGGGTCATTGCCGTCCTCATCCCGACCGGCCGTGTCGATACCGACGCGTTTCGGGAGCCGTCACCAGCCCTGCTGAATCATGGCGCCACATACGAACACAGCCCGGCCGCATGACCGAGACGTCGTACCGCGTCGAGTACGCGTGCGATTCCACCATGCTGCGCGTCGCCATGACAGATGACGATACGACCCGTGCTGGCCGCAGCACCAACTCGCGGGTCGTCACGGTGTCAACGATGGACGGAGAACCGCATGTTCCGCTGACCCGATCGTGTTCCTGGGCTCGGCAGTGGCGCCTGTCTGGCCAGTCTCCGTCGCAACCCCCGGCCTGGCCACCCGGGGCCGCCTTCAAAGTGGGCGCGCGGGGCCGCAGACCCTGGGGCTAGCGTGGGCGCAGTATGACCGCACCTCTCGACGGCAGCTCTCGCCGGCGACATCCGGCCTGGCGACAAGCGTAAACGTCGGCAGACGGGCGGATGACCCGGCCGACGGCCGGGCGAAGGTGGCTGCCCGCGCCGTGGATCTGGTGGCCCCATGTCGGCCTGTTTACCGGGTCACGGGCCGATCAAGGCCCGGCTGCGGGAAGGTAACGGCTGCGGGTATTTGCCGGACATATCGGTCACTAGACCCTGAGTTCACGGAACGGACATCTCGCCCTCGGTCTCGGGCAATCTTGGGGGCCTCATGTGTTCATGCGGGGTTAACCAAGGACCGGGGCATCGTCTACCTGGCGCTTTTAGCGTCGCCTTGGTCGGGCCGTTGATGCCCGGGCGCTATTCCAACAGAGAGGCTTATCTGAGGTGAACCGCAACGTGCTCTCGCGGCGGGTCCTTGTTGGCGTCGCTACCGCCGTCGCACTCGCGCTCGCCGGCTGTGGTGGCGGGGACGAGGACACGCCTGGTGGCGGCGACTCAAGTGAGGCCGCCAAGCTTTCCGGCGCGGTCCGGGTGGACGGCTCCAGCACCGTCGCCCCGCTGAGCGAGGCTGCCGCCTCGATTTACAAGGAAGAGCAGGCTGGCGTCAACGTCACCGTCGGCACCTCTGGCACCGGCGGTGGCTTCGAGAAGTTCTGCAAGGGTGAGACTGATATCTCCGACGCCTCGCGGCCGATCAAGGACACCGAGAAGGCCGCCTGCGAGGCGGCCGGCGTCAAGTACGTCGAGCTGATCGTAGCCAACGACGCGCTGTCGGTCGTGGTGAGCAAGGACAACAACTGGGCCGACTGCCTCACCGTCGCCGAGCTGAAGAAGATCTGGGAGCCGGGCTCGAAGGTGAAGAACTGGAGCGAGGTCCGGTCGGGCTTCCCGAACGAGCCGCTCAAGCTCTTCGGAGCGGGCTCGGACTCCGGCACGTTCGACTACTTCACCGCCGAGATCAACGGTGAGGAAGGCGCGACCCGCGCGGACTACACGGCGTCGGAGAACGACAACGTGACCGTGCAGGGTGTCGCCGGGTCGAAGGGTGGCATGGGCTACTTCGGGTTCACCTACTACGAGGAGAACGCCGACAAACTGAAGCTGCTGAAGGTCGACGGTGGTGGCGGTTGCGTGGAGCCGAGCGTGGCGACCGCGCAGGACGGCACGTACAAGCCGCTGGCCCGGCCGCTGTTCATCTACGTCAGCGACAAGGCGATCGCCCAGCCGCAGGTCAAGGACTTCGTGAACTTCTACATCGAGAACATCGATGAGATCGTCACGGAGGCGAAGTTCGTGCCGCTGACCGCGGAGCAGAAGACGACCCTCGCGTCCGAGTTCAAGACACTGGCCGGGTAGCTTCACGTGACGAGTCCCACCTCGACAAAGGTCCCCGCCGCAGGGAGCAACTTCCTGCGGCGGGGCCGCCGTCACCCGATCGAGGGTGTCGTCCAGGTCCTGCTCGCCCTCGCCGCGATCGTATCGATCGCCACCACGGTCGGCATCGTCGTCGCTCTCGTCGGGCCCACGGTCGAATTCTTCCGTGAGGTCAGCATTGTCGAGTTCTTCACCGGCACCCGGTGGACCCCAACCATCTCGCCGCGTAGCTATGGTGTCCTGCCGTTGGTGGTCTCGACGTTGATCACGACGCTGATCGCGATCGCCATCGCGATCCCGCTCGGCCTCGGCGCGGCAACCTACCTGGCGGAGTACGCCACCGCCCGCACCCGGCGCGCACTCAAGCCGATCCTGGAGATCCTGGCCGGCATTCCCACCGTGGTCTACGGCTTCTTCGCGCTGTTCGCGCTCAACCCGATCCTGCAGAGGTGGTGGCCGGGCGACGGGGGGCCGGCGTTCCAGAACCTGCTGATCGCCGGGATCGTCATGGGCATCATGATCGTTCCGACCGTGGCGAGCGTATCGGAAGACGCGATGAGCGCCGTCCCGCGCAGCCTGCGGGAGGGAGCGTACGCGCTGGCCTCCTCGCCGATGCAGGTGGCCACCCGGGTCGTGGTCCCGGCCGCCATCTCCGGCATCGTCGCCTCGTTCGTGCTGGGTATCTCACGCGCCCTGGGCGAGACGATGATCGTCACAATCGCAGGTGGTCTCACCTCGGACCGTATCCAGGCGAACCCGACCGAGGGCGCGGCCACGATGACCGCGTTCATCGCCAATATCGCCTCCGGTGACATCCCGGTCGACTCGCTCGACTACCGCAGTGTTTTCGCCGTGGGTGCGCTGCTGTTCGTGTTCACGTTCATCCTCAACGCGATCTCCATCCGGATGGTCCGCAAGTTCCGGGAGGTGTACGAGTGACCGCCACCACCGCGGAGCGACCGACGGTCGGGGAGCATGGCCGGGCGCTCACCCAGCGCAAGCGCCGGGTCGGCGACGTGGTCTTCAAGCTGGCGTTGCAAGCGTGCCTGCTCATCGGCTTCGCCTTCCTGATCTGGCTCCTCGCGTACGTGCTGTACCGCGGTTGGGGTCGGCTCGACTCCCGCCTGTGGACCAACATGCCGACCAGCCGGACCTCCCGCATCGACGAGTCCGGCGTGCAGTCGGCGATCACCGGCACGCTGTGGGTCATCGCGTTCACCGCCTTGTTCTGCCTGCCGACCGGCATCCTCGCCGCGATCTACATGGAGGAGTACGCCGACACCAACAAGTGGTACAACCGGCTACTGGAGCTCAACATTCAGAACCTGGCCGGCGTACCCTCGATCATCTTCGGCATCCTGGGCCTGGGCATCATCGCCCGCGCCTTCGGCCTCGGCTTCACCGTGCTAACCGCGGCTATCGTGCTGGCCCTGCTCGTGCTACCCGTGGTCATCATCTCCACGCGCGAGGCGATCCGGGCCGTGCCGCAGTCGATCCGGCAGGCGTCGTACGCGTTGGGCGCCACCAAGTGGCAGACCGTCTCCCGCCAGGTCCTGCCGGCTGCGGTGCCGGGCATCGCGACCGGAGCCATCCTCTCGTTGTCCCGGGCGATCGGTGAGGCCGCGCCGCTGATCGTGCTCGGCGCGGTCACGTTCATCACGTTCAACCCCGAGGGCTTGAACAGCTCCTACACGGTGCTGCCGATCCAGATCTACAACTCCCTCAACCGGCCCCAGGCCGAGTTCCAGGAGATCGCCGCGGCGGCCATCGTGCTGCTTCTCGGCATCGTGATCGTGATGAACTCGATCGCGATCGTCATCCGCAACCGGTTCGAGAAGCGGTGGTGACGTCGGCGCTATGACCAACCAGCCCAACCGTGAGAATTCCGCCTACCCCGAGGTGACACAGATGACCTCTCCAGCCACTGACCGTCCCTCCGTCAGCATCGGCGCGCCGGAAGGCGGCTGGGGATCAATGGGCGTGGACACCCCGCCAGCGGTCGGCGCTCCGATCATGGACCTGCGTGACGTCAGCGTGTTCTACGGCACGTACGAGGCGGTCCGCGGCACGTCACTGCCGGTTCGGCAAAACCAGATCACCGCCATGATCGGCCCGTCCGGTTGCGGCAAGTCGACCATCCTGCGTTCGCTCAACCGGATGAACGACCTCATCGTCGGCGCGCGGGTGGCCGGAAAGATCTCCTACCACGGCCAGGACCTGTACGCCAAGGACGTCGACCCGATCGAGGTGCGGCGCCGTATCGGCATGGTGTTCCAGAAGCCCAACCCGTTCCCGAAGTCGATCTACGACAACATCGCCTACGGGCCGCGGGTGACCGGGATGAAGGTCTCCAACATGGACGACCTGGTGGAGGAGGCGCTTCGCGGTGCGGCCCTGTGGGACGAGGTGAAGGACAAGCTCAAGGAGAGCGGCCTTGCGCTTTCCGGCGGCCAGCAGCAGCGGCTGTGCATCGCTCGCACGATCGCCGTCCGACCGGACGTGATCCTGATGGACGAGCCCTGCTCCGCGCTCGACCCGATCGCCACCGGCAAGATCGAAGACCTGATGCACGAGCTGATGAAGACGTACACGATCGTCATCGTCACGCACAACATGCAGCAGGCCGCCCGGGTGAGCCACTACACGGCGTTCTTCACCGCGGAGGTCGACGAGAAGCAGGTGCGGCACGGGCGGCTGGTCGAGTTCAGCGAGACCGGCAAGCTCTTCACCAACCCGGCCGACAAGCGGACCGAGGACTACATCACCGGCCGCTTCGGCTGACCGTCCTCTGCACGACGACGGCCTGGCGGCGCGCGCCGCCAGGCCGTTCGTTTGTCGGATGGATCAGGGCTTGAAGGCGGGATCCAAGGCGATCTGGGTGACCTGGCCGATCGTCAGTGACATGCTCGCCCCCTGGAGTGTGGGCCACCGGGCACCATGCCGCACAGAGACGTACGAGCGGTCGCGTCGCTCGACCACCACATGGCAGCTAAGACCGTCTGCGGCTGCGGTAGTCCAGATCCTCTCGCCGCCGGGACCGGCCGATTCCGTCCACCTGGTGGGCTCGAACCGCAGCCCGCTGCCGCAGAACAGGTCATCGATGTCGTCACCGATCTCGAAGTTGATCGCACCCGCGTGTTCACCCACACGGACGCCGCCGACCGCGTGATAGGCCTTCGGAGGTTGTCGTGGCGGATTCGCTGCGCCGCAATCCCGATGCGTGACGGCGAGGGGTTCCTGGATCGTCTGCCCACCGTCCCGCGATAGCTGCGCCTGCGGCACCACGCGCAGCACCGCTTGCCGCACGGCGAGCGTGAGCCGGCGTTCCGTGGCGGCCGTGCCATTGGTGCTGGTCGCTGCCGGACCTGCGTACGGGGCCGTCCCTCCCGGCCCGGCAAGGATGGCCCTCGACCCGGTGAGCAGGCCGACCACGACAGTCGCGGCAGCGACCACGGCGACCGTGCGGCGTTGCCGTCCGGCCCGGCGTTCCTTGCCGATGACCGTCTCGACGTCCACGGTGGACGGAGGCGGATCACCGATCATCTCCTCGAACAGTTGCTGTGTCACTGCTACTCACTCCTGCCTGGCCTGCTGGTCTGTCAGGAGCGAGCGCAGCGCGACGAGCCCGCGCGCCGCCTGGCTCTTGACCGTTCCTTCGCCGATGCTGAGGATCGCGGCGGTCTCCTCGACCGAGATATCGCAGTAGAAGCGCAGCACGATGACCGCCCGCTGCCCCGGTGACAGCGTGCGGAGCAACTCAGCCAGGGCGGACTGCTGGGCGACACCTTCCGGACCTGGCCCAGAGGTCGGATGATCCGGCAGCGCGGCGGTTGGATACTCCGGGTGCCGGGACCGCCACCGCAGCTCGTCCAGCCACGACCGGGTGAGCACCTTCCGGACGTAGGCGTCGACGTTGTCGGCCGCCCGGACCCGCCGCCAGTGCCGGTACAGCTTGCCGATCGTGATCGAGACCAGGTCGTCCGCCGTGTGCCAGTCCTCGCAGAGCAGGTACGCCATGCGGCGCAACGACCCCATCCTGGCGTGGACGAACACCCGGAACTCGTCCTCGTCTCGCATCCGCCACACCTCTCCACGCTTCTGGCCAGGGGACGTACGCGATTCCGCGCTGGGTTGTCGCCCCGGCCGCCTTTCTGCGTGGGAGAGTCGAACGGGCGTGTTTTACCGGCCAGAACGGGCCGAGGCGCCGACCCGCACCTCGGTCTCCGACAGCCGCCAACCCTCGAGCGGGGCGCTGGTCGTCAGAATGTGCTCGACCAACGCCCGTACGGCGGCTTCCGCGAAGGCGGCCGAGGAACCGGTGACGACAACGGCCAGCATCGCACCGTCCGGGTGCGTGCCAACCCAACGATCCATCACCGTGATGACCGAGCCGTCCGGGCCGACCGCCTCGCGGGCCTGGCTCAGAGCCCGGTGCAGGAGTGTGGCCACGCCTTCGGCTTGGAGTCGATCAAGCGGTGCTGCGGCACTGGGCGGCGCGAGGGTGGCGGTCACCGCGAACGTGCCCAGCTCCGGCATCTCACCCGGCAACGGGCACCTCCAGCTCGCCGAGCAGGACGCGGACCCGCCGCTCGATCTCATCGCGAATCGGCCGGACGGCCTCCACGGTCAAGCCGGCCGGATCGTCCAGGACCCAGTCCTCGTACCGCTTACCCGGGAAGATCGGGCAGGCGTCTCCGCAACCCATGGTCACCACCACGTCGGCCGCCTGCACAACCTCGTCGGTCCACGGCTTCGGGTACTCGCGCGTGATGTCGATCCCGCGCTCAGACATGACCGCGACAGCGGCCCCGTTGATCTCCGTGCCGGGCTCCGACCCCCCGGACCACGCGATGGCGCGGTCGCCGGCCAGGTGCTGGAAGAAGCCCATCGCCATCTGGCTGCGGCCGGCGTTGTGCACGCACAGGAAGAGCACGATCGGGCGGCCGTCGTGCCGCAGTCCTTCGATCCGGGCCTGTGCGACGAGCCGCTGGCGGGCGAACCGCTCGGCGAGAAGAGGCAAGAAATGCGGCACGGTGCTGTGCGAGGCGAACTGGTCGTAGCTGGAATGCAGGAACCGCTCGATCGTCTCCATGCCGTAGATGCCGTCGAACTCACCGCGCAACCGCACGGCCGCGGTACGCAAAGCCATCTGCTGATCGACGGAAAGGTCGTCCCGGTGGTAGGCGGCGGTGTCCGCCATGATCGCCTCCCGCTGCCAATGCTCACTTCCAATTGAGTCAATGCTCGTTGTTGGTCTTACTTGAGTCAGCTACGCCATAGCGAACGCCAGATGACATCTAGGTATCGGGCCTGGCCGAAGCAGGTGCAGGTCGGCCGGCGGGGGTCCGGACCCGTCGCCGGCCGGGTAGAGCGAAGGGTGTTCCCCCAGAGGCGTGGCCTCAACTCTCGGCGTCGGCGTCCGCGGCCCGTCGGTCGGCTCCGCTGGGGACCCCTGCTGGAGGTGGCCGGCCAGCGTCGCGGCGTGATTCGGTGTGACATGCGGCCCGTAGACCTGCCGGAGGCGGCGCGCGGCTAGCTTCAGACGCGATGGCGCCCGTTGGGTGTCGTGCGGCGGTGGCGTCACGCACCTTCATCCGACGTGCGGTCGTTGTCTACCGGGTGACCGGCGAACAGCCATCGCCTACCCGGCCCGCCGGTCCGGTTCCGGTAGCCGGCCTGGGCGTCCGCCATCGCCGGTGACGGCAACGGTCACTGCGTCACCGTGGCACACCGGAAACCTCAAGGCGGACGGCGCTGAGTTGGGCTGGTTTCGATGAGCCGGTCGGGTGGGGCAGCCCACGTTGGACTACTCGACCTGCTTATTGATGATGAACGATGGTTATGGTCGGCCCGCTGCGAGCTGCGTATGGCGCGAGGGCTCGCGGCAAGCCGCGACCGGGCTATGCCACGGCACCTTTGGCCTGAGGCTTGACGCGGGCCAAGCGGTGTTCGACCCGATCAGCGAGGGCCAGCAGGTACGGTTCGCGCAGTCCGCGGGCGGCGGCGTGCGACGAATTCGGCCCGTCTCGAAGCAGGGTGTCGGCCATCCGTTGGGCAACCGTGGTCCGTTGCCCGGTGGGGTCGACGGTTTGATCCGCGTATGTGAGCGCGTCGGACATGGCTGACTGCTCAAGTGGGTATTCGTTCAGCTGCGGCTGCAGGCCCCTGGCCTGGGCGACGAACCCGGCGCCGCTGTGGTGCGCGACCAGCGCCGTGATCCGCGGCGACCAGCCCAGCTTGTCGAGGTGGCGGGCACCGTCGAGGGGATGAAAACCGGTGTCGGTGAGTGCGTCCGCGTAGCCGATGTCGTGCAGCCACGCGGCGGCGACCAGAACATCGGGGTCGTCGCCGTCGACGGTGGCGGTGAGCTCGTCGGCGCGGCGGGCCACCGCGATGGTGTGCCGCCACCTTGGCGGCAGGTCGCGCAATAAGACCTGGGCGAGGTCGCGCGCAGTACGGACCAGCAGTGACGGATCGGTGCCGCTCACCGGATCAGGCTAAGGCAGCAGGCCGCCACTGGCGAGGCATTGACCAGGTCGGCCATCGTTCGTTGGTCTGCGGCTCAGGTGCGGTCTTGCCGTACGCCACGCGACGTTTGCTGGGTCCACAGTTACCCGCCGGTGGTGAGTACATCGCCCGTAGGTTTGACTACGAGCGGGAAGATCGTCTCGACCAACAGTCGTCGACCAAACACGCTGGGTATGCAGTTCCTTGACGTGCCCCCGGATAGGGAACTTGATCTAGCTGACCTGGGGAATTTCAGGGAGCGCCATCAGTGACCAGCCCGGCCAGGGCGCAGACGGCACGGATGGGTCCGGCTCACCGCCTTTTACATAGTGGACAGGCGATCGGCCGCCGAGGGCGAGTCCTGCACGGACTCCGAATCTGGGGTCGGGCTGGGTCGTAGCCGGATCCGGGTGATGGCCCGGCCGGTGATCTCCACGACCTCGGCGGTAAACCCGGTCAGGGTGACGGTCTCGCCCGCGGCTTTGGGGATGTGACCGAGCCGGGCCAGGACCAATCCGGCAATAGTGGTGTAGTCGCCGTCATCGTCGTCGTCCTCGTCTAGGTCGACGCCGATGTCGGGCAGGTCGTGGATGGGAAACCCACCGGCCACGAGCAGCACGCCGTCGGGTTCGTGGACGACAGCCTGCACGTCGCGGTCGGTTTCGTCGTAGATCTCCCCGACGATCTCCTCGACCAGGTCTTCCATGGTGACGATGCCGTCGATCGCGCCGCGCTCGTTGACGACGAGCGCGAACTGCTGCCGCTGTTGGCGCATCTGGCGGATGGCGTCGGTGACCCGCAGGGTTTCCGGCATGAACAGCGGCGGGTGAGCGTGGTCGGCTACCGTGCCAGTGCCATCCAGCAGGTCCCGTAGGTGCACGATGCCGGTCACGTCATCCAGGCCCATCGGGCCGACGACCGGGGCGCGGGTCTGCCCGGACGCACCCAACTGCCGTAGCGCCTGCTCGGTGGGCAGGGTTAGCGGGAGGGTGAACACGTCCCGGCGGGGGACGAGGATCTCGCGCAGGATCCGATCGGCGACCTCGAACGCACCGCTAATGATCATCCGCTGGTCCGGGGAGATGCTGCGCTGGGAGGCCACCATGTCCCGCAACTCCTCGGTGGTCACCTCCTCCCGGGCGGCGTGCGGGTCGACGCCGGTCAGCCGGACCACCACGTTGGTGGCCCGGCCCAGCAGCCACACCACCGGCCGGGAGATCGCCGACAGCGCGTCCAAGGGTCGGGCGACGAGAAGGGCCCACCCTTCGGCGCGTTGCATCGCGATCCGCTTGGGCGCCAGCTCGCCGAGTACGAGGGTGAGGAAGGCCAGCACGACGGTGATCGCCACGATGGCGACCGGTTCAGCGGCCGAGCCGAGGAACCCCAGCGGCTCGATCAGCGGCTCCGCCAGGGAGACGGCGGCCGCGGCCGAGGCCAGGAACCCGGCGAGGGTGATCCCGATCTGGATGGTGGCCAGGAACCGGTTCGGGTCCCGGGCCAACCGAGCGAGGACCTTGCCGCCGCGGGAGGTGCGTTCCAGCCGACGGATCTGGCTCTCCCGCAGCGAGACCAGAGCCATCTCGCTGCCGGCGAACACCGCGTTGACCAGCACCAGCACCAGGACGAGTGCTATTTGTAACCAATAGCCGTCCACGGCCGTCATATCCTCCTGACCCGGATCTTCCGGGAACCTCTACGGTATCGGCCAGGTGCCATCCAGCGACAGAGCGGACCGGCCTGGGAGATCCAATACCGGCCGGCCCCGAACATCACGGGTAGAGGATGTGGGCGCGAGGGTGGTGCCACCGCGCCGGGTGCCGATGGACCGTCCGCCGGCAACGGATCCTTGCGGCTGGTTCCCAACGCACCGCGTGGAGCCCACGCAGTCGCTGGGAGCCCGCATAGGGATGTTCAAGCATGTTCAACCACAAAATGGGCAGGTCCTCGGATATCCGAGGACCTGACCGAAGAGACTTAGTGGAACTCGTAGATCGCTTCGACCGTCAGCCGTCGATCGATCGCGCTGAGTTTTGCAGTTCTTTGACGTGCCTCCGGCTGGAGACGAGCCTGCAAGCCGACCGCCCTAAGCGATGTCTCGTAAGTCGATGCAGGCGTTGCCCGCCACTGGTTTCCGGTCAGCTGGACAGAGCGATGTTGTGCAGGTGGGCGATTCGGGATGCGAGGGCCAAGGTCCGGGCGGCGCGACGGTAGTCGCGCAGGATCTTGTAGGTCTTGAGCCGGGCCAGGGCATGTTCGACACGGGCCCGGACTTTGCGATGCCCGGCGTTATAGTCCTGCTTCCACTCGGGCAACTCGTTGCCGTCACGGGGCTTGCGGTACGGCATGATCACTTCGGGGTTGCCGCGGTAGCCGCCGTCAGCCAACACACGGCGAGTTGGGTGTTGATGCCGCTGCTGCGGTACACGATCGTGTCGTTACGGTTGCCGGGTTGTGGGTCGCCCGGGGCGATGAGCAGGCGGGTGTTCGCATCGATCGCCACGTGCAGGTTGGTCGAGTAGCGGTGGTTCTTGCTCTGCGCGGCGAGCCGGTGGTCCCGGGTCGGGATCAGGGTGCCGTCCACGATCGCGACCTGGTCTTTAGGGCGGTGGCGTACCGGCGCCGACGCGAGTAGCGGCCCGAGGGTATCGATGAGCCGGTGCGCTGCCGAGTGAGAAGCCCCGAACAGGGGGCCGAGCTGGCGCATGGTCAGATTCGTGCGCCAGTACACGGCCACCAGCAGGACGCGGTCGGGCAGGGTCAGCGCCCACGGCCGGCCCGGTCGCCCGTCGGTGATGGCGTCACCGCCGCGTTTGGCGACCAGGCGCACGAGGCGGCGGAACTGCGCCGGCTGCAGGCCGGTGAACGGGTGGATCAACTCTGCGCGAGACGCTGAGAACACCTGCACCCATCGATGATCACCCGCCGTATGAGGCGGACCGTCACCGGGTTACGGGATATCGCTTGAATGACCGATGCTGACGCAACCGGCGGGCGGGTCACCACTGCCGGCATTCTTCACAATGCCACCGGAGCGGGGTTCAGTGACGCGCCCTACGCCGTCGTCGTCGCTACTCGGGCAATTCGCCGGGTGGTCGACAGACCGCGCTTAACGCATCCACTGACGACGTCGGGGTGTCCCTCAGGATGCGACTGAGAGGCACAGGTCTTCTACGGTCTCCCAAAGCTGTCGTTCACGGTCAGGGTCGTAGGACTCCTTGGACGAGCGCTCTACTCGTGTGCGGTCGATGTAGGAACCGGAAGGTGC
>Ga0272482_10000070_pt1 | contig 30742 bp, 34 predicted proteins | sample RVTome_8_FD_192427 | JGI IMG/M metagenome (GOLD analysis project Ga0272482, IMG submission 192427) | Soil microbial communities from uranium-contaminated site in the Upper Colorado River Basin, Wyoming, United States - RVT160D0 (version 2) ...
CCGGGTTGGTGCGGGGATCGGCGGTGTAGAGGCCCTCGACCCCGGAGTGGGTGCCCCGCAGCATGACGTCGGCCTCGATCTCCACCGCCCGCAGCGCGGCCGCGGTGTCGGTGGTGAAGAACGGGTTGCCGGTGCCCCCGGCGAAGATCACCACCCGCCCCTTCTCCAGGTGGCGGATGGCGCGACGCCGGATGTAGGGCTCGGCCACCTGGGCCATGTGGATGGCGGTCTGCACCCGGGTGGCCTGCCCCAGCCGCTCCAGGGTGTCCTGGAGGGCGAGGGCGTTCATGACCGTGGCGAGCATGCCCATGTAGTCGGCCTGCGCCCGGTCCATGCCCGTGGCCGACCCGGCGATGCCCCGCCAGATGTTGCCGCCGCCGACGACCACGGCGATGTCGACGCCCGCATCGTTGCGGACGTCGACGATCTCCGAGGCCACGAACTCTGCGATGCCCGCATCGATGCCGTAGCCGGCATCACCGGCGAAGGCTTCGCCCGAGAGCTTCAGCAGAACGCGGCGATACTCCACCTCATCCGCCGAGGAAGATCTGGGCGTACCCGACGAGCTCGGCTCCGGCGCCGGAGACGAGCTGGGCGATGGTCTGCTTCTCGTCGCGGACGAAGGGCTGGTCGAGCAGCACCCGCTCCTTGTACCAGCCGTTCAGGCGGCCCTCGACGATCTTCGGCAGCGCCGCTTCGGGCTTGCCCTCGGCCTGGCTGATCTTGGTGAGCGTCTGGCGCTCCTCCTCGACCACGTCGGCCGGCACGTCCTCGCGGCGGAGGTACTCGGGCTTGGTGAAGGCGACGTGGACGGCGATGTCGTGGGCCACGTCCTGCGTGCCCCCCGCCAGCACCACGATCACGCCGTTGACGCCGCGGCCCTCCTGGCGGTGCAGGTAGGTGTCGATCACCTGACCGGCCTCGAGGTCGACCTTGGCGGTGCGCCCGACGTCGATGTTCTCCTTGAGCGTGACCTTGAGGTCGTCGACCGAGTCCTTGAACCGGTCGAGCCCGGCCTGGCCGTCGGCCACGTAGGCGTCGGCCAGGTCCTGGGTCAGCTGGATGAAGGCATCGGACTTGGCGACGAAGTCGGTCTCGCACTTGAGCTCGACCAGCACCGCGCTGCCCTCGCCGACGGCGAAGGCGACGGCGCCCTCGCTGTTCTCCCGGTCGCTCCGGGTGTCGGCTTTGGCGAGGCCCCTCTCACGGAGCAGCTTCTTGGCCGCCTCCATGTCGCCTTCGGTCTCCTGGAGCGCCTTCTTGGCGTCCATCATCCCTGCGCCGGTGGCCTGCCGAAGGGCTTGTACGTCCTTGGCGGTGAACTCGGCCATATCTCTCAGGACTCCTCAGGGGTGGGGGTGTCGGGCGTCGGGGGCACGGTCTCCTTCGGGGGAGCCGTGCGGGACTCGGCGATGCGGGCGTCGCGCTGCTGGGCCTCGGCGAGGGCCTGGCGACGGGCCTCGGCCTGGGCGGCGGCCACGCGGGCCTCCTCGTCGGTCGAGCGCTCGGCGACCGGGCGGCTGACCTTCTTGTTGGCCATGAGGCGGCCCTCGTCGACGGCATCGGCGATGACCCGGCACAGCAGCGAGCCGGAGCGGATCGCGTCGTCGTTGCCGGGGATCACGTACTGGATGACGTCGGGGTCGCAGTTGGTGTCGACCACGGCCACCACCGGGATGCCGAGCTTGTTGGCCTCGGTGACCGCGATGCTCTCCTTCTTCGTGTCGAGCACGAAGACGGCGGCGGGCAGCTTCTCCATGTTGCGGATGCCGCCGAGGTAGCGCTCGAGCTTGTCGAGCTCGCGCCCGAGCAGCAGCGCTTCCTTCTTGGGCATGGCCGCGAACTCGCCGGAGTCGCGCATGCGCTGGTACTCCGTCATCTTGCCGACGCGCTTGGAGATGGTCTGGAAGTTGGTGAGCATGCCGCCCAGCCACCGCTGGTTGATGTACGGCATGCCGCACTTGGTGGCGAACTCCTCGACCGGGTCCTGCGCCTGCTTCTTGGTGCCGATGAAGAGGATCGAGCCTCCGTCGGCGACCGTGTCGCGCACGAACGTGTAGGCGTTCTCGATGCGCTTCAGGGTCTGGGTGAGATCGATGATGTAGATCCCGTTGCGCTCGCCGAAGATGAAGCGCTTCATCTTCGGGTTCCAGCGCCGGGTCTGGTGGCCGAAGTGGACTCCGGCCTCCAACAGCTGCTTCATGGTGACGACAGCCACTTGAGGCTCCTTCTTCCCATCGGTTGATCGTCGCCGGTCCGGCACCTCGAAGGGTGACCGTGGGATGGTCCGGCTGCGTTCGAGCAAGACAACGGCCGGCGGACGCCGACCGACTGCGAATCCTACCGCGTGCCACCGAGGGCCGTGAACCCCGCGGCGTCCTCCAGGAAGGAGATCCCGTGGCCCAGGAGGTGCTCGCGCAGCACCTCCTCCTGCGACTCGCAACGGGGGTGCTCGCCGGCCAGCGCCCGGGCGATCTCCCCGGTGGTCTCGGGGTGGCCGACGAGGTCGCTGTGGGCCTGCCGGCCGACCAGCGAGACCGTGATGTTGCGGGCCCCGGCGACCTGGGCGTTGGGCACCGGGACCACGACGTCGCCGCTGGCCGCGATCGACACCAGCTCGACCTCGGGTGGCAGCGGCCCGGCTTCACGGAGCATCTCGACCACCGGTGACGTGGCCGACAGGTGCTCCAGGGACGGGCTGTCGGGGTCGAGCCCGGTCTCGACGAGCTCCTCGGCCAGGTCGAGGCCGAGGCTGCCGGTGACGCCGACGGTGGTGGCGGCGGCCGCGGTGGCCAGGTCGGCGCCCTGGTGGGGCGTGCCCAGCGTGGTGACGACGCCGAGGCGGCCGAGGTCGAAGCCCTGCCGTTCGAGGAACAGGAGGGCGAGCCGGGTGACCAGGCCACCCATCGAGTGGGCGTAGACGTCGACGGTGGCCTCCGGGTGCTCCTTCGCCACGTGCTCGATCCGGGCGGCCAGGCGGAGGGCGGAGGGGACGAGGCCGATCTGCGTGTCGGGCGAACCGTAGGGCTGGCCGCCCGGGCCGTAGGTGAAGCGCTCGACGGCGGCAGGTGTGTAGCCGAGGGCCTCGGTGTCGAGGTCGTCGACCGAGGCCGACCGGCTCGACGAGCCCAGGCCGCCGACCAGGACCGCCCGCCGATCCTGGTCGGCGACCGGCCGGACGGGCGCCGGAGCGTCGCTGCAGGGGCCCGGCGAGTCGAGCCGCCGGGCCAGGCTGCGGCTGACCGCGACCGCCCGGGCGACGGGGTTGAGCTCGACGGCGTAGTGCTGCTCCAGCCGGATCCGGGTGGCGAGGGAACCGACGGCGGTGTCGTACCCGGCGGCGGCGGCGCCGCCGATCGCGTTGACGTCGACGTCGAGCTCCCAGCCCCGTTCGCCCCAGAAGACGGCATCGGGGGCGTCCGGCGGGCGGCCGCCGGGCGGGACCTCGAGGGGCAGCAGCTCGCCGCGGCCCGGGCCACCGCGTCCGGTGGCGCCGGCGAACAGCGACGCGGGGTCGATGTAGGTGTCGCCCCGGCGGGCGCCCAGGTGGAACCGGTCGGCGGCCCGGCCGACCGGGTCGCCCCGGCGGACGGGCTGCCCGACCCGGACGTCGATCCGCTGCAGGCGGGAGTAGCTGGTCCGGACGCCGTCGGCGTGGGCCACCGTGACGTGGAGGCCGGGGCCGACCGCACCGGCGAACGTGACCTGCCCATCCGCGCTCGCCCGCACGGCGTCGCCGGGCCGGGTGGCGAACTCGATCCCCCGGTTGCCGGGCCCGTAGGGCGTGGCGGGCGGCCGGAACGGATCAAGCACCGGGGCCACGACCGGGAGCTCGTAGACGACGCCTCCCCCGCCCTCCTGGGCGCCGGCCGGTCGCGGCGGTCCGAGGGCGCCCAGAGCAACCACGACCCCGGCCACCACCAGCGTGACGGCCAGCCGGACGATGGTCACCCGCGGCGGCGGGTGTGCCGGGTCTGACCGGTCTGCCGAGTGAGCTCGGTGTGCCGGGCGCGGCGCCGGGTCAGGCCCGGGGGTGCGTCTCGTCGAAGACCTGGCGGAGGCGCTCCTTGGAGACGTGGGTGTAGCGCTGGGTGGTGGCGAGGTCGGCGTGGCCCAGGAGCTCCTGGACGACCCGGAGGTCGGCGCCCCCGTCGAGCAGGTGGGTGGCGAAGGTGTGCCGGAGGGCGTGGGGATGGGTGGGCGCCGCCGCCCGCCGGTCGACGATCCGCCGGACGTCGCGGGGTGACAGGCGTCGACCCCGCCGGTTGAGGAAGACGGCGGCCGAGGGTGTCTTGGCCTGCACCAGGTGCACACGGCCCGAACCCAGCCATCGGCCCAGGGCGGCGCCGGCAGGCTCGCTGATCGGGACCATGCGGTGCTTGCCACCCTTGCCCCGGACCAGCATGCGGCCCCGCGCCACCTCCAGGTCGTCGACGTCGAGCGCCGACAGCTCGGCCACCCGGACCCCGCTGCCGTAGAGGATCTCGAGGACGGCGTCGTCGCGGTGGCGGAGGGCGGCGGCCAGATCGTCCGGGCCGGCGTCGGGCCCCGCCGGGGCCTCGTCGAGCAGGCCCCGCAGCTCGTCGGGCCGGAGCACCCGGGGCAGGCGGGCATCGCCCTGCGGGGCGCTGAGCCCGGCCGCCGGGTCGGCGTCGATGTGGCCCCGACGGCGCAGCCATCCGAAGTAGCGGCGCAGGGCGGACGCCCGCCGGGCGATGGTGCGGCGCTGCTTCCCGGCGGTGGCGAGGAAGGCCAGGTAGCGCCGGAGCTGGATCCGCTGGACCTCACCCGGCCCACCCAGGCCGAGGCGGTCGGCCCACTCGACGAACGCCTCGACGTCGCGGCGATAGGCGACCTTGGTGGCGTCGGCCAGATCGGCGAGCGAACGCTCGAAATCGTCGATGTGCCAGCCCACACGCTCACGGTACCGACCCCTCACCCCGACCCCGGGCGATGCGCTCGTACCACCCGCCCTGCTGGGCCACCCAGCCGGCGGCCAGCAGCCGCTCCAACGACTCGGCCAGGCCGACGAGGTCGCGCCCGGTGCGGGAAGCGATCTGGTCGAACGACGCGGGCTGCCAGCCGATGGCGTCGAGCACCTCGGCGTCGCCGGCCGCCGGTGCGGGGCGGGACTCGGCAGGCTCGGCCCGCTCGGCGGTGGTGATGCCCAACGCCACCAGCACGTCGCCGGCGTCGCGCACCGGGGGCCGGCCCTCGGCGAGGAGGGCGTTGGTGCCGGCGGCGGCCACGTTGCGCACCGCACCGGGCACGGCCATCACCTCGACGCTGCGCCGGTCGGCCTCGTCGACCGTGTGCAGCGAGCCGCCCGACCGGTGCGACTCGACCACGACCACCAGGTCGGCCAGGGCGGCGATGATGCGGTTCCGGGCCGGGAAGCGCCACCGCTCGGGCCGCGCGCCCAGCGGCGCCTCGCCCAGGAGCACGCCGGCCTCGCCCACGGCCTGCCAGAGGTGGCGCTGCTGGGGTGGGTAGACGATGTCCATCCCGCAGGCCACGACCCCCACCGGCGCGGCCCCGCCGGCGGCCAGGGCGCCGCGGTGGGCGGCGCCGTCGATGCCCAGGGCCAGGCCCGAGACCACGGCCACGCCCGCCTGGGCCAGGTCGTAGCCCAGCTCGAAGGCGACGTCGGCGCCCGCCGAGGTGCAGCGCCGGGTGCCGACCACCGCCACCCGGGGTGTGCCGGCCAGCGCCTCGCGGCGGCCCCGGTGGAACAGGATGGCCGGCGGCTCGATGTCGTCCGCCAGCTCCCCCGGGTAGGCCGGCGAACCCCGGAGGGCGACGCCCAGGCCCTCCCGGACCAGGCGGCGCCACACCTCGGCCACGTCGGTCTGCCGGGCCGCCGCCCGCCAGCCGTCGAGCAGCGCCGGGCCGCCGGACCCGAGGGCGGCCTTGACGCCGGGTTCCCGCCACGGCGCTCCCTGCCAGGTCCGCTCCCAGGCCTCGACCGGCGACACGGCGTCGAGCACCGCGGTCAGCCGGGCCGGGCCCATCCCCGGCAGGCTCGCCAGGGCGGCCCCGAACGCCTCCGGCGGCAGCGCCGCCGGCTCGTCCACGGCGACCGCCGTCACGACGGCACCGCCTGGAGGACGAAGCTCGGGTCGGCTCGGAGGACCAGGGCCATGCTCACGTGGCGGGCGGTGAGGGGCGGGTCGTGCCCGACGAGGTCGGCGATCGTGAGCGCCACCCGGCGGATGCCGGCCAGGCCCCGACCGGTGAGCCGGCCGGCCCGCAGCGCCCGTTCGACCACGCGTTGGGCATCGTCGTCGAGCGGGGCCGCCACCTCGACCTGCCACGGTCGCAGCTGGACGTTGGCCTCGACGCCCCGGGCCCGGGCCATCGAGCGGGCCGTCGCCACCCGGGCGGCCACATCGCTGGTGGGCTCGCCGTGGGCGGCGGCCAGCATGTCGGCCACGTCGGGCCGGCCGACCTCGACCCGGAGGTCGAACCGGTCGAGCAGGGGCCCGGACAGGCGCCGGGTGTAGCGCTGGCGGGCCGCGTCGGAGCAGCGGCAGGCGCCCGGTGGCCCACCCCGCCCGCAGGGACAGGGGTTCATGGCCGCCACCAGCAGGAACCGGGCCGGGAGCGTGGCCTTGGCCGCGGCCCGGGCGATGTGGATGACGCCCTCCTCCAGGGGCTGGCGCAGGCTGTCGATCACCGAGGCCGGGAACTCGCCCAGCTCGTCGAGGAACAGCACTCCGCCGCTGGCCAGGGAGATCTCGCCGGGGTGGATGGCGTGGGTGCCCCCGCCCACCAGCGACACCGCCGAGGCGCTGTGGTGGGGGCTGCGGAACGGCGGCCGGCGCAGGAGCCCGTCGCCCGGCAGGTGGAGCCCGGCGGCCGAGTGGATGCGGGTGGCCTCCATGGCCCGGTCGCGGGGCAGGTCGGGCAGCAGCCCCGGCAGCCGACGCGCCAGCATCGACTTGCCGGCCCCGGGTGGGCCGACCATCAGCAGGTGGTGGCCGCCGGCCGCGGCCACCTCCAGCGCCGAGCGGGCCGCGGGCTGGCCCCGGACGTCGGCCAGGTCGGGCTCGGGCGGTGGCGCCGCCGGAAGCCGGGGTGGCGGCAGGTCGGGCCAGTCGATCTCGCCCCGGAGCGCGGGCACCAGCGCCCGCAGGTGCTCGGCGCTGCGGATGCGGTGGCGGCCGACGATCCGGGCCTCGGCCACCGACCCCGGCGGCACCACCACCTCGGCGGTGGTGAAGGCGTCGATCAGCGGCAGCGCCCCCGGCACGGGGCGCAGGCTGCCGTCGAGGCCCAGCTCCCCCAGGAACGACCGGTCCTCCAGGGCGTCGAGGCCCAACTGCTCGTCGGCGGCCAGCAAGCCCACGGCGATCGGCAGGTCGAGCCCCGCCCCGGCTTTCCGCAGCGATGGCGGCGCCAGGTTGACCGTGACCCGGCTGGTCGGCCACTTGAGCCCGCTCTCCAGCAGGGCGGCCCGGACCCGGTCGCGCGCCTCGCGGCAGGTGGCATCGGGCAGGCCGACGACGCTGAAGCCGGGCAGCCCGTTGGAGACGTGGACCTCGACGCGGACCGGACGGCCTTCGACGCCGAGCAGGGTGGCGGACGGAACGGTGGCAAGCATGGCTCTCCCTCCGAACGGAGCTGATCATGGAGGGTGCCTATGGCCACCGAAACTGCTCAAGGGAAGCGTGCTTCCGATGAGAGTGATCGAAACACTAACCTGTCGGGTCGTGGGCCTCAACCCGTTTCGCCAACAACGTCGCTCCTACGCCGACTACGTGATGGTCGCCGCCGCGCTCGTCGTGTGCGTCGCCCTCGTGGCCTGGGCCTTCCTCGGCTGAGCCGTGCCGGCCGCCCCCGACGACGACGTCGAGGTCCGGCGCATCCAGCCCTACCAGGCCACCAAGCGCTACATCTGCCCCGGCTGCAACCAGGACATCCCGCCCGGCACCGGCCACCTCGTGGTCGTGCCCCGGGAGGCGCCCGACCTCCGGCGCCACTGGCACCACGCCTGCTGGCAGCACCGCCACCGCCGCCACCCCGGCCGCAGCCCCCGCTGACGTTCCGACGCCGGCGCCGCGCACCGGGTCAACCAGCCGGGGTGGGCCGGGTGAGGGGGCGCGTTGGGTCAGGTGGGTGGGAACTGGGTGAGCGTCGAGGTGGTGAGCTCGTCGAGGGACTCGCGGATCGAGCGGAGGTCGACGAGGAGGGCGTCGAGCTCGCCGCAGGGCCGGACGAGCTCCTCCACTCGGGCCAGCAGCTCGACGAGGTGGGTGTCGACCAGGCGCAGGCGCTCGGCCACCGTGGCGATCACCTCGTTCACCCGCTCGGCCGCCACCCGCTGCGCCTCCAACGCCTCTATGAGCTGGTGGCCGGGCTCGTCGGGCCGCCCGACCAGGGCGTCGCGACCGGCGGCCAGACCCGCGTCGACGGCGTCGACGTCGAGGCCCTGCCAGGCGGTCACGAGCACCTGCCCGTGACCGGCCAGGTGGTGGACCAGCACCACGCTGCGGTCCACGTCGGCGACCATGTCCCGCACCGCGTCCTGGTGCGGCCCGGTCGCGGCGTCCACGGCGGCCCGGAAGCGGCGGCCCACCGAGTCGGCGCGCCGCACGAACGTCGCCCACGGCTCCTCCAGACCCCCGCGAACCGGCGGCGACGAGCTCGCCGCCAGCCACGCCAGCCAGCGGCGATGGGCGATCACGGCGTGGACGCTGCCGCCGGCCCACAGGACCAGGAGCAGGAGCCACTCGACCAGGACCGGCAGGTCGGACCGGGTCACGGCCAGGTACGCCAACGCCACCGCCACCACGGCGTACAGCCCGGCGGCGACCTGCCAGGCCCGCCGGCCGGACCGCACGCCGATGTAGAGGAAACCCGCCCAGGTGGTGAGGCCGAAGCCGCAGAGCGCCGCCAGCGACCAGTACCTGTCGCTGCGCCGCCGCCACCGCTGCCCCCCGCCGTCCGCCACGGGGGCAGTTTCGCGCTCCGCCGCAGGTCACGCCCGGCGTGTCCGTCGAGGGACCCTGGTCAGCCGCCCCAGCGGTTGTGGTGGGTCGCCGCCCCCAGGGGGCGGCGGGAGCGCCAGGTGTGGCGTTCCAGGTCGGGGGTCGGCTCCAGGTGGGTGACCGGGCCCAGGCACAGCCAGGCCACCGGGCGGACGCCCGACGGCAGGCCGACCAGGGCCGACAGGAACGCCTCGTCGTAGAACGACACCCAGCCGACGCCCCAGCCCTCGGCCGTGGCCGCCAACCACAGGTTCTGGATCGCCAGGCACACCGAGTACAGGCCGGCATCCTCGATGGTGTTGCGACCGAGGACGGCGGGCCGGCCCCGGTCGGGGTCGTAGGTCACCACCACGGAGAGGCTCGACTCCAGGACGCCGTCGATCTTGATGTCGGCGAACACGGCGGCCCGCTCCCCCACCAGCGTGGCGGCGAACCGCTCCCGCTCGTCCTGGACGTGGGCCCAGAAGTCCTTCCTGACCTGGTCGTCGTCGACCAGCACGAAGTCCCACGGCTGGGTCAGCCCCACGCTGGGGGCGGCGTGGGCGGCGGTCAGCACCCGCTCCAGCACCTCGGGGTCGGCGGGTGCCCCCGTGAACTGGCCCCGCACGTCGCGGCGCCGGAAGATCGCCTCGTAGACGTCCATCAGAACGCGGCCTCGATCACCTGCAGCCGGCCCTCCAGGATCGCCACCACGTCGAAGCGGATGCGACCGCCCACACCGGGGTGGGCCCGCAGGAACTGGGCCGCCAGCGCTCGGAGCCGCCGCTGCTTCACCGGGCCGACGGCCTCGGCCGGCACCCCGTAGCGACTGGAGGAACGGGTCTTGACCTCGGCGAACACGATCGCGCCGTGACCGGCGACCACCAGGTCGAGCTCACCTGCGTCACCCCGCCAGTTGCGGGCCAGCACCCGGTAGCCGGCATCGGTGTACCACTTCGCCGCCCGGTCCTCACCAGCGATGCCCAGCCGCCGTCGGCCCTGGGTCACATCTCTTTGGGTGGCAGCTCTTCCACGTTCACGTCGCGGAAGGTCACGATCTGCACCGACTGGACGAAGCGGCTGGTGCGGTACATGTCCCACACCCACGCATCCTTCAACTCCAGCTCGACCCAGGTGCGCCCGGCATCGGCGCGCACGGTCTGGCGCACCTCGTTGGCCAGGTAGAACCTGCGCTCGGTCTCGACCACGAAGGAGAACATCGGACAGACGTCCTTGTACTCCTTGTAGAGCTGGAGCTCGATCTCGGCCTCGTAGCGCTCGAGGTCCTCGGTGCTCATGCCGGAACCCTAGTGCCTGACGAGGCGACGTCGACCGTGGTCGAGCACCGAGCCGGCAGGCGTCGCCTCAGGCGTCGCGCTTCTCCTTGACCTTGGCGGCCTTGCCGATGCGGTCACGCAGGTAGTACAGCTTCGCCCGGCGGACATCGCCCCGGGTGACCACCTCGATGCGGGCGATCGTGGGCGTGTGCAGGGGGAACGTGCGCTCGACGCCGACGCCGTAGCTCACCTTGCGGACCGTGAAGGTCTCACGGATGCCGGAGCCGGCTCGGGCGATCACCACGCCCTGGAACACCTGGACGCGCTCCTTCTGGCCTTCGATGACACGTACGTGCACCTTGAGTGTGTCGCCGGGCGCGAAAGCGGGGATGTCGCTGCGCAGGCTGGTTTGGTCGACGAGATCGGTGGGGTTCATGGCGCGTCGCTCTCCAACGGAGAAGGGGCTTGCCCGCCAGGGAAGGCGGACGTGAGAGGCTATCCCTCGTCGAACTCGGCCAGCAAAGCGGCGTCCGCAGCGGACAATCCGCCGCGTGCGGCCATCAGGTCGGGGCGTCGTGCGATCGTGCGCCGCAGGGCCTGTGACCTCCGCCACCGTGCGACGCGGCCGTGGTCGCCGCTGCGCAGCACGTCGGGCACGGACCAGCCCCGGAACTCGGCGGGCCGGGTGTAGTGCGGGTACTCGAGCAGGCCGTCGGCGAACGACTCGTCGTCGGCGGAGGTGTCGTTGCCCATGACGCCCGGGACGAGGCGTCCGACGGCCTCCAGGACGGCCATGGCGGCCACCTCGCCGCCGGACAGCACGAAGTCGCCCAGCGACAGCTCGTCGTCGCACAGGTGCTCACGGACCCGCTCGTCGACGCCCTCGTAGCGGCCGCACAGCAAGCTGAAGCCCCCGGGGGCCGCCGCCAGCTCCTGGGCCACGGTCTGGTCGAACCGGCGCCCGGCCGGGCCCAGGTAGTACAGGGGCCGGGGCGGGTCGGCCTGCTCGACGGCGGCGAAGATCGGCTCGGGCATCAGCACCATGCCGGCCCCGCCGCCGAACGGCGAGTCGTCGACCGAGCGGTGGACGTCGGTGGCGCAGGCCCGCAGGTCGTGGACCCGGACGTCGAGCAGCCCGGCCGTACGGGCCTTGCCCAGCAGGCTCTGGTCGGCGAACTCCTCGACCATCGCCGGGAAGATCGTGAACACGTCGACGCGCAGCGCCGGGTCGGTGGGGTCGGTGGGCGTGGTGGGTCCTTCGGCGCTCACAGGTCGAGGAGGCCGTCGGGGAGGTCGACGGTGATGCGGCCCGGGGCGTGCTCGGTCACGAACACGACCGGCACCAGGGCACCGGAGTCGAGCTCCAGGATGTCGGCGGCGGGGTTGGCCATCACGGCCACGCAGGTGCCGATGGGCTCGCCCGAGCCGACCAGCACCACCGTGGCACCCACCAGGTCGTCGACCCACATGGCGTCGGGGTCGTCGATGGGTTCGGCGCGCAGGGCCAGGCCCCGCAGGGCCTCGGCCGCGTCGCGCCCGTCATGGCCCCGGAAGGCCACGACCCAGTGCTGGGAGTACTGCGAGGTGTGACGCTGCTGGCCCTTGCGGTGCTCCCGGCGCGCCGTGGCGACCACCAACGGGCCGCGGTCGGTCTCCAGGGTCGAGCCGACGGCCACCCGCTCCTCGCGGTCGGACGTCAGCGCCACCACGACCTCGCCACGCAGCCCGTGGGGCCGGGTGATGCGCCCCACCTCCACCAGGGACGGGGGAGGTGACACGGCGCCGCTAATCCTCGAACTCGACCTCGACGTCGGTGCCGTCGCGCACCGCGGCGGCCCGCACGACGGTGCGGATGGCCTGGGCGACCCGGCCCCGCTTGCCGATGACCCGGCCCATGTCGGAGCGGCCCACGCGGACTGTGAGGCGGGGCGTGGCACCGGCGGTCTCGGTCTCGATGCGGATGGCGTCCTGGTCCTCGACCAGTGCGCCGACCACGTGGAGCAGTACGGCCTGGGCCGTGGGCACCGGCGAGTCGCCGGCCGCGGGAACGGCGGGAGCGGCCTCGGTCGTGTCTTCGGCGTCGGTCGCTTCGGGCGACGAGACCTCGCTCATTCGGCGGCAGCCGACGTCGAGGCGGATGCGGTGACCGCGGGGGCCTCGCCCTTGAACTCGGCCCAGGCGCCGGAGACCACGAGGAGCTTGCGCACCGTGTCGGTGGGCTGGGCGCCCTTCGACAGCCAGGCCACGGCCTTCTCGTTGTCGATGCGGATCTCGGAGGGGTCGGTGCGGGGGTTGTAGATCCCGACGATCTCGATGAACCGGCCGTCACGGGGCGATCGGACATCGGCCGCGACCACGCGGTACGTCGGCTGCTTCTTCTTGCCCATCCGCATGAGGCGGAGCTTGACGGCCACTTCGTACGTCCTTCTCTGTGGTGTTCTCTGTGCTGGTTCGATTGCGGTGCCCGGAGGGGGCGACCTGCGATTTTGGGCCAGATCGCCGGGCTAGTTCAAGCCCGGCAGCGTGAAGGGCTGCTTGGGGGTGGTGCGGCCACCGCCCGGAGGGGTGACCCGACCGCCGCCGGAACGGCCCTTGCGGCCCTTCTTGCCCTTGCCACCGCCCTTGGGGCGGGACAGGCCCGGCATCCGCTTCATCATCTTCTGCATCTCGCGGAACTGCTTCACCAGCTGGCTGACGTCACCCGGCTGGGTGCCGCTGCCCATGGCGATGCGGTTGCGCCGCGAGCCGTCGATGACGGTGGGATCGGCCCGCTCGACGGGCGTCATCGAGCGGATGATCGCCTCGACCCGACCGAGCTGGCCCTCGTCGACCTCGGCCTGCTTCAGCTCCTTGGGAACCCCCGGCATCATGCCGATGATGTTCTGCAGCGGGCCCATCTTGCGGACCTGCTGGAGCTGCTCGAGGAAGTCGTCGAGGGTGAACCCGCCGCCCAGGAGCTTGGCGGCGGCCTCCTCGGCCTGCTCCTTCTCGTAGACCTGCTCGGCCTTCTCGATGAGCGTGAGCATGTCGCCCATGCCCAGGATGCGGCTGGCCAGGCGGTCGGGGTGGAACAGATCGAAGTCGTCGACCTTCTCCCCCGTCGACGCGAAGGCGATCGGCTTGCCGACCACCTCCTTGACCGACAGCGCCGCACCACCGCGGGCGTCGCCGTCGAGCTTGGTCATGATGACGCCGTCGAGCGCCAGGGTGGCGTTGAACGACTCGGCCACCGTGACCGCGTCCTGGCCGGTCATGGCGTCGACGACCAGGAACGTGTAGTCGGGCGACGTGGTCTGGGCGATGCGCCGGACCTGGTCCATCATCTCGGCGTCGACGGCCAGGCGGCCGGCGGTGTCGACGATGCAGACGTCGCGGCCGAGGCGCCGGGCCTCGTCGACGCCGGCCTTGGCGGTGGCCACCGGGTCGCCCGGCTGGCTGAACACCTGGACCCCGACCCGCTCGCCCAGCGTGCGCAGCTGCTCGACGGCGGCCGGCCGCTGCAGGTCGGCCCCGACCAGGAGCGGGCTGCGGCCCTGCTGCTTGAACCAGCGGGCCAGCTTGGCGGTGGCCGTGGTCTTGCCGGCGCCCTGGAGGCCGGCCATGAGGACCACGGTGGGCGGCTTCGAGGCGTAGCGGATCTGCATCGACTCGCCGCCGAGGGCCTCGGTGAGGACCTCGTTGACGAGCTTGATGACCTGCTGGGACGGGTTGAGCGCCTCGTGGACCTTGGCACCGATCGCCCGCTCGCGCAGGCGCTCGAGCATCGTCTTGACGACGGTGAAGTTGACGTCGGCCTCGAGCAGGGCGAGGCGGATCTCGCGCAGGACCTCCTCGACGTCGGCCTCGCGCAGCGTGCCCTTGCTGCGCAGCCGACTGAAGATCCCCTCGAAGCGATCCGAAAGCGACTCGAACATGAACCCGAAAGCCTAGCCCCCACCGGCTGTTCGCCGGTCCGACCAGCCGGAGCAACCGGGGCCGAACCCGGGCCGACCCGGTGTGCCGGCGACTACTCGACGGTGAGGCGGCTGTCGACGGCGACCACGCCGGCGACGGCGGCGGCCACCCGCTCCAGGTCGGCGCGCCCGCTGAGGTGGGGCACCTGGCCGGTGAGGACGGCGGTGCCCTCGCTGACCTCGACCTCGGGCTGGGGCAGGTGCCAGGTGCGCGGCGACTGGGCCAGCTCGTCGCGGATCCGCTGGGCGATGGCCAGGTCGTCGGCCGACTCGGCCCGCTCCTCCAGCTTGCGGCGCAGGCGCTCGCGCAGCTCGGCCCCCGAGGTGGGGGCGACGAGCAGGCCGATCCCGACGCCGGCGCCCAGGACGAGCAGCCGCATCGGGCCGATGAGGCGGGCGACCCGGAACCCGGTCCGGAACCCCGCTCGGAGAACGGTCAGCATCAGGCCTCCTGGCCGTTACGAGAAGAGCGCCTCGACGAACTCGTCGGGGTCGAACACCACCAGGTCCTCGATCTTCTCGCCCAGGCCGACGAGCTTGATCGGGATGCCGAGGGTGGTCTCGACGGCGAGGGCGATGCCGCCCTTGGCGGAGCCGTCGAGCTTGGTGAGCACAACGCCGGTGAGGTCCACGGCCTCGGTGAACTGCTGGGCCTGGGTGAGGCCGTTCTGGCCGGTGGTGGCGTCGAGCACCAGGAGCACCTCGCTGACCTGGCCCGGCTCGCGGTCGGCCACCCGGCGCACCTTGCGCAGCTCCTCCATCAGGTTGGTCTTGGTGTGGAGGCGGCCGGCGGTGTCGCCCAGCACCAGGTCGCCCCCGCGGGCCGCGGCCCGCTGGACGGCGTCGTAGATGACCGCCGAGGGGTCGCCGCCCTCGTTGCCGCGCACGATGTCGGCGCCGGAGCGCTCGGCCCAGGTGGTGAGCTGCTCGGCGGCGGCGGCCCGGAAGGTGTCGCCGGCGGCCATGACCACCGAGCGGCCCTCGCCGATCTGCTGGCGGGCGAGCTTGCCGATGGTGGTGGTCTTGCCGACGCCGTTGACGCCCACGAACAGCCACACGTCGGGCCGGCCCTCGTCGGCCCGGAGGACGAGGTCGCGGTCGCCCTCGGCCAGGAGCGCCTTGATCTCGACCTTCAGCCGGTCGATGAGGGCGTCGGGGTCGCTGATCGACTCGGCCTTGGCCACGGCGCGCAGGTCGTCGAGGAGGCGCTGAGTGGTGGCGACGCCGACGTCGGCCCGGATGAGGCCTTCCTCCAGCTCGTCCCAGGTCGCGTCGTCGACCTTCCGCGACCGGATGGCGCTGAGGTAGCCACCGAGCGCGCCCCGGGCCTTGCCGAGCCGGTCGCGGAACGTGGGCGGCGGGCCGGGCGGCGCCTCGACGACGTCGGGCTCGACGGTGGCTGTGGCCGACGCCGGCCCGGCCTCGGCCGGTGGGGCTTCGACCGACGTGCTCGCCGGTGGCGCGTCGCCGACCCCGAGCGACTCGTCGCGCCGGCGGTTGGCGACGAGTACGACAGCGCTCGCGCCCACCAGGACGAGAGCGATCACGGCGATGATCACGACGAGATCCATGGCCCGGCGGAGCCTACCCGTCCCCCGTCACCCACCTCGCCGGCACGGGGAAAGGCCCGATACAACACGCCCGCCGACCGACCGTAGGGTCGTGCCGTGGACGACGCCACCGCCACCACCACCTCGTCGAACGGCGCCCAGGCAGCGCCGCTCGCCGCCGCCGACCGCCCCGCGCCCCCGCCGCGGCCCCCCACCGACGACGCCTCGCTCGTCGAGCAGGCGCTGATCGAGATCCGCAAGGTGATCGTCGGGCAGGACCGGGTGGTCGAGCGCCTGGTGGTCGCGCTGCTGGCCGGCGGCCACGTGCTGCTGGAGGGCGTGCCCGGCCTGGCCAAGACCCTCACGGTGTCGACGCTGGCCCGGGTGGTGGGCGGCACCTTCGGCCGGGTGCAGTTCACCCCCGACCTGCTGCCGGCCGACATCACCGGCACCCGCATCTACCGCCCCTCCACCGAGAGCTTCGGCGTCGAGCTGGGCCCCGTGTTCGTGAACCTGCTGCTGGCCGACGAGATCAACCGGGCGCCGGCCAAGGTGCAGTCGGCCCTGCTGGAGGTGATGGCCGAGCGCCAGGTCACCATCGGTGGCACCAGCCACCAGGTGCCGGCCCCGTTCCTGGTGGTCGCCACCCAGAACCCGATCGAGTCGGAGGGCGTCTACCCGCTCCCCGACGCCCAGCGCGACCGGTTCCTGATGAAGCTGCTGGTGGGCCTGCCCTCCCCGTCCGAGGAGCTGGAGATCGTGCGGCGGATGGGCGTGAGCCCGCCGAAGGCCGAGACCGTGCTGTCGCTCGCCGACCTGGTCCGCCTCCAGCGGGCCGCGGCCGAGGGCACCTACGTGGACGTGTCGGTGATGGAGTACGCGGTCGACCTGGTGCTCGCCACCCGCGACCCGGGCCGCTGCGGTCGCGCCGACCTGGCGGCGCTGCTGGAGCACGGCGCCTCGCCGCGGGCGTCGCTGGGCCTGGTGGCCGCCGGCCGGGCGCTGGCGCTGATGCGGCGCCGGTCGTGGGTGGTGCCCCAGGACATCTTCGACGTGGCCCCCGACGTGCTCCGGCACCGCCTGGTGCTGTCCTACGAGGCGCTGGCCCAGGGCGTCGACGCCGACGCGATCCTGGCCCAGGTGCTGGGCACCGTGATCGCTCCCCGGCTGAGCCCCACCCAGGACCCGACGGCCCCCCGCCCGGCCGCCACGCCGTGACCCCCTCCCCCGCCGCGACGCCGGCGAGCCCGGCCACCTCGGCGACCCCGGCGAGCTCGACGGTGCCCCCGGCCACCACGACGACGTCCGAGCAGGTGCTGCACCACCTGGAGCTGACCGTGCGGCGCCGGCTCGACGGCCTGCTGTTCGGCGACCACCGGGGCCTGGTGCCCGGCCTCGGCACCGAGACCGGCGACACCCGCATCTACGCCCCCGGCGACGACGTGCGCCGCATCGACTGGAACGTCACCGCCCGCGCCGGCGACCCCCACGTGCGGGAGACCGTCGCCGAGCGCGAGCTGGCCACCTGGCTGGTGGTCGACCTGACCGCCAGCCTCGACTTCGGCACGGCGTTGTGCACCAAGCGCGACCTGGCCCTCAACGTGAGCGCCGCGGCCGCGGTCCTGGCCGCCCGCTCGGGCAACCGGCTGGGCGCCGTGCTGCTGACCGGCGAGGGCCTGGTCACCGTGCCGGCCCGCTCCGGTCGGCCGCACTCCCGGGCCGTGCTCCACCGGGTGCTGGCCGCGCCCCGGGCCGACGGCCGCGCCCCGGCCGACCTGCCCGACGCCGTACGGCCGCTGGCGAGCCCCGGCGTGCGGCGGGGCCTGGTCGTGGTCGTGTCGGACTTCCTGGTGGGGTCCGACTGGGAGCGGACGTTCGGGATGCTGACCCGCCGCCACGACGTGCTGGCGGTGGAGGTGGTCGACCCGCTCGAGCTGGACCTGCCAGACGTCGGGATGCTGGTGGTGTCCGACCTCGAGTCCGGCCGTCAGCGCGAGATCGACACCTCCGACCGGGGCTTCCGGGAGCGCTACGCCCTCGCCGCCCGCGCCCACCGGGACGGCATCGCTGCCGCCCTGCGCCGGGTGGGGGCCGAGCACCTGGTGCTCCGCACCGACCGCGACTGGCTGGTCGACCTGGCCCGCTTCCTCACCCACCCGTCGCGCCGCGCCCGGAGGTCCCGCTCGTGAGCTTCCTGGTGGCGTGGCGGCTGTGGCTCCTGCTGGGCGTGGGCGGGATGCTGGGCGCCTGGTTGGCGTCGCTGTTCCGGCGCCGGCGCGACGTGGTGCGGTTCACCAACGTGGCGCTGCTCGACGTGTTGGCGCCCGAGCGGTCGCCGTGGCGGCGGCACCTGCCGGCCGGGCTGTGGCTGCTGGCCGTGGCCCTGCTGGTGATCGGGTTCGCCCGGCCGGTGCGGGCCGTGGAGGAGCCCGAGGAGCGGGCGACGGTGGTGCTGGCGCTGGACGTGTCGAACTCGATGGACGCCACCGACGTCGACCCGTCGCGCATCGAGGTGGCCAAGGCGGCGGCGCTGGACTTCCTGGCCGATCTGCCGCCGCAGCTGGACGTGGGCCTGGTGCTGTTCAGCGGGACGGCGTCGTCGCTGCCGGTGACCGACGACCGGGCGGCGGTGCAGGCCGCGGTGGAGGACGCCGACCTGGGCGATTCCACCGCCATCGGCGAGGCCATCTTCGCCGCCCTCGACCTGGTGGGCGACGTGCCTCCGGCGGCGGACGGCTCGGTGCCGCCGGCCCGGATCGTGGTGCTGTCCGACGGCGAGACCACGGTGGGCCGGCCCGACGACGAGGCGGCGGACGCGGCCGCCGAGGCCGGCGTGCCGGTGGACACGATCGCCTTCGGGACGCTCGACGGCGTGATCGAGGACGAGTTCGGCGACCTGATACCGGTGCCGGTGGCGCCGGAGCCGCTCCGCGAGATCGCCGACTCGACGGCCGGGGAGTTCGCCGAGGCCGACTCGCTGGGGAGCCTGCGCTCGGTCTACGAGGCGATCGCCACCGTGGTGGGCTACGAGGAGGTGGACCGCGAGATCAGCGGCTGGTTCATCGGCGCCGGGCTCGCGCTCCTCGCGGTCGCAGGCCTGCTGTCGCTCCTGTGGTCACATCGCCTGCCCTGAGCCGACCACCGCCCTCGGTGGCGGGGACAACGCGGAGGCGGGCGAAACGGCTGCCGCCATCGACTTATCGGCCTCTGAGATGAACTACAGGTAAACATCACTTGATATTTGCGTGACGGACCAGGCCGCCACCAGGAGTGACGCCCAGGGGTTCTTGACCCGGCCTCGGGGCGGCGCGCACGCTCCACCGTCGCCCGCCCGTCGGTCCCCCCTCGGCGGCCGGGCGACCCCCCGTCAACGATGCGCCTCCCCCTCCGCACCAAGCTCGTCCTCCTCGTCGTCGCCCCCCTCCTGGTCCTCGCGGCCGCCGCCGCGCGCGACGTCCAGCGCGCCGCCGCCGACGCCCGCGCCGGCGACCGGGCCGCCGACCGGGTCGAGCTGTCCCTGGCCGCCACCACCACCGCGCTCGAGCTCGCCCACGAGCAGGTCCTCTCCACCCAACCCGCGGGCGACACCCGCAGCGCCAACGCCCTCAACTTCCAGCGCGACCGCACCTCCCTCGCCGTCGACGCCCTCCGGACCTCGATCGTCGGCGGCGACCAGTCCGAGCTGGGCGCCGCCCCGGCCCTCGACCAGCTGGACCGGCTCAGCGCCGCACGCGACGACATCGACCGCCGCGCCCCCACCAGGAACGAGGTGCTCGGCACCTACGCCCAGATCATCGACCCCGTCCTCGACCTCGACCGCACCGCCGACGACCTGGCCGCCGCCCCCGCCCTGGCCACCCAGCTGGGCTCGTACCAGGCGCTGTCGCGGGCCCTGCAGGAGGTCGTCGTCGAACAGGAGCTGGTGCGGTCGGTGTTCGCCGGCGGCTGGATCGACGCCTCCACCTACGACCGGCTGGTGAGCGCCGTCGCCCGGCAGCGGGTGTGGCTGGAGCAGTTCGAGCGCGACGCGGATGCCCGCCAGCTCACCCGCTACGCCAAGGCGGTGGGCCTGCCCGACACCGCCGCCGCCACCCGCCTCCGGGAACAGGCCCTGGCCGGCGGGCCCGACAGCCTCGCCGATGGCAACGTCGGCGCCTGGACCTCGGCCATGGACCGCAAGATCGAGGTGCTGGAGGACATCGCCGACGACACCGCCGCCGAGCTGGCCGCCGCCGCCGACCGCCGGCGCACCAGTACCGCCCGACGCTTCGACCGGTCGCTGCTGGGCCTGGCCGGCACCGGGGTGCTGGCGCTGGCCCTGCTGGTCCTGCTGTACCGCCTGGCGCTCCGGCCCCTGCACCGGCTGTCCGGGGCGGCCGACCACGCCGCCCGGGTGGCGCTGCCCGAGGCCGTCGACCTCGCCCGCGACGAGGGACCGGAGTCGGCACGCCAGGCCCTCCCCCCGGTGACCGTGCCCCGCGACCGCGACCTGGGCGGGCTGGCCACCGCCTTCAACGAGGCCCAGGCGACGGCGCTGGCGCTGGCCACCGACGAGGCCGACCTGCGCTCGAAGGTCAACGCGGTGTTCCTCAACTTCGGCCACCGCACCCAGGAGCTGGTCTCCCGGCAGCTCGGCCACATCGACGACCTGGAGGCCCGCACCGAGGACCCCGACACCCTGTCGGACCTGTTCCTGCTCGACCACCTGTCGACCCGGCTGCGCCGCAACGCCGAGAGCCTGGTGGTCATGGCCGGCGCCGACTCGCCCCGGCCCTGGAACCGGCCGGTGTCGGTGATGAACGTGGTGCGGGCGGCGGCCGCCGAGGCCATCGACTTCTCGCGGGTCGACCTCGACGGCATCGCCCCCGCCGCCGTGACCGGGCCGGCGGCCAACGAGGTGTCGCACCTGCTGGCCGAGCTGATCGACACCGCCCTGGCCGTGTCGCCGACCGGTTCCCGGGTGAGGATCGCCGGCGCCTGGGTGGAGGGCGACCGCTACCTGGTCACGGTGGCCGGTGCCGCCGCCGGCCTGACGGACCGCCAGATCGACGAGGCCAACGCCCGCATCTCGGGGTCGAACGAGCGCGACCCGGGGATGTCGCGCCACTTCGGCCTGTACGTGGCCGGCCGCTTCGCCCGCCGCCACGGCATCGACGTGCAGCTCACGCCGGGCCGCGACGAGGGCACGACGGCCGAGGTCCTGCTCCCGGAGACGCTGATGGTGGGCACGCCGACCGAATGCCCGACGACGACTGGGAGGTAGAGGCCGGCGTCGTCCGGCCGTACCTGTTCACCAACGGCCGCACGCGCCCGGCGAGCCATCTCCTGGCGGTGGAGGCCATGGTGTCGGCCACCGACAAGGGCGGCGCCGCCGTCGTGGAGCTGACGCCCGAACAGCGGTGCATCGTGGAGCTGTGCTCCCCCGCCGCCCAGTCGGTGGCCGAGATCGCCGCCCGCCTGGCGATGCCCCTCGGGGTGGTACGGGTGCTGGTTGCCGACCTCGCCGAGGACCACCTGCTGGAGGTGTTCGAGGGCGCCACCGACCTCGCCGCCGACGTCGAGCTGCTCCAGCGCCTCATCGCCCGGGTGAAGGCGATCCCCGGCTAGGACGGGCGACACGCCCTCGTCAGATGAGATCCGACTCGCAGTAGGCGGCCAGGGAGGCCAGGTGGTGCTCCCACCCCTCGGTGTGGGATCGGAGGAGATCGGCCCGGTCGGCCTCGCTCCATTGCTCCCACCCGGTGTGGCGCAGCTGGACGAACGTGCCGTCGCGGTGCGGGGCCAGCCCGAACTCCACGAAGGTGGTGTAGGGCCAGCCGTGGTCGGCCCAGGTGAGCGCCAACCGGACCCCGGGGATGGACTCGAGGACCACCCCGGAGGTGACCAGGCGCCGGCCCGACGGGTCGACCCAGGGCTCGACGAACGCCCCGCCGACCTCGGGGTCGATGACCACGCCGGGCGCCCACCACTGACGGATGGCGGAGTTGTCGGTGAGGGCCCGCCAGACGCCCTCGGGCCTGCAGGCCACGATCACGTTCAGCTCGATCTCTCGCTCGGCGTCCACCGTGTCGATCCTCGTCAACACGGGTGACCGGCCCGGCAACGTTGCTGTGGGTGCGATGCGAACATGTGTTCGATTGTACGGGCCGCGAGCGGGGAACGCAACGCTCCCGAGGGGCCGAAACGGCCTACCGGGGAGGGATCAGTTGCGCGAGGTGACGAGGCGCAGGACGTACCAGAACAGCAGCATCACGGCGCCGAACAGCTGGACCGCGGCCCCCACGTAGGCCTCCGGCGGGTACTGCCGGACGATCTGCTGGGTCTGGTAGAGGATCGACCCGCCGGCCACGGCGATCATCGCCACCGAGAACCACACGCCCAGCTCGAAGCCGAAGACCACGGCGCCGAAGATGAGCAGCAGGGCGCACACGCCGCCCCACAGCAGCATGGGCCGCAGGAACGACAGGTCGCGGCTGGTGGTGAGCGCCACGGCGCTGAGCCCGCCGAACCCGACGGCGGTGATCACCGCGGCGATGCCGACGGAGGTGGCCCCGTCGTCCTGCACGGAGAACACGTAGTACAGGAACGGGGCGAAGATGACCGCCTGGGCGGCCGCCGTCCCGAACAGGCCCAGGTACTGGCGGGAGGGGTCGAAGATGTCGTGGGCGGCGGTGGTCAAGATCCAGTTGGCCACCATGAAGGCGCCGAGCACGAGCAACCAGGCCCCGCTCCAGTCGCTGAGGAACTCGTACATGGCCTCGGCGGCGCCCAGGTTGAACAGGAGCGCCTCGAAGGCGACGAAGGCCACGACGGCGGCGAACAGGTGCTGGTACACGCGCCCGATGAACGTGGCTCGGACGCCGTCGTCGAACGTGACGACGGCCGGGTGGCCCAGGGGCGATGCAGACATGCCCCCAGGCTACGCCGGCTCGAAGCTCCAGGTACGGCCCTCGCCGGCCGGGATGACCCGCCCCGCCGGCACCGTCGGGAAGTGGGTGCCGAAGGTGAGGGCGCCCTCACCGGCCAGGCGACCCAGCATCGCCAGCCGGGTGGCCATGGCCTCGTCGGGGTCCTCGTCGCTGACGAACGCCAGGTCGGTGGCCGAGCATTGCACCGGATGGTGGATGAAGTCACCGGTGAGCAGCGCCCGCTCCCCCTCCGAGGCCACCCACAGCGAGGCGTGGCCCGGCGTGTGGCCGGGGGTGGCCTCCATCTGCAGACCGAGGCCCAGGTCGGCGTCGGCGTCGATCAGCTCGGCCCGCCCGGCGTCGAACACCGGCGCGATCGAGTCGTCGTCGATGGCGCGGGCGTCGGGCTCGGCGGCGCGCCGCGACCGCAGGAAATCGAGCTCCTCGCGGACGAACAGGTACCGGGCCTGCGGGAACGTGGGCACCCAGCGGCCGTCGACCCGGTGGGTGCCCCAGCCCACGTGGTCGGCGTGGAGGTGGGTGTAGACCACCAGGTCGACCCGGGCGGGGTCGAACCCGGCGGCCCGGAAGCGCTCCATGAACGGCCAGCTCTGGTCGTTCCAGAACGGGGACTCGCGCTCGCGGCCGTTGCCGACGCACGGGTCGACCACCACCAGCCGGTCCCCGGTCTCGACCACGAACGCCTGCACCCGCAGCGAGACCGTGCCCCGCTCCTGGGCGAAGTGGGGCTGCAACCAGGGGTGCTCGAGGATCGTCGCGGCGGTGGCGGCCGGGAAGAAGAACTCGGGTGGGATGCCGTCGGTCTGCGCCTCGACCACCGCGGTGACCCGGGTGCTCCCCACCTTCCACGACTGCGTGGCTTCGCTCATCTCCCACCTCCTGTCGTCCGTGGGCCAGGCTAGGGCCATGGCACCGCCGAGCGAGCCCTGGGTGCTCGACGAGATCGCCCACGCCGGGCCCGAGCACCTCGACGACGCCTTCGTCGACGGCTACGACCGCAAGCAGGGCGACGTCCCCGACCGCCACGCCGCAGCCGACGTGGAGCTGCTGGCCCGGCACGGCATCCGGGCCGACGCCACCGTGGTCGACCTGGCCGCCGGCACCGGGAAGTTCGCGATCGCCGCCGCGGCCCGGGCCCGGCAGGTGGTGGCGGTCGCTGCCCGACTTCTGGAAGGCCGTCGCGCTCTCCCGGATCGCCGGTTTCTTGCGGCCCGGCGGGCTGCTGCGGATCCACGACCTGGTCTACGACTTCGCCCCCGCCGAGGCAGACGAGGTGTTCGCCCGCTGGTTCGCCGGGGCCGCCACCGACCCCGCGGCCGGCTACACCCGCGACGACTACGCCGAGCACATCCGCAGCGAGCACAGCACGTTCTCCTGGCTGTTCGAGCCGATGCTGGAGGCCGCCGGGTTCGACATCGTCGAGGCCGACCACCACGTGGTCTTCGCCGACTACACCTGCGTCAGGCGGGACGCTCGCCCCGCATGACGTTCAGGTCGACGCCGCCGTCGATGCCGTCGACCTGGGCGCGGTGGGAGAACTGCCACATCCACCAGCCGTCGAAGCCCGGCCGGCGCAGCAGCCGGCGGTGCCACAGCGGGCGGGCCAGCTCGTCGCGCAGGCGGTAGTGGTCCTCGAAGTCGTCGCCCACGTAGAGGACGACCTCCTGGCCGGTGGCGTCCTCGACGTCGCCGAGGAAGGCCCGGACCTCCCGCTCGACCTCGGCTCGGGACGGCCGGTCCGAGCAGTTGCCGGCCAGCTCCAGGTCGATCACCGGCGGCAGGGCGTCGTCGGCGGCGGGGACCGCGCCCAGGAAGTTCTCGGCCTGGTCGGCGCCGGTCCGGCACAGCGTGAAGAAGTGGTAGGCGCCCCGGTCGAGCCCGGCGTCGCCGGCGCCCTCCCAGTTGCGGTCGAAGTCGTCGTCGACGAAGTCGCCGCCCTCGGTCGCTTTGATGTAAGCGAACTCGATGTCGTCGCCCGCCACCGCCGACCAGTCGATCGAACCCTGGTGGTGGGACACGTCGACGCCGTAGCGCTCCCCGTCGCCCAGCGAGGGCCGGTGGTGCGGCACCCACCGGTACCAGCCGACCGCCCCCAGACCGAGGAGCCCGACGAGGGTCACCCCGCCGACCGCCACCCACCGCCAACGTCGTCGCATCGGGGCGAGAGGCTAGATGGCGATGGAAGCGACGGTCCGGCAGCCCCTCAGGCGCCGGCGGTGACCTTCTCGGAGACCACCTTCGAGGAACCCGCCGGCTGCATGGTCACGCCGTACAGGCAGTCGGCCGCTTCCATCGTCCGCTTCTGGTGGCTGACCACCACCAGCTGCGCCTCCTGGCGGAACTCGGCGATCAGGTCGAGGAAGCGGTGCAGGTTGACGTCGTCGAGGGCGGCCTCGACCTCGTCCATCACGTAGAACGGCGACGGGCGGCTGCGGAACACCGCGAACAGGAACGCCAGCGCCGTGAGCGACCGCTCGCCACCGGAGAGCAGCGACAGCTTCTTCACGTTCTTGCCCGACGGCTTGGCCTCGATCTCGATGCCGCAGTTGAGCAGGTCGTCGGGGTTGGTCAGCCGGAGCTTCCCCCGGCCACCCGGGAACAGCATCTGGAACAGCTGCTCGAAGTTCTCGCTGACGTCCGCGTAGGCGGCCGCGAAGACCTTCACGATCTCCTCGTCGACGGCCCGGATGACCTTCGACAGCTCCCGCCGGCTCGACTTCACGTCGTCGAGCTGCTCCTGCAGGAACCCGTGGCGCTCCTGGATCTGCTCGAACTCCTCCAGGGCCAGCGGGTTGATCGGGCCCATGAGCTTGAGGTCGCGCTCCAGCTCACGGATGCGGGCCGCGGGCGGCACCCCGTCGGGCAGCTCGGGGACCGGGGCGTTGATGGCGGCGTGGGGCTCGATGTCGAGCTGGGTGCGGCACTGCTCGGTGGCCTGCTCCAGCCGCAGGCGCATCTCGGCCTCGTCGAGCTCGGCCCGGCGGCCCCGCTCACGGGTCTTCTCCAGCGACGCCTCGGCCTCGATGCGCTGCTTGCGGGCGCCGTCGAGCCGCAGGCTGATGGCCCGGTGGGCGTCGGTCTGGGCACGCCGGCGCTCGGTGAGATCCGCGTGCTGCACCCGGATGACCTCGGTGCGATCGAGCACGAACCGGCTCAGCCCCCGCAGCACCGCATCGCTGCGGTCGAGCTCGACCCGGCGCTCCTTGGCCTCCTGCCACGCCTCGGCCGTGCGGGCCAGACGCTCGCGCACCTCGCCGAGGCGCTGCTCCAGGAAGGCCCGGCGCTCGGTGACGGCGGCCCGGCGGACCTCGATGTCCTGCCGGCGGCCCGACAGCGCGGTGGTGCGCTGGTCGAGCTGGGCGCGGGCGGTGGCCATGGCCTGGCGCTTCTCGCTCAGCACCTCCTCCTCGGCCTCCAGGGCCGGCAGGAGCGCCTCCAGCTCGGCCACCCGGCTGTGCTCCCGGGTGATGCGCTCGGTGGCCTCCTCGAGCTGGCCGGCGACCGACGACGCCTCGGCCCGCGCCTCCTCGGCATCGGCCACGGCCCGGTTGCGCTTGTCGGTGTCGGCGGCGACCTGACGCCGCAGGTCCTCCAGGCGACGGCGGGCGGCGTCGAAGTCCTTGCGGGCCGCGTCGCGGGCGGCGAACGCCTCGCGGAGCGCGGCGTCGCGGGCGGCGTCGGCCTCGCGGCGGGCGGCGTCGCGAACGGCGTCGGCCTCCTTGCGGGCCGAGTCGCGGGCCACCGTGGCTTGCCGACGGGCCGAGTCGAGCGCCGCCGCGGCTTCCTTGCGGGCCGCGTCGCGGGCGGCGGTGGCCTCGCGCCGGCGGGAGGTGGCGGCGGCGACCGCCGCGCTGGTCTCCTCGGCCACGGCCCGGGCCGACTCGGCCCTGGCGGTGGCCTCGTCGAGCGCCGCGCCCGTGGCGCCGGTGGTGGCGGTGACGGCCCGCCAGCCCTCGGCGGCAAAGCGGCCACCCTCACGGGTGACGACCACGGCGTCGGGATGGGCGACGGCGGCGTCGACCGCGGCCGACCAGCCCCCGTCGACCACCACGGCCGTGCCCACCAGGGCATCGAGCAGCGGGGCCACCTCGGGGCGGCGGGGGTGCACGTGGGTGCGGACCCGCTCGGCCCCACCGGGTAGCTGGGCATCGTGGGTGGGGCGGGCGGCCTCCAGCGCCAGCACGGCGCCCGGCAGGTCGCCCTGGGCCAGGATGTCGACCGCGGCGCGCCCGGCGTCGACCGAGCCGACGACCACGGCGGCCAGGGCCTCACCGCAGGCGGCCTCGAAGGCGGGCTCCCAGCCCGGGTCGACCTCGACCAGCTCCAGCAGGGTGCCGACCACGCCGTCGACGCCGGCCAGGCGCTCGACGCCGGCCCGGGTGCGGACGTCGTCGAGGGCCAGCGTCAGGGCCTCGACCTTGGCCTCCCACTGGGCGCGCTCGGCCTGGGCGGCCTTGTCGGCCTCCTCGGCGGCGGCGACGTCGTCGTCGACGGTGGCGCAGGCCTCCTCGGCCGCGGCCACCACGGCCTCGGCGGTCTCCTCGGCACCGGCCACCACGGCCTCGGCGGTCTCCTCGGCGCCGGCCATCACCGCGGCCGCGGCCTCCTCGACGCCGGCCATCACCGCGGCCGCGGCCTCCTCGGCGCCGGCCACGGCCGACTCGGCGACCTCCTCGGCGGTGGCCAGGGTGGCCTCGGCGGCCTCGTGGGCCATGACCAGGTCGCCCTCTTCGGTGCCGGCCCGGGCGATCTCGGCGGCCAGCCGCGCCGCCTCGGCGTCGAGGCGGTCGACGCGCTCGGACAGCTTGTCGAGCCGCTGGCGGGCCCGGTCGAGCTCGGCGCTGCCCCGCTGGTAGGTCTTGCTCAGGGCCGTCAGCTCGCCCCGCACCTCGGAGGCCCGGCCGGTGGGCGACGGGACGCCGTCGGCCCAGGTCTCCTCGAACACCCGACGGGCCTCGTCGAGGGCCGTCTCGTCGTGGGTCAGCTCCTCGACCTCGGGCGCCAGCTGCCCCTCGGTGCGGTCGAGATCGCCCAGCTCGCCGTCGAGGCGGGCGGCGTCGGCCTCGAGGCTGGCGATCACGCCCTGGTCGACGAACGCCTCACGCTCGCGCTCGACGCCCTTGAGGCGCTCGGTGAGCAGGGCGGTGAGGCCGCGGGCCTTCTCGCGCAGGGCCTCCACCTGGGCCAGCGAGTCGCCCAGGTCGTCGCCGCCCAGGCCCGACAGCTCGGCCTCGGCGGCCAGCACCGTGGTGTCGAGCTCGGCCAGGCGCTGGCGGATCATGCGGTCCTCGCCGTCGGCCTCCGACCTGGCCGCGGTGTTCTCGGCCAGGCGGCGGCGCAGCGTGGCCAGCTCGCGGCCGGCCGCGTACACCTGCAGGGCCCGCAGCTCCTCGACCACCGAGCCGTGGCGGCGGGCGGCGTCGGCCTGCTTCTCCAGCGGCCGCAGCTGGCGGCGCACCTCACGTTGGAGGTCCTGCAGCCGCACGAGGTTGCCCTCGGTGGCGCTGAGGCGGCGCTCGGAGCGCTCTTTGCGGCGCCGGTGCTTGAGCACGCCGGCCGCCTCCTCGATGACCGTGCGGCGGTCCTCGGGGCGGGTGTTGAGCACGGCGTCGATCTGGCCCTGCCCCACGATGACGTGCTGCTGGCGGCCGACGCCGGTGTCGCTGAACAGCTCCTGCACGTCGAGCAGGCGGCAGGGCACGTTGTTGATGGCGTACTCGCTGTCGCCCGAGCGCCACAGCGTGCGGGTGACGGTGACCTCGGCAAACTCGATGGGCAGCAGCCGGTCGGCGTTGTCGATGGTGATCGACACCTCGGCCCGGCCCAGCGCCGGCCGCTTGGTGGTGCCGGCGAAGATGACGTCGTCCATCTTCTGGCTGCGGACGGCAGAGGGCGCCTGGGCGCCCAGCACCCAGCCGATGGCGTCGACGACGTTCGACTTGCCCGAACCGTTGGGCCCGACGACGACGGTGACGCCGGGCTCGAAGTCGAGGGTCGTGTTGTCGGCGAACGACTTGAAGCCCTTGATCGTCAGCGCCTTGAGGAACATCGCAGTGCAGGTTACGGGGCCGGGAACGACCGAACGGGGACTACCGGCGAAGGATTCGCCGGACCGAACGATCCGCTCGGACGACCGAGGTGGATCAGACCCCTTGCCAACCACCCCGCCGCCCCAAGCGGCGAAGCTTCACTTCTCTCATACTTGACAGCTCGGACAGGCGTAGGTGACTCGCCCGGCCACCTTGGTCTTACCCACCGTGCCGCGACATCTACGGCAGGCTTCGCCGACCCGGTTCCAGACCTGCAGCTCGTCCTGGAACGAGCCGCCCTTGCCGTGGATGTCGACGAACGGGTGGGTGTCCTCGATGGTGGTGCCGTGGTGCTTGGTCGCCTCGTGGAGGATCTCGACCAGCGACCGGTACAGCCGCCGGATCTCCATCGTCGACAGCGTGGCCACCTCGCGGTCGGCCCGGAGGCCGGCGTCGTAGAGGATCTCATCCGCGTAGAGGTCGCCGAGGCCCACGATGAAGCTCTGGTCCATGAGCAGGCCCTTGAGCTTGTCGCCCCGCCGCTTCACCAGCGACTGGGCGAACGCCGTCCACGACACCGGGGAGGCCACCGGGTCGAGACCCAGGTCGGCCAGCTCGGGCACCTCTTCGACCAGCTTCCCGGCGTCGACGACGAACACCTCGCTGGCGCCCTCGGGGTCGACCATGCGCAGCTGCCCGCCCTGGGTGAACGACACGACCAGCTCGGTGCCGGCCTCGACGGGCTCCTTGGGCGCGGCCCGGAGCAGGCGCCCGGTGGATCCCAGGTCGAACACGAGCAGATCGGAGCTGTCGAGGTTGGCCACGAGCAGGGAGCCCTTGCGGTCGACGCTCTTGAACTTGGTGCCCTCGACCCGCGATGAGAAGTTCTTCTTCGCCCCGTTGCGCCGCACCAGCTTGGCGGTGCGCACGTCGGCCGTCTTCACGCGCCGGCCGACGGTCTCGCGCTCGAGGCCGCGTCGCACGGTCTCGATCTCGGGCAACTCAGGCATTTTGCTCCTCTAGCTCGGCCACCAGCGTGGCGTAGGCATCCCGCGCTGCGACCTGCTCGGCCTGCTTCTTGGATCGTCCGTCGCCGCTGCCGCGGGGCAGACCCACGACGGACACAGTGGTGTGGAACCGCCGGGCGTGATCGGGGCCCTCGGCATCGGTGTGGTAGCGGGGCGGTTCGTCGAAGTGCCGCGCCACCAGCTCCTGGAGGCGGCTCTTGTAGTCCTGGCCTCCGGGACCGCCGGCGTGGGCCTCGGCCACCCGGCTGCCCAGCAGGCGCAGGACCAGGTCGTGGGCCTCGGGCATGCCGGCCGCGATGTAGACCACGCCGATCACGGCCTCGAGGGCGTCGGCCAGGATCGACGGCTTCTCGCGGCCGCCGGACTGCTCCTCGCCCTTGCCCAGCAGCAGGTGGTCGCCGAGTCCCAGCTCGTCGGCGACCTCGGCCAGGGTGACGGCGTTGACGACGGCCTTGCGGACGTCGGTCAGCTCGCCCTCGCTCAGCTCCGGGTAGGCGCGGAACGAGAAGTCGGTGATGATCACGCCCAGCACGGCATCGCCGAGGAACTCGAGGCGCTCGTTGGAATCGTGCCCGGGGTTCTCCGCGCACCACGACCGGTGGACGAGCGCGGTCGCCACTGCGTCGGTGGAGGGGAGATCTACGCCGAGTCGCGCTACGAGGCGGTCGAGCGCTGGGACTGGAAGCTGGATGACGACTCCCTCAGACCCGGGCGAGCACGTAGTCGACCGCGTCGCGCACGGTCTTGATGTCCTCGAGGTCCTCGTCCTCGATCCGGAAGCCGACCGTCCGCTCGCCCAGTTCCTCTTCCAGCGCCTCGGCCAGCTCGATCAACGCGAGCGAATCGGCTTCGAGGTCGTCACTGAACGAGTCGCCCTCGTTGATGGCCGAAGGCTCGACCTCGAGGATGTCGGCCAGGCGATCGCGGATCAGCTCGAACACCTGCTGGCGATCGAGCGGACCCCGTTCGACATGGGTCTCGGCGGGCACGTGATTTCTCCTAGTCGG
>Ga0272482_10000071_pt1 | contig 30695 bp, 31 predicted proteins | sample RVTome_8_FD_192427 | JGI IMG/M metagenome (GOLD analysis project Ga0272482, IMG submission 192427) | Soil microbial communities from uranium-contaminated site in the Upper Colorado River Basin, Wyoming, United States - RVT160D0 (version 2) ...
GCGGGGTGCCCAGGTGGGCGCCGGGTATCCGCACCTCCTGGCCCTCGAACGGCCGCGGCACAGGGGTGTCCTCGCGCTCCGGCTGGCGGTGACCGGCACTGAAGCGGGGCTGGTCGTAGCCCCCGGCTTCGGCGCGCGCCGGCTCGAAGCCGCCACCCCCCTCCGGCCGCCCGGAGTCATAGCCGCTCTCTGCGCGGCTGGACTCGTAGCTGCCGCTTTCCGGGCGGCTGGAGTCATACCCGCCAGCCTCGTAGCGGCCTGGCTCGAACCCACCCGCTTCCGGCCGGGCCGGCTCGAAGCCGCCAGGCTCGCGGCGACCGGACTCGTAGCTTCCGGCGTCGTAGTGACCCGACTCGAAGGCTGCGGGCTCGTGCCGCGCCGGCTCGTAGCCACCGGCATCGTGACGGCTGGGCTCGAAGGGCGCAGGCTCGTGACGCCCGGCCTCGAACCCGCCAGGCTCGTGGCTGCTCGGCTCGAACCCGCCAGGCCGGTAGCCATCCGCCTCGCGGTCGCCGTAGTCGACGCCGCCCTGGGGGAAGCCACCGCCACCACCGCCAGCGGTGGGGCCGAACTGGCCACGCTCGTAGTCGCCCGCGCCGGACTCGAACGGGCGCTGCTCGGGCCGGTCGGATGGGAAGGCCCGCGACCCGAAGCCACCCGAGTCGGGGGAGCCGGCCTCAAAGGACCGCTCCGCCCGGTCGGGCTCAGCGGGGCTGTCGTCGGGACGTGACAGTGCCTCGTACCGGCTGGGGGCCTCCGCGCTGCCGCGACCGGAGTCGAAGGCGTTTGGCCAGGCGGCGCCGAAGCCGCCGCCGGGGCCGGACTCGTAACCGTCGTCGCGCTGGCCCGGATCGGAGCCGAAGCCCTCGGGGCTCTCGCGGTCGGCCTGACCGAAGCCCTCGCGGTCGGCCGACCCGAAGCCTTCGCGGCCGGCGGCGCCGAAGCCTTCGCGGTCGCCCTGGCCGTAGACCCCGCCACCAGCGGGGCCGAAGCCCTCGCGGGGAGGAGGGCCGGCCGGGCCGAAGCCCTCGCTCTGGGGCGGCGCACCGAAGCCACCGCCACCACCGCTGTAGCCGCCCTCGTCGGGACGACCGGCCGCGAAGGCAGCCTGGTCAGGGTCGAAGCCGCCGCCACCCTGCTCGGGCCGTGCCGTGCCGAAGGCCGCGTCGCGGGACATCGGCTCGATCGGCTCGTAACGGCGGGGCTCGCGCTGGGGGAGGTCACTCCGCCCGCTGCTGGCCGAGGGCTCGGGAGGCGATCCGGGTGCCGGCAGGTCGGGCGGTGGGAAGCCGAGGCCGGGCTGGTATCCAGGCGGGAAGCCGCGCCCATCACCCTGCGGGACCGAAGCCGGCGGCGGGGTGCCGGGCGGAGGCGGCGGTGGAAACGTCGTGGGCGGCGCGGTCGGCGCCGGCGGCCACGAACCGCTCGGTGCCCACGCCTCCGGCGGCAGGCCGACCGGCTCGGCGGCCGGGCGCGGCACCGACGCCGAACCCTGTGGGACGGAGGCCGAGCCCTGCGGACGGGGGCCGCCGAACGCCCCGGGCGCCGGCACCGAGGCCGAGCCCGAATTGCCACCCGGACCGGGCGGGGGCGGGTAGGCGGCCGGTGGCGGGTATCCCTCCGGCTGGGGAGACCAACCGGCGGGGAAGGTGGGTGCGGGCGGTGCCGGCTCGGCGCCGCCGGGCGGCGGTGGCGCGCCCCATGGCGGGGCGGCACCCCACTCGCTGTCGTGCGCCGCCTGGGACGCGGGTCCGCTGGCGCCCCGCGCAGCGTCGTCCGGCTCGTGGCCGGGGTGCTGCGGGCCCTCGGACGTCATGTTGCGCCTCCTCCGTCGCATCTCGGCCAGGCCGCCTCCGCGCGGGAGGTCCGGCGCGGCCGGCCGTGCAGGTCGCCGGCTCTGCTCACGCTTTGCTGCCAACCGGTGGTCGATCGATGACGGCGCGTGCGTGGTCAGTGGCGGCGACCCCGCCAACCGTACCGGGCGCTCGCAGCCATGAGGAATCCCGGTCTCAGGACCTGTAGATGCCCGTTGAGGCCCGTACACATGCCAACGACCCGCCCGGTGAAACCGGACGGGCCGTAGATCTGAGTAGTGAAACTACCCGTAGTGGCGCTGCGCGATGATGCGAATCTCGTCACGCACGGCAGGCGAGTTGGCCTGGCTCAGCGCGCGCTCGATGGCGCGGGCGCGGCGCGTGGCCTCTCGGTGGCTGCGGTAGCGGTCGATCATCTTCATGGCATTCCCTCCCCCTGTAGCTCCCATCTATTGAAGCTCGGGGGAGGGGTCGTTGACCATCGATTATTAGGTGAGGCGGGCCACCCACCTAACAAACTAAGTCCAGGCTAGGAGTGTGGCCTCCGGATCGGTCAGGAAAGCGCCTACATCGCGGAGGAACTTCGAGCCGAGCTCGCCGTCGATGATCCGGTGGTCGAACGAGAGGCCGAGCGTCGTGACCTGACGCACACGGATCTTGCCCTTGTGCACCCAGGGCGCCTCCTTCACCATGCCGAGCGCCAGGATCGCCGACTCGCCCGGCGGCAGGATCGGCGTGCCGGTGTCGACACCGAAGACGCCGACGTTGGTGATGGTGAAGGTGCCGCCGGACATGTCGGCCGGCGAGGTGCGTCCCGACTTGGCGGTCTGCACGAGCTCGGTCATGGCGTCGGCCAGCTCACGCAGCGTGAGCCGCTCGGCGTCCTTGATGTTGGGGACGATGAGGCCGCGCTCGGTGGCGGCGGCGATGCCGAGGTTGACGTACCGCTTGACGACGATCTCGTCGCCCGCCCACGCCGAGTTGATGATCGGGTGGCGGCCGATCGCCAGCAGCACCGCCTTGGCCACGACGAGCAGCGGGGAGACGCGCACGTCGCGCCACTCCGGCTGTGCGCGCAGCCGGTCGAGTGCCTTGATCGACCGGGTCATGTCGATCGTCAGGAACTCGGTGACGTGCGGAGCCGTGAACGCCGACGACACCATGTGCTCCGCCGTGAGCTTGCGCACGCCCTTGACCGGGATGCGCTCCTCGCGCTCGGTGGAGAAGGCGGGGGCGGCGGCAGGGGCCGACACCGCGGCCTGGACGTCGTCGCGGGTGATCGAGCCCTGCGGGCCCGTGCCGGTCAGGCCGGCGAGGTCGACGCCGAGGTCGCGAGCGAGCTTTCGCACCGGCGGCTTGGCCAGCACCCGAGTCGCCGGCGCCGGAGCCTCCACGACGGGCGGCGGCGGAGGAGGCGGAGCGGGGGCTACCTCCACGGCCGGCGGGGAGACCACCTGGGTGCTCCCGTTGGCCTTGCGAGGTCGGCGCGCCGCCGCGGCCGTCCGCGGACCGTAACCCACCAGCACCGGGGTCCGCTCGGCCTCGGCCACCTCGCCGGCGTCCGGGTCGGTGTCGATCGAGATGATCGGCATGCCGACCTCGACCGTGGTGCCCTCCTGGTGGTGGATCGCGTGGACCTTGCCCGCCCACTTGGCCGGGATCTCGACGGCGGCCTTGGCCGTCTCGACCTCGACGATCGGCTGGTTGAGCTCGATGGTGTCGCCCACGGCGACGAGCCACTTGAGGATCTCGCCCTCGACCAGGCCCTCACCGAGGTCGGGGAGCGGAAACTCCTTGATTCGCGACATCCCGCTCACCAGCCGAACGTACGGTCGATGGCGTCGAGCACCCGGTCGAGGTCGGGCAGGAAGTCCTCTTCCAGCCGCGAGGCTGGGTAGGGCGTGTCGAAGCCGGTGACTCGCAACACTGGCGCCTCCAGCGAGTAGAAGCACTCCTCGGTGATCCGGGCGGCGATCTCCGCGCCGAGCCCCACGTTGCTGGGCGCCTCGTGCACGACCACGCAACGGCCGGTGCGGCGCACCGACTCGTACACCGGCTCGAGGTCGAGCGGCGACAGCGTGCGCAGGTCGAAGACCTCCAGCTCGCGGCCGTCCTCCGCCGCGGCGGTGGCCGCGTCGAGCGCGGTGCGCACCATCGGCCCATAAGCCAGGACCGTCGCGTCAGAGCCGGGTCGCAGCCGACGCGAGGCATGCAGCGGGTACGTGACCTCCGTGTCCACATCGCCCTTCTCGTGGTAGCGCCGTTTGGGCTCCAGGAACACGATCGGGTCGTCGGAGGTGATGGCTTGCTGGATCATCGTGTACGCGTCCTGCGGCGAGCTGCACGCCACCACCTTGAGGCCGGCGGTGTGAGAGAAGTACGCCTCGGGCGACTCGGAGTGGTGCTCGACCGCGCCGATGCCCCCGCCGAAGGGGATGCGGATCACCATGGGCACCTTGACCTTGCCCTGGGACCGGTAGTACATCTTCGCGACCTGGGAAACGATCTGGTCGTACGCCGGGTAGACGAAGCCGTCGAACTGGATCTCGCACACCGGGCGGTAGCCACGGATCGCGAGCCCGATCGCGGTGCCGATGATGCCCGACTCGCCCAGCGGGGTGTCGATGACCCGGTCGTCGCCGAAGTCCTTCTGCAGGCCGTCGGTGATCCGGAAGACGCCGCCGAGCTTGCCCACGTCCTCGCCCATGATGAGCACTTTGGAGTCGTGCTCTAAGGCGCGGCGAAGGCCGGCGTTGAGCGCCTTGCCAATGGTGAGCTTCTCGGCCATCAGTGCGCACTCCCCTCGAACGAGTCCAGGTACTCGGCGTACCGCTCCCGCTGCGCGTCCACGACGGGCGAGCCGTGGGGGTACACGTTGTCGAAGAGGGTCAGCGGGTGCGGGTCGGGCATGGAGAGCACCCGCTCGCGCAGGTGCAGGGACTCCCGCTTGGCCTGCTCGTCGACCTCGGCGAAGAAGGCGGCGTCGGCGATCTGCTGCTTCTCCACGAACGCGCGTACCCGGGCGATCGGGTCTTTGGCCTGCCACGCCTCGACCTCGCTCGCGATGCGGTAGCGGGTCGGATCGTCGGTGGTGGTGTGCGCGCCCATGCGGTACGTGTACGCCTCGATCAGAGTGGGGCCCTGGCCGTGGCGGGCGTTGTCGAGCGCCGCGCGGGTCACCGCGTACGTGGCGAGCACGTCGTTGCCATCCACCCGCAGGCCGGGGAAGCCGAAGCCGTCCGCCCGCCGGTAGAGGGGGATACGGGTCTGCTTCTCGATCGGCTCCGAGATGGCGTACTGGTTGTTCTGGCAGAAGAAGACGATCGGCGAGTGGAAGACGCTGGCCCAGATGAACGCCTCGTTGACGTCGCCCTGTGAGGTGGCGCCGTCGCCGAAGTAGCAGATCACGGCCTCGCCGTCATCGCCGCCGACCTTGCCGTCCTTGGAGATGCCCATGGCGTACCCGGTCGCGTGCAGCGTCTGCGCGCCGATCACGATCGTGTACATGTTGACCTTGAACTCGTTGGGGTCCCAGGCGCCCTGGTCGATGCCGCGGTAGAGGCTCAGCGGCAGGATCGGGTCGATGCCCCGGCAGTAGAGAACGCCGTGCTCGCGGTAGGTGGGGAAGGCCATGTCCTGCGGGCGCAGCGCCCGGCCGGAGCCCACCTGCGCCGCCTCCTGCCCCAGCAGGCTGGCCCAGATGCCCAGCTCACCCTGGCGCTGGAGGGCGGTGGCCTCGGCGTCGAGGCGGCGGATCACCACCAGGTCGCGGTAGAGCCCCCGGTACTCCTCGTCGGTGAAGTCGACCGAGTACTCGACGCCGTCGGCGCCGACCGACTTTTCGATCCGCTCCCCATCCGGGGTAAGTAACTGGACGAAGTCCGGCGCTGGTTCGCCGGCAACCTCCTTGCCGCGGGCTGGAGCTCCGCGGTCGCCCTTCGCCATCCGTCTCTCCCTGTCGTCGGTGCGGCTGCCGGGGGTGTCCCGGACCGCGCGGCTCGGTCGCCACGCCTAGCCCGGGTGTGGGTTGCCGCGTGGCGGTGGCGGCGGCCCGTCTCGTGATCACCGCGGCTGGGCGGAGACTACGGCGGCGGTGCCGTCGGGTCCATATTCGCAGAGGTGAGGAGGCTCTCTACAGAGCCACCTCAGATCCGGCGGCCGCCATCTGCCTCCCTTGCCTGGTAGTGGCCGGTTTCCCGGTCTTCGTCAAGGCCACCAGTACCCGACCAAGATCGCCACTGCGAGCGGATTGGGCGGATTAAGACGGAAAGTTGGCACATTGACACGCCCGCCGATGGTGGCGCTGTGTGTCGACTTGGCCCACCCTGTGTGAGGGCCTCGACGCAAAGGAGCTTCGGTCGTGCCGCATCCCGGGGATAGCCCGGTGCCACTGCTCGTCCGCCACCGGCGGTCGGGCGGCACGCACGTCGCGGATCGCCGGATCGCCGGCCTCCACCGGGCGTCCGGCCTAGCGGGTCCCACCAGGCGATACACAGTGATCGTGGTCATGCTCGCGACCATGTCGTCGCTGCCGATCATCGCGGCCATCGGCGCCGGCTCGGCGAATGTGGGGGATTCGGTCGACGCGAGCGGCACCACGCCGTTCATCGCGCCACCCTCCGAGGGGCCGGTGGTCGTGCCACCACCCCCGCCGGCCGCCCTGCCGGCCGAGGTGCCCGTGCCCGCGGGTGTCGCCGAGCAGCTGCGCGCGATCGCGCCCAAGCGGGAGCACCGGCAGCGCCGCCCGGTGCGAAAGCTCAAGCGCCCGGTGCGTGCCACCGAGTCGGCACCGGCGCCCGCGCCCGCCCCGCCCAGCGAGCCCGTGAAGCCGACCAAGCCGCCGGTCTCGCCGCCAGCCTCGCCCTCGCCGTCTCCATCCCCGTCGCCCACGCCGTCTGTGCTGCCGCCGGTCATCACCCGGCCGCCGCTGCCCTCCGTGCCGCTGCCGCCGTCGGTCAGCCAGTCGGTCCCGCCGACCGGCCTGCCCACCTGCTGGCCAGATCTCGATGCGTGCCTGTCGGACCGGAGCGCTAGCGTCCGGCCATGAGCGTTCATTACCAAGTGACTTTCTCGACCGCCGACCCGCACGGCTTGGCGGCGTTCTATGCCGAGGCGGTCGGCTACCTGGTGGAGGACCACTCCACGCTGATCACCGCGCTGCTGGAGCAGGGCCAGACCACGGAGGCCGACGTGGAGACCGTCGACGGGCGGCTGCGCTGGCGTAAGTACGCGGCGATCCGCGACCCCGAGGGCCCGTTTGACGAGTTTTCCGGGCAGGGCCGGGGCGGGCGGATGCTCTTCCAGGACGAGCCGACGCCCAAGACCGCGAAAAACCGCCTGCACCTCGACCTGCACGTCGATGACCGTCAGGCCGTGGTCGAGCAGCTGACCAAGCTGGGCGCGCGGCCGCTGTGGGAGGCCTCGGTCGGCCCGATGAGCTGGGTGACGATGGCTGACCCCGACGGCAACGAGATCTGCGTCAGCTGAGGTCGTCGCGGTTGGCTTCGAGCCAGGCGTCCAGGGCGGCCGGGTCGCTGGGGTCGATGCCCTCCGCGATCAGCTGAGCCACCGCCGCCGTGGCGGGGCTGCGCCGCTCGCCGGTCGTGTAGAGGCGGACGAACTCCGGGATCATCTCCTCGATCTCGGAGTCGGTGCGCTCCGCCGCCGGCGCGGGCAGGCCCCGCTGGCGGTTGGCGTACGCCGCCCAGGCCCGCACCACCCGCGGCAGCATCGCGGCGTCGTCCATGTCGAGCACCGCCCGCCGGTGCACCCAGTCGAGCAGGAAGAGGCCGGCCACCGCCGGGCTCCACCGCATCGGGTCCGGGTCGGGAAACGTCGCCGTGTGGTCGAAGACCAGGCTGAGGCAGAAGTGCAGGGACGGCAGCTCCGCCTCGGACACGTGGGTCAGGCCGAAGCGCGCCGCCTCCGAGGAGTCGAGAAACCGGCGTACCAGCTGCGTGCGCTCGTCGGGAGACAGCGGCTCAGGCTCGGCCGGCACCGCGGCGAGCGCGGGCGCGGGCAGCAGCGCCAGGCGGGCACCGGCCAGCGCGCGGTCGGTGGCGAGCGAGCCCTCCGCCGGCAGGTTGGTCAGGCCGTCGGTGATCCGCAGGTGGCGGGCCACTTCACCGCGGAGCCGGCGCGGATCCTCCTCGCGAAACCAGGTCAGCTCATCGGCGGCGCACATCTCGCGCACCTGCTCGAGGATCCGCTCGGCCGGCCCGCCGACGAAGACGTCTTTCGTAATGCCGATGTTGTGGTCGACCAGGGCCACCACGGCGTGCTCCGGCCCGCCCGAGTCGCGGTCGTCATAGGCGAAGGTGGCCAGGTAGGAGGTCTGGTCGCCCCACACGTCGCCGTACGCGTACGTGCCGGTCAGGCGTACCCGGCCGAGCTGGTCGGCCCACGGCGGCGCCTGCGCCCCGCGCTTGACGGTGGCGGCGCCGGGGGCCTCGGGCACGAGGGTGGCGAAGATCTCCCGGATGGTGGTGGCGGCGGCGGTGCGCCGGCGCGACGTGGCCGCCAGGAAGGCGCTCACGAAGTCGCGCACCGCGCCGGCGCGGTCGTCTTCGGCGATGGCGTAGACGCTGCCCAGCAGAGCGGTCCCGAGCATCTCGGCATCGAGCGCGCAGTCCAGCTTGGTCACGTCCCGCGCGGCATGGAGCACCGTGTCGTATGGAGTCGTTGGCGTGGCCATGTGGCAGACCCTACGCCCGCTCGCGGCGATCCAATACAAAAAGCGCGGCCGGGAGAGCGACGCCGAGCGCGAGCGCGGTGAGGCTCGCCACCAGGTCCGCGCCGGTCAGCGCGCCGTGGTGACGCAGATGAAAGGCCAGGTGGAGGGAGGAGAAGACGAAGACTCCGCACAGCACGACCGCGGTCACCTTGCGGTCCGCGAGCCACGCCGCGAGCAGCAGGAGTACGCCCAATGTGGTGAACGTGGCGCCGAGGTCCGTGATCAGGTGCCCGTTGTACGGCGGGTACGCGGCCGTCCACGCGTGCCCGAGCCCGGGGAACGTGTCGTAGAACCACCGTGGGGCGAGCGTCGCCGGTATGCCCCAGGAGAGATGGAGGGCGCCGAGCAGCACGAGGCCGCCTCTTACGAGCGTGCGGACTGGAGTGCCTCCCGTGCCTCGGCGTACGAGTGCAGGACCGTCCGCACCGGCCCCACGATCTGCTCGCGAGCCACCTCGGTGATGGCCGCCCGCAGCCGGTTTTCCGCGCGCCGCCGCGCCCGCCGGGACGCCTGGCGGATGAGCGGGCGTACGAGCAGGCTGAGCAGGAGCCCGAAGAGGAGCCCGCCGAGCAGCATGACGGTGGGCAGCGGCACCACGCCGACCTCGGGATAGTCGAGTGGCGGCAGGCCGAGCACGCGCAGCGCGTACCCGATGACCAGCCAGAGCAGCCCGGCCACCGCGGTGAACGTGACCAGCCACTGCAGCCCGCCCACCGCCCGCCACCACGCGGGGCCGTGATCCATGTGGATGTTGGTGCTGGCCACCGCCTTGTCGAGCGCGTCGGGTACGTCGTGCAGGCGCGAGCGCGCGGCCGTGTTCACCGCCGCCGACCAGGGCGCGGGCAGCGGCGTGGCGGCGCGGTCGGCGACCGCCCGGACCGCGAGGCTGACCGCGGCGCGCTGGGCGGCGTCCGGGTCGGGGACCGAGGTGGCGCCGATCGGGGTGCCCGGCTCCACCGGCCCTGCCGGGAGGTGCAGCCGGCGCAGCGGGTCGGTGCGCAGCCGCCGCCAGCCGCGGACGATCGGCCAGCCGGTGGCCCGCGCGGCCCGGTGCCGGTAGGCGCGCTCGGTCGCCTCGGCCACCGCCGGCACGCCCGCGGCCACGGACAGCGCGTCGGTCAGCCCGCGCACGGTGTTGCGGTCGATCTCGTCTTCGGCGACCGCCGGACCGACCACATCGGACAGCTGGCCGACGACGGTGTCGACGTCGCCGGAGAGGCGCCGCAGCGCGGCCTGGCGCTCGGCGACGGTGTGTTCGAGCAGGCCGCGCAGGTCGGCGATGGCCGGCTGGTGCAGCGCGGTCGTGGCCAGCAGCGGCACGCCGTCGAGCTCGTCGGCGTCGAGCAGCTTGCGCAGGTCGGCGAGGACCCGCTCGACCTCGTCCTGGGGCAGCCGGTCGGCCTGGTTGAGCACCACGACCGTGACGTCTTTGTGGTTGCGAAACGCCTGCAGGTAACGCGTGTGCACCACCCGGTCGGCGTACTTCTGCGGGTCGACCACCCACACCACCAGGTCGACGAGGCCGAGGAGGCGGTCCACCTCCAGCCGGTGCGAGCGCTCCACCGAGTCGAAGTCGGGCAGGTCGAGCAGCACCAGCCCGCGAAGTGCCGCCTCGTCGTCGCCGTCGAGCGCGCTCTCCCGGATGAACCGGTGCCGCGGCAGTACGCCCACCCAGTCGAGCAGCCGGTTGGCGCCCTGCAGGTTGCCCCACACGCAGGCGTGGGCCATGCCGGTCGTCGGCCGGCGAACACCCACCGGCGAGAGGTCGAGGCGGGCGAGCGCGTTGAAGAGGCTGGACTTGCCGCTGCCGGTGGCGCCGGCGAGCGCGATGACCGTGTGGTCGCGGGAGAGGGCGAGGCGGGCACCAGCCCGCTCGACCACGGTGTGCGCCGCGATCAGCCGCTGCTCGGGCAGGTGGCCGGCGACCACGCGCACGAACCGGTCGATCGCCTCGACCCGCCCGGCGAGCCGGTCGGCGTCGATCCGCTCGTCGCCCCGCGATCTACTCAGCAGGCTCACCGCTCCACTCCCGGAAGGTTCAGGCCGGTGCCGCTGGTCAGCTCGGCTTTCGCCCGCATGTACTCCACCAGGGCGGCCGCGTCGCGCAGATCCTTGCCCGGGTCGGCGCTGATGCCGGCCGCGATGAGCCGGTCGGCGAATCGCCCGGCCTCCGCGTCCAGCAGGGCGTTGGTGCGCGAGAGGAGGTCCTCGCGGGCCTTGGCGGCCAGGGCCCGGATGGCCTGGTCACCGAAGATCGCTTCGAGCACCTTCTGCGCCGCGACCGTGGTGCCGCCGGCCACCGCCACCTCCGCACCCGTGGGGATGAACGCCGTCGAGGCGAACACGCCGATCATCACGAGCAGCCCGGTGGCGTTGATCGCGTAGGCGGCGCCCCGGGCGGTCGCCCGCTTGTGCCCCGCCTCCTGGCGGATCAGCTCCAGCACGCCGCGCTGCCAGTCGCGGACCAGCCGCTCGGCCCGATCCGGCAGGTCGGGGCTGGGCCGGCCGAGTGGCGGCTCCAGCAGGGCGGCGCCCGCCGGGTGGGCCTGCCAGCTCGTGTAGGCCGAGTCGGCCGCGTCCGCCGCCGCACCCCGGATCAGCGTGACCAGGTTGGCCTCGATCGCGGACTTCAGCTCGCGGCCCGGCTGGGGGCGACCGGTGAACGCGGCGACGATCCGGTCGCGCAGCCGCCCCACCCGCGCCTCCAGTGTGCGCAGCAGCTCGCCGGTGCCGACGAACTCCTGCCACCGCGCGAGCACCTCGCCGCGCAGCAGCCGCCCGTCCTGCATGCCCTGCGAGACCGTGCGGCGGCTGGCCCGGTACGCGGTCCGTACCCGGTCGTCCAGCGCGTCCGCCGTGGTCACCTGCTCGTCCGCGGCCACCGCGAGCCCTTCCACCGCGGGTACGAGCGCGGCGAGCGCCCCGTCGAGTGTCTGCCGCACAACGGCGGCGCGGGTGGACGCGTCGGTCGCGATCCGCTGGAACCACTCGCGCAGCGGCGCCGTCAACCCCGCCGGCAGCAGTCCTTGGCGGTCCACTTCGGTCTCCGGGAGCACGAAGAGCGGCGCGGTGTCGAGGCCGTGGATGGAGAGCATCTCCAGGAGGTGGGCGGTGACCTCCTCGGTGGCCTCGGGCGGCACCCGGTCGAGCACCAGCGCGGTCACCGTGCCCCGGTAGCGCGCGGTCTGCAGCAGCTCCCAGGGGACCGCGTCCGCGTATCGGGCCGCGGTGGTGACGAACAGCCAGAAGTCGGCGGCGGCCAGCAACTGCGCCGCGAGGGCCCGGTTTTCGTCCACGACCGAGTCGATGTCGGGCGCGTCGAGGAAGGCCAGCCCGGGCGAGAGCGCGGGTGCGGCGACGATCTGCAGCGAGTGGGGGTCGGCAGTCGCCTCGGTGGTGCGGGTCAGCCCCGGCAGCAGGTCACCCCGGCGAAACCACTGGGAGTCGGCGGGGTTGCAGACGAGGACGGGGGTGCGGGTCGTCGGCCGCAGCACGCCCGCCGGGCTCACCGGCGCCTGAACGAAGCTGTTGACCAATGTGGACTTTCCCGCGCCGGTGGAGCCGCCGACCACGACCAGCAACGGCGCGTCGAGCCGCGCCAGGCGGGGGAGCAGGTAGTCGTCGAGCTGCGCGATGAGGGCCGCGCTGACCCGTCGGGCATCCTCCGCGGAGGCCAGGACCAGCGGGTACGCCGAGCCGACGATCGCGGACCGGAGCCGGCGGAGTGCCGAGGCGATCTCCGCGCCGGTGTCGTCGGCCTCGTCGACCGGATCGGGCTCGGCGGGCTGGGGCGGCGGCGCCTCGTCGGCCGGTGCGGCCGGTTGGATCCGCAGGTCGGGCTCGGAGGCGGGCTGCGCCTTGGCGGCGACCGGTGCGGGTGCGGGTGCGGCCTCAGTCTCGGTGGCCTCGGTCGCTTCCGTGGTGGGCTCTGTGGCCTCTATGGGCGCTTCAGCCTCGGTGGCTACGGTCGCTTCCGTGGGCGTCTCGTCTGACTCGGCCGGCTCGGCGGCTCTCGCCTCGGCCGCGGGTGGTGCCTCGGCGGCCGCCTCCTCAGACTTATCGCCGCCGCCGGCCGGCTCCGTCTCAGCGGCGGCGGCCGGTGCCTCCTCTGCGGCGGCGGGCGGCTCTGGCTCGGTGGCCGTCGGCTCTGTGCCGTTTTCGGAGGGTTTTGGGTCCTTGTCCGTAGCGGACGTGGTCTCCGGTGGCGTCTCGCGCTCAGCGTCAGGCTCGGCACCGGTGCCCTGGTCGGGCCCCGGCTCCGGGCTGGCCGGCGGCTCCTCGGGAGTCACGGTAGGCGTGCCAGATCTGCCCGCCGGCATGTCACCGTGCGACGTCACGGGTAAAGACTGCCCGATCCACGCATCGCATACAACAGGAACTCTGCCGCTTCCGCTCGCCTTTGCCCGTTTCGGGAGGACCAGGTGGCGCGCGGTCGATTAATCAGGATCTCGGTGTGGCCAACATTGCGCGTGTCGGACTCAACCTCTGACTTGACGCTCGCCGAGCCCGTGGCACTATTGAGTCCGGTCCACTCAACTTGCCACAAAGACTCACGTCAGAAGCGAGGGAAGCGAACATGGCACGTGCGGTCGGCATCGACCTCGGCACTACGAACTCTGTCGTTAGCGTGCTCGAGGGCGGCGAGCCCACCGTCATCGCGAACGCCGAGGGATCGCGCACTACGCCGTCGATCGTCGCGTTCGCTCGTAACGGTGAGGTGCTCGTTGGTGAGGTCGCGAAGCGCCAGGCGGTGACCAACCCGGACCGGACGATACGTTCGGTCAAGCGGGAGATGGGCTCCAACTGGACCATCGACATCGACGGTAAAAAGTACACCCCGCAGGAGATTTCCGCGCGGGTGCTGATGAAGCTCAAGCGGGACGCCGAGTCCTACCTGGGTGAGCGGATCACCGACGCGGTGATCACCACCCCGGCGTACTTCAACGACGCCCAGCGCACCGCCACCAAGGAGGCTGGCGAGATCGCCGGCTTCAACGTGCTGCGGGTCGTCAACGAGCCCACCGCGGCCGCGTTGGCGTACGGGCTGGACAAGGGCACCAAGGAGCAGACCGTCCTGGTCTTCGACCTCGGCGGTGGCACGTTCGACGTGTCGCTGCTCGAGCTTGGCGAGGGTGTCATCGAGGTCAAGTCGACCAGCGGTGACAACCACCTGGGTGGCGACGACTGGGACGAGCGGATCATCGATCACCTGGTCAAGACGTTCCGTGGGCAGCACGGCGTCGACCTGTCGCAGGACAAGATGGCCATGCAGCGGCTCAAGGAGGCCGCTGAGAAGGCCAAGATCGAGCTCTCCGCGGCGACCACGACGAGCATCAACCTGCCGTACATCACGGCCGGCCCGGCCGGCTCGGATGGCAGCCCGTCCGCTCCGCTGCACCTCGATGTGACCCTGACGCGCGCCGAGTTCCAGCGGATGACGCAGGATCTGCTCGACCGCTGCAAGGGCCCGTTCGAGCAGGCGATCAAGGACGCCGGTGTGAAGCTGGCCGACGTCGACCACGTGATCCTGGTCGGCGGCTCGACCCGTATGCCGGCGGTCTCCGACCTGGTCAAGCAGCTCACCGGCCGCGAGGCCAACAAGGGCGTCAACCCGGACGAGGTCGTGGCCGTCGGCGCCGCGCTGCAGGCCGGCGTGCTCAAGGGCGAGGTCAAGGACGTCCTGCTGCTCGACGTCACGCCGCTGAGCCTGGGCATCGAGACCAAGGGCGGCATCTTCACCAAGCTCATCGAGCGCAACACGACGATCCCGACCAAGCGGTCCGAGGTCTTCACCACCGCCGATGACAACCAGCCGTCGGTGCTGATCCAGGTCTTCCAGGGCGAGCGCGAGATCGCGGCGTACAACAAGAAGCTCGGCACGTTCGAGCTGACCGGCCTGCCGCCGGCGCCGCGGAGCGTGCCGCAGATCGAGGTCACCTTCGACATCGACGCCAACGGCATCGTCCACGTCAACGCCAAGGACCTGGGCACCGGCAAGGAGCAGTCGATGACCATCACCGGCGGCTCGGCGCTGCCGAAGGATGACATCGACCGCATGATGCGCGACGCGCAGGACCACGCCGACGAGGACAAGCGGCGCCGCGAGGAGGCGGAGACCCGCAACATCGCCGAGCAGCTTCAGTGGCAGACCGAGAAGTTCATCGCGGAGAGCGGCGACAAGCTGCCGGCCGAGTCCAAGGACCAGATCAACGAGGCGCTCGGCGACCTGCGCAGCGCGCTGGGCGGCAGCGACATCGAAAAGATCAAGTCTGCCCACGAGAAGCTGGCCACGGTCTCGCAGCAGGCCGGTTCGCTTCTCTACGCTCAGCAGGCCGAGCAGGCGGGCCCCGACCAGCCGGGCCCTGACGCCGGTGCCAACGCGGCGGGTGCCGCCGGTGCCGGCAGCGCCAAGCAGGATGACGTGGTCGACGCCGAGATCGTGGAAGAGGACGACAAGAAGTGAGCTCCGCACGAGACGATGGCCAGGCCGCCGAGCGGGTCGTCATCCGTGACAAGCGGAGGATCGATCCGTCCGGCGGCAAGACCAAGGAAGCCGAGACCGCCGAGCCGGACCAGGCCGACGAGGCGCCGGCCGAGGCCAAAGAGGACGGTGCGGCAGCGGACGGCGCGGCCAAGAAGGAGCGCAAGCCCAGCCACGCGGCTCCCGAGCCCGACGAAGACACGTCCACTGTGGACGAGTCGGCGGCGGAGAAGGCCGAGCCGGTCGAGTCGGGCAAGTCGCTCGGCGCCGAGCTGGAGGCGCTGCGGTCCGAGCTGGAGGAGCGTACGCGCGACCTCCAGCGGGTCACTGCCGAGTACGCCAACTACCGCAAGCGGGTCGACCGCGACCGGGGCGTACAGGCGGAGGAGGCCACCCGGCTGGTGATCAGCCCGCTCCTCGCGGTGCTCGACGACCTCGACCGGGCTCGCGAGCACGGCGACCTGGTTGGTCCCTTCGCCACGGTGGCGGAGCAGCTGGTCGCGGCGCTGGGCAAGTTCGGGCTGACCGCGTTCGGCGAAAAGGGCGACCCCTTCGATCCGACCCGGCACGAGGCGGTAGCGCACCGCACCTCGTCCGAGGTCACCGAGCCCACCTGCGTCGAGGTCATGCGCCGCGGCTACCTGCTGGGCGACCGCCTCCTGCGGGCGGCACTGGTAGCGGTAGCAGACCCCGAATAACACCCCTCAGCTGATCAGGAAAGGTTGGTGGGGCGGGAGCGCTGAAGCGACTCCCGCCCCCACCTCCCGGGCCGCCGCGCAGCTCCCTGATCGGCAGCAAAGACGGAGGAGCTAGTGAGTTCAAAGGACTGGCTGGAGAAGGACTTTTACGCCGTCCTGGGGGTGCAGAAGTCCGCTTCCTCCGACGAGATCAAGAAGGCGTACCGCAAGCTCGCCCGCGAGCTGCACCCCGACCACAACCCCGGCAACACCAACTCCGAGGATCGCTTCAAGGCGGTCTCCGAGGCGTACTCCGTGCTCTCCGACGAGCGCAAGCGCAAGGAGTACGACGAGATGCGGGCGCTCTTCGGGTCCGGCCAGTTCCGGCGCAACGCGCGCGGCGGCGGGTTCGACCCGTCTGACCTCTTCGGCGGTTTTCAGGGCGCGGGTGCCGGTGGCGGTGACCGCCGGTTCGGCGGCGCCGGGTTCTCCGACCTCTTCAGCTCGATCTTCTCGGGTGGTGGTGGCGCCGGCGCGACCCGCACCCGCGGGCCGGTGCGCGGCCGCGACGTGGAGGCCGAGGTCGTGCTCGACTTCGGCGACGCCGTGCGCGGCATCACCCTGCCGCTGTCGCTCCGCTCGCCGGGCGTCTGCGAGACCTGCCACGGCAACGGCGCCAAGCCGGGCAGCCAGCCCCGCGCCTGCCCGGTGTGCATGGGCACCGGCCTGGTCACGCGCAACCAGGGATCCTTCAGCTTCTCCGAGCCCTGCCGCGAGTGCCAGGGCGTCGGCACGATCGTCGACGAGAAGTGCCCGGAGTGCCAAGGCACCGGCGGGGTGACCAAGACCCGCACGATCAACGTCCGGTTCCCGGCGGGCGTCGCCGACGGCCAGCGCATCCGGCTGGGTGGCCGGGGCGAGCCGGGCGAGCGGGGCGGCCCGTCCGGCGACCTGTACGTGCTGGTCAAGGTCCGCCGCGACGACCTCTTCGGGCGTAACGGCGACGACCTGACGCTCACCGTGCCGATCACGGTCCCGGAAGCGGTCCTCGGCACTGACCTGCGGGTGCCGACCATGGACGGCACGGTGACGCTGCGGGTGCCGCCGGGCACCCCCAGCGGGCGCACGCTCCGGGCCCGCGGCAAGGGCGTGGCCCGGCGTGACGGCAAGGTCGGTGACCTGCTGGTCACGGTCGAGATCGAGGTCCCGAAGGACCTGACCGACAAGGCCCGCGACGCACTGGAGACGCTGGCGGGGGAGATCCCACCCGCCTCGCGGGAACAGTTAGACGCGCGTGTACGTCGATATGGTTGACCAGAGGAGGTGAGCCGTGGTGGAAGAGGAGTTCTCGATTACCGTCGAAGCCGCCTCCGACGCGAAGGTGTTGATCATCTCTGTCGCGGCCCGGCTGGCGGGGATGCACCCACAGACGCTCCGCCAGTACGACCGGCTGGGGCTCGTGCAGCCCGGCCGCGCGACCGGCGGTGGCCGGCGATACAGCGTCCGTGACGTGGCCCTGCTGCGCGAGGTGCAGCGGCTGAGCCAGGAAGACGGCGTCAACCTCGCCGGCATCAAGCGGATCATCGGCCTGGAGCAGCTCGTCGCGGAGCTCCAGGAGCGGGTGAGCGAGCTCGAGGCCGCACTGGGTGAGGCCTACCAGCGGCTCGCCGAGTATGAGGCCGGTGCGTACCCCCGGCGGGGTGATCTGGTCCCGATGACCCGCACCTCCAACGCGCTGGTCGTGTGGCGACCGCGCCGCTCCCCCTGATCGCACCTGATCTGCGTTTCCGCAGCACAGGGCCCCTGGGTCGACTAACCTGACCTTTGGCTCGGAGGGCACATTCCGGGCCAAGGCAGGGATTGAGGAGGGGTCAATGGGGATCGCCGATTCTTTTAAGGACAAGGCCGAGCAAGCCATCGACAAGGTCGGTGGCGACCGGGCCAAGCAGGGCGTGGAGAAGGCTGGCGACAAGGCCGACGACATGACCGGCGGCAGGTACGCCGGGCAGGTCGACAAGGGTCAGGATGCCGCGTCCGACTACATCGACAGGACGGATGACGACTCGAACCGCTGAGTTCGTCGGCGCGAAATGGCGACAGCGCGCGGGCGGGGATCCACGGGGGGTCCCCGCCCGTCTCTTTGCCCGGAAACCTGCTTGTGGACCGACCTGGGGTCAGGCGAGGCGGCGGGACTGCCGCACCAGGCCGCCCTCGCACCAGTCGTGGTAGTCGAAGAGGTCGGGCTTGGCGAGCAGCACCCGGCTGTTGTGCGCCCAGGTGACCATCAGCTCGTCGCCGTACTCCTCGGCCTGCTCCACCAGCTTGCGCAGGCGCCGCTTGGGGTGGGCGCGGAAGTTGGTGCGGATGCCGTCGGCCGCGTAGATGTACAGACAGTGCAGCGCGAAGCGCCGCGCCGGGCACGAACGATCCATGGCGAGGTCGAAAAGAGTGCCGATCAACCGGTCGCCGGACACGAGCAGGTCCCAGTCCTGCGGCATGGTCTGCAGCGGCACCGAATCAGGCTGGTATGCCCAGGCGCGCAGCTCAGCCGCTGTGGGGTCGACGCTGTTGGCGAAGCCCCGAAACGTCGACTGCTGTAAGGTCACCCGCCGCCTCCCCTCGCGAGCATGCCTCCGCAGCCCTGGGCCCCGACCCCCAGGGATTCTGCGGCGAAACGGTAACGCGTCACGAGGTATTTTCGGAAGAGCCGATTAGCGTCATTCGCCAACCCGTTACGTAAGCGGACCTTGTCAGTCTGTCGTCGGTAGCGGTTCGCGGCGGGGTAGGGGGCGCTGGTTGCGCCGGAGGATCCGCTTAAACCAGGCGAAGTCCGGCAGGCGCGCCAGCATCGGCCCGCTCACGACTGTGATCAAGACGTAGGCCGTCGCGAGCGGCGCCAGCTTGGGTTCGATGCCCGGTGTCGCCACGGCGAGGCCGGCGATGACGATCGAGAACTCGCCGCGCGGCATCAGACCCAGCCCGGCCCGGACCCGACCGGGCACGGCGATGCCGGCCCGCTTCGCGGCGAGGTACCCAGTGATGATCTTCGTGCCCATGGTGACCACGGCGAGGGCGAGCGCGGGCAGCAGCACCGGCGGCATGTCGCCCGGGCGCGTGGCCAGCCCGAAGAAGACGAAGAACACCGCCGCGAAGAGGTCGCGCAGCGGCGACAGCAGCTCGGTGGCGTGGTGGGCGACCGGCCCGGAGAGCGCGATGCCGACGAGGAACGCGCCCACGGCCGCGGACACCTGCAGCTCCGCCGCCAGGCCGGCGACGAGCAGGGTGAGGCCGAGTACCCCCAGCAGGAGGGCCTCCGGGTCGCGGGCGGAGATGAACGCCGAGATCGCGTGGCCGAAGCGGAGCGCCACCAGCAGCACGACGATGACCGTGCCGACCGCGATCGAGAGGGCCTTGGCGCCGCCGATGAAACCGGTGCCGGCCAGCACGGCGGTGAGCAGCGGCAGGTAGAGCGCCATGGCCAGGTCTTCGATCACCAGGATCGAGAGCATGACCGGCGTCTCCCGGTTGCCCAGCCGGCCGAGGTCGGCGAGCACCTTCGCGATCACGCCGGATGAAGAGACCCAGGTGATGCCGGCCAGCACCAGCGCGGCCACCCAGCCCCAGCCGAGCAGCAGGCCGAACGCCAGGCCGGGCAGGGCGTTGAGCAGCCCGTCCAGCAGGCCGGCGGGGGCGTTGGTGCGCAGGTTGCCGATGAGCTCGCGAGCGGTGTACTCCAAGCCGAGCATCACCAGCAGCAGGATCACGCCGATCTCGGCGCCGACCGCGATGAACTCCTCGCTGGCGGAGAGGGGCAGCACCCCGCCGTGGCCGAAGGCGAGGCCGGCGAGCAGGTAGAGGGGGATCGGCGAGAGGCCGATCCGCCGGCTGAGCCGGCCGAGAAGTCCGAGGCAGAAGAGGACGGCGCCGAGCTCGATGAGCAGGACCGTGGTGTCGTGCATCCGCTCAGCTGTCCGGGTCGCCGTCGGCGAGGATGCGGCTGACGCCGTCGAGACCCTGGCGGGTGCCGACGACCACGACAACGTCTCCGGCCTGGAAGACGAACTCGGGTCCGGGGGAGGCGATCACCTGAGCGTCGCGCAGCACGGCGACGATCGAGGCGCTGGTGCGGGTGCGGGCCTTGGTGTCGCCCAGCACCCGGCCGACGAAGCGCGAGCCGGCCGGGATCGAGATCTGCTCGGTAAGCAGCCCGGCGGCCTGCTGGCGCAGGCCGGAGAGCTGGCCGAGCATCAACGACGCGCCGAGCACGTCGGCCAAAGCCTCGGCCTCGTCGTCGTTGAGCGGGATCGAGGCGATGCACGAGTCGGGGTCGTCTTCGTCGTACAGCACGAGGTCACGACGCCCCGTGCGGTGGGTCACCACACCCACCCGCCGGCCGGACTCGGTCACCAGATCGTGGCGCACCCCGATGCCCGGCAGCGCGGTCTGCTCTACCCGTACTCGCACGTGGAACACGGTACCTTTCTGCTGTGAGCGAGCTTTCCCCTCAGCGTCGCGAGCTACGCATGTCCGATGCCGACCGGGAGCGTGTGGTGCAAAAGCTCAACGCCGCGGTCGGGGAGGGCCGGATAACGCTGGCCGAGTTCGAGGAGCGCGTCGCGGGGGTGCTGGCCGCGCGTACGTTCGGCGAGGTCGAGCCCTTCCTGGCAGACCTGCCCCAGCCGCCGGCGCCGCCGGTCCGCGACGTCATCGAGCTGAAGTCGATGGCATCGACCCTCAGCCGGTCGGGTGCGTGGACCGTCCCTCGCCGTCTCGTGGTGCGTAACTCGGCGGGCAGCGTGAAGCTGGATTTCACCGACGCGCTGATCACCTTCCCCGTGGTCGAGGTCCACCTCGACGTGCTGGCCGGCACGACCGTGCTGGTGCTCCCGATGGGCGCCACGGTCGACGCCGGTGAGGTGCACACGATGGCCGGCAGCCTCAAGATCCGCCAGCAGATCGGCGAGCACGGGGGCCACGTCCACTTCGTGGTGACCGGGCGGCAGCGGATGGGCGACCTGGTGATCCGCCATCAATACAGGTTCTGGCGGTGGCGCTGGTGAGTAGAGAGGCCGTTGGCGGCAAGGCGCGCTAAAGTTGAGCGGTCCACGCTCAACTCTGGGGAGCCAGCTTGAACGCCGAACGTTTGACCACCAAGAGCCGCGAGGTCATCACCGGCGCGGTCGCCATCGCCAACCAGCGCGGGCACGCCACCGTCGAGCCGTGGCACCTGCTGCTGTCCCTGCTCGACACCGGTGGGTCCACCGCCGGCGGCCTGCTGCGCGCGGTCGGTGCCAACCCGGCCGACATCCGCCGGGCCGCCGCGCGCGCCGTCGAGACGCTGCCGAGCGCGCGGGGGTCGAGCCTCGCTGAGCCGAGCCTCTCCCGCGAGTTCGTCAACGCCATCGGCGCGGCCGAGCAGATCGCCCGCCCCCTCGGCGACGAGTACACGTCGACCGAGCACCTGCTCGCCGGCCTCGCCCGGGTGGGTGGCGCCGTGGCCGAGGCCCTCAAGGCGGCCGGCGCCACGGAAGACAACCTCGTGGCCGCGTTTCCGAGCGTGCGGGGTGGCGACCGCCGGGTCACCACCGCCGACCCCGAGCAGACGTACCAGGCCCTGGAGAAGTACGGCGTCGACCTCACCACGCGTGCCCGCGACGGCAAGGTCGACCCGGTCATCGGCCGCGACTCGGAGATCCGCCGGGTGATCCAGGTGCTCTCCCGGCGTACCAAGAACAACCCGGTGCTCATCGGCGAGCCCGGCGTCGGCAAGACCGCGATCGTGGAGGGCCTGGCCCAGCGGATCGTGGCGGGTGACGTGCCCGAGTCGCTGCGCGACAAGCGGCTGATCTCGCTCGACCTGGGCGCGATGGTAGCCGGCGCGCAGTACCGCGGGCAGTTCGAGGAGCGCCTCAAGTCGGTGCTCGAAGAGATCAAGAATTCGAACGGCCAGATCATCACGTTCATCGACGAGCTGCACACGGTCGTTGGCGCCGGCAAGGGCGAGGGCTCGATGGACGCCGGCAACATGCTCAAGCCGATGCTCGCGCGGGGCGAGCTGCGCATGGTCGGCGCCACCACGCTCGACGAGTACCGGGAGAACATCGAGAAGGACCCGGCGCTGGAGCGGCGCTTCCAGCCGGTGCTCGTGGGCGAGCCGACGATCGAGGACACGATCGGCATCCTGCGCGGCCTCAAGGAGCGCTACGAGGTGCACCACGGCGTGCGCATCACCGATGCCGCCCTGGTCGCCGCGGCGGCCCTCTCCGACCGGTACATCGCCGATCGCTTCCTGCCGGACAAGGCCATCGACCTGGTCGACGAGTCCGCGTCCCGCCTGCGCATGGAGATCGACTCGCGGCCGGTGGAGGTCGACGAGATCGAGCGGGCCGTGCGCCGCCTGGAGATCGAGGAGATGGCGCTGGCCAAGGAGCCGGACGAGCCCTCGGCCCACCGGCTGGAGCGGCTGCGGCGGGAGCTGGCCGACAAGCGTGAGCAGCTCACCGCCCTCTCCGAGCGGTGGCGCCTGGAGAAGGAGCACATCACCAAGATCTCCACGGTCAAGGAGGAGCTCGAGCGGCTCACCGGTGAGGCTGACCGGGCCGAGCGCGACAGCGAGCTCGAGCGGGCCGCCGAGCTGCGCTACGGCCGGATCCCCCAGCTGCAGGGCGAGCTGGCCCGGGCCGAGGCGGAGCTGGCCGTGCTCCAGGCCGACGGCGCGATGCTCAAGGAGGAGGTCGGCGCCGACGACATCGCCGCGGTGGTGGCCTCCTGGACCGGCATCCCGGCCGGCCGCCTCATGGAGGGTGAGACGGCCAAGCTGCTCCGTATGGAGGAGTCGCTGGCCTCCCGGGTGATCGGGCAGGCCGAGGCCGTCGGCGCGGTCTCCGACGCCGTGCGCCGGGCCCGGGCGGGCGTCGCCGATCCAGACCGCCCCACCGGCTCGTTCCTCTTCCTCGGCCCCACCGGTGTGGGCAAGACCGAGCTCGCCAAGGCGCTCGCCGAGTTCCTGTTCGACGACGAGCGGGCCATGGTGCGCATAGACATGAGCGAGTACGGGGAGAAGCACACCGTGGCCCGCCTCCTGGGCGCCCCGCCCGGCTACGTCGGCTACGAGGAGGGCGGTCAGCTGACCGAGGCGGTGCGCCGGCGGCCGTACTCGGTGGTGCTGCTGGACGAGGTGGAGAAGGCCCACCCGGACGTCTTCGACGTGCTTTTGCAGGTGCTCGACGACGGCCGGCTCACCGACGGCCAGGGGCGCACCGTCGACTTCCGCAACGCGATCCTCGTGCTCACGTCCAACCTGGGCTCGTCGGTCATCGCCGACCCGACGCTGTCGGAAGACCAGCGGCGCGAGGCGGTCCTGGCCGTGGTGCGCTCGCACTTCAAGCCCGAGTTCCTCAACCGGCTCGACGACATCGTGGTCTTCCACACGCTGACCGGGCCGGAGCTGACGTCCATCGTGGACATCCAGCTCGAGCGCCTGCGCAAGCGGCTCGCCGACCGGCGGCTGGCCCTCGACGTCTCGGACCCGGCGCGGACATGGCTGGCCGAGCACGGGTACGACCCGATCTACGGCGCCCGCCCGCTGCGCCGGCTGGTGCAGTCGGCGATCGGCGACCGGCTCGCCAAGGCGCTGCTGGCCGGGGAGATCCGCGACGGCGAGACGGTCCGGGTCGACCTGTCCGACTCGAAGGACGGGCTGTCGGTTTCCGCGGGCCGCTCCGGAGCCTGATCGCCGAGTTTGGAGTATGTCCAGGTCAGGGCGGGTAAGAATCGGGGTATGACCGGATCCATCGCGGCGGCGGTACGCGAGCTGGCGAGCGCGGAGGTCGTCGCGTTCGCCGGAGTGGGGTTGGCCGCGCGCATCCTGCCGGTCACCGAGGCTTACCGCGCCGTCGAGGCCACGCTGCCCGAGGGCGCCGACGATGCCCGTCCGCACATCGCCTGGCTCCTGGCGAATGGCTCGCCGGCCGGCAAGGCGTACGCGGCCACGCTGCTCGCGACCTTCGATCCCGATGCGGCCCGCGCGGCGTGGGGCTCACTCAGCCACGAAGCTGTGGAGGTGACGACCTTCCATGGCTGCATCATGGATCGCACGACGCTGGGGCAGTACGCCACCCGCCAGTTGACCGTCGCCTGAGTGGCACATCCGCCACTGTGGACGGGGCCCTAGGGCGCCGTTTGCGGCGCTCAACTGGCAGGGTATGCATACGTACTGACCGTGATCTAGGGAAGGAGCGTCGTGGCTGATCCCACGAGCCCGGCCGCCGCCGCGCGTCCGGGGAGCGTCACCATCTCCAGCTACCTGCTCTACCTGTATGCCGCACTCGGGCTGATCGGGGTGATCATCGGCCTCTCGGTGATCGGCACGACGTCCGACGTGTACCGCGAAGCGTACGAAGGCACGTCGGCCGAGGGCACCGAGACGTTCGTGACCGTGGTCTCGGTCATCGTGGCGGTCGTCGGCGTGCTCTTCGCGGTCGCGTTCGCGGTGCTTGCGATCTTCAATAACCGGGGCAAGAACGCGTCCCGGATCGTCACCTGGGTGCTGGGCGGCATCTCGCTCTGCTGCTCCGGTGTCTCCCTCGCCGGCACGGCGTTCAGCAACTCCATGAACATCGACTCCGGACAGAACGACGTGCCGGACGCGTCGGAGATCCAGAATCGGCTCGAGGACGCGCTGCCGGGCTGGTACGAGCCGACCTCGCTCACGATCTCGGTGATCAGCCTGCTGGTGCTGCTGGTGGCGCTGATCCTGCTGGCGCTCCCGCCGTCGAACGAGTTCTTCCGCAAGCCGGCGCCGGCCTGGGAGCCCCCGGTCCCGGGCGGGGCGTACCCCGGGTACCCGCCGGTCACCCCGGCGCCGTACCAGGGCACGCCGCCGGCGCCTGGTGCGGAGGCCGCACCGCCTGCGGCGCCCCCGCCAGCGGCCGCGCCGGAGGCGGCGCCGCCCGCGGATCCGGCGCCGCCCGCCGCGCCGGAAGCCCCGGCGGAGGACAAGAAGGACAACCCGAATTCACCCCCCAGTCAGTGATCAAGCTGGCGGTCCTGTACTTCTAACTGCATGACCGACGTCTCGATCACCGAGCCGAACCGGCCACGGCCGGCGACCGTCACCACCGCGGCGGCAATCATGATCTTCATGGGCGCCGCTGGGTTGGTGAACGCGGTCGTCGGCCTGGCCGCTATCGGGGGCGTGGTCGACCGCTTCCGCGAAGCGGCTCAGGCCACCGGCGCCAGCGAGTCCGACATCGACGGCCTGGCCGGGGTCGCCTGGGGCACGGTGATCGCCGGTGCCGTCCTCGCGGTCCTCTTCGCCGCCCTGCTGATCGCCCTCGGCCTGGGCAACCTCCAGGGCCGCAACGGCGCCCGCATCGCCACCTGGGTGGTGAGCGGGCTCGGCCTCTTCTGCGGCTGCTGCGGCCTCCTCGCCGTGGTGAGCCAGAGCGCCCTCTCGTGGAACATCTCGACGGACAACCGCACCGAGGACCTCACCCAGGCGCTCACCGATGCGTACCCGGGCTGGTGGATCGGCCTCAATGGCGTGGTTTCAGCCGGCCAGGCGTTGGGTTACCTTGTAGTAGCTCTGCTGCTGGCGCTGCCCGCGTCGCACCCGCACTTCCGCCGGCAGGCGGACGCGGCGGCCGTGCCCCCGACCACGACCCCGACCTTCCCCACCACCCCGCCCCCGCTCCCCGAGGTGAGGAACTCCGATTGGCAGCCTCCCGAACGGCCCTGATCACGGGTGCCAGCAGCGGCTTCGGGGCGGCCTTCGCCCGCCGGCTCGGGGCCGAGGGCTATGACCTGGTGCTGGTCGCGCGGGACGAGCAGCGGCTGGCGAGCCTGGCCGCCGACCTGTCGAGCCGCCATGGCCGCACGGTCACCCCGCTCGTCGCCGATCTGTCCACCGAGGACGGCTGCGCCGCGGTGGAGAAGCGGCTCGCCGAGGGTGTCGAGATGCTCGTCAACAACGCTGGCTTCAGCCTCAACCGGTCGTTCGTAAAGTCCACCGTGGAGGCGGAGACGCGGCTCCTCCAGGTCAACGTGCACGCGGTCATGCGACTCGCCCTCGCTGCCCTTCCGGGGATGATCGAGCGAGGCAGGGGTGACGTGATAAATGTCTCCTCGGTCGCCGGGTTCGCCGCCGTGATGCCCGGCTCCACGTATTCGGCGAGCAAGGCGTGGGTCACCAACTTCAGTGAATCCGTCGCTCACTCGGCGCGCCCGCACGGCGTCCGCGTCATGGCCCTTTGCCCTGGTTACACGCACACGGAGTTTCACGCCCGGGCCGGCATCGACATGTCCAAGGCTCCGAAGTGGATGTGGCTCCAGGCCGACCGCGTCGTGGCGGACGGCCTACGTGACCTGCGCCGGGGCAAGGTCGTCAGCGTGCCTGACTGGAAATACAAGGTGACCGTCTTCGGGATGCGGCATCTGCCGCGTGGTCTGCTGCAGGCTGTCGCGCGCGACACGCGGGGACGCACGGGGCGCGACGAACAGTAATCGGTGATGTGACCGGGTCGACGGTACGAACCGGGCATACGGCAAGTACCCTTGTGCGCCATGGGGGACCATGACGACCTGCGTAAATCCATCACTGAACTGGCCATCGTCCGTGGCCGTGTGGTGCTGTCCTCGGGTCGTGAAGCCGACTGGTATGTCGATCTACGGCGCGTAACGTTGCACCATAGTGCTGCCCCGCTCGTTGGACGAGTAATGCTCGACCTCACCGCGGGCTGGGAGTTCGACGCGGTCGGCGGCCTGACTCTGGGCGCGGATCCGGTGGCGGCGGCGATGTTGCACGCGGCCACGGCGGCGGGGCGGCAGCTCGACGCGTTCGTGGTGCGTAAGACCGAGAAGACGCACGGGTTGCAGCGCCGGATCGAAGGTCCCGATGTGGCGGGCCGCCGAGTAGTGGCGGTGGAGGACACCTCGACGACGGGCAGCAGCGTGCTGACCGCGGTCGAGGCGCTCAAAGAGGCCGGAGCCGAGGTTGTTGGTGTAGCGGTTATCGTTGATCGAGGTGCGGGTGAGGCGGTTCGGGACGTGGGACTCCCGTATCGCGCTGCCTACACGTTGGGCGACCTCGGCCTTTAGGTCTAACAAGTTTGTCGATTCGGACCTGCTGATATGCAGGCGGATCGATGGTGTAGGTGGAAGGATGGAGTACGTGGGAACTGCGTTGGCTGAAACGACCATGCCCCAGATCTCGCCGCTTGGCGGCGAGCCGATCGAGCGCGCTGATGCTGAGCGTCTCGCTGGGGTCCTCAAAGCACTCGCCGATCCGGCCCGGTTGCGGCTCTTGAGCCTCATCCAGTCCGCTCCGGAAGGTGAGGCGTGCGTTTGCGACCTCACCGCACCGCTCGGCCTCTCGCAGCCGACGGTAAGCCACCACCTGCGAATCCTCACCGAAGCCGGCTTGCTGGAGCGGGAGAAGCGCGGTGTGTGGGCTTACTACAGGCTGGTGCCGACCGCGATCGCTACGATCGCGGACCTGTTGACTCCGCCGCGTAAGCGGGCCACCAAGAAGGCTCGCTGAGTTAGCGCGGAATCGCCCGGCGTCACTGAGCGCGTCACCATTCTCGGTGACACCGGGCGTTTCCTCATGCCTCGATGAGTGCTCCCTGGTGCGATCCCGCCCATCACAGGCGGTAGTCGCCAGAGTTTTGATCAAACCTGAGAGTGCCGGCCCTGAGCGGCAGGCGTCGTCGGGTCTTCGGCGGCGATGGCCGCTGCGCGACGGCGTGCCCGCCGGTCGCGGATGATCTCGATGAGGATCGGCATGACCGAGATCAGCACGATGAGGGCCACCACCGGCAGGATGTAGCGGTCGATGTGGTCGCCGACCGCGTCGTAGAGGCTGTCCGCCAGGAAGTAACCGCCGAGGATGATCCCGTCGGTCCAGAGGATGCCGCCCACGACGTTCCACAGGAAGAAGGTCCGGGCCGGCATGCCGAGCACGCCCGCCACCGGGTTGAGGAACGTGCGGACGATCGGGATGAAGCGGGCCAGCACCACGGCCTTGGCCGGGCCGAACTTCTCGAAGTAGTACTCGGCCTTCTCCACGTACTCCCGCTTGAAGAACCGCGAGTCGGGCCGCTCGAACATCCTGCGGCCGTACCGCGCGCCGAGGAAGTGACCCAGCTGCGCGCCCGCGATCGCGCAGAGGGGAGCGCCGATCAACAGGCCGAGCAGCGAGAGCCGCGTGCCATCGCCGAACATCGCGTCGGCGACCGGCGAGGCAGCCACGCCGGCGAGGAAGAGCAGCGAGTCACCGGGGAAGAAGAAGCCGACCAGCAGGCCGGTCTCGGCAAACAGGATCACCCAAACGCCCACCAGACCGAACGTCTGGAGGAGCTCCTTGGGGTCCAGCGGGTTGACGGCGAGCTGCTCGGTGAGCGCGCGGGTCTTCTCGGCTGTGTCCACGGGCACATAGGCTACCGGGGCCCAGCCAGGCAAAGCTGTGCGGTTGCTGAAGGCGGGCGGTGAGCGGCTACCGGTACTCGTCGTCCAGATCGACGACCCGGGCCTGCTCCAGCGAATCCCACTCATCCACCTCGAGCCCGCGGCGCACCTCCGGGTCGCGGTCGGCGGGGTCGACGACCGTCGCCTGCTCCACCGCGTCCTCCTGTGGCGTTTCCGGATCGCGCTCCTCCGGCCCGAGATGGTCTTCCAACGCGAAGTCCTCGCCGGCGTCGGCCATGACGGCCTCCTTCCGCTCTTACCGGGGGTACCCGCGGGCAGGGTGCCCGCGGATCAAGGTGAAGAAACCGCCTCCACCAGGCTGCCGCGGTGTAAGGATGGAACGGTGGGTTTTCTGGTCCGATGGGCGATAACCGCCGTCGCGTTGTGGATCACGACGCTGGTGGTGCCCGACATTGACGTGACCGGTAGTTCCAGCGGTCGCAACGCGCTGACGCTCATCGTCGTCGCGCTCATATTTGGCCTGGTAAACGCCGTTCTCAAGCCAATTATCCACGTCGTCGGGTGCGTGTTCTACATCCTGACGCTGGGACTGTTCGCCCTCGTCGTCAACGCCCTGCTCTTCCTGCTCACCGACTGGATCGCGGACAAGGTCGACCTGCCGTTCCACATCGACGGCTTCTGGCCCGCCTTTTGGGGCGCGATCGTGATGGCCGTGGTGGGCTGGCTGATCAGCCTGGTGATTCCCGACCGGTGGGAGGGCAAGGACGCCTGACGTCCGGGCGCTCCAGACCACCCCGGGCCGGTGAGGTGGCGGTCGGTGACCTGCGGGATACTTCCGGCTGGAGGACAGCGCGGTCCGGCGCACTCAAAGCCCGCACACATAGGAGCGTTCGACATGCCTATCGCTTCCCCTGAGGTCTACTCCGAGATGCTCGACCGCGCCAAGGCCGGCGCGTTCGCGTACCCCGCGATCAACGTGACGTCCTCGCAGACGCTCAACGCGGCGCTGCGCGGCTTCGCGGAGGCGGAAAGCGACGGCATCGTCCAGGTCTCCACGGGTGGCGCCGAATACCTGTCCGGCCCCACGGTGAAGGACATGGTCACCGGCTCGGTCGCGTTCGCGGCGTACGCGGCCGAGGTGGCGAAGGGTTACCCGGTCAACATCGCCCTGCACACCGACCACTGCCCGCAAAACAAGCTGGACGGCTTCGTCCGCCCGCTGCTGGCGATCTCCAAGGACCGGGTCGCGCGGGGTGAGGCGCCGCTCTTCCAGTCGCACATGTGGGACGGTTCGGCCGTGCCGCTCGACGAAAACCTCCAGATCGCCCAGGAGTTGCTGGCCGAGGCGGCCGCCGCGCACGTGGTGCTCGAGATCGAGGTCGGCGTGGTCGGCGGCGAGGAGGACGGCATCGTCGGCGCGATCGACGAGAAGCTGTACACCACCGTCGAGGACGGCCTGGCCACGGTCGCCGCGCTCGGCCTGGGTGAGAAGGGGCGCTACATCGCCGCCCTGACCTTCGGCAACGTGCACGGCGTCTACAAGCCGGGCAACGTCAAGCTGCGCCCCGAGATCCTCAAGGAGATCCAGGACGCCCTCGGCGCCAAGTACGGCAAGGAGAAGCCGCTCGACCTCGTCTTCCACGGCGGCTCGGGCTCGCTGCTGTCGGAGATCCGGTCCGCGCTCGACTACGGCGTGGTCAAGATGAACATCGACACCGACACGCAGTACGCGTTCACCCGCCCGGTGGTCTCGCACATGTTCACCAAGTACGACGGCGTGCTCAAGATCGATGGCGAGGTCGGCGACAAGAAGTCGTACGACCCGCGCACCTGGGGCAAGGCGGCCGAGGAGGGCATGGCCAAGCGCGTGATCGAGGCCTGCGAGCACCTGCGCTCGACGGGCACCACGCTCTCGAAGTAAAAGATCTGCCACGTCCGCGGCCGGTCCCCGTTTGGGGGCCGGCCGCGCGCCGTTCCGTGGTCATGGGCGGCTTTTCGGTATGATCGCCCGATAATGCCCTCTGGAGGTCGGTCGTGCTCGGCATCGAAGGGTACGAGCCGCAGTGGTGTCACAGCGGGAAGACGCTGGCTGCCGTACACCGTCCCCGCTTCTCCCGGGTCATCGGCCGGACGCTGGAAGGCGCCTGGCTGATGTGGGACCTGGAGCGGCGCCGATGGTTCGCCGACGGCCCGGTGATCCTCGGCTTCGGTGACCTCAACGTCGAGGTCACCCATCGCAAGTTCGACGAGTGCGGGATCACGTGGGGCCAGGTCGACATGTCCATGCCCCTCGACTGGCCCGGCCTCACCCTCGACTGGCGATCCGACGCTCACCCGGCGCTGCTCAGCGCCTGCGGCCGCCGGCTGCGCGAGGTCAACGTGATCGAGCGGATCATGCCGTCGCACTGGCGGCCGCGGGTGCTGCACGCGGTCGAGTTCCTCTTCGAGGGCTCGCGGCTGGCGATCTACAACGCGCTCGACGAAAACGGCATCAGCGACGAGATCGACGTCGACCTGCCGGTCGGCTTCTGGTGCCGCGTCCCGATCGCCTGAGCGGCCCATCC
>Ga0272482_10000072_pt1 | contig 30693 bp, 31 predicted proteins | sample RVTome_8_FD_192427 | JGI IMG/M metagenome (GOLD analysis project Ga0272482, IMG submission 192427) | Soil microbial communities from uranium-contaminated site in the Upper Colorado River Basin, Wyoming, United States - RVT160D0 (version 2) ...
GGCCCGCTCTTTCACGCAGATTTGCCCCCGTCCGCGCCACCTGCGGACCGTATGCTCCCGCGGGCACCGCTCCGGCCGGCGGCTCGCCAGGGCTCGCCGAAACCCCCGACCTCCGCTGCCAGGTCCGCGGGACAAGCCCTCACACCCAGCGTCGCCACCGCCGCACACTCCACTCATCCTGATGGTCCGGAGCGCTCCCGCCGGAGGCAGTCGAACTTGAACCGCGGACCCGCCGGCCCGCGGGAGCATGCGGTCTCTAGATCGTGAGGGTCGTGGCTAGGGGGCGGTCGGCGACGCTCCGCGCGGCCTCGACCGTGTACTCGCCGGGCTCGGTGTGCCAGCCGGCCGTGGTCCAGACCTGGAACGTGCGGTCGGGCAATGGGACGCGGAGCGTGACCGACTCGCCGGGCTCGGCCTCGGCCGCCGCGAAGCCGGCCAGCCACCGGCGCGGGCGGGAGAGGTCCGGTGTGGATGGTCCGATGTAGATCTGGACGACCTCGCGGCCCGGACGCTCGCCGGTGTTGCGTACCGTCACCACGGCCGTGCGGTCCTCGATGGACAGTGAGTCGTACGCCCATTCGGTGTAGCCCAGCCCGTGGCCGAATGGGAAGAGCGGGTCGGCGGGATCCGCACGATAGCCCAGGAAGACGCCCTCGTCGTAGTGCAGGGAGCCGTCGGTGGGTGTGACCGGCAGCGCGTCGGCGTCGCGGCGGGGCCAGGTCGTGGGGAGGCGGCCGCCCGGCTCGGTCGCGCCGAGCAGCACGTCGGCCAGTGCCGTGCCGGCCTCCTGCCCGGGAAACCAGGTGAGCAGGATCGCGGCGACCTCGTCGGCCCAGGGCATCAGCACCGGGGAGCCGGCGTTGACGACGACGACCGTGCGGGGGTTGGCCGCGGCGACGCGGGAGACCAGCTCGTCCTGCCGGCCGGGGAGCGCGAGCGTGGTGCGGTCGAAGCTCTCCGACTCGACCTCCTCGGTGGTGCCCACGACCACGACGGCGACGTCGGCCTCCGCCGCGGCGCGGGCCGCCTCGTCGAGCAGCGCGTCGGGGCCGGGTGACGGGGGAGCGTGGCCGATCGCGAACGACACGAATCCAGGGTTGCCACCGCGCTGGGTGAGCACCACGTCGACCGCTTCGCCCTCGGCCAGCTCGACCGGAAACCGCCGCTCGTCGGCGCCGCGGAACACGTCTGACTCGTCCTTGGCGCTGTAGATGGCGCCTTCGAAGAGGGTGCGCCCGCCGGCCGTGAGCGTGAAGTCGCCGAAGCCGACGATCGCCAGCTCGTGCGTGCCGCCTTCGGCCGGGGTGAGGCGCGCGGAGAGCGAGAGCTCGGCGATGTCGTCCGGGGCTACGCCCGGCGGCGGGTCGCCCATCCACCGCACATGAGCCGAGCGGAGGGCTGTCTGGTAGAGCTCGCTCCCGTCGGCCGCGCGGAGCACGCCGGTGATGGCGCTCCACTGTGGAGCGGTAGCGACCGGCACCCGGCGGCGCGGGTCGGCGCCCACGGCGTAGGTGACGGTCGCGGCGTTTACCACGCTGGCGTAGGCGGACGCGTCGCCCGGGATGGCGACGGTCTGCTCGCCCGCGAGCGCCGCGGTCAGACCGTCGAGTGGGGAGACGACGCCGGCCGGCTGGACCAGCGCGCTCCCGCCGCCCTGCACCCGCGCGTCGGCGGCGAGCGCTCCGGAGACGGCGACCGTGCGCAGCAGCGCCGGATCGAGGGGGAGCAGGCCGCCCTCGTTGCGGGCGAGCACGAACGAGCGGGTGGCGATCTCCCGCGCCACCGCCGCACCGTCGAGTGTGGACGGCAGGTCGGACTCGGCCACTTCGGGGTCGGCGCCGTCGAGGATGCCTACCCGGGCGGCGAGCCGCAGCACCCGGCGTACCTTGTCGTCGAGCACCTCTTCCGGGACGGCGCCGGAGCGGACCGCGGCGACCAGCGCCTCGCCCCACGGGTCGCCGACCGCCGGCATCACCACGTCGAGCCCACCGTTGGCGGCCGGGGCTGTGGCGCGGGCGGCGGTCCAGTCGGAGACGATGAAGCCGTCGAAGCCCCACTCTCCCTTGAGCACCCCGATCTGCAGGTCGACGTGCTCGGTCATGGTGTTGCCGTTGACCCCGTTGTACGCGGCCATCACGCCCCACGCGCCGGCGCCGACGATCCGCTCGAACGGTGACAGGTAGAGCTCGCGCAGCGCCCGCTGGCCGACCCGTACGTCCACCGTGAACCGGTCGGTCTCGGAGTCGTTGGCCACGAAGTGCTTCACGGTCGTGCCCACGCCCTGGTCCTGCACGCCCGCCACGTACGCCGCGCCGATCTCGCCGGTCAGCAGCGGGTCTTCTGAGTAGCACTCGAAGTGGCGGCCGCCGAGTGGGCTGCGGTGCAGGTTGACCGTGGGGGCGAGCAGCACGTGCACGCCCTTGCGCCGGGCCTCCTGCCCGAGGACGCGCCCGGCGGTGCGGGCCAGCGCCGGATCCCAGGTCGCCGCGAGCGCGGTGGGGCTGGGCAGGGCGATGGACGGGTCGTCGGGGCGCCAGCCGATGCCGCGCAGACCGATCGGGCCGTCGGACATCACCAGCGACCGCAGGCCGATCTCGGGGATGGCGGGGAGAGTCCAGAAATCCTGGCCGGAGAGCAGCTTGACCTTGGCCTCGAGGTCAAGAGCCGCCAACGCTTCCTCGATGACCGACATCGCTTGATCTTAGACGCGCGCGAGGCGCCCCGCATGGGGGCGCCTCGCATCGGGCGGTGGGGGTCAGCCGCCCAGACTCGTCGCCGCCGACTGGATGGCGGAGGCGAACGTGCTCACCTCGGTGTACACACCGGGGAAGTTGGGCCGCGCGCAGCCGTTGCCCCAGCTGGTGATGCCCACCTGGACCCAGGCGTTGCTGGCGTCCCGGCGGAACATCGGGCCGCCCGAGTCGCCCTGGCAGGTGTCCACGCCGCCGGCCGTGTACCCGGCGCAGATCTCCTCGGCCACGATGACGTCGCCGCCGTACATCGAGTCGCAGCTCGAGTCGCTGACGAACGGCACCGTCGCCTTCAGCAGGTAGCGCTGCTGCGCCCCGCCCTCGCGCGCGGCGCCCCAGCCGGCGATGGTGAACGTGCCGCTGTTGTTCGCGGTGGTGGTCGCGATCGGCAGCGTGGCCAGGCCGGTGACCGGCGTGGCGAGCCGGATCAGCGCCCAGTCGCGGCCGTTGCCGTTGTAGCCGGGCGCCCGGTGGACGTAGTTCGAGCGCACCTGGACGCGGCCCGACGATGACTGCAGGTCGACGACGCCGAGCGTCGCCGTGATGCTGGTGTTGGTGCCCGTCCGGCCCACGCAGTGCGCGGCGGTGAGCACCAGGCGCGGGCTGTAGAGCGCCCCGCCGCAGCCCATCGACAGCCGGACCATGAACGGGAACTCGCCCTGCGTGGCCCGGGTGCCACCCACGATGAACGGCGTCACGTCGGCCGCGGCGGGTGCCGCCGGTACGGCGACGGTGAAGCCGCCTACAGCCAGTGCCGCGGCGACCGTCCCCACAACTTTGCGCCAGCGAACCATGGATCCTCCCCACACGGATGGCGCACCTTGTGGGCACGCACATGTCACGGATGCGGGGAGCGTACGGATCGCGATTTACAGATGGCAATGAGTCAATGCCATCCCAGCTACGTCATACCGTCTGGGTCGTGAGGTTTTCCCGGACCGCGTTCAGGTATCCGATGAAGCGCTCGCGGTCGGCCTGGTCCAATGTGCGCAGTGCCTTGTCGGTGAGCGTGGCCACCTCGGCGGCCATGAGGTCCTTGAGCTCGTGGCCCCGATCGGTGAGGCGGAGCCGGACCAGCCGCGCGTCGGTGGGGTGTGGCTCGCGGCGCAGGATGCCGGCCGCCTCCATGCGGGTCGCGGTGCGGGTCACGGTGGGCACGGCCAGGCCGAGCCGCTTGGCCAGCTCGCCCGGGGTGAGGCCGTCTTCGGCCCACAGCTCGTAGAGCAGGAACTGCTGGCCGGCCCGCACGCCATGCCGCTGGTAGGCCTCCTCGGAGGCGGTGCCGATCGCCCTCTTCGCGGCCCAGAACGCGGCCTGGAACTCGCCACCCACCCTTGCCCCACAGTCATTAGCCGGCTAACGTATTGTTATTGTCTAGCTAATGATACCTACGGAGGGAGAGGGTCGTGCGCACCCTCATCACGGGCCCCACCGGACGGGTGGGCAGCCGTTACGTGCGACGCCAGCTCGACCTGCACCGGCCGGTGCAGGTGTTGGTGCGGTCCGAGGCCCAGGTCGCGCCGTGGTGGAACGGCGGGGCCGAGGTCGTCATCGGTGACCTGCGCGAGGCGGAGACATCCCGGCGGGCGGTCGAGGGCGTCGACGCGGTGGTGCACATCGCGGCGGCGTTTCGCGGCGTGCCCGACGACGAGGCCTACGCGGTCAACCGCGACGCCACCATCTCGCTGGCGCGGGCCGCGCTCGACGCCGGCGTGGGCCGGTTCGTCTTCGTCAGCACCAACCTCGTCTACGGCCCCGGTCGCGGCCGGCCGTCGCACGAGCGCGACGAGCCACACCCGGCGGGGGCCTACCCGACCGGCAAGGCGGCCGCCGAGGCTGAGCTGCTCCGCCTGCACCGCGAGCACGGCCTGCCGGTGCGCGTGGCCCGCCTCGCTTTCGTGTACGGGGACGGCGACCCGCACCTGGCCGAGTCGCTGATGTGGGCCCGCCGCTGGCCGCCGCACCAGCGGCTGCACCTCGTGCACCACGCCGACGTGGCCCAGGCCCTCGATCGCATCCTCGCCGCCGAGGGCGTCGACGGGCAGGTCTTCAACGTCGCCGACGACGCGCCGGTGACCGCACTGGAGCTCCTCCGGGCCAACCAGGAGGAGCCGGACCCGGAGGCCGGCACCCGCCCGCTCGACGACCCGTGGGCGGGCATCGTCGACACCTGCCGCATCCGCACCGAGCTGGGCTACCGGCCGCTCTACCCGACCCTCTTCACCGCTCAGGCCGCCGGCGCGCTCTGACCGGGCGGCGGGCCCGGACCGAGTTGGCCGATTTCCGCCAGCGCCGGCCCGTGCCCGGCCGCTGGACCGGTACGACCGGCGGTGTTCGCCACGATCCCGCTGGCGGCCATGGCGTGGCTACGCCGCCCATGTGCTGTGGCGCTAGCATCGGCGGGCGTGACCACTACCGATTGCCTGTTCTGCAAGATCGTCGCAGGGGACGTCCCGGCCGCCAAGGTGTACGAGACGGAGAGCACGCTCGCCTTCCGCGACATCGGGCCGAAGGCGGCCGTGCACGTCCTCGTGATCCCCAAGGCGCACCACTCCGACGTCGCCGCGCTCGCCAAGGCCGACCCGGCGCTCGCCGGTGAGGTGCTGGCCGCGGCCGCCGACGTGGCCGCGGCCGAGGGGCTGCTCGAGCACGGCTTCCGGGTCATCTTCAACACCGGGCCGTACGGCGGCCAGGAAGTCTTCCACGTACACGCGCACGTGCTCGGCGGCGAGCCGCTGGGCCCGATGATCTCGAAGTAGGTAGACGGGGATCTCGTCGAGTGGCACCGGGCGGTCCACAGTGACCGGTCCGGCGTGCCGCTCGCCGGTGAATCTTCCAGGCGACCGTCAAGGTCCATTCGGGCGATAAGATCGTCGGGATTCGGGGAGGGCCGCGGATGTCGAAGAAGCTGGCCAGGATGGCGCAGTGGGTGCAGGCGGAGGCCCGGGTGCCGGCGCTGTCGGCGGCACTGCATCGGGCCGACCGGCCCCTCTGGCAGGTGCAGGTCGGCGCGGCCGACCCGGAGAGCCAGTTTCGGATCGGGTCGGTGACGAAGACGTTCACCGCGGTGCTCGTGCTCCAGGCCCGGGACGCCGGCCTGCTCGACCTGGACGACCCGATCGGCCGCCACCTCGACCTGCCCGCGCACGGTGACCTGCCGGTGCGCCGCCTGCTGTCGCATACCTCCGGGCTGCAGCGCGAGCCGTACGGCGACGTGTGGGACACGCTGCTGGCGCCGGACGCCGACCGCCTGCTCGCCGAGCTCGACCAGGCCGAGCGGGTGCTGCCGGAGGCCCGCCGCTTCCACTACTCCAACCTCGGCATGTCGCTGCTCGGGCACGCGGTCGCCCGGCTTCGGGGCGGCACGTGGGGCGAGGTGCTGGAGGACCGCATTTTGCGCCCACTCGGCCTGTCCGCGACGACGGTCCAAGCCACCGACCGCGCGGTGACCGGCTACCTCGTCGACGCGTACAGCGACCAGGCCAAGCCGGAGCCGCCGACCGACTTCGGTGGCGTGGGGCCGGCCGGGCAGCTGTGGAGCACCGCCGCCGACATGGCGCGCTGGGCCGCGTTCCTCGCCGACCCGGCCGCGCTCGACCCGGGCGCCGAGGTGCTCGCACCGTCCACTCTGGATGAGATGCGCTGGCCGCTGACGGCGACCGACGAGACGGTGTGGGCGGCCGGCTTCGGGCTCGGGCTGATGATCTTCCCGCAGGGCGACCGGATCGTCCACGTGGGACACGGCGGTGCCATGCCCGGCTTCCTGGCCGGCGTGTACGGCCGGCGGCCCGCTCCCGAAGGGCTCGGCGACGGTACGCCCCGGGCGATGGGTTGCGCCGTGCTCGGCTCGTCCGGCACGGCGAGCGCCACGACCGAGCTGCCGCACAAGCTCCTGGCGGCCGCCGTGGAGGAGGACCCGGCCGACATCGCGCCATGGACGCCCGGCGAGCCGGCGCCGGAGGCCTACCGGTCGGTGCTGGGTCGCTGGTGGGGCGAGGGCTTCGAGTACGTCTTCTTCTGGCGCGACGGCGCGCTGCGGGCCCGCGACGCGGACGACCCGCCCGGCCGCCCGCCGGCCGTCTTCGCCCCGGTGCCCGGCCGCCCGGACGTGCTGCGCGGCGTGTACGGGCGCGAGGTCGGCGAACTGTTGCGGCTCACCCGCGACGCGGACGGCACCGTGGTCCGGATGCACTGGGCCACCTACCGTTTCACCCGGGACCAGCAGACGTTCACCGGCGACTGAGGGAACCCCCCGCCGCCCCCGCTGCCTTTGGGGTGGTGACGAGGGAGGTACGGCATGTCGCGACGGATCAAGGACCTGCTGGACGAGGCGGCCGCGGGGATCGAGCCGAGAAATGCCGATCCGGTGGAGACGCTGGTGCGGCGCGGCCGGATCGCCCGTGCCAGAGCCGTCACCGCGGCGGGGCTGGCGGTGGCCGCGGTGCTCACGGGGGGCACCGTGGCCGGGGCGAGGCTGGCGGAGGGGGATCCGCCGCCTGTGACGCCGGCCGAGACGGCGGTCGCTCCCAAGCCCGCGACGCGTCCGGACCGGCCGCCGACGCCGCGGCTGGAGCAGGGCCGGATCGTCGCCGGAGATGTGACCTTGGCAGTGCCGGAGGGTTGGCAGGCCGCGCCGATCGATAGCGCGCCGTGCGTACTCCACCGCGACACCGTGCTGTTCGGCGAGGGGACGAACCCCTGGGGGCCACGCATCTACTGCGCGACCGCGTCCGTCGAGGTCCAGAGCATCTACAACGCCTTCCCGTGGGTCTGGTCGGTGACCGGAGACGACCCGGCGGCGCCGGACGCGTGGCAGGAGACGCCGGTCAGCCCGTGGCGAATGGTCACGCTGGACACTGAGGCGCCGGCCTGGCTCCGCACCGACCCCGACGGCGCGTACCGGATGGTGCTGCCCTGGTCCCGGGTGGAGGTGACGGTCCGCGGTGGCCCGGATCTAAGGCGGCGGATCCTCGACTCGCTCAAGACCGGTCGCTGGCGGCCGAGCGCGCTCGCGCTGCCCACGTACACCGAGTACGCCGCGCTGACGGTGGCGACCGGCGCCGGCGGTGCCCGCGAGGTGAAGGTCACCGACCGGGCGAAGGTCAAACGTGCGCAGATTCTGCTGCGCGCGGCCACCGTGGTGGTGCGGCCGGGCGACAGCTGCGTGCGCGAAGACCAGCCGACCGTGGCGCTCGAGCTCGGCAAGTCACCGGAGATCCCCAACGCGCCGGAGGACATGGGCTCCGTGGTGATCAGCCTGGCCGAAGGCTGTCACGAGGTCGTCGCCGAGGAGGGCGGGCGGGTGCGCCTCGACGAGGCGAGCCTCGCCGAGCTCGGCGACCTCTTCGGGGTGCGGCTACCGTGACCGCCGCGAGTCGAGGGCCGGACGGGTTCGCCGAGTTCGTCCGGGACCGGTACCCGGCCCTGGTGCGGCACGGGGCGATCCTCACCGGCGACCCAGGTCACGGCGAGGATCTCGCCCAGGAGGCGCTGGTCAAGACGTACCGGGCGTGGCGGCGGCTGCACCCGGACGGCGACCCCGAGGCGTACACCCGTCGGGTGATGGTGCGGGCGGCGTGGCGGGCCGGGCGGCGGCTGTGGCGTCGGGAGTTGCCGACCCAGGCGCTGCCCGAGCGGGTCGGTGCGGACCCGTACGACGGCGCCGACACCGCCCACCTCGTCTTCCAGGCGCTCCGGGCGCTCCCGGCCCAGCAGCGCGTGGTGCTGGTGCTCCGCTACTGGGGCGGGCTGCCCGAGCAGGAGATCGCGGCCGAGCTGGGCTGCTCGGTGGGGACCGTGAAGAGCCGGGCCAGCCGGGCGGTCGCCACCCTCCGGCGGGTTGGTGGGCCGTTGGCCGACGCGTTCGTCACGGCGGACATCCGGTAACTGCTACTTCGTCCGATTCGGAAATCCATAACCAACGGGTCTCCCGCCCGGAAATGGGCGCGGTGGTCAGGGCGTTGAGCCGATACGATGGAGCAGTTCCGCATGTCGCGCCACGGGGGCGCGGCACCGAGACCGAGAGCAGGTGGCGTTGGCCCGCGGGCCGATCTATGACCACGACATCCCCCTCCGGGCAAACACGCGTGCAGACCAAGATCACGGTTCCTAACTCGCAGATCATGGTGAACCTGCTCGGCGCCGGGGATGAGATTCTCCGGCTCATCGAGCGTTCACTCACGAGCGACGTTCACGTGCGGGGCAATGAGATCACGGTTACCGGGGCGCCCGCCGACAACGCCCTGGCCGAGCGCCTCTTCACGGAGCTGCTCGAGCTGATCGAAAAGGGTGAAACACTGACCAGCGACGCGGTCCGGCGCACCGTCGGCATGCTCGAGCAGGGCACGGCCGAGCGGCCCGCCGAGGTCCTCACACTCAACATCCTGTCCCGGCGCGGGCGGACCATCCGCCCCAAGACGCTGGGGCAGAAGCGCTACGTCGACGCGATCGACGGGCACACCATCGTCTTCGGCATCGGCCCGGCGGGCACCGGTAAGACCTACCTGGCCATGGCCAAGGCCGTCCAGGCGCTCCAAGCCAAGCAGGTCAACCGGATCATCCTGACCCGGCCGGCCGTCGAGGCGGGCGAGCGGCTCGGCTTCCTGCCCGGCACGCTGTACGAGAAGATCGACCCGTACCTGCGGCCGCTCTACGACGCCCTGCACGACATGCTCGACCCCGAGTCGATCCCGCGGCTGATGCAGGCCGGCACGATCGAGGTGGCGCCGCTGGCGTACATGCGGGGTCGCACGCTCAATGACGCGTTCATCATCCTGGACGAGGCGCAGAACACGACGCCCGAGCAGATGAAGATGTTTCTGACCCGGCTCGGCTTCGGTTCCAGGATCGTGGTCACCGGCGACGTCACGCAGGTCGACCTGCCCGGGGGCACCACGAGTGGCCTCAAGGTCGTGCGTGGCATCCTCGAGGGCGTCGAAGACGTCCACTTCGCGCAGCTCGGCAGCTCCGACGTGGTGCGCCACAAGCTGGTGAGTGACATCGTCGACGCGTACGCCCGGTACGACGCGGAGCGCGAAACGCAGAATGTGCATGCGGTGCCCGACCGCACCGCCCGCGCCGGCCGGCGCCGGTAGCCAGTCTCCTGGGGGAAAGCACGTTGTCCATAGAAATCGCCAACGAGTCCGGCGTCGACGTCAACACCGACGCCGTGCTGGCGGTGGCCCGGCACGCGCTCGACGAGATGGGTGTCAACCCACTCGCCGAGCTATCCGTCCTGCTCGTCGACGTCGACTACATGACCGAGCTCAACCACCGCTGGATGGGCAGCGACGGCCCGACCGACGTGCTCGCCTTCCCGATGGACGAGGGGAGCGTCGACCACGGTCCGGGCGAGGCCGGGGCCGGTGAGCCGGCGCTGCTCGGCGACATCGTGCTGTGCCCCGAGGTGGCGGCCAAGCAGGCGGCCACCGCCGGCCATTCGCCGGCCGACGAGCTGCACCTGCTGACCGTCCACGGCGCCCTGCACCTCCTCGGCTATGACCACGCCGAGCCGGAGGAGGAGCGGGAGATGTTCGCGCTGCAGGCCCGGCTGCTGTCCAGCTGGCGGGCCTCCAGGGTCCAGTGACTGGGTCGTTAGCGGCCACGGGGGCCGCCGCGGGTGGTGGGTTACCCGACCTTCAGCTGCTGATATTCGCGGCCGGGCTCGTCGTGCTGGCCGGCATCGTGGCGATGACCGACGCCGCCCTGGCCGCCGTCTCGCCGGCGCGCGCCGCCGAGCTGGCCCGCGAGGGAGTGCGCGGCGCCCGCGCCCTGCAGATCGTCGCCTCCGACGTGGTCCGCCACCTCAACCTGCTCCTGCTGCTGCGACTGCTCTGCGAGCTGACCGCCACCACGCTCGTCGCGCTGGTGGCCGTCGACACGTTCACCGCCGGGTGGACGGCCGCGCTGGTCACGGCCGGTGCGATGACCGTGGTCAGCTTCGTGGTGGTGGGCGTCGGCCCGCGCACGATCGGCCGCCAGCACGCGTACGCGGTGGGCCGCACGACCGCCCCGCTGGTGCGCTGGCTGGGCCGGGCGCTCGGCCCGCTCGCCTCGCTGCTGATCCTGATCGGCAACATGGTCACGCCCGGCAGGGGCTTCCGGGAGGGGCCGTTCGCCACCCAGATCGAGCTGCGCGAGCTGGTCGACCTGGCCGAGCAGCGGGGCGTGGTGGAGCACGGCGAGCGCCAGATGATCCACTCGGTCTTCGCGCTCGGCGACACCATCGCGCGCGAGGTGATGGTGCCGCGCACCGAGATGGTGTGGATCGAGTCGCACAAGTCGCTGCGGCAGGCGCTGGTGCTCTTCCTGCGCTCCGGCTTCTCCCGCATCCCCGTGATCGGCGAGAGTGTCGACGACGTGCTCGGCATCCTCTACCTCAAGGACGTCGTGCGGCGGGCGCAGAGCGGCGACCCGGGGGCGGACGCCACCGCGGTGGCCGAGCTCATGCGCGAGGCGACCTTCGTGCCGGAGTCCAAGCCCGTCGACGACCTGCTCTCCGAGATGCAGGCCGCCCGCACCCACCTGGTGATCGTCGTCGACGAGTACGGCGGCACCGGCGGCCTGGTCACGATCGAAGACATCCTCGAGGAGATCGTCGGCGAGATCACCGACGAGTACGACGTCGAGCGGCCACCGGTCGAGCGGCTCGACGACGGCGCCGTCCGGGTGACCGCCCGCCTGCCCGTCGAAGACCTCGGCGAGCTGTTCGGCGTCGAGCTGCCCGACGACGAGGTGGAGACCGTCGGCGGCCTGCTCGCCCAGGCGCTGGGGCGCGTGCCGATCCCGGGGGCGGAGGCTACGGTGAGCGGGCTGCACATGGTCGCGGAAGGCACCACCGGCCGGCGTAACCGGATCGACTCGGTGCTGGTCCGCCGCGCCAAGGGCCGTGGCGCGTCCAACGGCGACGTCCCCGCCGAGACACCTGAGCAAGAGAGGCAAACCGCCGATGCCTGAGCCGTCCATCGTGCCGCCCGGGACGACAGCGAGTGGAGCGAGCGCGGGAAGCAGCGCACCTGTCGGCGCGCCCGCCGATCTGGACGCCGAAGACGCCAAGCTGGTGCTGCTCGCCCGCGGCGCGCGGGCCCGCGTGGCAGCGGTGGAGGGCGCGGCCGTGCGCGACCAGGACGGCCGGACGTACGCGGCGGCGAGCGTCTCGCTCCCCTCGCTGACCGTGACCGCCCTCCAGCTGGCGGTCGCCTCGGCGGTGGCGGCCGGCGCGACCCGCCTGGAGGCCGCGGCCGTGGTCACCGAGGCGTCCACTCTGGACGGCGCGGGGTACTCCGCCGTCCGTGACCTGTCCACCGAGGCGCCGGTGCACGTGGCCGGCCCGGACGGCAAGCTCATCGGCACGGTCGTCGCGTGAAGGCCGGGTTCGCCTGCTTCGTGGGCCGGCCGAATGCCGGCAAGTCCACGCTGATGAACGCGATCGTCGGGCAGAAGATCGCCATCACCTCCAGCAAGCCGCAGACCACCCGCCACGTGATCCGGGGTGTGCTGCACCGGGAGGATTCGCAGCTCGTCCTCGTGGATACGCCCGGCCTGCACCGGCCGCGCACGCTCCTCGGCGAGCGCCTCAACGACCTGGTGCGGCAGACCTGGAGCGAGGTCGACGTGATCGGCCTGTGCGTCCCGGCCGACGAGGAGATCGGGCGGGGCGACCGGTTCATCACCGGCGAGCTGTCCGAGCTGAAGGCCGCCGTGATCGCGGTCGTGACCAAGACCGACCTGGTCGACCGGAAGCGGTTGACGGAGCAGCTCGTCGCGGTCAGCGAGCTCGCCGACTTCGCCGAGGTGGTGCCGGTCAGCGCGGTCTCCGGTTACCAGGTGGAGACGCTGGTCGACGTGATGACCAAATACCTGCCCGAGTCGCCGCGGCTCTACCCGGACGACATGCTCACCGACGAGCCCGAGCAGGTGATGGTCGCCGAGCTGGTCCGCGAGGCGGCGCTGGAAGGCGTGCGCGACGAGCTGCCCCACTCGATCGCCGTGGTGGTCGAGGAGATGCTCCGCGAGGGCGGGCTGACGAAGATCTACGCCGATGTGTACGTCGAGCGCACCAGCCAGAAGGCCATCGTGATCGGGGCCAAGGGCAGCCGGCTCAAGGACGTCGGCACCCGCGCCCGCGCCGAGATCGAGGCGTTGCTGGGCACGAAGGTCTACCTCGACCTGCACGTACGGGTGGCGAAAGACTGGCAGCGCGACCCGAGGCAGCTGCGCAAGCTCGGCTTCTGACGGCTTTGTGCGGTTCGTCACGCGCACGTTTCCGGGTGTACGGGTTCGTCGGTTGGTCTGCGGGGTAGGGCGGTAGCTACCCCCCCAATCCCCCCAAATCCCCCGGCCTCCCGAATGGACCCATGCGAAACAGGTACGTAGATCTGCTGCGCGCACTGGCCATCGTCCGAGTCGTCGTTTACCACACCACCCACTGGGCTTTCCTCACGATCGCGTTCCCGGCCATGTCGGTGATGTTCGCGCTCGCCGGCTCGCTCATGGCGGCCTCTTTGGACAGTCACGGCGTGCGCGCGGTCGGGCGGCGGCTGCGCCGGCTGCTGCCCGCGCTGTGGGTGCTCGCCGCGGTGTTCGTTCCGGCCATGCTGCTCACCGGGCTGGCGCTGGACTGGCGGCTGCTCTACTGGGGACTGCCGCTGCTCGACCCGCCAGCCAACGCATGGGGCGCGCTGGTGCTCAGCGCGATCTGGTACCTGCGGGACTACCTCTGGTTCGTGCTGCTCTCACCGCTGGCACTGCCGCTCTTCCGGCGCTTTCCGATCCCGACGCTCGCGGCGCCGTACCTGCTGCTCGTGCTCGTCGAGGCCGGTGTGCTGCCGGCGCACCCGGTGCTCAGTGACGTGGGCCTGTACTTCGGCGCGTGGCTGCTCGGCTTCGCGCACCACGACGGCATGCTGCGCCGCCTCTCGCGGCGGGTGCTGGTGGCGTGCGTCGGCGTGCTGGCGGCGGCGGGCGCGGCGTGGCTGCTCACCCACCCGGGGCCGCGCGGCTACGACATCAACGACATCCGGCTCGGCAACGCGCTCTGGTCCGCCGCGTTCATCCTCGCGCTGCTGGGCTTCGCCCCGGCGACCACGGCGTGGTTGGAACGCCGGGCCGGCCTGCTGCGCGCCGTCAAGGTGCTCAACAGCCGCGCGCTCACCGTCTACCTGTGGCACATGCCGATCGTCATCGGGGTGGCCGCGGTGCTCCCGCTCAGCATGACCTCGCGGCTCGCTGTCGTGGCGGCGCTGGTGGCCGTGGCCGTCGCGCTCTTCGGCTGGGTGGAGGACGTTTCCGCGCGGCGCCGCCCGGTGCTGCTGCCCGGTGGTGAGCGGCGCCGCGCTCCGGTGCCTCAGACCTGCCGCAGTGTGATGTCGCCGCTGCCGGTCTCCAGATCGAGCAGGAACGTACCGGTCGGCGAGCTGGTCACCCCGAGCGTCTTCTCGCCGGATCCCGTGCGCGCGTCGACCCGGTAGGAGCCGATCGGCACGGCGAGGTCGACATTGCCGCTGCCCGTGTGGGTACGCACCGCGCCGCTCTTGTCCAGTGACAGGTCGATGTCGCCGGAGCCGGTGCGGGCCGTGTTCATCGCGCCGGCCAGGCCACGCGCGTCGATGTTGCCCGAGCCGGTGCGGGCGTCCAGGTCGCCGCCGACGTCTGTGATGACCATGTCGCCGGAGCCGGCCTGCACCTTCACCGCGCCGGAGGCCTCGGTGATGCCCACATTGCCCGAGCCGGTCTTCAGGTCCACCGTGGACACCCCACTCAGGGAGAGGTCGCCGGAGCCGAGCTCGCCGCGGATGGCGACCCCCTTAGGGGCCACGATCTCGTAATCCACCCTGCAGAAGTGCCCGCACTCGGTGACGAGCTGCAGCACCACTCCGTTGATCTGGTAGGACGTGTCCGGCTCGTCACCCGTGTAGTGCACCACGCGTCGGATGTCGACCTGCTGCGTGTCGCTGGTCGTCACCGTCACGTCGCCCGAGCCCGGCGCGATGACGATCTCTTTGACCGCCACCTTCTCGGTGTTGTTGTAGTCGAGGCGGGTCCGGGCGACATCGTCGCAGCCGACCAGGCCGACGACGGCGACGACACCGACTACAGCGAGCAGCTTTCGGGGATCCATGGTGAGCACGCTACGGGCGGGCGCCCCCGGGACACATCCGGAGTGGTCACCGAGACGACCCTGAGATGCACCCCCCAAAAAACGCTGTGCCGGCTTGCGCGCGCCACGTTCCCCGGGGGCCCGCGAACCGGTAGGGGAGAATGGACCGGTGCCCGGATTTCGCCGCCCGCTGTACCGCGACGACGCGGTGGTGCTGCGCGTGCAGAAACTGGGCGAATCGGACCGGATCATCACGCTGCTGACCCGCCGCCACGGCCGGGTGCGTGCGGTCGCCCGTGGGGTGCGCCGCACCAGCTCACGCTTCGGCGCCCGGCTGGAGCCGTTCGGGCACATCGATCTCCAGCTCGCCGAGGGCCCGTCGCTGCACACGGTGAGCCAGGTCGAGGGCATCGACCTGTACGGCAAGCGGTTCCTCGAGGACTATCCCCGCTACACGACGGCGAGCGCGATCGCGGAGACCGCGGAGCGGCTCACCCCGATCGAGCAGGAGCCCTCGCTGCGGCTCTTCCTGCTCACGCTCGGCGCCCTGCGCGCGCTGGCCGAGGGGGCGCACGCGAGCACGCTGGTCCTCGACGCGTACCTGCTGCGGAGCATGGGCGTGGCCGGGTGGGCGCCGGCGCTGGCCGAGTGCGCGGTGTGCGGCTCGCCGGGGCGGCACGGCGCGTTCTCCGTACCCGCGGGAGGTTGTGTGTGCCCGGACTGCCGGCCACCGGGAGCGGCCCACCCGGCCCCGGCCACCATCGACCTGATGTCCGCCCTCACCTCCGGCGACTGGCGCGTGGCAGACAGCGCGGAGCCGGGCAGCCGCCGCGAGTGCAGCGGGCTGGTGGCGGCGCATTTGCAGTGGCACCTCGAGCGCGCGCTACGCTCGCTGCCGCTGGTTGATAGGGGATAACTGTGGTTCGTTCGCTTCGACGCCGGCAGCCGATGGCGCCGACGCCCCACCCGTCCGGTGCGCGCCCGCCCGCGCTGCCCAAGGAGAGCCTGCCGCGGCACATCGCGATGGTGATGGATGGCAACGGGCGCTGGGCGAAGGAGCGCGGCCTGGCCCGGACAAAGGGGCATGAGCAGGGCGAATACTCCCTATTCGACGCCATCGAGGGCGCCATCGAGCTGGGCGTCCCGTACCTGTCCGCGTACGCGTTCTCCACGGAGAACTGGCGGCGCTCGCCGGACGAGATCCGGTTCCTGATGGGCTTCAACCGGGACGTGATCCGCCGCCGCCGCGATCAGCTGGTCGACCTGGGCGTGCGGGTGGTGTGGTCCGGGCGGTCCGGCCGGCTGTGGAAGAGCGTGATCTCCGAGCTGGTCACCGCCGAGGAGATGTCCCGCGGCAACTCGACGCTGACGCTGCAGTTCTGCGTCAACTACGGCGGCCAGGCGGAGATCGCCGACGCGGCCGCCGCGATCGCCCGCGACGTCGCGGCGGGCAAGGTGTCACCCGATAAGGTGAACGAGAAGATGATCTCCCGGTACCTCTACCACCCCGAGGTGCCCGAGGTCGATCTCTTCCTCCGCCCCTCGGGCGAGCAGCGCACGTCCAACTTCCTGCTGTGGCAGTCGGCGTACGCGGAGATGGTCTTCCTCGACACGCTCTGGCCCGACTTCGACCGCCGTCACCTCTGGTACGCCTGCGAGCTCTACGCCCAGCGCGACCGGCGCTTCGGCGGGGCACTGCCCAACCCGGTCGCCCCTACCTGATCCGCCCGGCGGCGCTGAGGACCACGAGCGCGTCCGCGGTGATCCACTCGTTGGTGCGGCCGGCGCCGGTGCCACCCCAGTCGAGCGGGTCGCCGGCCTTGGTGACGAACGCCTTCTCGGCCGGCCAGCCGCCGTCCGGCAGCCGCTTGGCCGCCAGCAGGTCGAGCGCGTCCGCGCAGCGGGGATCGCCGATCGTGCCCGCGTCGACCATGCCGACCAGCCCGCCCAGCACGTCGTAGTGCCAGTAGAGCGGGTGGTGCAGCCGGGCGAAGTCGGGGTGGATCAGCGCGCCGGTCGAGCGTTTCCAGGCCAGCCGGCGCGACAGGAAGACCTCGGCGGCGCGCGTGGCGGCCTCGGCGTCGTGGCGGGCCAGCCCGCGCATCGGCAGCAGCGTTTCCATGAACGACGAGCTCCGGGCGGTGGGGTTGCGATCGCAGTTCCACCCGCCGTCCGGCCACTGCCACTTGACCAGGCGCTCGGTGAGAGTTCGCGCGTCGCCGTCGTCGAGGATGCCGAGCGCGGTCAGGTAACGCAGCGCGTTGCCCTGCTGGGAGGCGCAGCGGCGGTAGCGCCCCTGGACGTGGGGCACCTCGACATCCCGCAGCCACCGGCGCAGCACCTGGTCACGCAGGGGGTGCAGCGCCTCGTCGCCGGGCGGGTAGCCGAGGTCGGCCAGGTGGGCGAGCACCCAGTGGGCGCCGTGCCACTTGGCGTACACCTGCTTGGGGTTGGTGATCCGCCCGTCCGCGTCGCGGGCCGCGAGGAGCCGCTGGACCCGCGGCGAGTGGCGGATCTCTTCGCGCAGCTTGCGGGCCGCTTTGCCATCCGTTGGCTCGCCGAGCACCCGCGTGTGGACCTTCCACCGGATGGACGGCTCCTCGGAACGCAGCAGGGCGTCGACGATGCTCACAGTCTCTCCGGGTTCGCTCGGTTACGAGCGTTTATGTTGCTCCTCCGGCCGGGCGTGTGAGAAGAGGACCGGAGCGACCGGCCGGGCCGGCTTCTCGGACGGCGGCGGCGGGGGCGGCGGTGGCGGCGCGGGCGGTGGGGCGGTCGGCTGGTGTTCGCCGGTCAGGACCAGCAGCTGGTACGCCCGCTCGACCGGGATCCGCTCGGTGCTGATCGCGATCCGCAGCGGCACCGGCGCGACGGCGCCCGGAAACGCGTCCACGGGCAGGTCCAGCACCCGGGGCTGGACGCCCCGCTCGGACAGGTAGGCGGCGGCGGCCGGCGGCAGGTCCTGCCACCCCCGCACGGTCTCGACGGTGAAGCCGTGCGCGAGCCACTCGTCCGCCCGTTCGGCGACCCGGTCGGCCACGTGGCCGGGTACGACGTCCCGGCCGCCGAGGTCGTCGCTGAGCAACGCGCGGGCCATCGGGGAGAGCTCCGCGACCGGCACCCACCGGTCGCGTGCCCCACGGCGACGAGCCGGCAGGTCACGGCGGTCGGGGTTGGGCATACGCCCATCCAAACATGATCGACACTCAGGGTGCGCGAGTGGGTGCCGCGTGGCGGTGGTTCGTCACTACGCGGCGAACTCACCCTGAGCGTGCGATCACGGTGGTAGGGGTGTGTGTGCAGGCGGGTGCGCCCGGCCCCACGCCGGGCGCACCCGCGTCCCTGTGAACGATCGGGCCTTACTGGCCGCGGCTCGCGGGGTCTACGCGGGCCCAGCGGAGCAGGTCGGTCATCTTGAACGTGCCGGCTGTCACGGCTGGCAGGGTCGGCCTCCAGCTGGGTTGCGTGCGCACCCAGCTGCCGGGGTCGAGCTGGAGCAGGCCGATGAACACCTCGGATATGATCCGCCCGCCGCACGGGCCGAGGGTGACGCCGTTGGTCATACGCTCGGCCTCGGCCAGCACGTAGTACCAGAGCGGGGTGTGGTTCTCCAGCGCGACGCCGTAGCCGGCCAGCTCCTGGAGCATCAGCTGCGGATAGCCCATGCGCTGGGCGATCAGCTGCCCCGCCGGCACGCCCCAGGTCATGGTGCGCAGCAGGTTGCGGGTCGCCAGTGAGGTCGGCGGGTCGCCGCTCGCGATGGCGCCCAGTGGCAGGTCGAACAGCGGCGTCGAGATGCGCGTGTCGATGCGCTTGTTGGGGCGCACGTGCTGGGTCTGGTCACCGCCGAAGTCGAAGAACGTCTGCCAGCCCACGAACCGCCGCCGGGCCCGCGCGCCACCGCGCAGGTCCACCGGGTCGGCCTGGCCCTCGCCGGCCGGGTCGAAGATGAAGCCGAAGAACGGCGAGCCGTCGGCGTTGCCGGCGAGGTTGAGCCGGTACGACGGGCGGACCATGCTGTGCCCGAAGCGGTACGCGATCTGGAACTCCACCGGGATGAAGGCCGGTGAGGGGTCCGGCCGGAACCAGCGTCGACCCTCGCTGAGCACTGTGTTGACCATGGGCTGGCCCACGATGTTCGGCAGGAACTCTTTGAGGATGATCCAGTGGTAGTGCCAGGTCAGGATCTGTCGGGCCTGGGCGAACTGCTGGTTGGCGGGCACGCCCTGGCTACGTAGCTGGTCGACGATGCGGTTGTGGGCGAGGATGAACGCGCTCTGGAAGCCGGAGATCATCGTGTTCTCGTCGTTGCGCGGGTCGGAGATGATCGCGGTGCCGTTCGACTGGCGCGGTACGTCTTCGAAGAGCCCGCCATTCTCGATGCGGAGCTTCACGCGGTCCGCGTCGTAGAAGGCCGGGCTGGCGACCGGGCCACCGCCGTACACGGTGTCGAGGTCGAACGACGGAGTACGGATGTTGGGCGACGACTCCGGGGTCGTGGGGATGCCCAGCGGCGAGGTCGTGTCGAAGGTCATGTCGTGGTCGAGGAACTGCCCGAAGAACGTCACACCCGCCGTCATGTGGATGGTCGTGCCGTCCTGGCTGTCGCGGTTGTTGGGGCTGAGCTCGGGGTTGGTGATCAGCCGAATCGGCCCCTCGGCGAGGGGATCCTTGGCATCCATGATCCCGCCGGGACGCCCGATGTCCATGAGCGCCTCCCGTCGGCGGTCGTCTGCCGGGATGAAGGGGCCGAGGTCGGTGAACATGCGCCCGAAGCGGTTGGGCGGGGTCGCCGCGTAGGCGGCGTGTGAGCCGCCGAACGGAGGTGCGGCGCTGATCGCGACGGCACCGGCGGCGGCCCCGCCGACACGAGTGATGAAACCCCGCCGGCTGACGGAGGGAGTGGAGTCGGACCGGGGTCGACGTCGCGAAGGCATGCGCTGCCGCCTTTCCGGAGCATTGTGAGAACGGGCTAAATTAGCCAACCTGGATTCCTTCTAGAGTCTGGAACCGCTCCCACAACGCGCACAGGCCCCCAAGGGGGTTTTAGGCGATCAGCCCGCGAGCAGCGTGACGACCGCGTCGACGTCGCTCAGGTCATCGAGAACCACGTGGGCGCCGGCCGCCGCGAGGGCCTCGGCCGAGGTGCGGCCCGTGGCGACGGCCACCGCCGTGACGCCGTTGGCAAGCGCGGCGTTCACGTCGTGGGCGGTGTCGCCGACCACGATCACCTCAGACGGGTCAAACGCGCGGCCGTGCTTGGCGGCCGCCCGCTCGAGCGAACGCCGCACCAGCGTGGCCCGCACGATGTCGTCGGTGCCGTATCCGCCGATGTCGAAATCCACCAGCTCGGCGAGGTCGAAGGCGGCGAGCTTGTCTACGGCCACCGGCCGGATGTTGCCGGTCACCAGCGTCTGCACGACGTGCGGGCGGGTGCCCAGCGCCGCCAGGACCTCCCGGACGCCGGGCAGCACGTGCCCATGGCGGACCAGCAGCTCGCGGCGGGCGGCGAACTCGGCCGCGAACAGGGTGAAGAACGCCTCCAGGTGGGGCTCGCAGTCGTCGATGCCGTGCATCGCGAACGTCTCCACCGCGATGTCCCAGTCGGTGCGGCCGGCCGGGTATGCCATCTCCCGCCAGGTGACGCCGGTGACCGCGGTGAAGGCGGGGGCGTACGCGAGCTGGGCGACGCCCCCGGCGTTCAACAGGGTGCGGTCGACATCCCACATGACCAGGCGCATCCCTCGATGGTGCCAGCCCCGGAGGAACGAGTCAGTGTGCGCCGCCACAGCAGGGCGTGGGATTGGGAAACTCGAACGGCGCCAGCCGGCCACGCGGCGCGGGCGTGACGACCAGCGTGAGCTCCCCATCTATCCACTCTGGACGGACGAAGTCGCGGGTCACGATCTCCATCGCCGGGTCGGGCGCGGCCCCGCCGAGCACCCTCACCCGGTCGATCGCGCTCTGTGCCAGCAGGTCGGCGACCGTCACGGTATCGACCAGGGAGTCGACGCCCGTGAAGAGCACCGCGCGCCCGCCGCGCCGAGCCGCGTGGGCGGCCGCGGCCTCCCCGGCCGGCGCGCGCAGCTCCGGCGGCACCGCAGGCAGGTCCGCCTCCGCCGCGGCCGGCAGCGCGAGGCTCACCGCCACATGGGGGTACGGCGTGCGCGCCAGGTGCGTGCACGCCTCGACACCGGCCGGGAGGCCGAGCGTGTAGAGCCAGTGCTCGGCCTCCCGGTTGGCCCCGTGACCGAGGCTCAAACCTACGTATCGGACGTGTTCGGTGTATCTCAACTGGGGAGCACCCAGATCGGGTTGCCGTAGAACCACAGGTCGAGCCAAGGGTCGGCGTCGCCGATCACGTCCATCGCCGGGCCGACCGGGTCGGCGGCGCCCATCAGGCCGGGCGCGGTGCGCTTGCCGTCGGTGCCCCGCACGCGGACGTAGAACGGCTCGTCCACGCGGCCGAAGGAGTACGTGAACGAGACCTTGCCCGTGCCCTTGTCGACCTCGAACGACTTGACCACCTTGGTGTTCGGGGCGGTGAAGCTGTCGCGGTCGGACACCGCACCCGTTACCGAGCCGGCGATCACGTCGACGCGGGCCAGCACCGGCACGAACTGCGCCCAGTTCGGGGTGCTCGCCAGGTCGATGTCGATGGTGAGCTCGACCTTGGTGCCCCGCTTCACGCGCATGACGCCGCCCAGCGGGGTGCCCGAGGTCGACCGGCGGTCGCCGGCCACGCGGGCCCGCACGTCCAGGCCGCTGATCAGGCCGCCGTGGTCGACCCAGACACGGCCGGAGCGGATGCCGTCCATGACCGCGCGGTACGCGAACGAGGACGCGCCCACGTGGGTGCGGCTGTACTGGCCCGGCCAGTAGTCGCCGGCCTCAGTGAGCAGCGGGCCGTACACCGGGTCGTCGTACCTGCCGTTGAGGTCGAAGTTGCTGCCCGGCCCCCGCGTCGACGTGTCGAGGTAGTTGACGTGCGAGTCCGAGTTGGCGCTGATCCACCACGCCTTGCCTTCGGCGAGCAGGCTGTCCCAGAGGCCGCCGACCGTGGCGGTCATCCAGTCGAAGCCACCCCAGGTGCGGTAGCTCTCCAGCGGGTAGCCGGGGAACGACGCCGACGAGGGGCTGCCCTCGTAGAAGCCGCGGCCGCCCGCGTTGCCGCCGGGCAGGCCGGCCGCCTGGTGGCCGGGCGCGCCCTCGAAGCCCACCGCCACGCTCGGGTCGGCGTCGCGCCAGGCCCGGATCTCGTGCGGCGAGTCGACGCCCCGGCGGGCGGGGTGGTTGGCGAGGAAGAGGGCACCCTCGACACGGCGGCGCCGGACCGCCTCACCGAGGAACTTGATGCCCGCGATGGCCAGTGCTTCGTTTTCCGGCGTCGAGCCGCCGGCGTTCTTGACGGTGCCGTCGTACGCGTTCTCGAACTCCTTGAGCACCGCCACCTCGTTGCGCCCGGGGTGGACGAAGACGGTGGCGTGCTCGGCGGCCGGGATGTTCCACTCCAGCCCCTGGAAGACCAGCAGGTCCTTGAGCTGCTCACGAGTGGCGACGATGTCCGGGTTGACCTTGTCGACGCCGATCTTGGCGTGCGCCACGCTGCCGTGGTCGGTGATGACCATCCAGTCCAGGCCGTACGCCCGACCGTGCCGGGCCTGGTCGAGCACCCGGTACTGGGCGTCCGAGCTGTACTGCGTGTGGATGTGGTGGTCGCCGGCGAGCCAGAGGAAGCCGCCCTTGCGGCCGTGGTCGCCATCGGAGCCGTGGTCGTGGTCGTCGCCGTGCGCGTGCGCGACGCCCGGCGTCGCGAGCACGCTCGCCGCCGCGCCGGCACCCAGAAGACCGGCGCCGCGAAGGAAGCCGCGCCGCGAGACGTCCGCGGGCGAAAGCTCACCGTCCGGGATGGACAGATCGAGAGCCTCGGGTACGCCGGCGGGCTGCCCGCCGAGGTCGTGATGGTGGTGGCCGTGGCCCATGTGGTTGCTCCTCGTGTTGCCCGATGATCCACTGCTCAATCTCGTCTTCATCGGCGAACGGGAGGTGGCCTCACGGCTGCGCACATGCGAACATGCGCACGCTCAACGGACGCGGAAGGCCTCGTCGACGGCGTGCTCGCCAAGGCGGTCGACAAGGTCATCGCCATCTCGACCGGTGTCTGTTTGGAAGGATCGCCGAGGTACGGGTCCGGTGGCGTCAGGCGAGCAGGAGCACCGCCACGGCGAGCACGACGGCGCCGGCCACCAGCGCCGCGTCGGGCAGGCGGAAGCGCTGCGTCCGGGCCTGGCTGCGCGGGCCGCCCCGGTCGAAGCCGCGCGCGTCCATCGCCACCGCGAGCCGCGTGCCCCGCCGGATCGCGCCGACGAGGAGGCCGAAGGCGGTCGAGGCGAAGAGGCGCGCCGCGGCGACCGGGTCGCGTCCGGCGTCGATGCCGCGGGCCCGCCGGGCGAGGCGCAGCAGCTGCCACTCCTGGCTGAGCAGCGGCACGAGCCGAAACGCGGCGAGCGCGCCGATCGCGAACCGGTACGGCGCCCGCACGTTCTGCACCAGCGCGTCGGCGAGGTCGGTCGGGTCGGTGGAGGCGAAGACGAGCACGCCGGGCAGGGCGATCGCGATCACCCGTAGCGCCAGCCCGAGCGCGCCGCTGAGCACGCTGGTGGTGACCTCGATCGGCCCGGCCTGCAGCACCGTCTCGCCGGTGCGCTCGGCGGCGAAGAGCACCATCGTCAGGGCGACGCCGGCGGCGCTGATCAGCAGCGGCCAGGCGCGGCGGGCGAGCGTGCGGTAGCGGACGCCGAAGAGCGGCACGATCGCGAGCTCGATCGCGATGGCCACGGCCGGCGGCACTGGGTCGAGGGTGGTGACCAGCGCGACGGTGAAGACGAGCGCGGCGGCCACCTTGGCGACCGGGTTGCGCCGCCCCAGTACGGCGAGCGTGCTTCTCATAGCCTGACTGTCCGATCAGCCAGCGCCGCGACGAAGTCCGCGTCGTGCGTCACGGTCACGATCCCGCGCCCCTCGTCGCGCAGGCCGGCGAGCAGCTCGACCATCTCGATCCAGGTGCGCCGATCCTGCCCGAACGTCGGCTCGTCAAGGACCAGCAGCGCGGGAGCGACCGTGAGTGCCGTCGCCACGCTCAGCCGCCGTGCCTCGCCACCGGAGAGGGTGAACGGGTTGGCGCCGGCCAGCCGATCGAGCCGCAGCCGCGCCAGCAACCCGTCCACTATGGACTTTACGGCGTCCTCGGGGAGCCCGGTGCGGCGCGGCCCGAGCGCCAGCTCGTCGTACACAGTGGACGTGACGAACTGGTGCTCGGGGTCCTGAAACACCGAGCCGATCCGGCGGGCCAGCGCGGGCGCCCGCCATCGGTGCGGGGGAGTGGTCGCGTCGGCACCGGCGAGCGCGGTGGTGGCGGCGATCCGCCCACCGTCCGGCTTGAGGAGCCCGCCGAGCAGCAGCGCCAGCGTGGATTTGCCCGTGCCGTTCGGGCCGAGGACGGCGAGTGCCTCACCGGCTCGTACCAGAAGATCGACGGCGGCCAACCGGTCGCGGATGGTGGCCCTTTCGGCGGCGAGCAACCCCTCTCCGGGCGGCGCGCAAGCGTGCCGCGGCCGCACCGGATCGCCCGGCACCCACACGCCCTCGGCGGCCAGGCGGTCGCCGTGGGTGGCGAAGACCTCGTCCGGCGGGCCGTCGGCGCGGACGCCACCGCCGGGCTCGAGGACGACGACCCGGTCGACGAGGGGGAGCGCCTCGGCGACCCGGTGCTCGACCAGGACGGCGGTGGTGCCAGGGTCGATCGCCTCGCGGAGCGCGCCGCGGATCAGGTCGGCGCCGGCCGGGTCGAGGTTGGCGGTGGGCTCGTCGAGCAGCAGCACATCGGGGCGGAGGGCGAGCGCGCCGGCCAGCGCCAGCCGCTGCTGCTCGCCCCCGGACAGGGCGGCGGTCGAGCGGCCCCGGCCATAGGGAAAGCCGACCCGGGCCAGCGCCTCGTCCACGCGGGGCCAGATCTCGGCGGCCGGCACGTCGTGGTTTTCCAGCCCGAACGCCACGTCGTCGCCGGCCCGCGCCATCACGAGCTGCGTCTCCGGGTCCTGGAAGACGATGCCGACCCGCCCGTCGACCTCGACCGTGCCCTCGGCCTCGCCCGAGTCGGCGGCGAGCAGCCCGGCGAGCGCGGCCAGCAGCGTGCTCTTGCCGGCGCCGGACGGCCCCAGCAGCAGCACCCGCTCGCCGCGCTCGACGCGCAGGTCAAGCCCCCGGATGGCCCAGGCCTTGCGCCCCGCGTGCCGCCACCCGAACCCCTTCGCCCGGATCACACCAGTGCGCGGTCGCGGCCCGCCGCGAAGCGGTCGAGTACACCGGTCTGGGCCAGCGCCCGGGTCAGCGCCCAGCCGCCCACGCCCGCGACGATCGCGGAGCTCAGCACCAGGAGGGCGGCGTAGGCCCACTTCCAGGCGGCGCTCGTGTCCGGGTAGTAGTTGATCACGTCGAGCAGGGTGGCGGCGCCGCCGGCCAGCGCGCCACCGACGATCGCGGTGGGCAGGCGCCAGCTCCGGTAGCCGGTCGCGGCGAACGCGAACTCGCCCGCAGCACCCTGAAACAGTCCGTACAGCAGCGTGACCAGGCCCCACGGCGAGCCGAAGAACGTCGACACGGTGGCCGCCACGAACTCGGTGAAGATGCCCGCGCCCGGCTTGCGGATCACCAGCGGGCCGAGCACCGCCGGCACCAGCCAGATGCCGTAGATGAGCGCCCGCCCGGGCAGCGGGATGGCGCTGGCGGGGCCGTCCCACAGCAGGCCCCAGGCCCAGAAGATGACGCCGAACGCCACGCCGAGCACGGCCGCGACCACGACGTCCACGGTGCGCCAACGGTTGTTGTTCATGTGAAAACCTCCCAGTCCTCGCGAACCAGGAGAAGACGCACGCCGGCAACCGGCGAGCCTGAGAATCGACTCCCTGCGCTGGCATTACCCAGATCAGGTTCGAGGGTCTGCGGCCGCCTCAGTCCTGCGGCAACCGCACTCTCAGCGCTGTGCGCTCCCCTGTCGGTTGTTTCCGCCCACGTTAACACCGGTTACCCTGGGGCGGCCCGCGCCAGTGAAAGGGATTACCTGCTGTGACCGCCGCAGACCGCGCGACCGCTGAGCGCGTCGGGCCGGAGACTTCACTGCCGCCTCCCGAGGATCCGCACGAGCCCCGCCGCCGGATCTTCGGTGACCGGATCGGCTCGGTCGAGATCCTGGCGGTGCTGCTCGTCCTTCTCGTGCTCTTCCGGGGCCCGGTCGCCGACGCCATTTCCGACCCGCGCCTACAGACCTGGACCACCGTGTTCGTGTCGGTGATGGTGCAGGCCGTCCCGTTCCTCGTCTTCGGGGTCGTGCTCTCGGCCATCATCGCCGTGTACGTGCCGCGCTCCTTCTGGGCCCGCGCGCTGCCCCGCCACCCCGCGCTCGCCGTGCCGGTGGCGAGCTGCGCGGGCGTGGTGCTGCCCGGCTGCGAGTGCGGGGCCGTGCCGATCGCCGGCTCGCTGATCCGCCGCGGGGTCACGCCCGCCGCCGCGCTGGCCTTCCTGCTCGCCGCCCCGGCGATCAACCCGATCGTGCTGGCGGCCACCGCGGTCGCGTTCCCCAACAACCCGGAGATGGTGGTCGCCCGCGGCGTGGCCAGCCTCTTCGTCGCGATGATCATGGGTTGGCTCTGGCTGCGCCTCGGCAAGGCGGAGTGGATCCGGCTGCCGCACCGGCCCGATATCGACGGCATGCCGAAGGCCCGGGCGTTCTGGGCCTCGGTGCGGCACGACGTCGTGCACGCGGGCGGCTTCCTCGTGCTCGGCGCGATGGCCGCCGCCACGATCAACGTCGTGGTGCCCGAGCGCTGGCTGCAGACGCTCGCCGACAACCCGGTGCTCTCGGTGATCGCGCTCGCCGTGCTGGCCGTGCTGCTGTCGATCTGCTCGGAGGCCGACGCGTTCGTGGCCGCGTCGCTGTCCCAGTTCTCGCTCACCTCGCGGCTGGTGTTCCTGGTCGTCGGCCCGATGGTCGACCTCAAACTGATCTCGATGCAGACCGGCGTCTTCGGTCGCCGGTTCGCGTCCCGGTTCGCCCCGGCGACCTTCGCGATCTGCATCCTCGCGGGCGTGGGCGTAGGGGCGGTGCTGCTATGAACCGGCAGGCACAAGCGGTCGTGATGCTGCTGTTCGGCGGCGCGATCGTCCGGGCCAGCGTGACCGACATGTACCTGCGGTACGTGAAGGAGTCGCTCCAGCCCTTCCTGATCGCGGCGGGCCTGGTGCTGATCGCGGCCGCGGTGATGACGCTCGTGTACGAGGTGCTGCGCCCGCGCGCTGGCTCCGGTGGCTCCGCTGTTTCCGGCGGCTCCGCCGATCACGAGGAGCACGCTGATCATGACCACGGCGACGGCAAGCCGCACCGCGAGCCGTGGGTGGCCTGGCTGCTCATCCTGCCGGTGCTCGGGCTGCTGCTGGTCGCCCCGCCCGCCCTCGGCTCGTACGCGGCCGGCCAGGCCGGCACCGCCCTCTCCAGCCAGCAGATCTCCGACTACCCACCGCTGCCGCCGGGCGATCCCGCGAAGATCAGCGTGCTCGACTACGCGTCCCGGGCCGTCTTCGACAAGGGCGTCTCGCTCGGCGACCGCACGGTGCAGCTGACCGGCTTCATCGCGCAGGGCCCCAACGGCGAGCCGATCCTGGCCCGCATCATCCTGAGCTGCTGCGCGGCCGACGGGCGCCCGATCAAGGTGGGCATGTCCGGCAACGCGCCCGCCGGGCTGGCCACCGACACCTGGGTCGAGGTCGTCGGCAAGTACACCGACCGGACCGTCACCGACCCGGTCAACGAGGAGATGATCCCGTACGTCGAGGTCGAGACCTGGACCCAGATCGACCCGCCCAAGCAGCAGTATGAGTGAGCTGAGCGCGGACGGCTTCCTCCGCGTGGCCCTCTCGACCATGGAACGGGTCGCCGCAGGCCAGCGCGACGGCGTCGAAAAGGCCGCCGCCCTGATCGTCGACGCCCTGCGGGCCGGTGGCGTGGTGCACGCGTTCGGGAGCGGCCACTCCGAGGCGTTCGCCATGGAGATCGCGGGACGGGCCGGCGGCCTGGTGCCCACCAACCGCATCGCGCTGCGCGACCTCGTGCTCTTCGGCGGCGAGCCCCCGAGCGTCCTCGGCCCGATGCTGGAGCGGGACCCGTCGGTGGCCCACCGGCTGTACGCGCTGGCGCCGGTCCAGCCCGCCGACGTCTTCGTCTTCGCCTCCAACTCAGGCGTCAACGGCTCCATCGTGGAGCTCGCCACGCTGGTCAAGGAGCGCGGTCACGGGCTGATCGCGGTCACGTCGCTGGCCCACTCGGCCGGCGTCGACTCCCGCCATCCCTCCGGCCGCAAGCTCTCCGACATCGCGGACGTGGTGCTCGACAACGGCGCACCCTACGGCGACTCGACCCTCGCGCTGCCCGGCGGCGGCGCCGTGGGCGCGATCTCCTCGATCACCGCCGCACTACTGGCCCAGCAGGTGGTGGTCGAGGTGGTGCGGCGGATGGTCGAGGCCGGCGAGGCGCCACCGGTCTACCTCTCCGCCAACATCCCCGGCGGCGACGAGCACAACCACGCACTAGAGGCAAGGTACGAGGGCCGCATCCGCCGCGGCGCGTAACCGCATGGGCAGGCTGAGATACGCGCCGATCGCTATCGGCTGCCGTGATGGTGCCCGACCATGCCGATCTCCATCGCCCTGACCAACGCCTGCCGGCGGCTCAGGGAATGCGGCCAGTCGCGCATTTGCGGCACGCTCATGTGCCGGTACAGAAGATCCTTCCGCGAACCCGGCCAGCGCGCCGCAAGCTCGGATACGCGAGTGCCGCCGATGATCTCGGCTACGTCTTCACCGAGGACGCGGGCGGCCGCTGCCACGGAGTCGTAGTCCTCCTGCAGCAGGATGCTGTGGCCGTGGTCCGTTTCGTAGATAAGCTTTTCGACCTCGCCCGACTTGGAGTACCAATACATGGCTGTCGCGATGTCAGAGGCATCTTTGTACTCGCCATTGGCGCTGCGGTCCAACCACGCTGCCAGCTTGAGGGCGGTGTAGCCGGCCACACTCGGGATCCGGATCCGGCCGCTTGTGGGGAGCGCGAGTGGCAGCGCACGCTCAAAAACTTCGGCGAAGCCCCACACGCTCATCGGCTCTTTGCGGGCGGCCGGAGTTACCGTGCCTGGCGGATCCTCTACTGGCCCGAATGGCATGAGGTCGGCATATCCATTCGCGACCCGATACCTGATCCCGGTGTTGCCGGCCAGCGGGAGGCACTCGGTCAGTTCGTCGTACGCCGGCCAGTTCGCGACCGCCAGTCCGAGGTCGATGTCCGTCGTGGCGCGGAGTGAGAAGTCGTGACCCAGCGCACTTTGCACGATGTCACGACAACGCGCGCCGACGATCATCATGTCGCCAGCGCGCAATTGCGTCGACTTCGCCAACAATTCGGCGACCACGACCTCGACCAAGTCCAGTAGCGCGGGGTCACACTTCGTCGGATCGAGCATGGTGGGCCCTCCAAGCCTTGGCCACCTCGCCAAGCCGTGCATCTCCGGCGGCTATGAGGTCGGCGTAGACGAGTGGCCACGGGGCATTGTGCCCTTTCGTCGAAGGCCCTTCCTCACGAGGACGCGGTGAAACCCAGAATTTGTGGCGGACGAAGACGTTTCGTATCTGCTCGGGACTCGAACTCCATCGGTTTATGATCGGCAACTTAGGGTCGAGGTCTTCGACATATATGGTCAAGGTTGTAGGACGTGCGATATCAACGCCCTTGGCGGACTCGCTACTGAGGTAGATGGGCTGCTCGCGGTCCGGTCGACCAATGGGCCTGGATGGATCGCCATAGTACGTGGCGATCTCGAGCCGCCGGGCCAAACCGGTCGGGTATGCGGCGGTCCAGTAATCGAGAAGCTCGTCGGTCCGATCCAGCCTCTTTGAAGTGGGATCGAGGAAGCCGGATCGCTGAAGCTGTGCCAAGGCGTCGTGAGCCTGTCCGACGGAAACGCTGGCGGCGTAGGCGATTTCCCGGACCTTTCCGGACGCAAGCTCCGGCCAGGCCAGGAGGGCAAGGATCACTTGCGAACGGCGTGAGCTGAAGATATTCGCCGGCTGGTGTGGGTGGATGGCCCGGTCGCTGCTTTCTGGGACGCGACCAGGCGGCTCCACACGACCCCGCACGTCAACGAGCACGCCGTCGAACTCAATGAACGCGTTTCCGAGGGTATCGACGAACTGGATGCCAGCATCGCGAAAGGAAGCCGCGCTCCGCTGAGTGATCCGCCTACCGATGATCAGGAGGGGATGGGGAGGCCGAGGCGTCGCTCCGCGCGCCAGGGAGCTGAGAGTCATCGACTCCGTGAGGAGCGCCGCGTAGCGTGCTCTGGCGTCCGCTCGGGACAGGGTGGCGACCGCATGGCCGCCCGCATTGGCCTGCCGCGGCCGACCCCGAGGCTCCCGCGACTCGATCGCGAGGTCGATGCCGTACTCACCCAGCCGCTCTCGAGCGGCCTCGACAAGGTGGTCCGCGCCGATTTCCAACGGAGTGACTCCACGTGTGTTCGGTCTTTGGCTCTGTTCAGCTTAACCGAACGCAGCGGAAAACTGAACAGCACAGCTTCTGTGAGCGCATGGAAGGTCGCCCATCGTCGCTTGATCGAAGCGGGTTTGATCTTGCGTTGACCTGGGCACTTTCGGCGGCGTGCCGGAGACCGAGAAGGAACGCTACGAGCGCAACTTCGCCGATCTGCTGCAGGAGCTTCGCGTCGCGCAGACCGGTGTGCAGATCCT
>Ga0272482_10000073_pt1 | contig 30661 bp, 33 predicted proteins | sample RVTome_8_FD_192427 | JGI IMG/M metagenome (GOLD analysis project Ga0272482, IMG submission 192427) | Soil microbial communities from uranium-contaminated site in the Upper Colorado River Basin, Wyoming, United States - RVT160D0 (version 2) ...
ATCGGTGGTCCTGTCGGTCCACGGTGGACATGACAAAGGCCCTGACCCCGGGCGTAAAGCCAGGTCAGAGCCTCTACCATGTGGTGCGCCGCCAGGGACTCGAACCCCGAACCCGCGGATTAAGAGTCCGCTGCTCTGCCAGTTGAGCTAGCGGCGCTCGCTGACAACGGCCGCAACCTTAACACGGCCCTCAGCCCGCCTTCCAACCGGTTCGCCCGCCACGCCGGACCGAGTGGCCGAAGCGACACACGTCCTGATCTGGCAGGGTGCTGTCCTGGCCACCAGGGGCTGCGCTCGTGGTGCACCATAAGCCCAGACGCGCGCACGCGCACGCGGGGACCACAAAGCCAAGCCTTGACCGAACGGGGTTGACGATGAGCAGGGGCACACGGGGGTTGGTGAAGGCTGCCGTGCTGGCGGTGCTGGCTCCGTTGGCTCTCGCCGGCTGCGGGGGTGGCGGTGAGACGCCCCGCTTCGTCGATGGGACCACGGGTGGGCCGCCTTCCGCCAGTGTCGAGGCCAGCCCCAGTGCGGCGGCGCAGCCCGCGGCGTTCGCGTTCTCGATCACGCCGGCCGCCAATGCGAAGAACCTGCCGGTGAGCTCCGAGATCGGCGTCAAGCTGGATGGGGGCGAGGTCACCTCGGTCACGCTGGCCGAGGCGGGCGGCGCCAAGGTGCCCGGCAAGATGCGCGACGACGGCAGCGCGTGGGTGCCCAACAGCCCGCTGAAGTACGGCAAGACGTACACGGCGACGGTGATCGCGTCCAAGGATGGCGGCACCGCGACCAAGAGCACGACGTTCACCACTATGGGTGAGCCGGGCAGCCGGGTGGGCACGGGGCTCTACCTCTTCGATGGCAAGACCTACGGCGTGGCCATGCCCGTGGTCGTCGAGTTTCACCCGGGCGTGGCGAAGAAGGATCGGGCCGGCGTGCAGAAGCGCATGTTCGTGAGCACCGACCCGCCGCAGCCGGGCGCGTGGCACTGGGTGTCCAACGGCACGCAGGCGTACTACCGGGCGCCCGAGTACTGGCAGCCGGGCACGAAGATCACGGCCCGGATCGCGCTGGGTGGGCATCCGATGGGCAAGGGGAAGTTCGGGGACACGGACCGGAAGGCGACCGCGAAGATCGGTGAGCGGTTCGAGATCAAGGTCGACAACAAGACCAAGAAGATGACGGTCCTGAAGAACAGCAAGGTCGTGAAGACCCTGCCGGTGAGCTTGGGCAAGAAGGCCACGCCCTCGGCGAGCGGGACCATGGTGGTGATGGAGAAGAAGGAGCAGACCGTCTTCGACACCACCAACGACCCCAACCCCGCCGACCGCTACCGGGTGGACATCGCCTTCGCGCAGCGGTTGACCTGGAGCGGGCAGTACATCCACGCGGCGCCGTGGTCGGTGGCGCAACAGGGGCGGTCCAACGTGTCGCACGGGTGTGTCAACGTGTCGACTGAAAACGCGCGGTGGCTCTTCGGCCAGACCAAGATCGGCGATCCGGTGACCGTGACGGGCACGGAGGAGAAGCTGGGCCCGGGCAACGGGTGGACCGCGTGGAACATGAGCTGGAAAGAGTTCATCAAGGGCAGCGCACTCCCCGTAACGCAATAAATACGAATAAACCCGGGCAAAACGCAGTGGACAATGCCACGGCACGAAACCGTGATTTGGCACAGCACGTCATTAGAGGAGGATTGACCTCTGCGGCTGGGTAATGGAGCGCAGGGGCATCGATACTTGCGAGGGGACCATGGCAGCGACGCGAGAGCACCGACGTACGCCGAGCCGGAAGGCCGCGTGGCGCGCGCTGTCCGCCGCGGCGCTGGCCGCCACCCTCGCCCTGGTCACCGCCTGCGGCGATGACTCGCCCTCCGCATCGTGGAGCGACGGCAAGAAGGACGGCGGCGGGCAGCAGGCTGACGGCGGCCCCAAGCAGGCCGGCACGATCACCAGCCCCGCGGCGAACGCCAAGGATGTGCCGGCGTCCACGGAGATCGCGTTTACGCTCGACAACGCGACCAACCCCACAGTCGAGCTCAAGAGCGCGAGCGGCGAGACGGTCAAGGGCGCGATGAGCGAAGACGGCAAGTCGTGGCTGCCCGACGGGGCGCTCGACTACGGCACCGCCTACACGGCGACCATCAACGCGACCGGCGCCGACGGTAAGCCGGCCACCACCACCAGCACCTTCACCACGATGGCGAAGCCCACCAAGGTGGTGCGGGTCTCCAGCTTCCTCGGCGAAAACCAGGTCGTGGGGGTGGGCATGCCGGTGATCGTGCGGTTCAGCCGGGCGGTGCCCCAGGACTTCCGCGACGACGTGCAGCGACGCCTCACCGTGCGGTCCACGCCCGAGCAGGAGGGCATCTGGCACTGGGTCAGCCCCACCGAGGTGCACTTCCGGCCCAAGACGTTCTGGCAGAGCGGCACCAAGATCTCGTACAGGATGCAGACCGGCGGGCTGCCGATGGGTGACGGCTACTACGGGCGCGCCGACGTGAGCGTCGACATCAAGATCGGGCCGTCGTTCGTCATGACGGTCGACAACAAGACCAAGAAGATGACCGTCACCAAGGACGGCAAGGTCATCAAGACCATCCCGGTGAGCCTGGGCAAGGCGAGCACGCCCTCGGCCAGCGGCACCATGGTGATCATCGAGAAGCAGCGCAAGACCGTCTTCGACACCATGGACGACCCCAACCCGGCCAACCGCTACCGCACGCCGATCGACTTCGCCCAGCGGCTCACCTGGAGCGGCCAGTTCATCCACGCGGCACCGTGGTCGGAGGGCAAGCAGGGCCGGGTCAACGTCTCGCACGGCTGCGTCAACGTGTCCGAGGCGATGGGCGCCTGGCTCTTCGGGCAGACCCGCATCGGTGACCCGATCACGGTGAAGAACACCGAGGAGAAGCTCGAAAACGGCAACGGCTGGACCGACTGGAACATGAGCTGGGACCAGTACGTGAAGGGCAGCGCGATCCCCTACAACGGCTAGGGATCCTCCACCACCAACAGGTCAGGCCCCGTCTCACGACGGGGCCTGACCTGCGAAGCGAGCCTGATAGGTGGGGTGACTGACGGGACTCGAACCCGCGACCCCCGGGACCACAACCCGGTGCTCTACCAGCTGAGCTACAGCCACCACGTCAGCCGCGCCAGCCAAGCCGGTGCGGTGCGCCGACCAATGATAGCCATAACCTGGCCACCTCCGTCGACAGGGTAAGCGGAACGACTCAGAGCGTCGCGGCGATGGCCTTGGCGGTCTCGACATCGGGACCGGGCAGCGGCACGAAGATCGTGCGGCGGTAGTACTCGAGCTCGCGGATGCTCTCACGGATGTCTGCCAGGGCGCGGTGGGCCAGGCCCTTCGCGGGCTGTCCGAAGTACACGCGGGGGTACCAGCGGCGGCACAGCTCCTTGATCGAAGAGACATCGATCATGCGGTAGTGCAGGTGCGCGTCGAGTCGCGGCATGTCACGCGCCACGAATCCCCGGTCGGTGGCGATCGAGTTGCCACAGAGGGGCGCGCCCCGGGGGTCGGGCACCCACTGGGTGATGTACTCCATGATCATGTCTTCGGCCTCGGGGACCGTGACCGCCGAGCGGCGGACCTCCTCCGTCAGGCCCGACTTTTCATGCATTTGGCGGACGACGTCAGGCATGCCGGCCAGCGCCGCCTCATCGGCGTGGATCACCACGTCGACACCGTCGCCGAGCACGTGCAGGTCAGGGTCGGTGACCAGCGCGGCCACCTCGATCAGCGCGTCCTTGCCGAGGTCGAGCCCGGTCATCTCACAGTCGATCCAGACCAGAAGATCAGCCACGGCCTCAGCCTACGCGCCGATGGCCCTCCGTCACCCCGGCCGAAGCGCCGTTACGCTGCTGAACATGCCGAAAGCCATCCGGATCGCCACCGTCACGGCAATCGCCGCCGCGGTTGCGGTCTTCCTGGACTGGTACGGCAACCGCCACGACTACTTCGACCTGCGCATATACGTCAGCGCGATGCGGTGGTGGGCGGACGGCCACCCGCTCTACGACTACGCCCAGCCCGACCGGGTGCAGGGCGAGCTCTACTTCACCTATCCGCCCTTCGCCGCCGTGCTGCTGCGCCCGTTCGCCGCGATCCCGGTGGGCGCCACAATCATGATCTTCCTGATCGGCACCGCGGTGGCGATCGGTGTCACCACCTGGTGGCTGGTGCACCCGGTCGCGCTCCGCCACCGGCAGCCGCCCTGGTTCCTCGTGGGCATCGCCATCCCGCTGGTATTCCTGATCGAGCCGACCCGCGAGACGTTCACCTTCGGGCAGATCAACATGCTGCTCGTCGTGCTGATCCTCGGCGACCTGCTCATCCTCGTTCCCCGAAACTCGCGCTGGGCCGGGGTAGGTGTGGGCCTGGCGACGGCGCTCAAGCTGTACCCGGGAATCTTCATCGTCTATCTCCTGGCCGCGCGGCGCTGGCGCACCGCGATCACCGCGAGCGCGGCGGCGGCCGGCGCCACCCTGCTGGCGGCGGTAATGGCGCCGCGAGACTCGTGGCAGTTCTGGACGCGCGAGCTGTGGGCGACCGACCGGGTCGGGCGCACCGACTACACCGGCAACCAGTCGCTGCTCGGCCTCCTCGGCCGCGCCGCGCTGCCGGGCGAGCCGAGCCGGCTGGTGTGGTTCGGGCTGGTGGTGCTCATCGCGGGGTACGGCATCCGCCGCGCCGCCCAGGCCGCCCGCGCCGGCGACGAGGTGGCCGGGCTCGCGCTGGCCGGGCTGGTGGGGGCGCTGGCCAGCCCGATCGCGTGGACCCATCACGTGTACTGGTTCGTGCCGGCCTTCGTCGTGCTGGTGGACGCCGGCCTGCGCGAGCGCGACCTGCGACCGCGGCTCGCGCTGCTGGGGCTCGCGGTGGCGGGGTTCCTGGTGCTGCTGCGCGGCGTGGTCTCGTTTGACGACTGGGGCCCTTCGCCGCTGCCGACCGACACGGTGGGCGAGTTTCTCCGGCGCAACGCGTATGTGCTGCTAGCGCTCGTGTTGATCGCCGTTTTACCGGTGCGAACCGGGGTGCTCGATTATCGCAGGCGTGGGGCGAAATGGACAGATCTACCAAGCCACGCCCGAGTCGGCTAATCTGTCCTTAACAGACAAGCTCCCCCGTGTTACACCGTTTCCCCCGGTGAGGGTGGCCCTCCGCAAACGGCATGCGGAGGGCCACTCGCCATTTCTACCCCGCCCGGGAGGTGAGTGCTTAGTCGCGCCTGCGGCGGGCCAGGGGTGGGGAGACGGGCGGCGGCACGGCCGAGTCGCTGGGCAGGCCGGCAGCTGTCTTGCGGCGGCGGGTGGAGCGGGATTTCGCCCCTAGCGCTCCCAGGGCCGAGGCCAGATCGGCGGATCCGGGGAGGTCCGGACCGACCGGCTCGGCCTCCATCGGCTCCGGGTCCGGCTCCGGGCTCGGGAGGTCGACGTCGTCCAGGTCGCGGTGGGTCGGTCTGACGGGCGAGGCCAGGCTTGGTTGCTCGGGCTCCTGGACGGCCGTGGACAGCGGGGCGGGCAGTGGGGTGGGGGTGACCGCCACGCTCGGGTGGGGTGGCCAGGCCAGGATCGGTCGCACCGGCATCGGCGTGGGGGCGGCCCAGCCTGGCCGGGTGCGTTCGAAGGGCACTGTGGGGGGTGCGGCGGGCGCCGGTAGGACGTCGGCGAGGGTCGCCGGGCGGGCGAACGACGGGCGGCGAGTCGGCCAGGCGAGCGTCGCCATGCCCAGCACGATCAGCACCGCGCCCGCCACCAGCAGGCCCCACGTCGCCGGAGCGAGCCAACCGGGGCGTACCTCGACGCGGAAGTCGACCGTCATCCCGGCGCTCGCGTCCGGGTGCATGACGACCAGGGCGAGGCGCTGGCCGCGTACCTCCGAGGAGGCCCACCCCACGGCACCCGCGCCGGAGACCTGCCATGCGGGCTGCGCCGCGGGCACGACCGTGCCGCCGACCGGCGTGACGCGCACCGGCAGCGGGCCGCTGGTGAGGCTCACCCGGTCGACCTGGGCGTACGCGGCGCCGTCCAGGTAGCGGGCCACGTCCTCGGCCGGGGCGATGCCGACCAGCGCGGGCCCCGCCTCGGTACGCGCGGTCACGCGGAGGCGGGTGTCCCCCGCACGGGTGAACGGGGCGTCGCGGCGCAGCAGGGCATCAAGATCGGGTACGACGACGGCGTGGCCGGGTGTGGTGATCCGCTCGACGCGGCCGCTGAACGCCCCACCCCCGTCGCGGTGCTGCATGGCCGTCCACAGTGCACCGCCGACCAGAAGCACCGGCAGCCCGATAGTGAGCAGCAGCATGCCCGCCGCCGTACGCAGGATCCGCATTCCCGTTCCCCTCCAAGACACCCCTTATCAGGAGAACGAGCGGGTAGGCGTCACGACGCCCGGCGGCTCCGCACGAACGCGAGACCGCCCAGGACCAGGCCGCCAAGGCCGGCAACCAGCGCCACGACGGCGAGGATCACGGCGAGGTTGTCGTCATCCTCAGCGGGTGGGGCGGCGGTCTCCGGCCCGGGGGTCGGGTCGGCGGACGTCGCGCCCACGAGCGTCAGGACCGGCGCGACGTTCTCCGGCTCCTCGGCGCCGGGCTGCGGCTCCTCGATCCAGCGGGAGACGTTGTTGTCGGAGTACGTCTGGAGTGCCTTGAACACCATCCTGTCGGTGTCCGGCAACGGCCCCATCGACACCGGGAACTCCGCGAACTCGCCCGGCTTGACCCCGGCACCGGCCGCCGCGGTCCAGGTGATCTTCGAGACCACCTCGCTGACCTGGGTGCCGTGCACGTCGACCGGCGGGTCCACCTTGCGCTTCTCCACCGCCACGGTCCACCCGGCCACCGGCATGGTCGAGACCGAGCCGACCGGCGCGTTCTCCGGCAGCACCACCTCGAGCTTGACGGTGGAGGCGGTGTCGCTCTCGTTCGGCACCCGGAAGGCCAGCCGCGCGAAGCCGCCCTTCTCCGCCTCCTGCGGGTTCACCGTGACGTGAGCCGACGCCGGCGCGGCGAAGAAGACCACGCCCAGGAGGACGGCGCCGAGCACGAGAGCAACGCGTTTCATGGAGAACCCTTCTATTTCACGGGCACGGTGGCGGTCACCGTGGCCTGGTCGATCTCGGAGAGGCGCAACGTGAACTTGAGCTGCCAGTCGCCTTCGAGCGGGAGGGTGGTCTCGCCACTGGCGTGGTTGTCGGTCAGCGGCAGCAGCGGGATGTCGACCGGCGCCACGTCGTTCGCGGGCAGCGCGGCCGTGCCCTTCCACTCCACCACCGGCAGCGGGTTGTTGTTCTTGTCGTACGCGTACAGGTGGATCGAGTTGTTGCCCTTCTTCGCCGGGTCGACGTCGACCTGCAGCTTGAAGAGGTTGCTGTCGAGCGTGGCGGTGTAGAAGCCAGGCCCGCCGAGCTCCTCGTTCGCGGCGGCGGTGCGGGCCGGGGTGGTCTGCACCAGCACCGCGGCGAGCGCCAGCACGACCGCGGTGATGCCCAGCTCGGCACCGACGGCGCGGCGCAGCCGCCGCGGCTCACCCGGCGCCAGCCGCCGCAGGACCAGCTTCCGCGAGTACGCGGCGATGCTGATCACGGCGCCCAAGAGCACCACCTTCGCGATGATCAGCCGGCCGTACGTGGTCGACACGAGCGCGCCCGGCGTGCCCACCTCGATCAACGCCTGCACGGTGCCGGCCAGCACCAGCGCACCCACCGCCAGCGCGGCCCAGCGCGACCAGATCGGCAGGATCGCGCCGAGCTCGCGCTCGTTGGCCTGCCGCAGCAGAAACGCGACCAGCATGACCAGGCCGCCCAGCCACACCGCCATGCTGGTCAGGTGCACCGCGTCGACCACCACCGAGACGGCGGCGACCGGTGAGGCGGCCGGGTGCCCGGCGATCGGCCAGGTGAGGATCGCCGCCCCGCCCAGCACCGCCAGCAGGATCTGGTCGACCCGCCCGGTCTCGCCCCGCAGCAGCGGCCGCAAGAGCAGCGCGATCGCCACGAGCAGGCCCAGCCTGATCAGGTGAGCGGTGCCAAACGTGCTGGACAACACATTTCGCAGCCCGCTCCCGTCGACGTCGAGCAGGCCGCCGCCGCTCGTGTACGGCACGTCGAGCACGACCCCGGCCACGGTGGCGAGCGTCACAAGGCCCATGCCGGTCCAGATCACGCCCGCCGGCCCGCTCCGCGAGAGCCGGGCCGGCCACAGCAGTGTGATCACGAGCACCGGGCCGACCAGCAGCACCAGGCCGGCGTACCCGATGTAGCGCACGACCTTCATCCCGGTCGCCACGACGGGGTTGTCGCCCCGCACCTCGCCCGCGTCGTCGGGTGGCGTGGTGGAGGGGGCGCCCACCGAGTACGTGAACCCGCCGGAGACAGGATGGCTGTCCGCCGAGATCACCCGGTAGCTGACCAGGTAGGTGCCCTGGGCGCCGGTCTGCTGCACCGGGATCGTCACGACCGCGCCGTCGAAGCTGGCGTCGCCCTGGTCCACCCGCTTGCCGTCCGGCCCGATCACGCGCACCCGGTCGGGCACCTTGCGCACCGACTCCGTGAAGGTGAGCACGACCTCGGTCGGCGCGGCCTGCAGCACGGAGTTGCCGCTCGGGTTGCTGCTGGCGAGCACGGCGTGGGCGCTGGCGGGGGCGGCCGGGAACGCGAGGGTGGCGAGGGCGCCGGCGATCATCGCGGCCAGAAGCAAGGGGAGACGGCGGGTCACGACGGCCATGATTTCTCAGCCGGGCGCGCGAAAGCGAGCCGGGGCACATAGCCGGTCATGGGTATGTAGTCGGTGGAGGTGTGCGAAAAGTTCCCGGAGGGGCACTCAACCTTTGTCCAGCTAGCCCGCGTACCCTGAGGTGCCGTGATTCCCGCCCAGCGTGATGGCCACGCCGCCGACCAGTGGGTGCATGCTGCCCGCGACGGCGACCGGGCCGCGCAGGCGGAGTTCGTGCGGGTCACCCAGGTCGAGGTGTGGCGGTTCGTCGCCGCTCTCATCGATCCGGCCAGCGCGGACGATCTGACGCAGGAGACCTACCTGCGGGCGTTTCGGGCACTCCCCTCCTTCGAGGGGCGCTCCAGCGCCCGCACGTGGCTGCTCGGGATCGCCCGCCGGGCCTGCGCCGACCACGTGCGCACGGTGGTCCGCCGCCGCCGGCTCGACGAGCGGCTGGCCGCGCAGGCGCACACCGACGGCCCCTACCCTGACCCCGCCGCCCAGCTCGGCGCCGCCGACCTGCTGCGGCGGCTGCCCGATGAGCGGCGCGGCGCATTCGTGCTGACCCAGATGCTCGGCTTGTCTTACGTGGAGGCGGCGGACGTGGAGGGCGTGCCGGTCGGCACGATCCGCTCCCGGGTCGCCCGCGCCCGCGCCGAGCTTGTCGACGCGCTCGGCGACGCGCTCGCCAGCTAGAGGAACCTTCCCAGACCGTAGGACGACTAATGAATGTGACCGTCGCGAGTCCGCCCGTTTCGCCCACATCTGTCAGCAGATGGCATACCGCGCGACCGTGGCTCGGCACGCTGGTTCGCTTGGGCTTGGCCGCTGTCTGGCTGGTCGCCGGCGGCGCCAAGGTCGGCGACCTCGCCGGGTCCGGCCGGGCCGTCAACGCCTACGACGTGATGCCCTACGACCTGGCCAAAATCATCGGCGCCGCCCTCCCCTTCATCGAGATCGCCCTCGGTGTGCTGCTGCTGGTGGGACTGGCCACCCGGCTGGCCGCCGGGATCTCCACCGCCCTGCTGACCGTCTTCATCGCCGGCATCACCCAAGCCTGGTCGCGCGGCCTACAAATCGACTGCGGCTGCTTCGGCAGCGGCGGCCAACTCGGCGCCGGCCAAACCCCCACCTACGGCCCGGAAATCCTGCGCGACCTCGGCTTCCTCACCCTCGCCGGATTCCTACTCATCTGGCCCCTCACCCACATATCCATCGATAGCTGGCTGGAGAAGAAATGAGTTCCAGGGCCGGGCAGAAACAAGCCTCACGCGTCGTCCGCGACCACATCGCCCGAGAAAAACGACGCTCACGCACACTATGGACCTCCATCGCCGCCATAGCCGTCCTCGTCATCGCCGGCCTCATCGGCTGGGGCATCGTGGCCAGCCAAACCTCCGACACCTACACCGCACCCGCCGGCGCCGTCGAAAACGGCACCGGCATCAAAGTCGGCACCGGACCAGTCCAGATCGACATCTACGAAGACTTCATCTGCCCCGCCTGCGGACAATTCGAACAGCAAACCGGCGCCACCCTCGACCAGCTCGTCGCCCAGGGCAAAGCCACCGTCGTGTATCACCCCCTCGCCTTCCTGGACAGCAAATCCAGCACCGACTACTCCACCCGGGCGGCGGCCGCTTCCGGCGCCGCCGCCCAGGACGGTAAATTCCGGGAGTACGCCAAAGCACTCTTCGCACAACAACCGGCCGAAGGCACCGCCGGCCTCACCGACGACCAACTGATCCAGATCGGCCGGTCCGTCGGCCTCACCGACGCCTTCGCCCAAGCCGTACGGGACGGGAAGTACAAGCCGTGGACGGCACACGTAACCGACCAAGCCAGCGGGGACGGCATCACCGGCACACCCACCGTGCGAGTCGGCGGCAAAGACGTCCAACCCACCACACAAGCGATCCTCGCCGCCGTCGGCTAGGACGACTGCTGTGCGCCGTGGTCGCCGGTGTCCTCGGGGCGCTGGCGGCCGCGGCTCCCGCCGCCGCACACGGCGGCGACGCGCCGGACGCCACCAACTACCGCACCCTCGTCACCTCCGGACCACCGGTGGCGGGCCTCACGATACGAGCCGTCGAGGCGGGCGCCCGGCTCGAGCTAGACAACCGCACCGGCCGCACGATCGAGGTGCTCGGCTACGACGGCGAGCCCTACCTGGAGGTGCGCCCCGACGGGGTTTACGAGAACACCCACTCCCCCGCCACGTACCTCAACGCGACCCTCGCCGGTGACGCCGAGCCGCCGGCCACCGCCGACCCGACCCAGCCGCCGGAGTGGCGGCGCGCCACGGACGAGCCGGTGGCCCGCTGGCACGACCACCGCACCCACTGGATGAGCGCCGAGCCGCCGCCCGCCGTCCGCGCCGACCCGGCCCGCGAGCAGCGGGTACGCGACTGGGTCGTACCACTGCGCGACGGTGTGTCCACGATGGAGGTCCGCGGCACGCTCGACTGGGTGCCGCCGCCGAGCCCGGGCGTGTGGTGGGCGTTCGTCATCATCGCCGGGATCGGCGTGGCCACCCTGGGCCTGTGGTCACGGGCACTGCCGGTGCTCGCGGGCCTGGCCGCCGCGACCGGCCCGCTCGCGATCGCGTACACGGTGGCTCGCGAGCTCGACGCCGGCACCACCGGCGTGGGCCGCGTGATCGGGGGGCTGCTCATCGGGCAGGTGTGGCCGCTGGCCACCGCGCTGGCCGCGATCGCCGCCGGCTGCTACGCGCTGGCCCGCCGCCCCGCCGCCGATTTCGCGCTCGCCATGGCCGGCACGTGCGTGGCGGTCTTCGCGGGCGCGGCCAACGCGGCGGTGTTCGCCCGCGGCGTCGTCCCTGTGCCGTGGTCACCCACCCTCGCCCGCGTGGTGATCCTCGCGGTGATCGCGGTGGGCGGCGGCGTGGCGGTCGCGGCCGCGCTGCGCATGCGCGAGGCAGCGCGGTCGGCGGCCGCCGCCGCGCCCGAGGAGCCAGCCACCCCTTAACCGCCGGGCGCCGCGGTATAGAGAGCTTTCGGGATGGGTCATGCTCGCCGTTCTTTAAGCCCATTTTTGCCCGCGTTCGCGTCAGTTGCCGGCCGCATGCTCCCGCGGGCCGGCGGGTCCGCGGTTCACGTGCTTTGCCTCCGGCGGGAGCGCTCCGGACCATCAGGATGGTGGAAGTGCCATCCCGACGGCCATCGACCCACACGAGCGGAGCAGACCAACGCCCGCTTCATGCACATGCGGGTCGATGGCCGTCAGGATGGCACACGGGGTCGGGGGGTGTGCGGCGGGCAGCCGACCGGTGTCGACCAAGCGGTGGGCGGGGTCCGTTCGCAGGATGCCCCGTTTGTGCGCGCAGCTCAACAGCTTCGGAGACGGAGACCCCGCACCCGCGCTCAGAAGCGCTAGACGATCGCAGCTAACAGATCGTGGTCATTGAGTCCCCTATGCGGGTGCACGGCCCGATCGTCGGGGGAAGCAACACTGTGGACGGACCCACGCACCTTGACTTCGAAAGGTCTCTAGGTCTGGACGGCGGCGACCTGAGGCTGCTCGGCCACACGATCGGCGACGGCCTCCAGGTTGGCGTGATGATCGTTAGTGCGTGGACTGTGGGCTGACGCTCAGGCCGCCGGCTAGGTGCGGCGAGAGTGGCATCCGGGTCCGTACCGCCGCTCCGGCGCGACCTCACCTTCCGCAGTCCACAAGCCAATCAGGGTCTTCCTGGATCTTGACGCCCAGCGGCCGGGCAGCCGTGAGGGCGGCTCAGGGCGCGGCTGTTCGCGCCGGCTCGGTTTGATTGGGTGACGCGGCGGGTGAGGCCGCAGGAGTTGCTCTGTGTCAAGCCGGCATCGCGATCGACCCAGCATGTCCGGCTATGTCAGTAGATCATGGATGAATCCGCAGAAAGCACCCACTACCTAGGGCGACGAGCCCGGGCGGGAGCGGTGCTCCGTAAGACCGCGACCAACGAAGCAGGGTGAGGCCGCGGGAGCAGCGGTCCGGACCACGGCGGACATCGCGGTAGCTCAAAAGTCAGGGTTGGGGGATCGCGTCTGGGACCGCGAAGCCGTAGGGGAGCTCGAGGCGGTGGGCGGCCAGGAGGTCGGCATCGGCCAGCAGCTCGCGCGTGGGGGCGTCGGCGACGATCGCCCCTTCGTCCAGGATCACCGAGCGGTCGCAGAGCTCCAGCGCGTATGGCAGGTCGTGGGTGACCATCAGCAGCGTCACCGGCAGCGACCGTAGGATCTCGGCCAGCTCGCGCCGTGCCGCCGGGTCCAGATTGGACGACGGCTCGTCGAGCACGAGGATCTCCGGGCGCATCGAGAGCACGGTGGCCACGGCGACCCGCCTCCGCTGCCCGAACGACAGGTGGTGTGGCGCCCGGTCGCGGTGCTCGGCCATCCCGACCGCGGCCAGCGCCTCGTCGACCCGGGCGGCGAGCTCGGCACCGCGCAGCCCCAGGTTGGCCGGGCCGAACGCGACGTCCTCGCCGACCGTGGGCAGGAAAAGCTGGTCGTCCGGGTCCTGGAAGACGATGCCGACCCGCCGCCGGATCTCGGCCAGCGTGGCGCGGTCGCGGTCGACGGTCAAGCCGCCGACCGCGACCGATCCCCCACCCCCATTGAGAATGCCGTTGAGATGCAGGACGAGCGTGGTCTTGCCGGCGCCATTGGGGCCTAGCAACGCCACCCGCTCGGCCCGCCGCACGGACAGGTCGACCCCTCGCAGGGCCACGTGCCCGTCGGGGTACGTGTACTGCACTCCACGCACATCGAGCGAGAGCGGTTCAGTCATCCCGTGATCACCGCCGCTCCAGCTATCGCCGCCGCTACCGCTGGAACGGTAGCGGCCGCCAGCCACTGCCCGCGTGTGGCGGCGCCGGCGGCCAGCCAGGCGGCCGGCATGCGCCCCTCGTATCCGCGGGCCACCATCGCCAGGTAGACCCGCTCGCCGCGCTCGAACGCGCGCAGGAACAGCGCGCCCACCCCGGTGGCGAAGCCGCGCAGCTGCCACAGGAACCGCGGGTCGTCACCCCGCGAGATCCGCGCGATCCGCATCCGCCGGGCCTCGCCGCCGAGGACGGAGAGGTAGCGGAGCATGAACGTGGCGATCTGCGTGATGATCTGCGGGCAGCGCAGCCGGTCCAGGCCGACGATCAGGTCGCGCGTCGTCGTGGTCGCCGCCAGGATCAGCGACAGGAGTACACCGAGGGTGCCCTTGGCCACGATGTTGAAGCCGCCGTAGAGGCCGTCGCGGGACACCTCGAAGCCCAGGAACGTGACCTTCTCGCCGGCCGCGAGGAATGGCAGCGCCAGCGCGAGCAGCACGAACGGCACCTCCACCAGCGAGCGCTTGGCGAGCCACCCCACCGGCACGCGCCCGATCGCGGCGAGGGCGGCGACCAGTAGGGCGTACCCCGCGAAGGCCCACAGCGCCTCACGCGGGGTGATCACCACGATCAGGGTCGCGGACACCATCGCCGCGACCTTCACCTCGGGCGGGAGCCGGTGCAGCGGGGTGTCCCGCTCGAGGTAGAGGCCCTTCATTCGCGCGTTTCTGCCGGCTGCTTGCGGCTGCGGACCAGCCAGAAGAGGCCGCCACCCACCAAGAAGGTCAGCAGCACGCCGGCCACGCCGGCGAGGCCGGTGGAGACGTACGAGTTGCCGATGCCGTTGATCTGGTAGTCGGCGAGCGGGCTGTCGGAGGTCTCGTTGTCCTTCGCGTTCTGCGCCATGCACGAGCCGCCGGTGATCTCGTCGTTCTCGTTGAGCGTGCAGCCCTTGGTGGAGGCCGAGTCGAGCCCGTCGGGCGAGCCGGAGGCGAAGTTGCTCGCCACCCCGGCGAGCAGCAGCGCGACAAGCAGGCCGCCGAGGATGAACCAGGTCGTCTTCTTCACGCCGCCACCTCCGCGGCGGTCGCGGGCCGCACCGGCTTGAGGCCGCGCAACGCGTACACCAGGTCGGGTCTGGTCTTGGCCACGGTCACGACGGTGACGGCCGCGATCAGGCCCTCGCCGATGCCGATCAGGACGTGCGTGCCGGCCATGACCCCGGCGATCGCGCCGAGGCTGTAGTGATCGAGGTCGGTGGTGCCGCCGAGCGCGTACTGGAGCACGAAGCTCTGCGACGCCGCGACGACCGCGAACACCGACGCGACGAAAGCGGTGATCCCGAGCCCCGTGGGCGTGCGCGGCAGGATGCGCAGCAGCAGGAAGATCAGCAGGTACGCGACGCCGGTGCCGACGAGCGCCATGTTGGTGATGTTGGCGCCGAGAGCGGTGACCCCGCCGTCGGCGATGACCAACGCCTGGACGATCAGCACCACCGAGACACACAGCGCGCCCACCCACGGCCCGACCAGCAGCGCGGCCATCGCACCGCCGAGGAGGTGGCCGCTGACGCCGGGCAGCACCGGGAAGTTGAGCATCTGCACGGCGAAGATGAAGGCCGCGACGAGCCCGGCCATCGGCGCGAGCCGGTCGTCGAGGTCACGCCGGCCACGCGAAATGCAGTACGCGAGCGCCACGAGGGCGATCACTCCGTATACGGCCGACACGGGGCCGTCGAGCACCCCGTTCGAGATGTGGAGCGCTACAGCATCCATGGTTCTGGAGCTTATTTCTGCTCATGCTTTCTTGCCAAGAGCTGGCAATAAGCTATGTTCCGGTAGGGTTCGAGTCATGACCGAGACACCTCGCCTTACTCCCGGCGACACGGCGCCGGACTTCTCGCTGCCCACCGACACCGGCGAGACGCTCTCCCTCAAGGAGCTGCGCGGTCGCAAGGTCGTGCTGTACGCGTACCCGGCGGCGATGACGCCCGGCTGCACCAAGCAGGCGTGTGACTTTCGCGACTCGCTGGCCTCGCTCCAGGCAGCGGGCTACGAGGTGGTCGGCATCTCCCCGGACAAGCCGGCCAAGCTGGCGCAGTTCCGCGAGCACGACGCGCTGACCTTCCCGCTCGTGTCGGACCAGGACAAATCGGTGCTGACGGCGTACGGCGCGTACGGCGAGAAGCAGCTCTACGGCAAGACGGTCACCGGCGTGATCCGGTCGACGTTCGTGCTCGACGAGGAAGGCCGCGTTGAGCGGGCGCTCTACAACGTCAAGGCCACGGGGCACGTCGCCAAGCTCCGTAAAGACCTGGGCCTGGACTGAGTACACTCCTTGCGGTTGCGGGAGTGGCGTAATTGGCAGCCGCGTCAGGTTTAGGTCCTGGTGTCCGAAAGGACGTAGGGGTTCGAGTCCCCTCTCCCGCACGCGCAGTTCGCCTTACGGGCCGGCTTGCGGTGGGCGATCTCCAAGCTCACCTCGCTGTAGCCGTCGCCGGCGCGCCACGTCAGCGTGAAGGGGAGGCGCTCCCGCACCCCGATCGCGAAGACCGTCTCGCTGCCGTCGTTCGGCCCCGCGTACGCCACCTCGCGCAGCGCTGACCAGCCGCTCGGCACGGTGGCGACCTCCTGCCCCGCTCGCCACGGCGTGCGGCCGGGCTGGTGGCCACCGCCGGCGTGTCCGAAGTCCGGCGCGAAGACCACGATCTCCAGGATGGCGCCGCCGCGCATCTCGATCGGGTCACCCGAGCGGGCCTCCTGTGCCCGCGCGACGTACTCGACGTGGCCGCCGAAGCCGGCCGTGCCGTTGACCCGGAAGGTCACCCGGTCGACACAGGGCCCGCGGTCGACCCGGACGAGGTAGATCTCGTCGGTCGTGTGCGGGCCCATCTGGGTCGGCCCATACCCGCTGCTGCGGCCTATCCCGTCGCACGGGTCCGGCCGGGTCGGCTCAGTGCGCTGGACCTTGGGCGCGGATCTCGTGGTCGGCGGCGGTGCGGACGTGGCGCTCGGCGGGGATGTCACGGTGGGCGATGTCTCGGAGGGCGGAGCCTCGGCCGACGGAGTCCGGGACTGGCAGGCCGCCAGCGCGGCGGCGAGGGCGATCGCGGTGGTGCTGGCGCGCAGCACGCGCGTGGCGGTATTGGTCATGCATGCACGACGAACCAACGACCGATCCGGTTGGCACGCCCCCGCTGTCGGGTGCCTGACGCGGCCTTCCACGGTGGCCGGCAGGATGGAGGGCATGGATATCCGGTTCGAGCTTGACCCCGCCCTCACGCCCGGCCTGCGCGAGGAGATCGTGTCGCTCTGGATGGATGTCACCAATGCGGGCGGCGCGGTCGGCTTCGTCGAGCCGGTCACCCGCGAGGAGGTGCTTCCGATGGCACACGCCGCGTTCGCGGACGTTGAGGAGGGGCCGGATCGGCTGCTCGCCGGCTACGAGGGCGAGCGGCTCGTGGCGATGCTGATCTTCGTGGACAACCGCTTCGCGCTCAAGGACCACTGGTGCACGCTCAAGCGGGTGATGGTCCACCCCGGCTGCCAGGGCCGGGGGTTCGGCGTCGCCCTCATGCGAGAGGCCGAGCGGGTGGCCCGCCAGCTGGGCCGGGAGGCGCTGCACGTCACGGTGCGCGGCGGGCTCGGGCTGGAGCGGTTCTACGCGGGCCTGGGATACAAGGAGGTCGGCCGGCTGCCCGGGGCGCTGCGCGTGGGTCCGGGTGACGACCGTGATGAGACCTTGATGTGGTTGCCTCTGCTCAAGCACTGACCCAGGAGAGGAACGATCACGGCATGAGCACCCTCGCCGACCTCGGCGCCGCGAAGTATGTGCTGCTGACCACGTTTCGCAAGGACGGGCGCGGCGTGCCCACCCCGATCTGGGCGGTGCCTTACGACGACGGCCTCGCGGTCTGGACACCGGTCGACACCGGCAAGCTCAAGCGGATCCGCCGCGACGGCCGCGTCACCGTGGCACCCTGCACGTTCGGCGGCGAGACGACCGGCGAGACGGTCGAGGCCCAGGCCCGGATCGGGGATCGCGCGGACACCGATCGCGTCCGGAAGGCGCTGCGCCGCAAGTACGGGCTGACCGGCTGGGTCACCGTCTTCGGCAGCAAGCTCCGCCGTGGCGCCGACGGGACCGTCGCGGTCCTGATCACACCGGCCGGCGAGGTCGCCTAGCAGCCGGCCGCGCGGCCCAGCTGCTCGTCGACGACCGCGGCGGCGGGGGCGAGTGACGGCGGCGCGTCCGAGGGCGTGGGGCTCGCCGTGGGCTTCGCCGGCGGCTTGGTCGAAGCCTTGGGCGACGGCGTGGCCTTGGGGGCGGCGGCACCCGCGCCGTACAGCCGGACGCTTGTCTTCTGCACCTGCTCCGGGGCCATCTTGATGCCCGTCGCGGTGGCCCGCTGCCCGTACACGTCGGTGATCCGGATCGTGAACGGGCCGGAGCCGGCCCCACTCTCGTAGAGCCAGTAGTTGTACTCGGCCCGGTCGGTCGCCCGCCACGTCGAGCCGGAGCGGACCTCGACCGAGCGGAGCGGGTTGCCGTGGTTGACGACCAGTACGGCGAACCAGTACTGGGACGCGCCCTCCTTGATCCGGAAGCTGAGCGGGCCGGGCAGTGCCGGGTTGGTCGCCGCCTTGTACGAGATCGACACGATGCCGTCGACCGGATTGGCGATCTTGGCGAACGCCTCTTTGCTCAGGTCGAGGTGGCCGGCCTCGCACTCCGGGCACTGATCCATGATCAGCACGCGCACCTTGCCCTTGGGGCCGGTCACGTCCAGGTAGCCGCCGCACGCCGCGCCCGCCGAGTACTCGGAGGGGCCGAGCGCGACGTACATCCGGTCGGCGGGGGCGCTCACGAACGAGCAGTTGCCACCCTCACCCTTGGAGTCGTAGAAGGTGGCCTTGCCGCGGTGGACGGTGTTGCCGGTGGGCGGAGCCGCGCAGGCCGGCGTGGGACCCGAGCGCAGGGTCAGCACCACGCCGGTCACGGCCGCGAGCAGGGCCGCGGCACCGATGAGGACCCAGCGGCGACCAATGAGCACCGCCAGATGCTCCCGGACCGGGCCACCGGAGGGCAACGCATCTAATCGAGACCTAAGCCAACCTCGTTGCGAGTGAATGATTTCATGCATAGAGTCATCCTGTGAATGACTCCGGCGGGGTCGTCGGGCTGTTCCGGGGTGTCCGGCTCACTCCGACCCAGCGGCGCATCGCGCACAGCCTGGTGCAGCACGCCTCCGCGGCCGCGTTCCTCTCCGCGGCGGAGGTCGCCGAGCTGGCCCGGGTGAGCCAGCCGTCGGTGACCCGGTTCGCGATGGCTCTGGGCTACGACGGCTTTCCCGCGCTGCGCCGCCGGCTCCGCGAGCTCACCGGCAGCGGCCAGGTGACCGCGCCGCCCCCGTCGGGCAACGAGATGCAGCAGGCCGTGCGGGGCGAGGTGCGCCACCTCGACCGCTTGGCCGACCAGCTCGCCGACCGCGGAGCACTCACCACCGCGGGCGCGCTGCTGGCCGCGAGCCGCCCGCTGCCCGTGCTCGGCCTCCGCGCCGCCGCACCTCTCGCCGCTTACTTCGCGTACTTCGCCGCCAAGGTCCTGCCCGACGTGCGGGTGCTCGACTCGGGTGGCAGCCTGCTCGCCGACCGGCTGGAGCAGGCCCGGGCCGCCGGTGCCACGGCGCTGCTGGCGGTGGTGCTCCCCCGCTACCCGCGCGAGTCGCTCGACGCGCTGCGCGAGGCGCGGGACGCCGGGCTCTCCACCGTGGTCATCACCGACTCGCCGATGAGTCCCGCCGCCGAGGGCGCCGACGTGGCGCTCACCGCGGCGGTCGGCACCCAGCTCGTCTTCGACCTGCACACCGCGCCGATGGCGCTCTCCATGGTGGTGCTCCAGGCGATCTGCGACACGGTGCCGGACGGCGCGCAGCGCCGGCTGGAGGAGTTCGAGCAGTCCGTCGTCCGCCGCCAGGTCTTCACGAGCTGAGGAGGATCATGCCGACGATCAGAGCACCGAGGGGCATCGAGCGCACCGCGCGGGGCTGGCCGCAGGAGGCCGCCATGCGGATGCTGATGAACAACCTCGACCCCGACGTGGCCGAGCGCCCCGACGACCTCGTCGTGTACGGCGGCACGGGTAAGGCCGCCCGGGACTGGCCGTCGTACCACGCGCTGGTGCGCACGCTCGGCACGCTCGCCGGCGACGAGACGATGCTCGTGCAGTCGGGGCGGCCGGTGGGCGTCTTCCGCACGCACGAGTGGGCGCCCCGCGTCCTCATCGCCAACTCCAACCTCGTCGGCGACTGGGCCACCTGGCCCGAGTTTCGCCGGCTGGAGCGGCTCGGCCTCACCATGTACGGGCAGATGACCGCCGGTTCGTGGATCTACATCGGCACGCAGGGCATCCTCCAGGGCACGTACGAGACGTTCGCGGCGGTGGCGGCCAAGCGCTTCGGTGGCACGCTCGCCGGCACGCTCACGCTGACCGCGGGCTGCGGCGGGATGGGCGGCGCGCAGCCCCTCGCCGTCACGATGAACGGTGGCGCCTGCCTCATCGTCGACGCCGACCCCGCGCGGCTCGCCCGGCGCGTCGAGGCCCGCTACCTCGACACGGTCGCCTCCACTCTGGACGAAGCCGTAGCCCAGGCCACGCAAGCGAAGCGGGACCGCCGGGCGCTCTCCGTCGGGGTCGTGGGCAACGCCGCCACGGTGCTGCCCGAGCTGCTCCGCCGGGGCGTCGAGGTCGACATCGTCACCGACCAGACCAGCGCTCACGACCCGCTGAGCTACCTCCCGGAGGACATCGACCTGGGCGACGCGCCGGACTACGCGGCCAAGAAGCCGGAGGAGTTCACCGACCGCGCCCGCGCCTCGATGGCCCGGCACGTGGAGGCGATGGTCGGCTTCCTCGACGCCGGCGCCGAGGTCTTCGACTACGGCAACTCGATCCGCGGCGAGGCGCAGCTGGGTGGCTACCCGCGCGCGTTCGCCTTCCCCGGCTTCGTGCCCGCGTACATCCGGCCGCTCTTCTGCGAGGGCAAGGGCCCGTTCCGGTGGGCGGCGCTCTCCGGTGACCCGGCCGACATCGCCGCCACCGACCGGGCGGTGCTGGAGCTGTTCCCGGAAAACGAGTCGCTGGCCCGGTGGATCAAGCTGGCCGGGGAGCGGGTGGCCTTCCAGGGGCTGCCGGCCCGGATCTGCTGGCTGGGATACGGCGAGCGAGACCGCGCCGGCGTCCGCTTCAACGAGATGGTGGCCGACGGCACGCTCAAGGCGCCCATCGTCATCGGGCGCGACCACCTCGACTGCGGATCGGTCGCCTCGCCCTACCGGGAGACCGAGTCCATGGCCGACGGCTCCGACGCGATCGCCGACTGGCCACTGCTCAACGCGCTCGTCAACACCGCCTCCGGCGCCTCATGGGTCTCCATCCACCACGGCGGCGGGGTCGGCATCGGGCGGTCGATCCACGCCGGCCAGGTCTGCGTCGCCGACGGCAGCGCGCTCGCCGGTCAGAAGATCGAGCGGGTGCTCACCAACGACCCCGGCATGGGCGTCATCCGCCACGTCGATGCCGGCTACGACCTGGCGGCGGACGTGGCGGCGGAGAAGGGCGTACGCGTCCCGATGGGCGAGTCGTGACTGACTTCCGGGAGCTGTGGGACCAGCTCGCCCCGATCGGTCGCGACCCGGTCAGCGGCGGCTACCTGCGCTACGCGTGGGAGCCGGCCGAGCTGGCCTGCCGCGACTGGTTTCGGGCCCAGGCGGACGCGCGGGACATGCCGGTGGAGGAAGACGGCAACGGCAACCTCGTGGCTTGGCGCGGCGAAGGTCCCGCGATCCTGACCGGCAGCCACTTCGACTCGGTCCCGCACGGCGGGGCGTACGACGGTCCACTGGGGATCGTCAGCGCCTTCCTCGCGCTCGACCGGCTCAGCGAAAGGCCACGGAAGCGCATCGGTGTCGCCGCCTTCGCCGAGGAGGAGGGCGCCCGCTTCGGGGTGCCATGCCTCGGTTCGCGGCTGATGGCCGGCGTGCTCGACCCCGCGCGGGCCGCCGCCCTGACCGACCGCTCAGGCGTGACCCTCGGCGAGGCGCTGGGGCGCGAGCCCGCCGGTCGCACCGACCTCCTCGACCGGGTCGGCTGCTTCGTCGAGCTGCATGTGGAGCAGGGGCGGGCGCTGGAGGTGCCGGTGGGCGTCGGGAGCGCCATCTGGCCGCACGGCCGGTGGCGGCTGGACTTCACCGGCGAGGGCAACCACGCCGGCACCACCCGGATGGCCGACCGGCACGACCCCACGCTCACGTACGCGTACACGGTGCTGGCCGCCAACAAGGAGGCCCGGCTGCGCGGCGCCCACGCGACGATGGGGCGGGTGGCCGTCGAGCCCAACGCGACCAACGCCGTGCCGTCCCTGGTCCAGGGATGGCTCGACGTGCGGGCGGCGGAGGCCGCGACGCTGGCCGCGATGGTCGAGGCCATCCACAAGCGGGCGGTCGAGCGGGCAACCCGGGACGGCACCGCGGTGACGCTGACCGAGGAGTCAGTCAGCCCCGAGGTGGCCTTCGACGGCGGGCTGGTAGCGCGCCTCGCGCGGGTGCTCGACGCGCCGGTGCTGCCGACCGGCGCCGGGCACGACGCCGGCGTGCTCTCCGCGTACGTGCTGACCGCGATGCTCTTCGTGCGCAACCCGACCGGCGTCTCGCACTCCCCCGCCGAGCACGCCACCGACGCCGACTGCGAGGCCGGTGTCGACGCGCTCGCCCGCGTCCTGGACGAGCTGGGATGACCGTCTACCACGCCGAGTGGGCCTGGCTGGATGACCGGCCGGTGGCCGACGTGCTCATCGAGGTGGAAGGCGGCCGCTTCTCCGCCGTCACCGCCGGGGTTTCCGAGACCGGGAGCGCCTCCCGGCTGGCCGGGCTCACCCTGCCCGGCCTCGCCAACGCCCACTCGCACGCCTTCCACCGCGCGCTGCGCGGGCGTACGCAGTCCCGCGGCACGTTCTGGAGCTGGCGCGACACCATGTACGCCGTCGCGGCCCGCCTCACCCCGGACGGCTACCGGGCGCTCGCCCGCGCCGTGTACGCCGAGATGGCCCTCGCCGGCATCACCTGCGTCGGCGAGTTTCACTACCTGCACCACGACACCGGCGGCACCCGCTACGCCGACCCCAACGAGATGTCCGCCGCGCTGGTCGAGGCGGCCGCCGAGGCGGGCATCCGGATCACGCTGCTCGACACCTGCTACCTTACGTCCACTGTGGATGGCAACGCGCTGGTCGATGTGCAGCGACGCTTCGGCGACGGTGACGCGGCCCGGTGGGCGGAGCGGGTGTCCGCCTTCACGCCGGCCGGCCACGCCCGGGTCGGCGCCGCCGTGCACTCCGTGCGCGCGGTGCCGGCCGCCCAGATCCCCGTCGTGGCCGAGTGGGCGGCCGCGCGCGGGGCGCCACTGCACATCCACCTCTCCGAGCAGCGCGCGGAAAACTCCGCCTGCCTCGCCCACTACCGCCGCACGCCGACCGAGCTGCTGGCCGACGCGGGCGCGCTCGGCCCGCAGACGACGGCGGTACACGCCACGCACCTCAGCGACTCCGACCGCACGGAGCTGGGCGACACCGACACCGCCGTGTGCCTGTGCCCCACGACCGAACGCGACCTCGCCGACGGCATCGGCCCCGGGCGGGCGCTCGCCGACGCCGGCAGCCCGCTCTGCCTCGGCAGCGACAGCCACGCCGTGATCGACATCTTCGAGGAGGCGCGCGCCGTGGAGCTGGACGAGCGGCTGCGCACCGAGCGGCGCGGCCACTTCTCCGCCGCCGAGCTCACGCACGCGGCCACCGCCGCCGGCCACGCGGCGCTCGGCTGGAGCGACGCCGGGACGATCGCGGTGGGACAGCGGGCCGACCTGGTGACGGTGCGGCTGGACACCGCCCGCACCGCCGGCACCGGAGCGGAGGGGGCGATCTTCGCCGCCACCGCGGCCGATGTGGCACACGTCGTCGTGGACGGTCGCGACGTCGTCCAGGATGGACGGCATCTCCGGCTGGACGTGGCCCGCGCGCTCAAGGAAGCCCTCGTATGAATCTCCTCATCGACAACATCGGCGAGCTGGTCACCAACGACCCGGCCCTGGGGCGCGGGCCGCTCGGCATCGTCAAGCAGGCGGCCCTGGCCATCGAGGACGGAAAGGTCGTCTGGATCGGGCGCGCGGCGTACGCACAGCCCGCGGAGCGCCGCTTGGACGCCGAGGGCAGTGCGGTGCTGCCGGGCTTCGTCGACAGTCACGCCCACCTCGTCTTCGCCGGCGACCGGGCACTGGAGTTCGCCGCTCGCATGGCTGGCGAGGCCTACACCGGCGGCGGCATCCGCACCACCGTCGCCGCCACCCGCGCGGCCAGCGACGACGACCTCCGCGCCACCGTCGAGCGCCTGCACCGCGAGGCGCTGCGACAGGGCACCACCACGATCGAGATCAAGAGTGGGTACGGGCTGAACGTCGCCGACGAGGTCCGCTCGCTGCGCATCGCCCGCGAGTTCACGGAGGAGACGACCTTCCTCGGCGCGCACGTGGTGCCGGCCGAGTACACCGACCGGGCGGACGACTACGTGGGCCTGGTGTGCGGGCCGATGCTCCGCGCGGCCGCGCCGCACGCCCGGTGGATCGACGTGTTCTGCGAGCGGGGCGCCTTCGACGCCGACCACTCGCGGGCGATCCTGACCGTCGGGCAGGCGGCCGGGCTCGGCGTACGGGTACACGCCAACCAGCTCGGGCCCGGCCCTGGCGTACGGCTGGCGGTCGAGCTCGGCGCGGCCAGCGCGGACCACTGCACCCACCTCGAGAAGTCCGACGTGGACGCGCTCGCCGGCTCGTCGACGGTGGCGACCCTGCTGCCCGGCGCCGAGTTCTCCACCCGCTCGGCGTACCCGGACGCGCGCCGGCTCCTCGACGCCCGGGTGACCGTCGCGCTCGCCACCGACTGCAACCCCGGCTCCTCGTACACCACCTCCATGCCCTTCTGCATCGCGCTCGCCGTGCGGGAGATGGGCATGACCCCGGCGGAGGCGGTCTGGGCCGCCACCGCGGGTGGCGCGCGGGCCCTGCGCCGCACGGACATCGGCGTCCTGCGGCCCGGCGCCCGGGCCGACCTGATCGTGCTCGACGCGCCGTCCCACCTACACCTGGCCTACCGGCCGGGTGTGCCTCTCGTCCGCCACACCGTGCACAATGGAGTGCCCTCGCGATGACCGTCACCGTCCAGCCCACCGGCGTCACCGCCGCCGACGTCGCCGCGGTCGCCCGCGCGCAGGCGCCGGTCCGCCTCGCACTGTCCACAGTCGACGCGATGGAGCGCAGCCGCGCCATCGTCGACGGCATCGAACGCGATGGGGGCCCGGTCTACGGCGTCTCGACCGGCTTCGGCGCGCTCGCCAACACGTTCGTGGCGCCCGAGCGGCGGGCCGAGCTCCAGCACGCGCTGATCCGCTCGCACGCGGCCGGCATCGGTGACCCGATGCCCCGCGAGGTGGTGCGGGCGATGATGCTGCTGCGGGTGCGTTCACTCGCGCTGGGCCGCTCCGGCGTGCGCCCGCTGATCGCGCAGGCACTGGTCGACCTGCTCAACCACGACGTCACGCCGTGGGTGCCGGAGCACGGCTCGCTCGGCGCCTCCGGTGACCTGGCCCCGCTCGCCCACTGCGCGATGGTGCTGCTCGGCGAGGGGTGGGTGCTGGACAAGTCGGGTGCCCGGGTGGATGGCGGCGAGGCGCTGCACCGGGCCGGCCTGCGGCCGGTCACGCTCGCCGCGAAGGAAGGACTCGCGCTGGTCAACGGCACCGACGGCATGCTCGGCATGCTACTGCTGGCGATCGAGGACGCCGGGCACCTCTTCACGATGGCCGACGTGACGGCCGCGCTCGCGATCGAGGCGATGCTCGGCACCGACCGCCCGTTCCAGCCGGAGCTGCACGCGATCCGCCCGCACCCTGGCCAGGCGGTCTCCGCCGCCAACATCCACCGGCTGCTCCAGTCCTCGGGGATCATGGACTCGCACCGCAACGACATGATGCACGCGGTGCAGGACGCGTACTCGATGCGGTGCGCTCCGCAGGTCGCCGGCGCGGCCCGCGACACGCTGGCGTTCGCGGCGCAGGTCGCCGAGCGCGAGCTGGCCAGCGTGGTCGACAACCCGGTGGTGCTCCCCGACGGGCGGGTCGAGTCGACCGGCAACTTCCACGGGGCGCCGCTCGGCTTCGCCGCCGACTTCGTGGCGATCGCCGCGGCCGAGGTGGGGGCGATCTCCGAGCGCCGGGTGGACCGGCTGCTCGACGTGTGCCGCTCACGCGACCTGCCCGCGTTCCTCTCACCGGACCCGGGCGTCAACTCCGGCCTGATGATCGCCCAGTACACGGCCGCCGGCATCGTCGCCGAGAACCGCCGGCTCGCCTCGCCCGCCTCGGTCGACTCGCTGCCGACCTCCGGCATGCAGGAGGACCATGTCTCGATGGGCTGGGCGGCCACGGTCAAGCTGCGCCGGGTGCTCGACAACCTGACCAGCCTGCTCGCGGTCGAGCTGCTCTCCGCCGTACGCGGCCTGCAACTGCGCCAGCCGCTCCGCCCGTCACCGGCCGGCGAGGTCGCGGTCGCCGCCGTGCGCGAGTTCGCCGGCGACCCCGGGCCCGACAGGTTTCTGGCTCCGGTGCTGGAGCGGGCCCGCGCGACGGTGCGCGACCGGGCGCTGCTCCAAGCGGTGGAGGAGGCGATCGGCCCCCTGGCCTGAGCTAGGCTCGCGCGGGCGCGTTACCGCCTATCGAGGTGCGTCCGAAAACGTCTTCGCGACCACCTTCGCCAGTGCCCGGAAGGCCTTGCCACGGTGGCTGATCGCGTCCTTCTCCTCGGCGCCCAGCTCCGCGTTCGTCCGGTCCTGCCCGTCGCCCAGGAAGATCGGGTCGTAGCCGAAGCCGCCGTCGCCGCGCGGGGTGCGGATCAGCCGACCCACCTGGCGCCCTTCGACCAGGTGCTCCTTGCCACCGGGCAGCACCAGCACCGCCGCGCACACGAACGCCGCGCCCCGGTGCTCGTCGGGCACGTCGCCGATCTGGGCGAGCACGAGGTCGAGGTTGGCCTTGTCGTCGCCGTGCCGGCCGGACCAGCGGGCGCTGAAGACGCCGGGCATGCCGGAGAGCGCGTCGACCGCGAGGCCGGAGTCGTCGGCGACCGTGGGCAGGCCGGTGTACTTGACCCCTTCACGGGCCTTGAGCAGCGCGTTTTCGCCGAAGGTGAGGCCGGTCTCGGGCACCTCCGGGTACTCCGGCACGTCGCCCAGCCCGACCAGCTCGACCGCATGCGGGCCGAGCGCCTTGTCCAGGATCCGCTGCAGCTCCTGCAGCTTCTTCGCGTTGCGCGTGGCGAGCAGCAGCTTGGTCATGCGAGCGCCGCCTCCTGCAGTGTGGCGAGCTGGCGGCAGCCGGCCACGCCCAGGTCGAGCAGCGCGTCGAGCTGGGCCCGGTCGAACACCCCGGACTCACCGGTGCCCTGCACCTCGACGAAGTCGCCGGCGCCCGTACAGACGATGTTCATGTCGACCTCGGCCGCCACGTCCTCCTCGTAGCAGAGGTCGAGACGCGCCTGGCCGTCGATCACGCCGACGCTGACCGCGGCGACCGACCGGTGCACCGCGTCGGCCGGCTTGCCGGCCAGCAGCCCGCGCTTGGCCATCCAGGTCACGGCGTCGTGCAGCGCCACGTACGCCCCGGTGATCGCCGCCGTGCGGGTGCCGCCGTCGGCCTGGAGCACGTCGCAGTCGAGCACGACCGAGTTTTCGCCCAGCGCCTTGAGGTCGATGCAGGCCCGGAGGCTGCGACCGATCAGGCGGGAGATCTCATGGGTACGCCCGCCGACCCGCCCCTTGATGCTCTCCCGGTCGGAGCGGGTGGTGGTCGCGCGGGGCAGCATCGAGTACTCCGACGTGACCCAGCCGAGGCCGGAGCCCTTGCGCCAGCGTGGCACGCCCTCGGTCACGCTCGCGGTGCAGAGCACCCGCGTCGCGCCAAACTCCACGAGGACTGAGCCTTCGGGGTGGATGCTCCACTGGCGGGTCAGCGTCACCGGCCGCAGTTCGTCGGGCGTGCGCCCGTCCGGTCGTCCCATGGCCACACCCTATGTGCCACTCCGACCGCTCCTCCGTCCACCCCAGACGTAGTACAACAGGTAGTACCATCGCTACGTGGACCAGATTCCGATCCGTACCCTGAACCAGAACACCGCCGAGGTCCTGGCGCGGGTCGAGCACGGCGAGACTGTAGAGGTCACCAATCGTGGGCGGCCGATAGCCCGGATCGTTCCCATCACCACCGACGCCATCTCGGATCTGGTCGTCGCCGGCATCGTGATTCCGGCGACCATCAGTGGTCCGATCCCCATGCCAACCGCAGCAGCCGAGCGCGACTCGGAGGCGGGTGCGCTCCTATCTGACCTACGAGACGAGGAGCGCTGGTGATCTACCTCGATAGCGCCGCGCTGGTCAAGCTCGTGCGGGTCGAGGCCGAGTCCGCGGCCTTGGTCGAGTGGCTCAATGACCGGTCTTCGGAGCCGCTCGTTGCGTCCGCGCTCGTGGAGGTGGAGTTGCCGCGCGCCTTGCGGCGCGCGCAGCCCGGTGTCCTGGGCGCCGTCGCCGGGGTACTCGCCCGAGTCAACCGAGTCGAGATCAACGCGGCGGTACGAGCGACGGCAGGCGCGTACCCCGACCCGCTCCCGCGTTCGCTCGATGCCATTCACCTGGCAACGGCGGAGCTACTCACCGCGTCCGACAAGGTGATAAGTGCGTTCGTGACGTATGACCGCCGGCTGGCGGCCACTGCTGATCAGCTTGGTTTGCCGGTCGTCGCGCCGGCCTGATGCCCGTCGACGAACATCGTCAGCGCTTTGCAGGTTTCCTTCTGGAGCGCCTCGTCCAGGTTGTTGGCCAGGCCGCGCAGGTCGTACCACCACTCGGCGACGGCCATGCGGGCGAGCGAGGGCACCAGGTCGCGGGAGCGGCGGTAGAGCCAGGCGCTGCCCTGCGTCGCCATCCACCACACGCGGGCGGTGCGGGTCGGCGGCGGGTTGCCCGGCTCGGGGTCTGGGCGCCGGTGGTCCGGGCCGCCCCGGACCGCGAGCAGGTCGTAGAACGAACCGGCCAGCAGCCGGTGGCCGCGCTCACCGGGGTGCAGGCGGTCGACGCTCCACATGCGAGGGTCGTACGCCTCCGGCAGCAGGTTGAGGTCGAGGTGCACGCCGGGCACGCGGGCCGCGACGGCGTGGGTGACCGCGTTCACCGCGGCGATCCGCCGGGAGAGTGGGCGGGCCAGCGACTCGGGCAGCCCGAAGAGCCGCCCCGGGTCGGGAAAGCAGGCGCTGAGCACGAGCGCGCCGGACCGGTGCAGCGTGCCGATCGTGTGGTCCATCGTGTTGCCGATCGCGGACACGTCGAACCCGCGCCGCAGCGTGTCGTTGACGCCCACCAGCACGGCGGCGACGTCCGGCTTGTGGTCGAGGGCGGCCGGCAGCTGCTCGCGCGCGACGTCCGCGGCGAGCGCGCCGCTCACGGCCAGGTTGTGGAAGGCGACCTGCCCCGGCGGTGCCAGACCGTCGGCGAGCAGGGCGGCCCAGCCGCGCCAGCTCCCGTCGGGCATCGGGTCGCCGAAGCCCGCGGTCGTGGAGTCGCCCAGGGCGACGAAGGTCAGCACACGGCACTCCTCGCCGAGACCGCCGCGCCGTGCGCGCGCAGGAAGCCCTCCACCGCGGCCGGCCAGGAGAACTGCTCGGCCCGGGCCCGCGCCGCCGCCCGCCGCAGGCTCTCCGGGCGGTCCAGCAGCCGCAGCGCCCCTTCCGCGAAGTCGGCCCCGGTGCCGGCCACCCCGATGCCGGCGGAGCCGACCACCTCGGGGAGGGCGCTCGCGGCGTTCACCACGACGGGGCTGCCGCAGGCGAGCGCCTCCAGGGCCGCCAGGCCGAAAGTCTCCACCGGGCCGGGTGCCAGCACCAGGTCGGCGCAGGCGAACAGGTCGGCCACGTCGTTGCGGTCGTGCACGAAGCCGAGGAAGCGCACCGGCAGCCCGGCGGCGCGCTGCTCGAGTGCCTCGCGCCGCGGCCCGTCGCCGACCACGACGAGCACCGCCGGTACGCCGGCGGCGCGGAGCGCGGCCACCGTGTCCACGGCGATCTCCGGGTGCTTCTCGCCGGAGAGGCGGCTGCAGTGCAGGAGCAGCACCTCGTCGCCGGCCGCGTACCGGGCGCGCACCTCGAGGTCGCGCCGGCCCGGGTGGAACGTCTCCAGGTCGACGCCGAGCGGCACCTCGACGAGGTTTTCCACGCCCAGCCGGCGAAACTCGGCGGCCGCCCACGCGGTGGTGCAGACGATCTTGTCGTACGCCCGCGCTGTGCGCTTGTTGGCCAGGTCGGCGAAGCCCACCCGGACCGACTCCGGCACGCCCCACACGGTCAGCAGGCCGGCGAGGCTCTCGTGCGACACCATCATCGAGGGCACGCCCCGGTCGCGGGCCCACCGCCCGGTCCACCGCAGCGTCGAACGGTCGGAGACCTCGATGTGGTCGGGCTCCAGGCGGTCGAGCAGCTTGGTCAGGCGCCGCCGGCCGGTGATCAGCAGGCGGTACCCGCCGCTGCCCGGCACCTCCGGCCCGGGCAGCGTGATCACGCGGCCGTGCGGCGTCAGCTCGTCGGACATCTCCGGGCCGGGCACGATCATCACCGGCTCGTGGCCCGCCGCGAGGTAGCCCTCGCCGAGGCAGCGGAGGGCGGTCCGGAGGCCACCGGAACGCGGCATGACGAAGTTCGCCAGCCTGACGATCCTCACTCTGTCTCCTGGTTCGCTCGCTCGTGCGGCGCTGAAGGCGACGTCTTCCTCCGCCGCCCCGAAACCCCGACTTCGTCGGCGGGGCGGCTCCGTCCAGACGCCGCCGCGCCAACTCGCTCGCTCACTCTGTCTCCTGGTTCGCTCGCTCGTGCGGCGCTGAAGGCGACGTCTTCCTCCGCCGCCCCGAAACCCCGACTTCGTCGGCGGGGCGGCTCCGTCCAGACGCCGCCGCGCCAACTCGCTCGCT
>Ga0272482_10000074_pt1 | contig 30527 bp, 24 predicted proteins | sample RVTome_8_FD_192427 | JGI IMG/M metagenome (GOLD analysis project Ga0272482, IMG submission 192427) | Soil microbial communities from uranium-contaminated site in the Upper Colorado River Basin, Wyoming, United States - RVT160D0 (version 2) ...
GAACCCGCGAAACCAACCGCACCGCCAACAACGAATGCCCACCCAACTCAAAGAAATCGTCATCAACACCCACCGACTCCACACCAAGAACCTGAGCAAAAATGGCGCAGAGAATCTCCTCGTGCACCGACGCCGGCCCTCGGCCCGCACCGGCTCCCGCGGCGTAGTCCGGAGCCGGCAACGCCCGGCGGTCCACCTTCCCGCTGGCCGTCGATGGCAGCTCGGCCAGCACGACCACCGTGGCCGGCACCATGTACTCCGGCAGCCGGCCGCGCGCGAAGGTGCGCACCCTGGCCGGCAACCCTTCACCGGGTGCCTCGGCGCCCGGCACGACGTACGCCACGAGCCGCTTGTCACCCGCGACGTCCTCACGCACGACCACCGCTGCCTGCCCGACCCCTGGACAGGCCCGCAGCACCGCCTCGACCTCGCCGGGCTCGATCCGGAACCCCCGGATCTTGACCTGCTCATCCGCGCGACCCAGGAACACCAGCTGCCCATCCGGGGACCACTTGACCAGGTCGCCGGTGCGGTACATGCGCTCGCCCGACCCGAACGGACACGCCACGAACCGCTCCGCCGTCAACCCCAACCGACCCACATAGCCACGCGCCACCCCGACACCAGCCACATAAAGCTCACCGACCACCCCCACCGGCACCGGGCTGAGGCCCTCATCCAGCACGAACGTCGACATGCCCGCGACACTGCGGCCGATCACGCTGCCCTTGTCAGTGCCGTCCAGCCGCCGATGCGTGACGTAGATGGTGGCCTCGGTCGGCCCGTACATGTCCACCAGCCACGGGCCGCCGTCTCGTTGCCTGGCCCACCAGCCGCCCAGCTGCGCCGGGTCCAGCGCCTCCCCGGCCAGCACGACCAGACGCAGCGCACCCAGGTGGAAGCCCTCGGCCTCGAGCAGCTGGTAGAAGGCCGACGGTGTCTGGCTCAAGATCGTGACGTGCTCACGCGCCAGCAACTCCGCGAGCTCCCCCGGTGACCGGGACACGTCATGGGGCACGACCACGACCCGGCCGCCGTGCACCAGCGCACCCCACAGCTCCCAGGCCGACACGTCGAAGGAGAACGAGTGGAAGCAGCTCCACACGTCGTCCGCGCCGAGGCTGAACAGGTCTCGCATCGAGGCGAACAACCGGACGGCACCTCGATGAGGGACCGCGACGCCTTTGGGCCGCCCCGTCGAGCCCGACGTGTAGATCACATAGGCCGGGTTGTCCGGCAGCGGCTCACCGTGTCGCTCACGCCTCGACAGCGCCCCACCATCGGATCCGGCCAGCTCGGCCGCCACCTCCGGCTCGTCCACCATCACCACCGGCAAGCCCAGCGGCACCGACTCGGCCACCAGGGACGCGCACGCCACCGACGTCAACACACAGCCCGCGCCACTGTCGGCCACCATGAACGCCACGCGCTGCGCCGGCAACTGCACGTCGACCGGCAGGTAGGCCGCACCGGCCTTGAGGACCCCCAGGAACGCGACCACCACATCGGCGCCACGCTCCATCACGACCGCCACCACCGACTCGACGCCCACACCCCGGCGCACCAGGTGCCGCGCCAGCCGGTTCGCCGACGCGTCCAGCTCCCGGTACGACAGCTCGACGCCGTCGGCCACCACCGCGACGGCGTCCGGAGTCCGCGCCGCCCGCCGCTCGAACAGCTCGACCACCGTGGCGTCTACGTCATCGACGCCGGCGCCGTGCCACTCGACCAGCACCTGACCCCGCTCATGGGCGTCGAGCAGGTCGACGGCGTGCAGGCGCACCCGCGCCGCCGCCGTCACGATCGCAAGGACCTTCGCGAACCAACCCGCCATCCGCTCGGCCGTCGACGCGTCGAACAGATCCGCCGCCACCGTCAAGGAACCCCGCAACCCCGCCGGGCGCCCCTCGGCGTCGAACGTCTCCACGACGGCCGCTTCGAGATCGAACCTCGCCAGGGTCATGGCCTTCTGGAGGACCTCGGCGGTGACGTCCGGCAACCGCAGCGCCGCCTCAGTGGTGTTCTGCAGCGTCAGCATCACCTGGAAGAGCGGGTGCCGGGCCAGCGCCCGGGTCGGTGACAGGTCTTCCACGAGCCGTTCGAACGGCACGTCCTGGTGCGCCAGCGCGCCCAGGCTCGCCTGCCGCACCCGGCCCAACACCTCGGCGAACGTCGGGTCCCCCGACAGGTCGGTGCGGATCACCAGCGTGTTGGCGAAGAACCCGACCAGGTCATCCAAAGCCTCGTCGGTACGACCGGCCACCGGCGACCCGATCGGGATGTCCGTGCCGGCGCCCAGCCGCGACAGCAGCACCGCCAACGCCGACTGCAACACCATGAACGCGGTCACGCCCTCGGCCCGGGCCAGCTCCACCAGCCGCTGATGCACCTCGGCCGGCACCGACAACGGCACCGTGTGCCCGCGGTGACCCGGCTCCGCCGGACGCCGGCGGTCGACCGGCAAGGGCAGCTCTTCTGGCGCCCCCGCCAGCGCCTGCCGCCAGTACGCCAGCTGGGTCGAGAGCACACTGCCCGGGTCGGACTCCTGCCCCAGCAGCTCCCGCTGCCACATCGCGTAGTCGGCGTACTGCACCGGCAACGGGTCCCATCGCGGTGCCTCACCTCGCAGCCGCGCCGTGTACGCCGCCGACAGATCCCGCGCCAGGGGTGCGCGCGACCACGCGTCCATGGCGACGTGATGCACGGTCAGGACGAGGACATGCTCATCCGGCGCGAGCTGGTCCGCGCCGCTCTGAAACAGCCACGCCCGGACCGGCACCTCCACGGCCAGGTCGAAGGAGTAGTCCTCCGCCTCCCGGACCGCGCCGGCCAGTTCTTCCGCCGTGACCCGGCGCACCAGCAGCCGCCACTCCAGCTCGCCCACGTCGAGGATCCGCTGATGTGGCTCGCCGTCGACGGTCGGGAACACCGTGCGCAGCGACTCGTGCCGCCCGAGGACGTCCCGCAGCGCCGCGCCCAACGCCGCGGCGTCCAGCTGGCCCCGGAAACGCACGGTGACCCCGCTGTTGTAGGCCGGGTTCGGCCCTTCCATCTGGCCGAGGAACCATAGCCGCCGCTGGGCATACGACAACGGAATCATCGATGCATCTCCCTATGTACTTGCGACGCGACAACGGGCCGGGCACCGTCCAACCGATGTGTTGACACGGTTGGACGTATGGCTACCGGCTCGGTCAGCGCATTTGGTCATTTGCTGCCGTGGAGAAGCCGGAGGTATTCGACATTCGTCGGCAGGCTCGTCGAGAGCCGCTTCTGCTCCCGTTGCACCTCACCGAAGACCTCGTCCACGTCTCGCAGGGCCTGCCGCCGGTGGGTGAGCATGGGGAGGGGTCGATCAGGCAACATATCGAGGCCGGCGAAGATGCAGTAGTAGTTGCTGTTGGTCCAGAAGTTGCGGAACTCTTCCTCGAAGTTGTGGTAATAGCTCTGCGCGTCGGGTGGTGCCACGTTGACCGGCAGCCCCGCCCGGTACATCGCCATCTTCTCGCGGATGCCTTCAGAGAGGTTGAGCTCCTTGTTCGCCTTCCAGAACGGGGTATCCGTGCGCGGCGACACGTAGTAATGGGCCTGGATGAAGTCACGGGTGTCGTCGAACATCGTCTCGACCTCGCGGTTGAACCGGTCGAGGAGCACCTGGTCGAAGTTCTTGTCCGGGAAGTGCTTGGCGAGCTGGTACACCGCGGCGTAGATGAAGTAGATGCCGGTCGACTCGAGCGGCTCCACGAAGCACGAGGACAGGCCGATGCCCACGCAGTTCTTCACCCAGGCTCGCCGGTTACGGCCGACCCGGAAGCGGATCAGGTTGAGCGGGACGCTGTCCGGGTCGAGGCCCCAGAGCCGGCAGAAGTCGACGACCGCCTCGTCCTGGCTGGCGAACTTGCTCGAGTAGACATACCCGGACCCAAAGCGCGTGAGCATCGGTATCTTCCAGGTCCATCCCGCCTTCATCGCGATCGACGACGTGTACGGCTCCACGCCGTTCGCGTCGTCGTCGTGTGGCACCGCGGTGGCGACCGCGCTGTCGCACAGCAGGTAGTCGCTCATGTCGACGAACGGCTCACCCATCGCCTTGTTGATGAGAAGCCCCCGGAAGCCGGAGCAGTCGACGAACAGGTCGCCCTCGAGCAGCCGGCCGTCGCGGGTCTTCAGCGCCGTGATGTAACCGCGCTCGTCCAGGACCGGCTCCTCCAGGAAGCCCTGGACGTGCTCCACATGCAGGTGCTGGGTGGCGAACCGGCGCAGGTAGTCGGCGACCAGGTGCGCGTCGAAATGCCACGCGTAGTTGGTGGCGGGGCTTCCATCCGGCCACCGCGGCGCGAGCTTGGCATCGAGGACCGGAGTCTCCTTGTAGCAGGCGTAGTCGAAAGGCTCCTTCGTCTGGCCGGTAAGCCGGCGATGCGTCCAGTACTGGGACAGGGGCAGCTCGTCGTGGAGTGGGAGCTGGCCGAAGATGTGGTAGAAGTGATCGCTTCCGCCGTTGTGCTGCCGCGGTTGTGGCGCGCCTTCGCCCGGTGTGCGCCAGTTGATGAATCGCACGGCCATCTTGAATGAGGCGTTGCACTCGCGCATCCACTCGTCTTCGGGCACGCCGAGGAAATTGAAGAAGGCGGTCTGCAGGTTGGGGATCGTCGCCTCGCCGACGCCGATCTTTGGAACATCCGGCGCTTCCAACAGCACGATCCGCACCGACTGCCCGAGTGCCTTGGCGAGGTACGACGCGGTTATCCAGCCGGCAGTCCCGCCACCCAGAATGACGACGTCCTTGATCCGCTGGTCATCCATGCCTACCTCCGGCGGTCGCCACAGCAAAACGGCTTCACAGTACATTCGAGCGGAAACGAGGGCACGTCACGCGAGTCATGGCTGGAAACAAGCCATCAACGCACTGTCCACTATGGTCGATGACCATGTTTTCGACCACAGCTGGTCGTTTAGGCTGCGTAGGACGTTACACAAATTCGGACACGCCTGGGAGCGCCAGCGGCTGCCCGATGCACGCCGTCCAACTGCGGTGCCGCGCCGGTTGCACGGTAATCCGGGAGGCCGCGGACGCGCCAGGACACATGGTTGGGTGTTAGCGTCCGGTGCGCTACTTCTCGCGCCGGCGCGGAGCCGGCATCGGCAGACACCTCCCGACACGTTCCAGGGAAGACGGCGATGGCAGACGACCCCGCGGCTACGGAAACGATCGCGTCGCTCCGGTGCCGCATCGACGAGATCGACACGGCACTGATCCAGCTCTGGCAGGAGCGCGCCGAGCTTTCCCAACAGGTCTGCGTGCTGCGCCAGTCCGCGGGCGGCACGCGGCTGAGCCTGTCCCGCGAGTACGAGGTCCTGAAGCGCTTCCGCGGCGCGATCGGCGCGAATGGCGCGCAGCTGGGGCTGTTGCTCGTGAGAGCCGGCCGCGGTCCGCTCTGACCGGTCGGGACGGCCGCGGAGAAGGGCGGCGGCACCGGAAGCACCGCCGCGCCTTTCTGATCAGCTCAGTCCGCGTATCCGAACTGCTTGACCAATGCCGCGAACTCCGCGTCGTCACGGACCCGCTCCTGGTACGCCGCTTCCAGCGACTCGTCGACATCCGCCACCGAAGACGGCTCGAACTGGGGGTCTTGGCGCCGCGGCGGCGGAGTCCGAAACTCCCGCATGCCGGGCGGCATCTCGAAGACACCGGATTCCATGACGGTCATCGGCGTCCAGGTCTCCACGGTCCGCCGAACCCGCTCGCTGTCCACTCCGCCGGGCACCCCGAGAAAGTCGACGATCTGCCCGAGCGCCGCGCCCGGGTCGGCCATCACGTCTTCGTGGCGTATCACGCAGACGTCATCCAGCCGCGGGAAGTGTGCGCGTACCCGCTCCGGCAGGGTCCATTCCCGGGCGTGCAGCTGCCAGTTGGCGTGCGCGTCCTCGGAGCGCAGCACCTTCTCGTCCGGGCTGGCCAGCAGCTGCTCGGCCCGTCGTTGCCGCTCCTCGGGCTTGCCCCGGTTGCCGCGGAACATGTCGGCCACGATGCCGCGCGGGTCACGCGCCACGTACACCACCTTGCCGGTGCTCTCCCGGTAGTGCTGGATGACCTCCGTGGTGGGCAGCAGGAAGGTCCGCACCAGCGCGGGAAGCGGCTCCTCCACCGGCACGAGACGTCCCCAGTTGAACAGCACGGACAGCTCAGGCGCCACGTCGTTCATGGCCTCCGGCGATATGTCACCCGGCGGCCCATCCAGCAGGTAGCCCGCGACGAGCGCGCGTGGCAGGCCGCAGGCGGACTGCCGGCACGAGGTGATCCAGGCGAGGCTGGACATGGTCCTCATCTCCCTTGCGTGGCCGGTTGGTGGGCGTATCCGTACTGACCGGCGAGGCCGCGGAACTCCTCGTCCTCGCGCAGAAGGCGCTGGTATGCCTCCTCGATGTCCTCGCCGTAGCCGGACAGGGACTGGCCGCTCAGCCCTTGGCCGAAGAACGGCTTCAGCTCGCGGTGGCTCAGCGAGTCGTCCCGCCGCTCCGCGTCGCGCATCCGGTCCAATGTGGAGTTCTGCACGGCGCGCGCCAGCCGGTCCGCGTCGATCTCGCTGTCGAAGCCGAGGAAGTCCACGATCTTGTGCAGCGACCCGACGGTGTCCTGCTTCAGGTCCTCGTATCGCACCACCAGGAGCTCGGCGTTCGGGAAGTACTGCCGCAGCCGCTCCGGCGACGTCCATTCCCGCACGCTCTCCGTCCACAGCCCGTACCCCATCCGCTGCCACGGCACGAGCCCGCGGTTGTCGATGAAGTGTTTCGCGTACGCGGATCGCTTGTCCGGGCTGACGTGCAGCATCCGTTCCGCGCTGGGAATCACGTCGCGCGGGTCGCGCACCAGGTAGATGACTTTGGTGGTGGCGTCGCGGTAGGGCCGGTGGATGCTCAGGCCGGGTAGGAAGTGGGTCTTCACGGTCAGCGGCTGTGCCTGGTCGACCGGCAGCATCCGGCCCGTGCGCAATACGTTGACCAGGTCGGGCACCGCGTCGTCCAGCCGTCCAAGCTGCGCCATACGCAGCTCGACCTGTCTGTCGCGCAGGTAGCTGGCCAACAGGATGCGGGTCCAGGTGTTGCCGGACTTCGGGTAGGAAGCTAACCAAGCCAACGCCATGGCTACTCCTTTCCAACACGGGATCGTTCGGCTGCAGCGGCTGCCACGAATTGACGTTGCGCAAAAGCGAATGGCGATCGAAGCGCCATCTGGGCAGCAACGGGGCAAACCCACTATGGCCCAGCCGGCAAAACCAATCAAGGCGTCGCAATCGCCACACAGCGCCGCCGGTGCTGTGCAACTGCACCGAATCCGCAGTCGTACACGCACGCCGCTGCTCAGCCGCGCGGGGCAATGGCATGGGCGGTGAAATGGTGGCGCTGGCGGTTTGCCATGATGGACACTCACCGCGACCCGAGATTGGGAAAGGGCTCGATGAGTACGACCTGGCGCCATCTGCCCGCTCCCGCCCAGGCGATCGCGAACGCCGCCTCCGACGCCGTCGCCGCCGCCCAGGAGCGAGACCGGGACGGCCTCGAGGCCGCCGTCGGGCCCCTCGCCGCCGCCGAAGGGTCCGCACTCGTGCTGGGTGCGGTGGTCCGGCTGCTCCTCGAGGAGGCGCATCCGGACGGGCTCGGCGGCGACGAGGTCCGCCGGGTCATCGAAGGCTGTGCGCGGGCGGCCGCGGTGTGGGAGCCGGCCGTCGATCCCCACGTGCTGCTCATCCTGCTGGCGGGTGCGTTGGGCGTTCACGATCAGGACGAGGGGGCGCCGCGCCCGGCGCCCGACTCGCTGGCCCGGCACGCGGCGCTGCTGGTCGCCCACCTGTTGACGTCGACGTCACGCCCGTTCGCGGGCTACCTCACGGCGGCGTTCACCGAGATCGAGCGCACCGCGCTGCAAGACTGACCGGAGCCGGTGCCGTCGTTTGCCCGGCGCCGCGCGGGGAACACAGCGCTCCATGACGGTGCGGACGTTGGTGGATCGGCTGGAGACGGCCGACCAGCTGGACCGGGTGAGCGAGCCGTTGCGGCGCGGTGTGCAAGCCGTGCTGCGCGGGCGGATACGCGAGGCCTTGCACGGCGTGTGGCTGGGCCATCCGCTGCATCCCGCGCTCGTGCAGGTACCCGTGGGCGCCTGGGTGAGCACCGCCGTGCTCGACGCCATCCCCGGTGCGCACCGGGCCGCGACGGTGCTGACGGGCCTCGGCACCGCCAGTGCCGTGCCGGCCGCGCTGGCGGGCCTCAACGACTGGGCGTCGTTATCCCGCGAGCAGCGCCGGACCGGCCTCGTGCACGCCTGCGCCAATATCGTCGCGCTCAGCCTGTACAGCGGCTCCTTGATGGCCCGGCTCGCCGGCAACCACCATCTCGGGCGGCGGCTGGGCTACGCCGGGCTGACCAGTGCCACCCTCGGCGCCTACCTCGGTGGCCACCTGAGCTACCGGCAGGCGGCCGCGGTCAACCAGGCCGAGGCGTTCCTGCGCCAGATCCCGGACGGGTGGCAGGACCTGTGCGCCCAGGAGGCACTCGCCGACGGCAAGCCGCTCCGGGCCCGGATCGGCGAGGTGCCGGTGCTGGTCACCCGCACCGAGGCCGGGGTGACCGCGATGATCGGGCACTGCGGCCACCAGACCGGCCCGCTCGCCGACGGAGAGCTCGTCGACGTGGACGGCGCCGAGTGCCTGGTGTGCCCCTGGCATGGCAGCACGTTCCGGCTCGCCGACGGCGTGGTCCTGCACGGGCCGGCCGCCACCGACCAGCCGCTGTTGCGTACCCGCGTGGTCGGCGGACGCGTCCAGGCGGCCTTGCCCTGACCGTCCCGTGGTCACCGGTAGACGAGGCCGCCGCCCACCTCGATCACCTGACCGGTGGTCGCGGACGCCCCGTCGGAGACCAGGAAACGCGCCGCGGCGATCAGGTCGTCCGGCACCAGCCGGCGGGGTATCGCCTGCTTGGCGAGGGTCTGGGCGATGGCGGCCGGGTCTTCGCGCCCGCCGGCGAGCTCGACCTCGCCCTGGGTCTGGATGGCACCGGGTGAGATCGCGTTCACGGTGATGCCGTCGCGGCCGAGGGCACGGGCGAGTGCACGGGTGAGGCCGATCAGCGCGGCCTTGCTGGACACGTACGACGGGCCGGACGGGCCGCCCATGCGGACGGTCGCCGACGTGATGTTGATGATGCGACCCCAGCCGCGTTCGGCCATGCCGACCGCGAGCGACTTCGCCAGCAGCATCGGGGCGCTCACGTTGACCGCGAACGTCTGCTGCCACTCCGCCAGTGCCAGCTCCCGGATGTCCACGTTGGAGGCACGGGCGGCGTTGTTGACGAGCACGTCGACCGGGCCGGCGCGCTCGGCGAGTGCCTGGACGGCGGCCGGGTCGGACAGGTCGGCGTCGAGCTCCTCCACGCGGGCGCCGCGTTCCCGGCACCGCTGAGCCACCTGGGCCACCTCGTCGGGGGCGGCCAGGTGGTGCAGCAGCAGGGTGCGTTCCGGCTCGGCCAGACCGACGGCCAGCGCGGCGCCGATGCCGCGCCGCGCGCCGGTGACCAGGATGCGATGCGTCACGGGGGCTCCTCCGGCGTCAGGACCGCCTTGATCGTCTCACCTGAGCGGACCAGCGCGAGCGCCGCTTCCGCGTCGTCGAGCCGGAACCGGTCGGTGACCAGCGGGGCGAACCGGTCGGCGTGCCGGTGGAGGGTGTCGACGGCGGCCGGGAAGCTGTGCAGGATGGCCATCGAGCCGACGATGGTCAGCTCGTCGGCGTAGAGGCGGTGCGGCGACACCGCGGCGGTCGCGTCGGGCCGGGCCACCCCGAAGACCAGCAGCGTGCCGGCGCGGGCGACGCCGGCCAGCGCCTGCTCGAACGCGGCGGGGTTGCCGGTCGCCTCGACCACCCAGGGGGCGCGCAGCCCGGCGGCGGCCTCCGGCGTGCGCACTTCGGCGTTGGTGAGCCCGGCGGCGAGCGCGCGGCGGGCCGGGTTGACCTCGACCAGCGTCACGGGGCCGACCCCGCGGGCGTCGAGCAGGATCGCCATGAGCAGGCCCATCGTGCCGGCGCCGTAGACGATCGCCGGCTGGTCCGGGCGCGGGTCGAGGCGGCGCAGGCCGCGTTCGGCGCAGGCGACCGGCTCGGCCAGCGCGGCGACCGCGAGCGGAAACCCGGGCTCCAGCAGGTGCAGGTTGGCGGCGGGCACAGCGGTGAACTCGGCCCAGGCGCCGTCCCGGGTGGCGCCGATGGCCGCCCACCGCTCGCACATGTTGCCCTGGCCGCGGCGGCACGGGTCGCAGGCGCCGCAGTGCAGCGACGGGTCGACGGCCACCAGGTCGCCGGCCCGGTACCCGGTGACGCCGCCACCGACCGCGACCACCTCGCCCCACGGCTCGTGGCCAGGGACCAGCGGAAACCGGTCCGTGCCGAGGTCGCCGGCGAGCAGGTGCAGGTCGGTGCCGCAGATGCCGCAGGACCGGACCGCGACGACCACCCCGTCCGGGGCGGGCGCCGGGTCGGGGACGCGGGTGACGGAGAGCTGGCCCGGCCCGGTCGCGAGGACGGCGCGCATCAGGCGTCGAAGACGATCAGGCCGCGGGTGGCGGCGCCGGAGCGCAGCTCGTCGTACGCCTCGTCCATCTGGTCGACCCGCCAGCGGTGGGAGACCATCGCGGCGAGGTCGAGCCGGCCGGCGAGGTACAGGTCGACGAGGTCTGGGAAGTCGACCGGAGGGTTGGACGAGCCGTACTTGGAGGCGACGATCCGGCGCTCGCCGTTGAGCAGGTGGCCGGGGTCGAAGCTGACCGTCGCGCCGTCCGGGTACCCGGCGATCAGCACGCAGGTGCCGCGCACGGCGAGACTGGCCACGGCGAGAGGGAAGGCGCTGGCCGCGCTGGTGGTGACGAACGCGTGGTCCACGCCCCTGCCGGCGGCGTCCCGGATGCGGTCGGCGGCGTCGGGGGCGGCGGCGTCGACGCAGTGGGTGGCGCCCATGCGGGTGAGCGCGGCGAACTTGTCCGTGCGGACGTCGGCCGCGATCACCGGGTAGGCGCCGGCGAGCGCGGCGGCGTGCAGCGCGCTGATGCCCACGCCGCCGCAGCCGACGACCGCGACGGCCTCGCCGGGCCGGACCCGGGCGGTGTTGCGCACCGCGCCGACGCCGGTGGTGGCCGCGCAGCCGATCAGCGCGGCGAGGTCGAGCGGCATGGCCGGGTCGACCGGGACGACGGCCCGCTCGGCGACCACCGTCAGGGGCGCGTTGGTGGCCGGGCCGTAGTGGAAGACCTCCTCGCCACGGTGGTGGAAGCGGGTGGTGCCGTCGGCCATCCGGCCCAGCGGCGGTTGGTGCGTGCAGAGCGCCGGGAGACCTTGGCGGCAGGTGCGACAGCGGTCGCAGCCGGGCGCCCAGGAGACGATCACGTGGTCGCCGGCCGCCACGGTGCGCACGCCCGGACCGGTCGCTTCCACGACGCCGGCGCCCTCGTCGCCGAGCACGATCGGCATGGGGATGACCGCGTGGTCGCCGTCGATCGCGTAGAGGCAGCTGTGGCAGACGCCCGAGGCCGCCATGCGTACCCGCACCTCGCCGGCGCGCGGCTCGTCCACGTCGAGGTCGAGGAGGCGGTGCGGCGTCCGCGCCCCGGTCAGGACCGGCGTGGGAACGATCATGGGGTACCTCCCAGGTGGATCTTCACTTCGCCGCCGCTGGCCGCTGCGCGCAGCGCGTCCGGCGCCTCGTCCATGGGGCGCACCGACGTGATGAGCCGCTCCACCGGCGCACCGGCCGCGACGAGGCGCTCGGCGGCGGCGAAGTCGTCGGGGACGTACATGGCGGAGCCGGCGAGGCGGATCTCGTGGTCCTGGATCTCCTCCACGGTGAGGTCGAGCGGGCCGTGCCCCACGCCGACGACCACCACCGTGCCGCCGCGCATGGCCAGGCGCAGCGCGGCGTCGAGCGAGCCGCGCGTGGCCACGCAGTCGAAGGTCACGTCGGGCCGGCCGTCGAGGGTCGCCAGGATCTCGTCTTCCAGACCCGGCTCCAGCGCGGCCGCCGCGCCGAGGGAGACGGCCAGGTCCCGCTTGGAGTGGACCGGGTCGGTGACCACCACCCGGCCGGCTCCGGCGGCGAGCGCGGCGAGGAGCACGCACTGCCCGATGGTGCCGCCGCCGAGGACGGCGACCGTGGCGCCGCCGAGTCCACTCGCGACGGTGGTGGCGTGTACGGCGGTGGCCAGCGGCTCTATCATCGCGGCCGCGGCGAGGCTCACGCCGGGCGGCACCGGGGCGAGCGCCGCGGCCGGGACGGTGAACGCGTCGGCGAAGGCGCCCGGTCGGTGCGAGCCGATGCCGATCAGGTTGGCGCAGAGGTTGGGCCGGCCGCGTCCACAGTAGAAGCAGTCGCCGCACGCCACGGCGGGGCGTACGTAGACCCGGTTGTCGCCACCGGCGACCACTCCGGAGGCTTCGTGGCCGGGCGCGATCGGGTAGGGCAGCCACGGGTGTCCACGATGGAGGGTGTGCAGGTCGGAGCCGCAGATGCCGGCGTACGCGGTGCGCACCAGCACCTCCCCCTCGGCCGGCTCGGGCTCCGGCACCTCGCGCACCTCGACCGCGCCCGGTCCGGTGATCCATACCTGTCGCATCGCTCAGACCTCCGGCGGCCGGCAGACGATCGCGGCCACCTCGCCGCGAAACTCCAGTGCTCCGGCCGCGGCCGGCACGACGAGGGTCTGGCCGCGGGTCACCGGCAGGCTCCCACCGGACCAGCGCAGCTCGCCATCGCCGGCGGTGACCACGACGACGGCGAAGCCCGCCTCGGGCAGGGTCACCGCGCCGGCGCACTCGACCAGCCAGGCCCGGAAGTACGTGTCGGCTTCCACGCCGAAGAGGCTGGCGACGCCGGGGATGAGAGGGCGCCGGGCGGGCAGCAGCTCGTCGAGGCGGCCGGCGTACCCGTCCAGGTCGAAACAGGACAGTGCCAGATCCCAGCCGAGGCCGAGCGTGGCGGCGTCCGCGTCGAGCCCGAAGGCGGTGTGGTCGGCCAGCACCGAGAACGACGTCGGCTCCTGCAACTCGGTGATCATGACGCCGGGGCCGATCGCGTGCGGCAGCCCGGCCGGCACGTACAGCACCTGTCCGGGATGGACGGTGAGCTCGTTCATGGCGGCGAGCATCGCGGTGGCGTCCTGGTCGGTGATCCAGCGGCGCAGGTCGGCGCGGTCGGCGCGGTCGCGCAGGCCGAGCCACACCCGGGCGTCGCCGGTCGCGGCGAGCACGATCCAGCCTTCGGTCTTGCCGAAGAGGCTGCCCAGATGTTTCCGGGCGAAGGCGCGGCTCGGGTGGCAGTGCACCGGCAGCCGCTCGCCGGCGTCGAGCAGCTTCACCAGCAGTCCACTGTGGCCGCCATACGCGGCCGCGAGCCGCTCCCCTAGCCACCCGGCCGGGTCGGCGGACACCAGGTCGCGCAGGGAGCCGAGCCGGGTGCGGGAGACGCCGGTGTCGGCGGGATGGCCGGGCGGGAGGATGGCGGCCGGCAGCGCGGTCAGCGAGCCGACCCAGTCCTCCGGCCCGGTGGGGCCCGCCGTGCCACGAAAGTCGTCGATGCCCGCGCCACCGGCGTAGTAGACCGGGACCCGGTTGTCGTCGAGAAACAGCGGCGCGGTCACGAGACCTCCCGGTCGATCGGGTACAGCGGTCGGGGCGCGTGCCGGAAGTCCAGGTAGTCCAGGCGCGGGGTGCTCGCGCCGGGCAGGTCGAGCAGGATCGCCTCGGCGTAGCCGCCGCTGTAGCCGGCCCGGTAGAGGGTGGCGGAGCGGACCACGACGGCGTCGGCGTCGGCCGGCTCCAGTCCGGCGTGGCGGTAGCCGGCCGGGTCGAACGTCGGCGCCGGCCGCTCGGTGAGCAGCACGGTCAGCCCGGTCCCGGTGTCCACCGTGGCCCATCGCCCCATCCCGACCTCCTGCCCGGTCATCGCCGCGCCGGTGAGCGTGACCGGCTCCGCGCCGAGCCGGGTGACCGTGCCGGTGACCCGCACCGGGGCGGACCAGCGCGGGTCCAATGTGGCCCCGACCGGGGTGTCGACGGCGCCGCCGGTGCCGGCCATGTGGCAGGAGGCGACGGCGGGGGCGTCCACCGCCGTGGCGTAGGAGCGGATCTCGCCGGCCCGCTCCAGGAGGGCGGCGATGACCGTGGCGCTGTCGGCGGAGGCGCCGGCGGTGGGCGAGTCGGCGGACTGCACGAGCAGCACGGGGCCGCGGCCGGTCCGGGCCCGCACCGAGGCCACCGCCTCGGGCACCGGCACCGGCCGCACGGCGAACTCGCCGCGCCGCTCCCAGGCCGCGTCGGCGATGGCGTTCGCGGCGGCGTGTGCGGCGGGCGGGTCACCGGCGTGGGTGACGGTCACGCCGAAGCCGAGCTCCGGCACGTCCAGCCACGGCTGCACGGGAAAGAGCGAGACGTCGAGGATGGGGCCGCCGGTCGCGCCGTCGGCGAGGCGGCGCAGCGCGGCCATCGGCGGGTCGGCGATGGCCTGTGACTCGGCCGGCACCAACATCGGCCGCTTCGCCAGCACGGTGCCGGGTCGCAGCCCGTCGCCGAGGATCCGCAGCGCGATCGCCGCGCCGCGCCGGCCGGTATCGCCCTGGTCGACGTGCGGGTAGGTGTGGAAGCCGACCAGCGCGTCGACCTGACCGACCAGCCGCGCGGTCACGTTGGCGTGCAGGTCGTGAGTGACGACCAGCGGCGTGCCCGGCGGCAGCACGGCCCGGGCGGCCTCGACCAGGGCGGCGTCCGCGGCCGGCTCACCCTCGGCGACCAGGGCGCCGTGCAGGCAGAGCACCAGCGCGTCGAGCGGCCCGGCGGCGACGAGGCCGTCGAAGAGCAGGCCGCGCAGGTACGCGAACGCGTAGGCATCCAGCACGCCGCCGGACATCGCCCAGGCGCGCACGATCGGCACTCCCTCGGCGCCGCCGGCGGTGATCCGCTCCAGCGCGCCGGCTATCTCGGTGTTGGTGCCGGCGGACCGCTCGGCGGCCTCGGCACCGGCCCACAGGCCCTGCGCCGTGAAGTCGTCCAGTGTGGACGGTTGGGCGGCGAACGTGTTGGTCTCCTGGATGATGCTGGCGACCGCGATCCGGGCTGCCATCAGTGCATCACCCACCCGCCGTCGACGACCAGGAGCTGGCCGGTGACGAAGGAGGCGTCCGGGCCGAGCAGGAAGCTCGTGACGGCGGCGACGTCGTCCGGCTCGCCGCGGCGGCGCAGCGACTGCACGGCGGCCATCGTCGCGGCCAGCTCGTCCGGGTCGCCGTAGACCGCCTCGGCCGGCGTGCGGATGGCACCGGGCGCGATCGCGTTGACCCGTACGCCGTCCGGGCCGACCTCGCGCGCCAGCGCCCGGGTGAGCCCGATGAGCGCGGCCTTGGAGGTGACGTAGTGCAGGTTGCCGGTGCGCCCGAGCAGCGGCGTGACCGAGGACATCACCACCACCGCGCCGTGCTCGCCGGCGGCCAGGTCCGGGTACGCGGCCTGGACGCAGAGGAAGCTGCCGGTGACGTTGACCGCCAGGACTCGCTGCCAGTCGGCCGCGGTGAGCGTGTGCCAGGGCTTCTGGGTGGCGACCGAGGCGGCGGCGTTGCAGACCAGCGCGGTGACCGGACCCAGCCCCGCGCCCACGGTCTCGACCATCGCGGCGACCTGGTCCGGGTCGCTGATGTCGGCCGCCACCGGCAGCGCGCGCCCGCCCGCGGCGGCGATCCGCTCGACGAGCGCGTCCGCCGCCGGCCGTTCACCGGGCAGGTGGTTGACCGCGACGGCCGCGCCGTCGGCGGCCAGCCGCGCGGCGATCCGCTCGCCGATGCCGCCGGTGGCGCCGGTGACCAGCGCGACCCGGCCGGCCAGATGCGGTGCGGTCATCAGAACCTCGGAAACTTCGCCCGGAAGCCGGCCCGCGCCGCGTCGGCGAACTCGCTGCCCTCGCCGTGGGTGCGGTGGTACTCGGCGTAGAAGCGCAGCTTGTCCTGATCGATCTCGACGCCGAGGCCGGGGCCGGCCGGCACGTCGAGGCAGCCGCCGCGGAAGGTGAACGGGGTGGTGATGACGTCGTCGGCCTGCTCGGGCAGGTGCGAGTCGGCGGTGTGGCTGAGCATCGTCTCGGCGGACGCGAGGTGCAGCACGGCGGCGGTGGAGATGCCCAGCTCCCGGTCGCTGTGCATGCCGAGGCCGAGGTTGAACGTCTCGCAGATCTTGGCCAGCTGGAGCACGGCGGTGGGGCCGCCCCAGAAGTGCACGTCGCCGAGGATGACGTCGACGGCCCGCTGCCGCACCGCGAGGGGGATCTGCTCGAACGCGACACAGCACATGTTGGTGGCCAGCGGCACCGGGGTGCGCTCGCGGACCAGCGACATCCCTTCGATACCCCAGGTCGGGTCCTCGCAGAATTCCAGGCCGTAGTCGTTGACCGCGTGGAGCACCCGGACGCTGGTCTCCACCGACCACACGGCGTTCGGGTCGATCCGCAGGTAGCGCAACCGGTCGCCGAGCCGCTCCCGGATCAGCCGGACCGTGGCGATCTCCTGCTCCGGTGCCAGCACGCCGTTCTTGAACTTCACGTCCCGGAAGCCGTGCGTCTCGAACAGCTCCTCGGCGTGGTCGGCGGCGTCCTCCACGGTGTCGCCGCGCCCGATGTCGGTCATCGAGGCGTAGCGGTAGAAGACGTAGGCGGCGAACTCGACCCGCTCGGTGGCGATGCCGCCCCACAGGTCGCCGCAGCGCTTGCCCAGCGCCTTGCCGACCAGATCCCAGCAGGCCATCTCCACGGCCGCGCCGGCCAGCTTCGCGGCGCCGACGAGGGCGAGCTGTTCGCTGGTCATCCGGAACACGCCGAAGCGCCGGGCGACCCGGCTGACCTCGGTGGGGTCCAGTCCGATGTAGATGTCGCGGTGCAGGTGCAGCGCCTGGACGACCTCGTCGCCGCCGCGGGTCTCGCCGACGCCGACCAGGCCCTCGTCGGTGATCAGCTCGACGATGGTCCGGGTGGTGGAGACCTCGACGCCGAACGACCAGCGCAGCGGGCGGCGCAGCGGCACGGTCACCGCGGTGGCGCGGATGTCGATGATCTTCATGTCACTTCCCCTCGGCGAGCGTGGCGCGCACCGCGGCGAGCGTCTCGTCGACATGCCCGTCCTCGTGCGCGGTGGAGACGAACCAGGTGCCGCGGGGCAGGATCCGCACCCCGTGTTCCAGCAGCCCGGCGGCGAAGCGGACGTACCCGGCCCGGTCGGCGCGCAGCGCCTCCCGGTAGTCCCGCGGGCGACCGGTGTCGAACCGCACCTGGAACACCGCGGGGAAGCCGACGACCTGCGCCTCGACGCCGGCGTCGGCGAACTGCTTGCGCAGCCCCTCCATCAGCCGCGCCCCGGTGGCGGCGATCCGGCGGTGCGGTTCGCCGCCGGCGATCTCGGTGAGGGTGGCCAGGGTGGCGGCCATCGCCACCGACTGGGTGTTGTACGTGCCGCCGTGCAGCACCGGCCCGGTCAGCACGCTCATCGGCGCGCGCCGGCCGACCAGCGCGGCGACGGGGAAGCCGTTGGCCAGGGCCTTGCCGAGGATGGTGAGGTCGGGCGTCACGCCGTACAGCTCCTGGGCGCCGCCGGGGGCGACCCGGAACCCGGTGATCACTTCGTCGAAGATGAGCAGCGTGCCGGTGGCGTCGCAGGCCGCCCGGACCGCCTCGAGGTAGCCGGGCCCCGGCATGATGCCGGCGTTGTTGAACATCACCGGTTCCATGATCACCGCCGCGACGTCGCCGGCCGCGAGGCGCGCCGCCAGGGGCTCCGCCGCGTTCCAGGGCAGCACCTCGATGTCGACGGCCGGCTGCTGGCCGGCCGAGCCGGCCACCGGCACCGGCGCGTCGGCCGGCCCCGCCTCCTCCGGCTGCGGCGCCACGCTCCACAGCACGTTGTCGAACCAGCCGTGGTAGTGCCCCTCGAACTTGATCACGACGGACCGGCCGGTGACCGCCCGCGCGACCCGGAGCGCGGCCTGCACCGCCTCGCTGCCGGAGACCGAGAAGCGGACCAGCTCGGCCGAGGGCACCAGCTCGGTCAGGAGCCGCGCGGCGGCGTACTCGAGCTCGGTCTGGCCGGCCACCAGGATGCTCCGGTCGAGCTGCGCCCGGGCCGCCTCGACCACCGACGCGGGGCGGTGGCCGAGCAGCATCGGCCCCATGCCGAGGAAGTAGTCGATGAGGCGGTTGCCGTCCAGGTCGGTCAGGATCGGCCCGTCCGCGGCGGTGAAGACCAGCGGGTGCGGGGCGATCCCCTGCCGGAAGGCGCTGTTGACGCCGCCGGCGACCAGCGCGGAGGCTTCCTCGATCCGTTGTCGCGAGGCGTGGAATGGCATTGCTGCTCCTTGGCGGCGGTGGGGCACCGAAGAGAAGGGGTCACCAGGCCGTCCATCCGCCGTCGACCACGAGGCTGTGCCCGGTGACGAACGAGGACGCCGGCGCGGCCAGGAACAGCACCGCCGAACGCAGCTCCCGGTCGGTGCCGAGGCGGCGCATGGGCGTGCCCTGCTCCAGCGCCGCGATCACCTCCGATTGGAGCGCGTCGTCGTTGGCGGGACTCGGAAACATGCCCGGACAGAGCGCGTTGACGGTCACGCCGCTCGGCGCCACCTGGGCGGCCAGGAACTTGGTCAGGCCGATCACCGCGTGCTTGCTGGCGAAGTACGAGGCGATGTCCAGGTCGATGCCGGGATAGCGGGAGGCGTCGCCGCCGACCAGGCCGTAGATCGACGCCACGTTGATGACCCGGCCCCAGCCCCGCTCGATCATGCCGGGGACGAACCGCTGGAACAGCCAGAACGGCGACTCCACGTTCAACGTCATGATCCAGCGCCAGTCCTCGGAACGGGCCTGCGGCCACGGCGCCCGGTGCGCCAGGCCGGCGTTGTTGACCAGCACGTCGATCTCACCCGCGGCGGCCACCAGCGCGTCCACATCAGACGGTTCGGTCACGTCGGCCCGTACCGGAAGCACGCTGCCCCGCCCGGACAGCTCCTGCGCGGTGCGTTCCAGCGGCTCCGGTCGCCGACCGCAGATCACCACCTCGGCTCCGGCGTCCACGAACGCCTCGGTCATCTGCCGGCCCAGCCCGTCTCCGCCGCCGGTGACCAAGACCCGGCGCCCGGTGAGGTCGAAGTCCGCCACCGCCATCTCAGTGTCCTTTCAGGACGGAGGGCGCGGCGGGGTCGAGCGGCGCGTCGACCGCTTCCAGGCCGGCCATCAGGTGCAGCAGGCGGGTGTGGGTCACCCGTTCGATCGTGTCGTCGTGGACGACCCGGCCCAGCCGCAGCACCACGACCCGGTCCGCGACGGCGAACACCGTCCGGATGTCGTGGCTGATGAGGATCACGCCGGCACCGTTGTCCGCCGCCTGGCGGGCGATCCGCAGCACGTTGCGGGTCTGGGTGATGCCGAGCGCCGCGGTCGGCTCGTCGAGGATGACCAGCTTGACGCCGTCCTTCATGGCGCGGGCGATCGCCACCGACTGGCGCTGGCCGCCGGAGAGCCGGCCGACCGAGCGGTTGAGGTCGGTCAGCGTGATGCCGAGCGACGCGAGCCGCTGCCGGGTGCGGACCAGCGCGGCGCCGTCGTCCCGCACCGGGATGAACCCGAACATCCGGCGGCGCGGCTCGTCGCCGAGGATCAGGTTGTGCGCCACCCCGAGGTTGGGGCAGACGGCGAGGTCCTGGTGCACGGTCTCGATGCCGGCGCGGCGGGCGTCGATCGGGCCGCCGAAGGCCACCGGCGCGCCGTCGAGCTCGATGCTGCCGGAGTCCGGGCGGTGTACCCCGGAGATCAGCTTGATCAGCGTGGACTTGCCGGCGCCGTTGTCGCCGACCAGGCAGACGACCTCGCCGGCGCGGACCGAGAACGTGCCGTCGCGCAGTGCGAAGACCGAGCCGAACCGGCGGGACAGCCCTTCCACCCGCAGCACGACCGCCCCGGGCTGGTGGTCGGCGACCCGGTCGAGGCCGTACTCGTCGGCGGCCGAGACACCCGGACCCGGCGGTGCTCCCCCCACCGGATCCGGATCTCCCTGCTCGGCCGGCGCCTCGCGGCGCACCGAGCGGGCCCGGCGGTGCTCGGCGACCTGGTCGGCGCCGAGCGCCAGCAGCAGCACGAGCCCCTTGCTGATCTGCTGCCACCAATCCGGAAGGCCCGCGAAGATGAGCCCGGAGCTGAGCACCCCGATCGTGGCCACGCCGACGAAGACGCCGGCCGGGTGGCCGCTGCCGCCGGCGAAGCCGACCCCGCCGAGGATCACCGCGGTGAGCACGTCGAGCTCGAAGGAGGTGCCGATCTGCGGGGTGCCGCTGCCCAGCCGGGCCGTGGTGAGCACGGCCACGACACCCATCAGAAGGCCGTTGAGCACGTACAGCCGGACGATCACCCAGTCGACGTTGACGCCGGTGAGCCGGGCCGCCTGCGGGTTGCCGCCGATGGCGAACAGCCGCAGGCCGCCCCGGGTACGCAGCAGCCAGAACCCGCCGGCGACGAAGAGCACCGCCGCGATGATTACCGGCAGTGGCACCTCGTTGATCCGGGCCCGGCCGAGGAAGATGAACGCCTCGGAGAAGCCGAAGACCGATCGGCCCTCGCTGACCAGGTACGCCAGTCCTTTGAAGACCGCCATCGTGCCCAGCGTCACGATCAGCGGCGATATCTTCATGTACTTGACCAGGATGCCGTTGGTCAAGCCGAGCAGCAGGCCGGCGAGGAGCCCCACCGTCACCGCCAGCACCACGTTGCCCGAGTTCTTGGCGAACTGCGCCGTGATCACGGAGATCAGCGCGTACTGGCCGCCGATGGACAGGTCGACGTTGCCCGAGACGAGCAGAAACATCGCGCCGATCGCGGCGATCGCGATCGCGGAGACGTTCATCAGGATCGTCAGTCCATTGGAGACGGTGAAGAAATTGTCGAACGAGATTCCGAAGTAGGCGACCAGGACGACGCACAGCAGGGCGAGCCCCGTGCGCCGGCTGGGTTCTCCGGGTACCAGGTATCGGCGGTTGGCCGCCGCGGACGCGATCGACAACTCGACCCCCTCGCCAGGTCTCAGGCGGCGTAGTTGATGAACTGCTCGCGATCCTGGTAGCGGATCGAGCCGAGCATGGTGAAGTACTCAGCGGAGTTCTTCCAGGTCTCCGTGACGGCCTTCATGTCGGCCTGGTACTTGTCGATGGTGGCGGCCGAGTTGAGCTCGATCGCGTTGAACTGCATGACCTGCGGGATCGGCTTGCCCTCGAGCCAGTCCGCGGCGAACTGCCCCCACGCGTACCCCATGAGCGGGTAGGCGAAGGCGAAGCTGGCCTTGTAGGCGCCGCCCTTACGGATCTCGGCGAGCGCCTGCTCGTCACCGTCGATGCCGGACAGGTACATCTCCGGCTTGACCTTGCCCGCCGCCTGGAGCGCGGAGAGCGCGCCGAGGCAGTAGGTGTCGCCGCCGACGATCACGTTCACGTCGGGGTTGGCCTGCAGGATGGTGTTCATCGCCTTGAAGCCGCCATCCTGCGTGATGGCCGGCGGCTGGATGTCGGACACGATCTTCATGCCCGGCCCGGCGGTCTTCAGCCCGTCGAGCGCGCCCTGGTGGCGGGCCTTGAGCACCTCAATCGTGTCGGTGTTGAAGTAGACGACGTCGGCCTTGCCGCCGAGCTTCTCGGTGATGTACTTGGCGGCCGCCATGCCCTGGGCGTTGCCGACCTTGTACTGGTCGGCCACCACCTGCGAGGTGCTCGGCGGGGTGACCAGGGAGAGCACCGCCGCGCCGGCCTCGATCGCCCGCTTCATCAGCGGCCCCTGGGCGTTGGCGTCCAGCGGCTGGATGCACAGCGCCGCGATGCCCCGCTGCAGGAACGTCTCGATCTGCTCGATGTTCTTAGCCGAGTCGTCGTTCGCGATGGCCGTGGCGAACTCCAGGCCGCGGGCGGTGGCGGCCGCCTCGATGGCCCGGGTGATCTGGAGGAAGAACTCCGCGTCGGAGGTGTTGGCCCAGGCGATCCGCTTGGGCAGGTTGGGCTTCTCACCCGCCGCACCGTTGAAGTCGAACGGCGAGAGTTGCTTCTTCTCGGTGACCCCGTTGCCGATCACCTTCTCGCCGGATCCGGATCCAGAGCCGGAATCCGAGCCCGAGCCGTCATCGACCGAACAGGCCCCCAGCAGCGGCAGGCCGACGAAAGTACCCGCGCCCGCGAGCGCGCCGATTCGCAGAAGGTTACGCCGGTTGAGCTGCCCCCGCCCCGCTGTTGTGTCACCAGGCATGTGCGACTCCTCTGTCATCGGGTCCGCATTGCGGACTCCGATTCTGCTATGCGGACACGCTAAGGACCCCGCTTAGGATCTGTCAATCGGCCGCGACGCCTTGATCGTCTCCGCAATCAAGCTGTGACCAGCCCGAATCGGCCGATCAGGTCCGCTCCAGCGCGGCGGCCAGGTCGGCCTCCCAGCGGGGATCGCGCTCCAGCGGGTACAGCGGCTCGGGACGGGATCGATAGCTGAGCTGGTCGACGGCGGCCGGGCAGTAGCCGGGCGTGCGGGCGTAGACGGCCCGGGCGGCGTAACCGCCGAAGGCGGCCTTCCAGGCGATCGCCCCCTTGGCGACGATCGCGCGCGCGGATCGCGGCCACACGTCGACGGCGGCCAGGTGGTCGTCGTCGAAGGGCACCACCCGGTGCTCGGTCAGCACCAGCTGCCCGATCCGGTCCTCGACCACCGCGACGCGGCCCATCTCCACGCGCTGGCCGCGCATGTACGAGCCGGTGCGCAGGTAGTCGACCGGGCCGTACCGGCGGACCGGTCCGCTGGCCAGGTAGGGCGGCCCCATCAGCGGGTCGCTGTGCCCGCCCACCGGCAGCGACACCGACGCGGCGCCCTCCTCGTGCACGCGGGCGACGGCGGCCGGGTCCCAGAGCACGGCGACCGCGCCGGTGGCCCGCGCCCGGGCCAGCGCGTGCAGCAGCACCGCGCCGTCGCCCGGCGAGCCGCCGCCCACGTTGTCCGCGACGTCGACCAGGACCACCGGGTACGGCGCCTCGGTCGCCGCCGCGGCCGCCTGGTCCGGGCCGACCAGCGGCGCGGCGAACTCGGCCCGCCGGGCCCACACCAGCGCCGCCAGCTCGCGGGCGCGGTCCGCCGCCCGGGAGCGGGCCGCCACGTAGACGGCGAACCCGAGCCGGTCGGTCTCCGCGTACGCGAAGCCGGGCAGCACGCTGGCGGCCCACACGTCGGGGTCGGCGCGCAGCGCGTCGGCCGCGGCCAGCAGCTGCCGCATCGGGGCCGCGGCGTCCTCCTGCGCGTGCGGGACGGTCAGCAGCGGCAGCTTGACCAGGTGCCGGTCCGGGCGGGCGCCGCCGCGGACCATCCGGACCACCAGCTCCAGCGCCTCCGCGCCGCGCTCGGCCATGTCCACGTGCGGGTAGCTGCGGTAGCCGCACAGCACGTCGGCGGCGCGGGCCAGGGCCGGTCCGACGTTCGCGTGGTAGTCGAGCGTGACGCCGATCGGCAGCTCGCCGAGGACGGCCCGGAGCGCGGCCACGATCTCCGCCTCCGGGTCGGGGTGCCCGTCGACCACCATCGCGCCGTGCAGCGAGAGCACCAGGCCGTCGAGGTCCGGTGCCACCCTGGCCCGCTCGACGAGCGTGCGGAGCATGCGCTCGAACGCGACCCGCTCCACCGTCCCGGCGGGCAGGGCGGCGCCGAAGAGCAGCCCGACCGGCCGCACCCGGTGCTCGCGCGCGGCCGCGATCGCGCCACCCAGTTCGGTGCCGGTGCCGGCCAGCGCGGCGACCAGGTCGGGGCCTTCGAAAAGTTGGTACCGCCGGAAGTCTTCCCAGCTCGTGGGCTGTGGAGAGAAGGTGTTGGTCTCCTGCCAGATGCCGCCGAGCCCGATTCTCATGGTCGACCACCCGCCTTGATCATGTACGCTACCCGAAATCTAGTTCCGCGAAGCGGACTAGGCAATGAAGGGGTACGTACAATGAGTCCCCATTGCGCACCCGATGGGATGGAGCACAGCGACCGTGACCAACGAACGGCGCTCCGACGAGGTCAACGTCCTCGTCAAGGCACTGGACATCCTCGACCGGATGGCCACCGACGCGCCGTGCACGGTGGCGCAGCTGTGTCAGCACACCGGCGTGACCAAGCCCACCGCCTACCGCATCCTCAAGACGCTGGACCAGCGCGGCTACGTGGTCCGCGACGTGGTGCGCCGGGAGTACTCGCTCGGCCCGGCGCTGTACGGGCTGAGCCGCGCCGCGCGAAACTCCACCGACCTGGTCCGGCTGGCCCGCCCAGCCATGCAGTCGCTGCACGAGGAGTTCGGCGAGACGGTCAACCTCGGCGTGGTCAGCCACGGCCAGGTGGTCTACCTCGACGCGATCGAGAGCGTCCAGCGGCTGCGCACCACGGTCCAGATCGCGCTGCGCGACAACGTCCACACCACCGCGCTCGGCAAGGCCATCCTCGCCACGCTGCCCGAGCAGGAGGTGCGCGAGCAGCTCGCCGAGGCCGACTGGTCGCCGCTCACGCCCAACGCGCAGCGCTCCGCCGAGGCGCTCCTGGCCGACCTGCCCCGCTTCCGGGCCCAGGGCTACGCGATCGACGACGAGGAGAACGAGGTCGGCTCCCGCTGCGTGGCGTCGTCCATCGTGGACAGTGCCGGCCGGCCGGTCGCGGCGATCAGCGTCTCCGCGCCGGTGCCGCGGATGACCGACGCGACGCTCGCGAAGATCGGCGGGCGCCTCGTGGAGACCTGCAAGCAGCTGGGCAACGCGCTGACCTGACCCGCCGGGGTGCCGCGTGAGGCTCGACCTGCTGCTGCGCGGCGCCACCGTGGTGGACGGCACCGGCGGCGAGCCGCGCCGGGCCGATGTCGGCGTGCGCGACGGCCGGATCCGGTACCTCCACGCCGGGAGCCCGCCGGCCGCCGCCCGCCAGCTCGACCTGACCGGGCTCGTCCTCGCGCCCGGCTTCGTCGACATCCACACGCACTCCGACGTCAGTCTGCTGCACGACCCGGCCGGGCAGAGCAAGGTGCTCCAGGGCGTGACCACCGAGGTCGTGGGCAACTGCGGCTTCTCGGCCTTCCCCGCGCACCCCGACCGGCGGGCGATGCTCATCGACCACCTCTCCCGGCTCGGCGACCCACCGACCCCGGTCCCCTGGGCCGACTTCGACGGGTACGCGAGCGCGCTGGAAACGGCCCGCCCGGCCGTCAACGTCGCCGCGCTGGTCGGCCACAGCGCGCTGCGGATCGCCGCCATGGCCGACCCGTACGCCCCGGCCCGGCCCGGCGACATCGACCGGATGCGTCACCTGCTCGACGCGGCGCTGGCGGCCGGCGCGTACGGCCTGTCCACCGGGCTCACCCACACGCCCTCCGCGCTCGGGGACACCGCCGAGGTCACCGCGCTGGTCGAGGTGTGTGCCCGGCACGGCGCCCTGTACGCCACGCACGCGCGGGCCGCCGCCGGGCGCGAGCTCGCCGCGATCGACGAGGCGATCGAGACCACGCGGGCGGCCGGCGGCCGGCTCCAGTTCTCCCACCTCGCCCTCAACGACCCGGCGTACTGGGGGCGCGCGGCCGACGCCCTGGACCGCTTCGACACCGCCGTGGCCGAGGGGCTCGACGCCGCGTTCGACGTCTACCCGTACGACGCCTCCTCCTCCGCCCTCATCCAGTACCTGCCGCCGTGGGTGCAGGAGGGCGGCAGCGCCGGGCTGCGGGCCAGCGCCGCCGGCACGTGCTGGCGGTCGCGGGCCGTCGAGGCGGTGCGGGACGGCTTCTTCGGCGGCATCCCCTGGCACTGGGAACGGGTGGTGGTCACCGCCGCCGGCCCGCACCACGACCTGACCGGGCAGAGCATCGCGGCGATCGCGGCCACCCGGGGCCACGCACCGGAACGGGTGATGCTCGACCTCTGCGTGGAGCTCGGCGACGCCGCCCAGGTGGTGCTCCACTACCGCACCGAGGCCGACATGACCGCGTTCCTGGCGCACCCGCTCTCGATCGTCGGCTCGGACGGCAACGCCCTCCCCCTCGCCGGCGCGGACCTGACCCACCCGCGCGCGTTCGGCACGTTCCCGCGCGTTCTCGGCCGGTACACCCGGCTGCTGGGACTGGCCACGGCGGTGCGGAAGATGACCCTGGCGCCGGCCCGGCGGCTCGGCCTCACCGATCGCGGGCGGATCGCCGAGGGTGCCGTGGCCGACCTGGTCGCCTTCGACCCCGGCGCGGTCATCGACCGCGCCACCTTCGCCCAACCCCGGCAGGCGCCCGACGGGATCGCGCTGGTCATGGTCGACGGGCAGATCGTGGTACGGGACGGCACGGTCGGCACCGCCCGGCCGGGAAAGGTGCTGCGCCGTGGCCGCTGAACAGCCCAAGGGCCTTCCACCCGGCACCGACCCGCGCGGCGCCAGCCTCTTCGACGGCACGTTCCCCCTGCCGACCGCGGTCCTGGACGGGGCGGCCCTCACCCACAACCTCGTCACGATGGCCCGCTACTGCGCGGACCACCGGGTGCTGCTCGCACCGCATGGCAAGACCACCATGTCGCCGGAGCTCGTGCGGCGGCAGCTGGAGCACGGCGCGTGGGCGATCACCGTCGCTACGGCCTGGCAGGCGGGCGTGCTGGCCTCGTGCGGCGTATCCCGCGTCCTGATCGCCAACCAGGTGGTCGACGCCGGCTCGGTGGCGCTGCTCGACCGGCTGCTGGCCGGCCGCCCGGATCTGGAGCTGTACTGCTACGCCGACTCCACCGAGGCGCTGGACGCGCTGCTCGACGGCCTCGCGCCCGGCCGCCGGGCCCGGCTGCGGGTGCTGGTCGAGATCGGCATCGCCGGCGGCCGCACCGGCCTGCGCGACGACGACGAGGCGCTCGCCCTGGCCCGCAAGATCGCCGCCGGACCCGCGGTGCTGGCCGGGGTCGCCGCGTTCGAGGGCATCATCGACGAGCCCGACCTCACCGCGGCCCTGGCCCGCGTCGACGCTCTGCTGCACCGCGCCGCCGGCCTGTGCCGGGCCATCGACGCCGCCGGCCTGGCCGGTAACGACCCGATCGTCACCGTCGGCGGCAGCGCCTACCTGGACCGGGTGGTCCGGCTGGTGCCAGACGCCTTGTCCGGCACCGCGTTTCGCACCGTCCTGCGCAGCGGCTGCTACATCACCCACGATGCCGGCGCCTACCAGGCTCTTTCCCCTTTCGGCACCACCGGTCGGGAGCCTCCTCGCCTGCGTGAGGCGCTGCACGTGTGGGCGCCCGTGCTGTCCCGGCCCGAGCCGGGGCTGGCCATCGCGGGGCTCGGCCGCCGGGACGCGGCCGCCGACGCCGGCCTGCCCGTGCCGCAGCTCGTGCGCCGGCGCGGCGGGCGGATCGAGGCGCTTTCGTCCACTGTGGTCACGGCCGTGAACGACCAGCACGCCTACCTCCGCACACCCGAGTCGACCGCGCTGGCGGTGGGCGACCTGGTCCGGTTCGGCATCTCACACCCGTGCACCACCTTCGACAAGTGGCGCGCCATCCCCGAGGTCGACGCGGACGGCACCGTCGTCGACCTCGTACACACGATTTTCTGAGGTCGTTTCTGGAGGTTGGTGCAATGACTACCCATCGGCTGGCCGTCATCGGCTGCGGCGACATGGAAGACGCCCACCGGCAGGTCTTCGCCGAGCTCGGCGACCGGATCACCGTCATCGGCACCGCCGATCTCGACCTGGAACGCGCCCAGCGGGCCGCCGCCGCGCTCGGCGCGCCCCGCGCCGTCACCGACTACACCGGGCTGCTCGACGAGGCCGACGCCTGCCTGATCGTCACCCCGCACGACCTGCACCACGAGATGGGCATGCGCTGCCTGCGCGCCGGCAAGCACGTGCTCATGGAAAAGCCCATGGCCGTCACCGAAGAGCAGTGCCTCGAACTAATCGACACCGCCCGGGAGACCGGACGGCAGCTCATGACCGCCTACCCGATGCGCTTCCACCCCCTCGTCGCCCGCCTCCGGGAGCTCGTCGTCGGCGAGGCGTACGGCGAGGTCTTCCAGGTGTCGATCTACACCGAGCAGCACACCGAACACCCCGAGGGGCACTGGATCCGATCCGCCGCCCGGCTCGGCGGAGGGCAGCTGTTCAGCCACGGCTGCCACTACGTCGACCTGCTGCTGTGGATGCTCGGCGACCCGGTGCGCGGCACCCACACCGGCACCCGGCGCGGCACGCCCTGGATGGAGTGGGAGGGCACCAGCAACGCCGTCATCGAGTTCGCCAACGGCGCCCTCGGCTACCACTTCGGCACCTGGGGTGCCCGCGCGACCCGCCACGGGTACGCCATCCACGCGCACTGCGCCGGCGGGATGATCGAGGCCGACCTCACCCGCGGCGTCCTCTACGCCCACCACCCCTGGAAGGGCGAGGCCCCGCGCGGCGGGCTGTCCGGTCGCCGCTCCCCCGACCCCGAAGGCGCCGAGGTCCTGATGACGGTGCCCGCCGACTCCAAGCACCTCGGCGGCGAACTCGTCCACTTCATCGACTGCCTCGACACCGGCGCCGCCCCGCTCACCGACGGCCCCGGCAGCCTCCAGGGCCTGCGCGTCATCTGGCGGCTGTACGCCGCCGAGCGCGAAGGTGTGGTCGCCGACCTGCGACGGCTCGGGCTCGCCGCCGCCTGAGACCGGCCGGCGGCTCCTGCCGTCCAGATCGCGGCGGTCCAGCAGTGACCGCAGCGAGATGCCGGCACCGGCCGGCGCTTCGGCACCGCCCTCGCGCGGCCAAGCTGCTACGGGTCACGGTGCACCAGCATGCCAGCACGCGAGACGGCCGAGGTCTAGGCTGTCGGTACCGGGATCGTGGCGAAACTTCGCATCTCGGTGACCCATTCGCCTGGCAATTCCAGGCCCTCAACCCCCGAAGTGAGTGACCCATGGACCGCGCTTCATCCGCTCTCTTGCGCGACCTGGAGCCGGTGGTGGAGGAAAACCTCAACCGGCACCTGGCGACGGCCAAGGAATGGTTTCCGCACGAGTACGTGCCGTGGAGCAGCGGTCGTGACTTCGACGGGGTACTGGGCGGGCAGGCGTGGGAGCCGGAGCACTCGACGCTCTCCGACGTGGCTCGCACGGCACTCGTCGTCAACCTGCTGACCGAGGACAACCTGCCCAGCTATCACCACGAGATCGCGGTCCTCTTCGGCCGCGACGGCGCCTGGGGCACCTGGGTGCACCGGTGGACGGCCGAGGAGGGCCGGCACGGGACGGCCATCCGCGACTACCTCCTGACCACCAGAGCGGTCGACCCGATCGCGCTGGAGCGGGCGCGGATGACGCACATGTCGGCCGGCTTCGCCAACGCCCACCCGGACAGCGCCCTGCACGGGATCGCCTACGTCGCTTTCCAGGAGCTGGCCACCCGGGTCTCGCACCGCAACACCGGCCGCGAAAGCGGAGACCCGATCTGCGAGCAGCTGCTGGCCCGGGTCGCCCTGGACGAAAACCTGCACATGATCTTTTATCGCACGATGCTCAAGGCGGCGTTCGAGCTTGCACCGGATGACACCATGCAGGCGATACGCGACGTGGTGCGGGACTTCCAGATGCCCGGCCACGGCATTGAAAACTTCGCCCGCAAGTCGGTCCAGATCGCCGTGGCCGGCATCTACGACCTGCGCCTCCACCACGACGAGGTGATCGGGCCGATCCTGCGCGCGCTCCAGGTCTTCGACCGCGGCGGGCTCTCCGGTGAGGGCGAACTCGCCCGCGAGGACCTGGCCGCGTATATGGCCGACCTGGACAAGTCGGCGAGCCGCTTCACGGAGCGGCGGGACGCCAACCGCCAGCGGGCGCGGACGGCGGCCTGAGCGTTCAGCGGTAGTCCGCCCACACCCTCTGGTCGACACCGTCCACAGTGACCTCCCCGCCGTAGGGCAGGATCCACTGTGGTCGCGTGTGGCCGAACGGCACGCCGACGCAGACGACCGCATCCTGGTTGTACCGGCCGACGACCTCGATCGCGACGTCGCGCTGGCCCGCCCGGTGCGTGGCTCGCTCCACCGCGGGCGGTCGCCTCTCGAAGTCGGACGCGGGTGGACGCGCGACGAGCACCGCGTCGACGGCCGCGAGCATGCCCCGCTCGCCCAGCGACCGGAGGATCCGGCCGAACTCCGTGGCCGGGATGATCTCCTCGCTCGTCTCGAGCAGCAGCACTCCCCCGTCGAGCACGGACGAGTCGGCCGGGAAGCGCCCCGCGGTCAGAAACCACTGCATGACCTCGATGCAGCCACCCCACGTCCGCCCGGTCACCGTGCGGGCCGGCCCGGCCCAGCTCCACGCCTCGGTCGGCTCGCGGTCGCCGTACTCGGTGAGCGCCGCCGGATCGGCCCAGTCCTTGCCGATGTCTTCGGACTCGCCGGGCTCGGTCACCTCCAGCCGCTCGCCGGTCAACAGCGCCGCGCGCA
>Ga0272482_10000075_pt1 | contig 30505 bp, 27 predicted proteins | sample RVTome_8_FD_192427 | JGI IMG/M metagenome (GOLD analysis project Ga0272482, IMG submission 192427) | Soil microbial communities from uranium-contaminated site in the Upper Colorado River Basin, Wyoming, United States - RVT160D0 (version 2) ...
TACGCGGACGGCACGCTCGGCGTGGGCCCGGCCGGCGCCTGGTGGTACGACGGCACGTCCTGGCAGAAGCGCGGCGGCTTCGGCGACGCGAACGGCTGGCGCTTCCTGTCCCTCTCCGCCGGGGCTGGCGGCGCGCTCTCCGTCGCCACGGCCGCCGCAGGCTCGACGTGCCGGCTGTGGACCACCAGGGACGGCGGCGCCAACTGGGCGGAGGCTGCGATGCCGGTGTCGCTCCCCGTGACGGCTGAGACGGTGGCGGCCACCGCGGTGCACGCCGACACGGTGCTCCTCGCCACGGACGACGGCACCCACGCCCGCCTCTGGCTCACCACCGCCCCATAGCGCGACGCTGCGGCGCCGGCCTCCTGCGCTCGCAGGTGCTCTTGGAAGGATTGTCGAGACGATCTTTTACTGACGTAGCCGGCGACCCGTCCTGGTCGACGCGATACCCCACCACATCCAGCAACACTGCGTCACAGACCACCGCCTGAATCGGCATCAGCCGAAAGGCGCGTCACGCAAGCCCGTGTGGATCACGATCCGGGCCGCACCCGCGGGTCCGCCGCGCCATACCGAACTCCCGGTGCCAAGGTCGCGGCAGACCGCGCGACGGCAGGGCCCGGCGGGGCACCAGCAGCGGCCCTTGGAGTTGATCGTCTAGGGCGCGGGGTGCTGTTGCGGAGAGCTGTCGAGCTGGGCGCATCAATGCGCCCAGACACCGACGACAGGCCCATCCAAATCCGCGCTCACACACCCTTGGTCGCCACCGGCCGGCGCCCCAAGCACCCGGCTGGGTGGGCGCAACAGTGCGCCCAGCTCGACAGCTTCCCGCGCAAGCACCCGGCCGGCGAGCAGGTCGCACGCGGACAGCACTACCGACCCCCACCCCTTGGAAAGGGCGTCGGTGGGTTGTGGAGCGCGGAGGGTGAGGCCGCGGGAGCAGCGGTCTGGACCACGACGGACAGCGCGGTAGCCCAAATATCTTGTCTAGTGGGTGGCTAGAAACGAAGAGACCGCCCCGGGTGGGGCGGCCTCCAGCCACGACAAGAAGCCGGTCACCGTCGACTTGGCCATCGCGATCTCGACGAGGACCTGCTGGCTCCGACAGCGCAGGATCACCCAGTCGGAGGGCATGCTCATCAGCTCCTGCCCCTCGGGCTTGCGCCGGCGCTCGACCACCAGGCCGTGGCGGGAGAGGCGGCGCGTGGGGCGGATGGCGAGGCTGAACATGCGGTAGAAGCGCAGCTCGTCACCGGCGAAGCGGCCGATGCCCGGCGACCAACCGCGGCCGTCGAGCATTGTGGACACGCGCAGGTTGAGCTTGATGGTGCCGGAGCCGGCCATGAAGGCACGGCGGACGAACAGGACCGCCACGAAGGCGAGCAGGATGAGTACGCCGATCCCGATCCACTCCAAGACCAGCATCGGCGTGCTGTTAGCGGGCTGCTGGAGTGGCCTGCTCGGCGCTCTCGGCGAGCACCGTCACGCCCTCGTCGGTGATGGAGAGGAAGCCCCCCGCCACGTCGTAGGCGATCTCCTCGCCGCTGGCGAGCTTGACCCGGACCTGGCTCGGCTCGGCCAGCTGGCCGAGCAGTGGCGCGTGGCCGGGAAGCACACCCAGCTCGCCCTCGGTGGTCCGCGCGACCAGCATCTCGGCCTCGCCGGACCAGACTTTTTCCTCGACGGCTACGACCTCGACCTGCAGCTGGCTCGCCACGCTGTCTCCTCGGCAACTCTGGGGATTACAGCGAGTCTAGACAGCCGACCGGCACCGCCCCAACGAGGGTGTCGTGTAACACAGTCACAAAAGGACCATCACTTGTTGATGAGCTCGGGGTGAGTCTCCATGAACGTGCCCACGGTGTCGCGCTGTACCGCCTCGAAAAAGTCTTCCGCCGGGGGCAGGAGCCGCTCACCGCGGTAGTTGCGGCCGACGCCGACGCCCTCGCCGGGCAGCTTGACCATCGTGATCGAGCTGGAACGGATGTTGCGCAACGTGATGGCGTAGTCGATCACGCTGTGACCGCGGCCATTGAAGACCAGCGACTGGCCGGCGGCGCGGAGCACGTTGTCGAGCTTGATCGGGTTGGTCACCACGTCCTTGCTGAACGCCTGGTTGACCATCGCCTTCAGGAACTGCTGCTGGTGGCGCTGCCGCACGTAGTCGCCGCCGACCGTCTTGCGCTGCCGCACGATGTCGAGCGCCTCCCAGCCCTTGAGGTGGTGGGTGCCCTTCTTGTAGAGCTTCTGCGGGCCGACGTAGCCGTCGCCGTTGGGGTTGCCGTCGCGCCCGCTGCCGTCCGCCTTGAGGTGCTCGGAGCGGATGTCCATGTCGAGGGTCATCGTGACCCCGCCCATGGCGTCAACGATCTTGCGGAAGCCCTGGAAGTTGACGATCGCGCCGGCGTCGAAGCGCTTGATGCCGGTGTACCGGCTGATGGTCATGGCGAGCAGCTCGAAGCCGCGGGCCGCGTCGGGCTTCTCCTGGCCGGGCACGCGGCTGCCGTATGCCATCGCGGCGTTTATCTTGTCGCGCCCGCCCCGGAAGTCGGCCTTGGGAAACCGCGGGATCTCCACCAGCAGGTCGCGCGGGATCGAGAAGAGGTACGCCCGGTCGTGCGCGTCCGGCACGTGAAGAATGATGATCGAGTCGGAGCGGGGTGGCTCGTTGGGGTTGTCGAGCCGGGGGTCGATGCCGACCAGCAGGATGTTGAGCGGGCCCTTGATGTCGGTCTTCGGCTCGGGCGTGGGGGCATTCTGCTCGCCGAAGAGGTCGGCGGTCTTGACCGAGCCCTCGTAGCGCGAGATCAGCACCTCACTGGCCAGCAGCGTGCCCCCGCTGCCCAGCAGGAGCAGGGAGCCGAAGATGGTGCACAGCACGGCCCATCTGGGCAGTCGCCGCCTCGCATCGCCCACTCGGCCCTCCAATCACGGATCCCCTCTAGAGGTATGACGGATCAGAGGGCGTGAAAGTGTGCTACCCAAAATTAGCTCTTCAAAGACCGAGGCGCCCGCCAGAAATTGGCGGGCGCCTCGGGTCGAAAAGGGCAGATCAGTCGTTCTTCATCAGCTCGCGGGCGTTGCGCTCCAGGTCGTCGAGGCCGCCACACATGAAGAAGGCCTGCTCGGGGAAGTGGTCGAACTCGCCCTCGCTGATCTTCTTGAACGCCTCGACCGTGTCCTTGACCGGCACGTACGAACCCTTGATGCCGGTGAAGACCTCGGCCGCGTACGTGTTTTGCGACAGGAACCGCTCGATCCGGCGGGCCCGGCCGACCGTGACCTTGTCGTCCTCGGAGAGCTCCTCCAGACCCAGGATCGCGATGATGTCCTGCAGATCCTTGTAGCGCTGGAGGATCCGCTTGACCTCGGAAGCGACCGCGTAGTGCTCCGGCCCGACGAACTCCGGCGCGAGGATCCGCGACGACGAGGCCAGCGGGTCGACGGCCGGGTAGATGCCCTTGTCCGAGATGGACCGCTCGAGGTTGGTGGTCGCGTCGAGGTGGGCGAACGTGGTGGCCGGCGCCGGGTCGGTGTAGTCGTCGGCGGGCACGTAGATCGCCTGCATGGAGGTGATGGCCTGGCCGCGGACCGAGGTGATCCGCTCCTGCAGCTCGCCCATCTCGTCGGCCAGCGTGGGCTGGTAACCCACGGCCGAGGGCATGCGGCCGAGCAGCGTGGAGACCTCGGAGCCGGCCTGGGTGAAGCGGAAGATGTTGTCGATGAAGAGCAGCACCTCCTGCTTCTGCACGTCGCGGAAGTACTCGGCCATGGTCAGCGCCGACAGGGCGACCCGGAGGCGGGTGCCCGGCGGCTCGTCCATCTGGCCGTAGACCAGCGCGGTCTTGTCGATGACGCCGTTTTCGGTCATCTCCAGGATCAGGTCGTTGCCCTCACGGGTGCGCTCGCCCACGCCGGCGAACACCGAGGTGCCACCGAAGTTGTTGGCCACCCGGATGATCATCTCCTGGATGAGCACCGTCTTGCCCACGCCGGCGCCACCGAACAGGCCGATCTTGCCGCCCTTGACGTACGGGGCGAGCAGGTCGAGCACCTTGATGCCGGTCTCCAGCATCTCGGTCTTCGGCTCGAGGTCGGCGAAGGCCGGCGGCGGGCGGTGGATGGTCCACCGGTCCTTGATGTCGAGCTTCTCGCCCTCCTTGAGGTTGAGGCACTCGCCGATCGCGTTGAACACGTGGCCCTTGGTGACATCGCCGACCGGCACCGAGATCGCCGAACCGGTGTCACGCACCTCGGCGCCCCGGATCAGGCCGTCGGTGGGCTGCATCGAGATCGCCCGGATCATGTTGTCACCCAGGTGCTGGGCGACCTCCAGGGTGAGGACCTTGTCGCCCTCGGCGAGCGACACGGTCACGTGCAGCGCGTTGAAGATGTCGGGCATCGCGTCGCGCGGGAACTCGGCGTCGACGACCGGGCCGATGACCCGGACCACGCGACCCGTGGCGGTCTTGGTCTCTACTGGAGCAGTCATCACACATCACTTCCCGCCGCGGCCAGCGCGTTGGCGCCGCCGACGATCTCGCTGATCTCCTGGGTGATCCCGGCCTGACGCGCGGAGTTCATCTCCCGCGTGTAGTTCTGGATCATCTCTTCCGCGTTGTCCGTGGCGCTCTTCATCGCGCGCCGGCGGGCCGCCGACTCGCTCGCCGCCGAGTCGAGCAGGGCGGCGTAGATGCGCGTGTTGATGTACTTGGGCAGCAGCGCGTCGAGCAGCGCCTCCGCCTCCGGCTCGAACTCGTACGCCGGGAGCAGACCCTCCGACCGTGGCCGGTCCTCGACCTCCATAGGACCGATGATCCGGGTTGTCGGCGTCTGGGTCATCAGCGACTTGAACTCCGTGTACACGATGTGCAACTCATCCACGCCCTGCACGCCATCCGGACCCGAGTGGTCGTCACCGTCGTCGGCGCCGTGGGTGAACGCCTTGATCAGCGTCTCACCCACCATCCGCGCGTCGGAGAACGCCGGCTGCTCGGAGAACCCGGTCCAGCTCGCCTCGATCGGCCGGTTGCGGAAGCGGTAGTACGTCACGCCCTTGCGGCCGATGACGTACACGACCGGCTCCTTGCCGTCTTCACGCAGGCGCGCGATCAGCGACTCGGCCGTCTTGATCGCGTTCGAGCTGTAGCCGCCGGCCAGGCCGCGGTCGCTCGTGACGAGCAGGACGCCGGCCCGCCGCACCTGGGGGCGCGGCGTCAGCAGCGGGTGGTCGACGCTGGCGTTGGACGCCAGCGCCGTCAGCACGCCGGTGATGGCCTGGGCGTACGGCAGGGACGCCGCCACCCGCGCCTGGGCCTTGGCGATGCGACTCGTCGCCACGAGCTCCATCGCCTTGGTGATCTTCTTCATCGACTTCGCCGAGCGGATCCGTTGACGAAGAACGCGAACCTGGGCCGCCATCGCTCGTCCCTACTGCTTCTCGGCCGGAGCGTCGCGGTAGCGGGTCACGGTCTCGTGCTCCTGCTCGCCCTCCAGCGCCTCGGCCTCCGCCTCGGTGCCGAGCGGGCTGCGGTCCTTGGCCAGGAACATCTGCTTGAACTTCACGATCGCCTCGTCCAGTGCGTTCGTGATGTCGTCGTCCCAGTTGTTGTCCGCGATCGACTGCAGGGTCGCCTTGTACGAGTGGCGCAGGAACTCCAGGAACTCGGACTCGAACCGCCGGATCTCGTTGACCGGGACGTCGTCGAGCTTGCCCTCGGTGCCGGCCCAGACCGAGACGACCTGCTCCTCGACCGGGTACGGCGAGTAGTTGGGCTGCTTGAGCAGCTCGACCAGGCGGCCGCCCCGATCCAGCTGGGCCCGGGAAGCACGGTCCAGGTCGGACGCGAACGCGGCGAACGCCTCCAGCTCGCGGTACTGCGCGAGGTCGAGGCGGAGCCGGCCGGCCACCTTGCGCAGCGGCTTGACCTGCGCGGCGCCACCGACCCGGGAGACCGAGGTGCCGACGTTGATCGCCGGCCGGACGCCCTGGTTGAACAGGTCGGACTCCAGGAAGATCTGGCCGTCGGTGATCGAGATGACGTTGGTGGGGATGAAGGCCGAGATGTCGTTGGCCTTGGTCTCGATGATCGGCAGGCCGGTCATCGAGCCGGCACCCATCTCGTCGGAGAGCTTGGCGCAGCGCTCCAGCAGCCGGGAGTGCAGGTAGAAGACGTCACCGGGGTATGCCTCGCGGCCCGGCGGGCGGCGCAGCAGCAGCGACACCGCGCGGTACGCCTCGGCCTGCTTGCTGAGGTCGTCGAAGATGATCAGGACGTGCTTGCCCGCGTACATCCAGTGCTGGCCGATCGACGAGCCGGCGTACGGCGCGATGTACTTGTAGCCGGCCGGGTCGGAGGCGGGCGAGGCGACGATGGTGGTGTACTCCATCGCGCCGCGCTCTTCGAGGATGCCCTTGACCGACGCGATCGTCGACGCCTTCTGGCCGATGGCGACGTAGATGCAGCGCACCTGCTTCTTCGGGTCGCCGGACTCCCAGTTGGCCCGCTGGTTGAGGATCGTGTCCAGCGCGACGGTGGTCTTGCCGGTCTTGCGGTCGCCGATGATCAGCTGTCGCTGGCCCCGGCCGATCGCCGTCATCGCGTCGATCGCCTTGATGCCGGTCTGCAGCGCTTCCTTCACCGGCTGGCGGGCCATCACGTTGGGCGCCTGGAGCTCGAGCTCGCGGTAGCCCTCGTTTTCGATGTCGCCGAGGCCATCGATCGGCTTGCCCAGCGAGTCGACCACGCGGCCCAGGAACTTGTCTCCGACCGGCACGGAGAGCACCCGGCCGGTGCGCTTGACCCGCTGCCCCTCCTCGATGCCGGCGAACTCGCCGAGGACCACGACGCCGATCTCGCGGACGTCGAGGTTGAGCGCCACGCCCAGCGTGCCGTCCTCGAACTCCAGCAGCTCGTTGGCCATCGTCGAGGGCAGACCTTCGACGTGGGCGATGCCGTCACCGGCGTCGGAGACGGTGCCCACCTCCTCACGGGAGATGTCGGGCGTGTAGGAGGAGACGTAGCGCTCCAGGGCGCCGCGGATCTCCTCCGTCGAGATGGTCAGCTCGGCCATCCTCAGCTTCCTTCTGGGTTCGAGTGGTACAAAGCGGCCTCAGCGCTTCGCGAGCGCGTTACGTGTGTCGGTGAGCCGGCGCAGGACCGTGCCGTCGTACAGGTCGGAGCCGACCCGCACGCTCATCCCGCCGAGGATCTCCGGCTGCACGAGCTGCTTCACGGAGATTTCTCGACCGTACAGTTCGGCGAGCTTGGTGCCCAGCCGGCGCTCTTCCTCGTCGGTCAGCGGGGCGGCCACGGTGACGTATGCCACCTGGCGGTCCCGCCGGTCCGCGGCGAGCTCGACCAGCCTGGTCAGCGCGCCGTCGAACGAGCGCCCACCGAAGCCGGCCAGAGCGACCTCGACCAGCCGGACGGTCACCGGCTTGGCCTTTCCGTCGAGCAACGCCTTGACCAGCGTGGCCCGCTGTGACGGCGGCGCGACGACGTCGCCCAGCGCACCGGCGAGCGCAGGGTCGGCGAAGACCACCTGCCCGAAGCGGAACAGCTCGTCTTCCACCTCGCCGAGGTCGCCGGCCCGGTCGGCGCTGGCCAGCAGCGCCTCCACGCCGAGCCGCTCGGTCGCGGTCAGCAGCTCGGACGGCGCCGACCACCGTCCGGCGACGAGCGCGCCGGTCATCTCGACGGCTGGCTTGCCGACCTTGTTGCCGAGCAGGCTGGACAGCAGGCCCTGGCGGTCGTCGCCGCTGCGGGCCGGGTCGGAGAGCGCCCGGCGCAGCCGCGGCTCGCGCCGCAGCAGGTCGGCCACCGCGAGCACGTCGCCGGCGGTGCCGACGATCGTCTCCGGGTTGGCCCGGCGGGCGTGCGCCTCCAGCCGCTCGGTGGCGACGGTGTACGACTCCCGGCTGGCTGCCTGCATCAGCGGGCCCCGGTGCTCTCGAGGTCGGAAAGGAACCGCTCGACCGTGCCCTTGCGCCGCGCCTCGTCGGCCAGCGACTCACCCACGATCTTGCTAGCGAGGTCGACGGCGATCGTGCCGACCTCGGCCCGCAGCTCGCGGACGATCGTCGCCCGCTCCGCCGAGAGCTGCTCCTTGCCCGCCGCGATGATGCGGTCGGACTCCTCCCGCGCCTTCGCGAGGACGTCCTGCCGGATGCCCTCGGCGTCGGCACGCGCGTCGTCCCGGATCCGGGCGGCGTCCGTGCGGGCCTCGGCCAGCTGGGCACGGTACTGCTCCAGCAGCTGGTTTGCCTCGGCCTGCGCCGCCTCGGCCCGCTTGATGCCACCCTCGATGGCCTCGACCCGCGCCTGGAACGTCTTCTCCATACGCGGGAAGACGAACTTCATCAGCACGTAGCAGAGAAGCGCGAACGCGATGGTGCCGACCACGATCTCCTGCCACAGCGGGATGATCGGGTTGTGCTCCTCGGCCCCCTCGACGGCGAGCAGTTGGTACATCGGAACCTCCGTTCGGAAGGCTGTCAGCCAGCCCAGATGAAGCCGAACGCGATGCCCAGCAGGGCGAGCGCCTCGACCACGGCGAAGCCGATCCAGACGAACGGCTGGGTCAGGCGGGACGACTCGGGCTGGCGCGCGGTCGCCTGGACATAGCTGGCGAAGATCAGACCAACGCCGATACCGGGGCCGATGGCGGCGAGGCCGTAGCCGATGGCGGCGGTGCTACCCGTGATCTCAGCGAGTGGCAGCATGGATGTACTTCCTCCTGGTTATCGCGGCGTGTCTGCACACGCGCGGGACGACAGAACTTACAGATCAGTGCTCTTCGGCGAGCGCGCCCTGGATGTAGCTGGCGGTGAGGACGGTGAACACGTACGCCTGGAGGACGATGACCATCGCCTCGAGGAACGTCAGCGCGATCGCCATCAGCCAGGACACGACGGACACCGGCGCGAGCCAGGCGTTCGAGTTGAGCATCACGAATCCGCCGAGCGTGAACACCAGCAGGATCATGTGGCCCGCGAACATGTTCGCGAAGAGCCGGACCGCCAGGGTGAAGGGGCGGAACACGAACGTCGAGACGAACTCGATCGGGATCAGCAGCGGCAGGATGAACCACGGCGCCGGCGGGATCAGCGAGTTCTTCATGTACTTCGCGAAGCCGTGCTGCCGGATGCCCACCACGTTGAACAGCACCCAGCTGATGATCGCGAGGATGGCCGGGAAGGCGATGTGCGAGTTGGGCGACATCTGGATGCCCGGCACGATGCCGAAGAGGTTGGTCAGCAGCACGAAGCAGAAGAGCGTCGTCAGGTAGGGCGCGAACCTGATGCCGTCATGCCCGATCAGGTCCTTCGCCACGTTGTTGCGCACGAAGCCATAGATCGACTCGGCGATCCACTGCCGCTTCGTCGGCACGATCTTCGGCTCGCGGTAGGTGACCAGGAAGAAGATGATGAGGGCCGCGACCGCTATCCACACCAGCAGGGTGACCTTGGTGAACCAGGGGTTGGTGCCCTCGACGATCGGCGGCAGGAAGAAGTCGTCGACGCTTGGCGGCCACGGGATCTCCGACGCAAGACTGGTGCTCACAGAGCCTGCCCCTCCTCTAGACGCCCAGCCGGCGGACGATCAGATAGATGCCCCCGGCCGCGCCGACCACCGCCCCGATCCCGATCGGCACGCCGCCGAGATCGAACCGCTGGTCGACCAGCCAACCGATGAAGCCCCACACCGCGATACCCGCGATGAGGTAGCTGATCGCCACCCAACCCTGCCCGGCGCCGCCGGCAGGGGGTTGGGGGGATTGGTCACCGGCCATGACGCGCCGAACCATATCAGGGAGGTTTTTTGAGGGTGCGACTCACCCCCCACGCAAGAGCCTTGTGCGGGCGGCTGAGAGAATGGCTTCGTCTGCGCCCGTACGCTACTCCTCATTGGCAAGTCTGGTCGCCCGCCGTTAGCCGGGTGTTCGCCAAATGGATGAGACGCCCGTCACTCCACAGCGGTCTGTCGATGTTTGGACCAAACCCGCGCGAGCCACCAGATGTGCACGCCGGTCCAGGCGACGATCCCCGCGGCCACGCCCCAGCCGAAGGGCGCCAGGCCGGCCCAGTCGCTCGTGCCGACCAGGATCATCACGCCGCCGAGCAGGCTGTACTTCATCACGTAGAGCCCGACCCCGAAGGGCAGCACCAGCCTGGGGTTTTGCTTGTCGGCCCAGGCGAGCACCACTGTGGACAGTGTGAAGCTGGCGCTGGGCAGGGCGACGCCGATGGCCGCGCCGACCGCGCCGGCCCCGCCCCGGGTGAGCCAGCCGACCAGGGCCGCGGCCACGATGACGACCGCGCTCGTCACCAGCAGCGTGGGCAGGTGGCGCAGGCGCCAGCCCTCGTCGGTCTCGGCCGCCGCCGGCGCGGTCGCCGTCACCGGCTCTCCGGCGTTCATCGGGGGTACGCCGGGAAGGCCTGGACCAGCTCGGTGACCTCGGCGCGCACGTCGCTCACCACGCTCGCCCCCGCCGCCGGGGTGGCCCGCACCGCCTTGCCGATCAGCCCGGCGATCTGCCGCATCTCCGCCTCCCGCATGCCCTGGGTGGTCACGCTCGGGGTGCCCACCCGGATCCCCGAGGCGACCATCGGCTTCTGCGGGTCGTACGGGATCGCGTTCTTGTTGAGTGTGATCGCGGCGGCGTCGCACCGCTCCTCCGCCTCCCGGCCGGTGACACCCAGGTCACGCAGGTCGATCAGCGCCAGGTGGGTATCGGTGCCGCCGGAGACCGGACGCATCCCCTCGGCGGCCAGCCCGGCGGCGAGCGCCTGGGCGTTCTTGATCACCTGCGCCGCGTACCCCTGGAAATCGGGCAGCGACGCCTCGCGGAGGGCGACGGCCTTCGCGGCGACGGCGTGCATCAGCGGCCCGCCCTGGGTGAATGGGAAGACCGCCTTGTCGATCCGCTCGGCCAGCCCGGCGCGGCACAGGATCATGCCGCCGCGCGGGCCGCGGAGCACCTTGTGGGTGGTGAACGTGACGACGTCGGCGTGCGGGACCGGCGAGGGGATCGCCTTGCCCGCGACGAGCCCGATGAAGTGGGCGGCGTCGACCAGCAGGTAGGCACCGACCTCGTCGGCGATCTCCCGGAACTTGGCGAAGTCGATCAGCCGGGGGTACGCGGTGGCACCGCAAATGATCATTTTCGGGCGGTGTGCCAGCGCCAGCTCGCGCACCTCGTCGAGGTCGATCAGCTCGTCGTCCTTGCGCACGGTGTAACCGACGGTGGCGAACCACTTCCCGGAGAAGTTGACCTTGCTGCCGTGGGTCAGGTGGCCGCCGTGCGGCAGGTCCATGGCCAGCACGGTGTCGCCCGGCTGGAGCAGCGCCGCGTAGGCCGCGAGGTTGGCACTCGCCCCGCTGTGCGGCTGGAGGTTGGCGTGGTCGGCGCCGAAGAGGTCCTTGGCCCGCGCGATGCCGATCTCCTCCGCCTTGTCGACCTCGGCGCAGCCACCGTAGTAGCGCTTTCCGGGGTAGCCCTCCGCGTACTTGTTGGTCAGCGTCGAGCCGAGCGCGGCGAGCACCGCGGGCGAGGTCAGGTTTTCGCTCGCGATGAGCTGCAGCCCGCCCCGCACCCGGTCGAGCTCGCCGAGCACCACTGCGGCGATCTCCGGATCGGTGGCCTCGAGCGCGCCGAAGTCGGGCCCCCAGAACGTGGTCATCGACGCAGTCTATTCAGGGCCGCGCCTCCCGCCCGAACCGAAGGCGATGCCCGTCCCCGGCGGGGCGAAGTCCTGCCGCGGCTCGCCGGAAAGGGCCGACGCCATGGTCCGGGCGACCGCCCTGATCACGTCCTGCTGGATCGCCGAGCCCACGTGGTCGCGCGGGTCGTCGGGGTTCGCGGCGATCGAGGCGACCGCGAGCTGCGGGGTGAACCCGACGAACGACTCCGTCGAGGCGTCTTCCGAGGTCCCCGTCTTGCCCGCCACCGGCCGCCCGCCCAGGATCTGCGAGACCTGCTCGGCGGTGCCGCCGTCGCAGCGGCTGTACGCGGACTGGTCGCCCACCGGGCAGCGCGCCGCGTCGGCGGCCGCGCGGGCCACGTCCTCGCTCAACACCTGCTCGCACTTCGGGTCGCCGGCGGCCACCTTCCTGCCGGACGGGTCGGTGATGGACAGCACCGGGGTCGGTTGGCAGTGCATGCCCTCGGCGGCCACCGTGGCGTACGCGTTGGCCAGGTCGAGCGGCGTGGTGGCCGCGACGCCCAGCGTGAACGAGCCCCACCCGGCGGCGTTGTTCTTCGCGAAGTTCGCGTCGCTGCCGGCCCGGAACGTGATGCCCAGCCGCTGCGCCATCTCGACCACCTTGTCGGCGCCGACCTGCTGCTCCAGCCACACGAAGTACGTGTTGACCGAGCGCCCGAAGCCGGTCCACATCGTGCGGTAGCCGTCCATCCACGACGGGTTGGCGTTGCTCGGGCACCACTTGCCGTCGCAGGTGCCCTCGCCGCTGGCCGGGTACTGGGAGACGAGGCGGGAGGGCGCGTCGAAGCCGGTGTCCAGGCTCCGCCCGGACTCCAGCGCGGCCAGCATCGTAAACAGCTTGAACGTCGAGCCGGCCTGGTATCCGTCGATCGCCCCGCCGCCGGCGATGAGCTGGTTGGTGGTGTCCTTGAGGCTGTAGTGGCGGTTGACGGCCATGGCCAGCACCCGCCCGGTGCCCGGCTGCACGACCGCCATCGGGGCGGCGCGGTCGCTGCCGTACCCGTAGACGTCCAGCACGTTGTTCTGCGCGGCCTTCTGCACGCCCTTGTCGAGCGAGGTGACCACCGAGTACCCGCCCTGGAGCAGGTTGCGCTCCCGCTCCTGCGGCGTGGCGCCGAACTCCGGCTGGGCCATCCACCACTGCCGCACATAGTCGCAGAAGAAGCCCCAGGTGTTGTCGCTCGACGCGACGCAGCCGCTGGGCAGCTCGGTGGGCTTGAGGCGGAGTGGCTCGGCCTTGGCCTTGGCCGCCTGGTCAGCGGTGATCTTCCCGGTGCGGGCCATCGAGTCCAGCACGTACGCCCGGCGCTCCAGCGCCTTGTCCTTGTTTCCGCTGATCGGGCTGTCGCTGTCGGGCGACTGCACCAGGCCGGCGAGCAGGGCCGCCTCCGCCAGTGTCAGCTTGCCCGGCTCCTTGGCGAAGTAGCGCTCGCTGGCCGCCGCGATGCCGTACGCACCGGCGCCGAAGTACGCGATGTTCAGGTAGCGGTTGAGGATCTCCTGCTTGGAGAGCTCCTGCTCGAGCGCCACCGCGTACCGCATCTCCTGGAGCTTGCGGCCGGCGGTGTCGGCGGTGGCCTCCTCGCGCTGCCGCGGGGTGAGGCTGGGATCCGTCTTGAGTACGTTCCGCACGTACTGCATGGTCAGCGTCGAGGCGCCCTGCTCGACCTGGCCGCCGGTGCCGTTGGCCACGAACGCGCGGATCACGCTGCGCAGGTCGACGCCGCCGTGCTCGAAGAAGCGGGCATCCTCGGCCGCCACGATCGCCTGCCGCATGACCGGTGCCACGTCCTCCAGCGGCACGTCCTCGCGGTTGACGTCGTAGAAGCTGGTGATCAGGGTCTTGCCGTCGCTGGCGTAGAGGTAGGAGCGCTGGGCCGGCGGCGGCGTCTTCAGCTCGCTGGGCAGGTCCAGAAACGCGTCGCTGGCTGACTTGGCGGTCAGCGCGAGCACCGCGTTGGCTGGGAAGATCGCCGCGGCCAGGGCCAGGCCGGCGAGCACACCGCAGAGGACCAGGGTCAGGAGCTTGGAGAGCAGAGACCGGACACGCACCTGCCAAGACTTGCCACGACAGGCCCGGGCAAACCAGCCCTGCGCCGGATTGTCAGGTAACTCTCAGCCCCGCCGTCTCCTCAGAAGCACCGCGAAGAGCGCACCGAGAACGACGATCACCGCGGCCCCGCCACCGATGAGCGGGAGCGCGCTGGTGCTGGAGACGGGCTCGGGCGTGGCCGGACCGAGGGCTTGGCGCGCCGGGGGCGGGGCCTCGGTGGTTGGGATCGATGCCGCGGCCGCTGGCTTCGGCGCCGGCTTCGTAGCCTTCGCCGGCTTGGCCGCCGGCTTGGAGAAGATCACGTCAGAACACGAGTAGTACGTGTCCGGAGTGCTCGAATTCTGCCAGATGGTGTAGATCAGGTGCCGCCCGCTCTTGTTTGCCGGCAGCGCCCCCTTCATTCGGTACGCCCCGTCCCGGAACGCCGGGTCCTCGGCCGACAGGAACGGCTTGCTCTCCAGGTCGGACCAGGCCAGCGGCGCCTTCGGGTCGTAGCCGTCCCGGGTGACGTAGAGCTTGAACGTGCCCGCGTGCCGGATCGTCCCCGCGTACGAGAACGCGAAGCTCGCCCCGGCGGTCAGCCGCGTCACCGGCCAGTCGGTGCGGGGCAGGTCGAGCCCGGCGTACCGATCGATGCCCGCGCTGCACAGCTTGCCGTCCGGGATCACCTCACGATCCCGCCCGCCCACGTCCGGCAGGCGCAGGTTGTCCCAGTCGGCCCACCGCTGCCGGCCGCTCCCGGCGAGGGCCGCCTTGCACGCCGCCGTGCCGGCGCTCGCCCCCTCGGTGCCACACGCGGCGAGCCGGCTCACGGGGTTGGTGAGCGCACCGTGCGCCTGGGCGGTGCCCGGCACGGCCAGGACCGCCACCGCGGCGGCGGCGAGCGCGTAGAGCACCTTCACGGGCTGGGGTACGTAGCCGGCCGCCCGACCGTTCAAAGCGCGGCGGCGATCTCCTCCGCCGTGATCGGCCCTTGGCGGAGCACCTCAGGCGCGGGGCCGGTCAGGCGGACGAGCGTCGAGGCGGCCGGAAAGCGCACCGCCGACTTGTCCTCGACCACCGGCACGTCCCGCAGCTCGCCCCAGGGCAGCTCGTCCAGCAGTTCCCGGTCGTACGGCCGGGTCTCCTCGCCGGAGCGGTTGAGGCTGGTGGCGGTCACCGGCGCGTCGAGGGTGGCGATCACCTGGAGCGTGGCCGCGTGGTCCGGCACCCGGATGCCCACCGTGCCGCCCAGCGTGACCATCCCGTCCGGGAGCGCGCCGGTCTTCGGCACCACCACGGTCAGCGGCCCAGGCGTGAACGTGCCCATCAGCTGGCGCGCGGCCGGCGAAAGCTCCGCGTAGCGGGCGGCCATGCCGATCGAGGCGCAGGCGACGTGCATGGCGTGCGCGTGGTCGCGCTCCTTGACGGCGAACACCGCGCGCAGCGCCGGCATCGAGGTCGCCAGCGCGGCCAGCATGTAGCCGGTCTCGGTGGGGAGCACGGCCAACCCGCCATCCCGCAGGCGCCCGGCCACAAGCTCGGCGTCGGCGAGCCGGAGCAGGCCGGAGTGCGCGGACGGGGCCAGGAAACGGAAGCGGCTCACGCCGTCACCTCCGGCAGCAGGGCGCGGGCGAGCGGGTCGACCGTGTCCTCGATCTCGTCGGCCACCCGGGCGAAGGCCTGGTCGCCCCGGCCCCACGGGTCGTCGAGGTCGTCGGCGGCCACGGCCGGTGAGCTGCCCCGCGCGGCGTTGACCGCCTCGACGAGGGCCACCCCGCGGGCGTACACCGCGTCTGGCGTCGGCTCGACGGCCGGGAGGGTCGAGAGGTCGGCGGTGCCGAGCAGGCGGCCGAACTCGCCCAGCACGAACGTGCGCGCGGCCGCGTCGGGGCGCAGCGCCACCACGTACTCCTGCTGGTCGGCCGTTGCCGTGAGCACGAGGTCGGCGGCGTCGATCAGGTCAGAGCGGAGCTTGCGCGCGACGAACCCGTTCGGCTCTCCCCCGCGGGCCCGCACCTGGCGCGCGGCCGGCGGGTTCATCTCCTCGCCGGCGTGCCAGCCGCCGGTGCCGGCGCTGTGGCTGTGCAGCAGCTCCTCGGCCGGCGCCGCCGTGCCACCCTTGGCCAGCCGCTCGCGGACCGCCCGGTCGAGCAGCCGCTCGGCCATCGGCGAGCGGCAGATGTTGCCCATGCACACGTGCAGGACCGTGAAGGGCGGCACGTCAGGACTCCGCGTCCGGGGCCACGATGTCCGGCGCCACGTCGCGGATCTTCTCGAACGGGATGGCGCCGGCGCGGAGCACCTTCGGCACGTTGCCGGTCAGGTCGACGATCGTGCTGGGCTCCGGGTCGATCGACGCGCCCGCCTCGAGGTAGATCCGCACCGCGTACCCGAGCTGCTCGCGGGCCTCCTCGGCGGTCTTGGCCGCGGGCTGGCCGAGCTTGTTGGCCGACGACACCGCCATCGGGCCGGTCTCGCGGAGCACCTCCAGCGCCACCGGGTGCAGCGGCATCCGCACCGCGACCGCGCCGCCGGTCTCGCCGAGGTCCCATTGGAGGCTCGGCGCGTGCTCCACGATCATCGTGAGCGCGCCCGGCCAGAAGGCGTCGGCCAGGTCGCGGGCCAGCTTGGGCAGCATGAAGACCAGGCCGTCGAGCGTGTGGCGGGAGCCGACCAGCACCGGCGGGGGCGCCTGCGGGCCCGGACCCTTGGCGTCGCGCAAGGCCGTCACCGCGTACGGCGTGAACGCGTCCGCGCCGATCCCGTACACCGTGTCGGTCGGGAGCACCACCAGCTCGCCGTTCTTGACCGCCTCGATCGCCGCGGCGATGCCTCGGTCGCGGTCGGCCAGCGACCGGCAGTCATAGAGCATCACGGTGTGCAGTCTGCCATGTCTGATGGCTCGGCTTCCCGCTCGCTCCGCTCCTCGGTCGCTAGCGCTCCCTACGATGCTCACTCCCGACGCCTCGCGTGCGGGCGGCGGTGGCGTAGCGCGGCTGGCCAGCCAGATCATGATGGTCTTCGATGTCCGTGAAGCACCCGTTCGCGCGGACCAGCTCGGGCACGGCCGCGCCGTGCGAATCGTCGTGTTCCACCCCGAAAACCCCACCCGGCCGCAGCAGCGCGGCGGCCCGCGCGATCACCGGACCGATCACCGCCAGGCCGTCCGCGCCGGCGAAGACCGCGTCCTCCGGGTCGTGGTCGGCCACATCGGCGGGTACGGGCACGCCGGTGGGCACGTAGGGCGGGTTGCAGAGCACGGCGTCGACCGTGCCGTCGAGCCAGGCGAGCACGGCCGGGTCGGTGGCGTCCCCCTCGACCACGTGGATCGGGGTGTCGCCGGCCGCGGCCCGCGCCTCGGCGTTGCGGCGCAGCCAGGAGAGGGCGAAGGGGGAACGCTCGACGGCGTACACCCGGGCGCCGGGCACTTCGTTGGCCACCGCCAGCGCGATCGCGCCCGATCCGCTACACAGATCGACGACGGTCGTACCTTGCGTTATCAAAGTCATGCCCCAGCCGGCCAGGAGCTCGGTCTCCGGCCGGGGCACGAAGACGCCGGCCCCCACCGCCAGCTCGAGGTGCCGGAACCCGGCGCTGCCCACGAGGTGCTGCACCGGTTCGCCGCGCACCCGCCGGGCGACCAGCGCATCGAACTCCTTGAGCTGATTAGCCGTAAAGCCATCTATCAGGGCCAACCGCCCGCGAGGCACGCCGAGGACGTGCGCCGCCAGGATCTCAGCATCGACTCGAGCCGATGGCATACCTACCCTGGACAGGTCGTTTGCAGCGCGAGCGATCACGTGCAACGCCCGTGTCCGATCCGTCCCGCCCGAGGGCTGTTCCATAGACCGTGTCACGAGATAATCATTGAGTAGCGGGCCGACGCGATGGCCTGCGGGGGCACCGGGGTCTTCCGGGGGTTTGGAGGCTTGCGTGAGTTGGCTCGACCGGGTCACGGACCAGGCCGATGCGCTCCGAAAGGCCCGTACGCTGCAGGAAAGCAGCCGCTCGGCGGAGGCTTGCGCCCTGCTCGACCAGGTCCTCGCCACCACCGAAGACCCGCTCGCCCGTGCCGACGCCCTCGTGCAGCGGGTGGCCGCCTTGATAAACCTCGGCCGCACCGCTGAGTACAACGTGGCCATGCAGCGGGCGTTCGACGCGATCTCCGAGATTGGCGAGCCCCTCCTCGTGGGCAACCTGCACGCGCTCGCCGCGCTCGCCGCCCAGCACCAGGGCGCGCTGGAGCGGTGCGTGACCCACCTGGTGCACAGTGCCCGCGCGATGGCCACGGTCGAGTACCTCGACTGGGACACCGCCGTCGCGTGGAACGACCTGGCGATGGCCTACTCGTACCTCGGCTTCCACGGGCACGCCCTCGGCGCGATCGAGAAGGCCCGTGAGGTGGCGACGGCCGCCGGCGAGCACGCGGAGACGTTCGCGGCGCCCGGCATCCGGCTGCGCAACGCCGTCACCCTCGACCACAACGGCGACACCGACGGCTGCCTGCGCGTCCTGCGCGACATCACCTCTGACGCGGAGCGTTTCTTCGACTGTGACGCCGGCACCAGGCTCCGGCCGAGCGGGCGCGCGGCGTACGGGTACGCGATCGCCCGCCGCGCCGCCCTGGGCGAGCCGCCCGAGTCCGCCCGCCAGGCGGCCCGGCTGCTGGCCGACGGCGGCGACGGTGCCCGCGCCCGCGACCTGCGGATGCTCGGCGAGGTGTGCCTGGCGATGGCCTCGGGCCGCCCGATCGAGGCCCTTACCCGCCTGGAAACGGTGGCGGTGTCGAGCGAGACGCTGGGGCCCGCCGAGCACGCCCGGCTGCGCAGCCTCACGTACGCGCGGGCCGGCGACCACGCGGCCGCCCACCGAGCCGACCGGCACGCGTTCCGGCTCGCGGCGCAGCGCAGCGACCGCCTCCGCGACGTCTACGTCGAGGGCATCGCCGCCCGACTAGACCACGAAGACATGCGCCGCGCCGTCTCGCGCTACGAGGACGAGGCGCTGACCGACCCGCTGACCGGCATGGCCAACCGCCGCCACCTCGAGCGGTACGTAGCGGCGATGGTCGCCCGGGGCGAGCGGGCCACCGTGGGCGTCTGCGACCTCGACGGCTTCAAGGCGGTCAACACCGCCCACGGCCACCTCTCCGGCGACCTGGTGCTCCAGCGCGTCGCCGGCGTGATCAACAGGGTCATGCGCCGCGGTGACTTCGTCGCCCGCTACGGCGGCGACGAGTTCGTGGTGGTGCTGCCCGGCGCCGGCATGGCCGAGGCGGCCGAGGTCGGGCGCCGGATCGGCGCCGCCGTCGAAGCGGAAGACTGGGAGTCGCTCGTGCCAGGCACGCCGGTCGGGGTGAGCGTCGGCTTCGCCCAGGTCAGCGCCTCGGCCAACCTGCGCGAGGCGCTCGGCACCGCCTTCGAGCAGGCCGACCGGGCGATGCTCCAGGCCAAGGCCGGTGCGCGTCCCCAGCCCGTCGCGTCCTAGACGATCCATCCCAAGCGATATTTCTTGGGCTACCGCGATGTCCGTCGTGGTCCGGACCGCTGCTCCCGCGGCCTCACCCGTCCGCTTTTGGTTTCTTGCCTCCGGCGGGAGCGCTCCGGACCATCAGGATGGCACTGGCGGGTGGAATGTGTGCGCACGGCTCACGCGCCGGCGGTTCGTTGCCCTGAGTAGTGGGTGCTTTCTGCCGACTTATCCGCTTACTGTGTCGTCGTGAGCGCTTGGCTAAAAGATCGTGGTACGGAACTGCCCTCATAGGGGCGGTTGCGTACCACGATCTACTGGCAGTAGCCGGGGAGATCCTGGGCGATCGCGATTTGGGTTACACAGAGCAACTCCCGTCGGCGACGCACGCGCTCAAGCCCCCTGGCCGGCCCGCATGACCCGCCGCGGTCGCACGGCGGCGGTCGCGGCAGACCGCGCGGCGCAAGGGTTCGTCGGGCAGTAGCAGCAGGGGTGACCGCGACCAGACGAGCACGGTGAGGCCGCGGGAGCAGCGGTCTGGACCGCGACGGACGCCGCGGTAGCCCAAAGCTCTGTCTTGAAAGGGGTTAGCTCCGCTTGAGCTCGGTGTCTCCCAGGAGCCGGGCCTGGCGGTCCGCCTCGGCTAGTGCGTCGAGGAGGCCGTCCATGTCGCCGGCCACCACCAGATCCAGGTTGTACGCGGTGTAGCCGATCCGGTGGTCGGTGATCCGGTTCTGCGGGAAGTTGTACGTGCGGATCCGCTCCGAGCGGTCGACCGTGCGCACCTGCGAGCGGCGTGCGTCGGAGGCGGCCGCGTCGGCTTCCTCCTGGGCGGCGGCGAGCAGCCGTGCGCGCAGGATGCGCATCGCCTGCTCGCGGTTTTGCAGCTGGCTCTTCTCGTTTTGGCAGGAGACCACGATGCCGGTGGGCAGGTGGGTGATCCGCACGGCCGAGTCGGTGGTGTTGACCGACTGCCCGCCCGGGCCGGACGAGCGGAAGACGTCGATGCGCAGGTCGTTGGGGTCGATCGAGACGTCGACATCCTCGGCCTCGGGGAGCACGAGCACGCCCGCGGCGCTGGTGTGGATCCGCCCCTGCGACTCGGTGACCGGCACCCGCTGCACGCGGTGGACGCCGCCCTCCCACTTCAGGCGCGACCACACGCCGCTACCACCCTCGGGTACGCCCTTGGTCTTGATCGCCACGGAGACGTCCTTGACCCCGCCGAGGTCCGAGTCCTGCGCCTCGATCACCTCGGTGACCCAGCCGTGCCGCTCCGCGTACCGCTGGTACATGCGCAGCAGGTCGCCGGCGAACAGGGCCGACTCCTCGCCGCCCTCGCCCGCCTTGATCTCCAGGATCACGTCCTTGGCGTCGTGCGGGTCGCGCGGGATCAGCAGCTCCGCCAGCCGCTCCTCGATGGCCGGCAGCTTGGCCGCGATCGCCTCGGCCTCCGCCGCGAACGAGGGGTCCTCGGCGACCAGCTCGCGGGCGGCCTCCAGGTCGGCACGCGCCTCCTCCAGCTCGCCCGCCGCCTTGTACAGGGGCGTGAGCTCGGCGAAGCGCCGGCCCACCCGCCGGGCCGTGTTCTGGTCGGCGTGGATGGCCGGGTCGGCGAGCCGCTTCTCCAGCTCCATGTACTCGTCCAGCAGGCCGCTGAGGCGATCAGTGCTCATCTGGGGGTACCCCTCGGCGATCGTTGCGGAAAACAAACGGCGCCCGCCCTCGCAATCGAGGGGCGGGCGCCGTCGAGGTAGCTACTTGGCCTTCTTGGCCGCAGCCTTGGCGTACTTCTGCTGGAACTTCGCCACCCGGCCGGCGGTGTCAAGCACGCGCTGCTTGCCCGTGTAGAACGGGTGGCAGGCGCTGCAGGTCTCGACGTGGATCGCGCCGCTCTTCGCCGTGCTGCGGGTGGTGAAGGAGTTACCGCAGGAACAGGTGACCTCGGTCACGACGTACTGCGGGTGAATATCGGGCTTCATGTCGCCTCGGTCCTTTCGTTGGTGGTCGCCGGGTCGCCATCGTCACGAGCCGCCACCTAAGGGCGGCCCGCTCCGGCGTGAACCGGAACCTTGGCCGATTGACCAGTGTGCCATGCCTGGCCGATCACTTGAACGCCGGGATCCCAGGTGTCATTCCCGGGCTGGCATGCTTGTAGACGATGCCGCGACTGATCATTACGCGAGGGTTGCCCGCGTCCGGAAAGACCACGTTCGCGCGCAAACTGCAGCCGGGCGTGGTCCGGGTCAATCGTGACGACCTGCGCCGGATGCTCCACGGTGACCGGCTCTTCACCACCTGGGCCGAGGGACAGGTCACCGCCGTGCAGCGGGCCCAGGTCGAGGCGCTGCTCCGCGCCCGCGCGGACGTCTGCGTCGACGACACCAACCTCTCCTCCCGGCTGGTCCGCGAGTGGGCCGAGATGGCCGCCCGCTTCGGGGCGACCTTCGAGGTGCACGACTTCACGGATGTACCGGTCGACGAGTGCGTGCGCCGCGACGCCGACCGCCCCGAGTCCGAGCGGGTCGGCGCGGACGCGATCCAGCGGATGTACGAGCGGTACCTGGCCGGCCGCACGCTGCCCCTCCCGGTGCCGGACATCACACCCGGCCGGCCCGCGGTGGTCTACGACCCGCCGCCCGGCGCGCCGAGGATCGTCCTGGTCGACATCGACGGCACGGTCGCGCTGATGGGCGACCGCAGCCCGTACGACATGCACCGGGTTGGCGAGGACCAGCCGCACCTCGCGGTGATCGCCGCCGTGCGGGCCATGCACGCCGCCGGCCACGGCATCGTCTACTGCACCGGACGCGACGAGTCCGCCCGCGCGGACACCGAGGAGTGGCTCGACCGCCACGTCGGCGTGCCGTATGAGGCGCTCTACATGCGCGACATCTACGACTCCCGCCGCGACTCCGTGGTCAAGCGCGAGATCTTCGAACGCGAGGTGCAGGACCGCTACCACGTGGTCGGCGTCTTCGACGACCGCATGCAGGTGGTCAAGATGTGGCGCGACCTGGGCCTGACCGTCTTCCAGGTCGCCGAGGGCGACTTCTAGGCGGCCGCCTTCTCGGATCTGGTCAGCGTGACCGTCGCGCGGGCGGTCACGCCGTTGACCGTCACGGCGAGCACCACCGAGCCGCTGGGGCGGAGCGCGACAAGCTTGCCCGTCGACGGGTCGAACCACGCCGAGTGCCACGGCCGCAGGCCCGACCACGATCCGATGTGGACGCTCGGCGAGGCGCTCCAGTCGGCGCTCACCGGCGGCGCCACCGGCACCTGCCGGCCGCTCTGGGTCACCACGGCCGCCACGCCGACCGGAGCGCCGCGCGGTGCCGTGGGCGGGGCGTTGAGGGTGAGCGAGTCCACATGCGCCTGGGTCTCCGCCACGATCTCACCGCGGGCGTCGACACCGAAGTGGGTCCAGCCCGTGAAGCCGCCGAGGTGCGGCGCCGACGACGGGCCCTTGCCGGAGTTGCCGTTGATGACGTACGGCACCCCGTCGACCCGGTCGGCGTAGAACGTGCCCACGTGCGCGCCGACGAAGAGCGCGCTCTTACCCGACCGGCGCTCGAAGTCGGCCAGCCACTCCTCCAGCATGGCGGCCTCCTTACGGTCGCCGAGCTGGCTCGCCTTGGCCGGCGTGGGATCGCGCGGCGGGTGGTGGTGCAGCACGACCACCGACTTGACCTGCCGGTCTCCGCGCGCCGAGTCCAGCGCCTGGCGCAGCAGCTTCACCTGGTCGAACCCGCCGCCGCGCAGCGTGCCGCTCGACGAGTTGAGCGTGACGAAGCGCACTCCCTTGTGGTCGAAGACGCGGGACGTGACCCCGAACACCGCCTCGAAGTTGGACAGCGGCGCGCCCATGATCTCGTGGTTGCCAGGCACGTAGTAGTACGGCAGCTCGCCGCCCAGCTCCTCGTCGAGGATCCGCTTGGCGAGCGCGAAGTCGGCCTCGGTGGCGGTGTCGACGAAGTCGCCGTTGATGATGAGGAAGTCCGGCCGGGCCGCCTTGACCTCGCGGAGCGTGCGGCGGGCCTGCGCGACGAGGTCGCTGTCCGGGTCGGCCGCCACGAACTGCGCGTCCGACATCACCGCGAACCGCCACCGTTCACCGTCCACAGTGCCGTCCCGGACCACGACCTTGTCGGTGCGCAGCGGCACGGCGGGCTGCTCGATCGTCGGAGGCACGCGGGCGACGATGTCGTCCACGACTATCTCGTTGGTGTACTGGGCTTCGGGGCGGGTCTCGGCCACGTAGAAACGGCGCACCCGCACGGGATACTGCACGCCGGCCGGCACCGCCATCTCCACGTACTGCCAGCCGGTCCAGGTCACCAGCGGGCCGCTCAGCACGTGCTGCTGGTCGAGCGCGTCGTGCAGGTGGAGGCGTGCCCACTCACCCTTGCCGTGGCCGTATATCCACATGCCGAACGCCTGCGGCTGCCCCGGCACGGCGATCCAGGCCGGCGGATCGGCGTACGCCGCGCGGGTACCCGTGGAGAGGCTGAAGTCGTACGACAGCTTGAGGCCGGTGCCGGTGTGGCCGGGCACCGGGGCGACCGAGCCGGCGGCGCGGGCGTGGCTGAACTTCCAGCTGGCCGCGTCGTCCTCGAACATGGCCACCGGCACATCCTCCAGCCCCACCGTGACCGGCACGGCCACACTGGACTGTCCGACATGGAGGGTGACGAGGCCGGCGCCGACGTCCTTCCCGGCGCGCACGGTGAAGGAGCCGCTCTCGGTGGGAGTGATGTCGAGCAGCGACGTGTCGTAGTCGAGTCGCACGTCGGCCGGCTCGATCGGTGCGCTGTTGCCCTCGGCGTCGTAGCCGACCACGCCGAGCCTGCCCGTGCCGAGCGCCGCCAAGCCGATCCGCGCGGAGGTCGCGTCGATGCGCTCCAGCGGGCCGAGCACCCGCAGGTCGATGTCACCCGAAGCGCGGCCCTTCGAGGCGGTCACGGTCGCGGTGCCGGGCAGCACCGCCCGGAAGACGCCGTCGCGACTCACAAACCCGTGCGTGGCCCGCCACGCGGGCGTACCCGAGGCGGGGCCGTAGGTCTCGTCGTAGCCGGCGGCCGTCAGCCGGCGGGTGAGTCCGGGGAAGACCCGGTCCGGGTCGCCACCAGGGACCGGCCCGGTGCCGGGTGCGGCGGCCGGGTCGGCGGCGGTCTCCACCCAGAAACCGGTGAGCCGGCCGGAGCCGGGCGCGGCGTAGAGCGCGAGGCCGTTCGGCACGGGGCGCTCGGAGCCGTCGGACGGGCTGTTCTCCACCTGCACGGTGGCCTGCCCCGGCTCGCGAGCCAGCAAGGTGGACGACCCGCCGCCGTCGAGGTTGAGCGCGTTGTGGGCGCCGAGCTCCGCCATCAGCCGGCCGAGCTCGGTGAGCGTGACACCGCGGCTGTCCGCCTGGCGGCCGTCCACCGTCAGCAGGTACATGCGGCGGCCGTCGCGGGAGAAGCCGACCGCGGTGCGCGGCTCGGGCACGGTGTCGCCGATGTCCTGCGGCACGCCATCGCGCACGAGCACCTGGCGGCCGCCCACCGCCGCATCGAGGGAGCCACCGTCCGAGGAGCGGGGCGCGTAGGACACGTCCACGGCGTCGCCGGGCTTGAGCGCGGCGAGCGCGTCGGCTCCGGCGTCCCGGCCGAGCAGCACGGTCGTGCCGGCGGGGATCGGGCCACTGCCGGCCGCGCCCGCCACCGAGGCGACTGTGCCGCCGCTCAGCGCGACCTCGGTGACCCGGGCCGCGCCCTCCACCGCCCGCTTGCGGTCGTACGTGCCCCAGAGTGCGGTGAAGGCGCCGACCCCGTCCGGCCGCACCATGTTGTTGAACTGGGTCAGCGTCACGCGCGTGCCGCCGGGCAGCACCGCCGTGCCGTCGAAGTAGACCTCGACCACCTTGCCGACGCCCGCGGGCGTGATGCCCACCGCGTTGACGCTCCCCTGCACCGGCGACTGGATCAGCCGTCCACTCTGGATGCCGATGCCCTGCGCGGCGCCGGAGGCGTTGATGTCGAAGAAGTCACCGTTGACCGCGGCCACCGCGCGCGAGCGGTCGGCGGCGGCGCGCAGCGGCTCGGTCTTGGCGACCTCGCCGGAGTTGATGTAGTCGACGCTCAGCTTGCCGGAGAGGTCGGCGGTGAGCGCGTCGGCGCGCAGCCACCCCGCGGCGTGGTAGCGGTCGAAGGAGGTCAGCGTCAGTCCCGGCGCGACCGGCCGGGTGCGCTTATCGGTTTCGATGTCGTCGAAGGCGTCGACGGCCGTGGCGGCCGAGGCCGGCGCCGGGGCGGGAGCAGCCACCGCCGGCGCCGGCACACCCAGGATCGAGACCAGAACGAGAACGGCAACGCTCCGCATGGCGGCCAGTCAACCCGATCTCGCATGGAACTTTCAATAGCTCAGGGTCTAACTGAAAGAAAACTTCAGGCAGCCGCGACCAGCGCGGGGCGCACTCCCGCTCCCCTGGCCAGCGCGGCGGCCTCGGCGTCGACGTAGAAGTTCGGGCGCAGGTCGGCCTCGTGGTAGTACCGGTGGAAGACCGCCGTGGCCCCACCGGACATCGGCGGCACGATCCAGGTCCAGTCCGCCGGCACCGGCCGCCCGGCCTTCTCCTCGTTGCGCATGTGCGCGAGGAAGCGCGCCGACTCGGTGTGGTGGTCGGTGATCTTCACGCCGGCCCGGTCGAACGACCACAGCACGGCCCGGTTGAGCTCCACCAGCGCGCGGTCCCGCCAGAGCGTCGCCTCGCGCGACGTGTCCAGGCCGAGGCCGCGAGCCACCACGGGTAGGAGGTTGTACCGGTCCGGGTCGGCGAGGTTGCGGGCGCCGATCTCGGTGCCCATGTACCAGCCGTTGAACGGAGCGAGCGGGTAGTCCACCCCGCCGATCCGCAGCCGCATGTTGGAGATGGCCGGGATGGCATGCCACCGCACGCCCAGCCGCGCGAACCAGCCCAGCTCCGGGTGCGTGATCGGCACCTCCAGCACGGCCCGTTCGGGCAGCTCGTAGAGGCGCGGGCCCTCGCCCGGCGTCTCCACCACGACGGGCAGCACGTCGAATGGCCCTCCCTGGCCGCACCAACCCATCGCGCGCATGGCGTCGGTGAATCCGACGTAGCGAGGATCGCCGACGACGCCCGCCTCGGTGCGGTAGCCGGCGTACCGGATGAGCTGCTCGTTCCACACCCGCGCGTACGGGCGGCCCGGCGTGGCGGGCGCGAACACCGAGATGACGGGGCGGATCGCGCTCCCGCCACCGGCGAACCGGAGGTGGCGGATCAGGAGCGAGAAGATCTCGTCGGCGGTACGAGCCCGGCGGCGGTCGAGCACGGTGAGGCTGCGCCAGTACAGGCGGCCGATGCACCGGCTCGCGTTGCGCCAGGCTACTTTCGCGCCCCAGACGAGCTCCTCGCTGGTGTGTACGTAGGTCCCCGTGGCGGCGATCTGCGCCCGGACCACGGCGAGCCGGGGCTCCACCGGTCCGAGCCTGGACACTTCGGCGTAGCAGAGCCGAAGAAACTCTTCGGCTTCCGCCGGATCGGCCGGCGAGGTCGGATCCCATTCTTCGGCGGGCATGTTTCTATAGCCCGGCACCGTCATCTGCGCCTCCTCAGCTGACGTCCGTTAACCCCCCTCGTGCATCACCAGAGGACGTGGTGACGGGCGAAGTGTGAGGACGTTTTCACGCGCAGTCACGTAGACATCGCACTGCGTGTGCGATCGGGCCGAAGGTGTCGCACCGCCGACAAAGAGGTTGCGCCAAAACGAATCAAGGGCAAGGGATCACTGATCCCTTGCCCTTGACCGGCGAAAACCTACTCTCCCGGAGTCGACTTCGCGATCTGCATGAGGAACTCGATGTTGGTCCGCGTCTGCTTGAGGCGGTCGAGCAGCAGGTCGAGTGCGGCCTGCGACTCCAGCGAGTGGAGCACCTTGCGCAGCTTGTGCGCGATCGCCAGCTCCTCCGGCGCGAGCAGGATCTCTTCCTTACGCGTGCCGGACGGGTTGATGTCGATCGCCGGGAAGACGCGCTTGTCGGCGATCTTGCGGTCGAGCTTGAGCTCCGCGTTACCCGTGCCCTTGAACTCCTCGAAGATGACGGTGTCCATCATGGACCCGGTCTCCACCAGCGCGGTGGCGAGGATGGTCAGGGAGCCGCCGTTTTCGATGTTGCGGGCGGCGCCCAGGAAGCGCTTCGGCGGGTAGAGCGCGGTTGAGTCGATACCACCCGACATGATCCGGCCACTCGCCGGCGCCGCCAGGTTGTACGACCGGCCGAGCCGGGTCACCGAGTCGAGCAGCACGACCACGTCGTGGCCCAGCTCGACGAGGCGCTTGGCCCGCTCGATCGCGAGCTCCGCGACCGTCGTGTGGTCCTGCGGCGGGCGGTCGAACGTGGCCGCGATGACCTCGCCCTTGACCGACCGCTGCATGTCGGTGACCTCTTCGGGCCGCTCGTCGACGAGCACGACCATGAGGTGGACCTCAGGGTTGTTGTGCGTGATCGCGTTGGCGATCGCCTGCAGCACCATCGTCTTACCCGCCTTCGGCGGCGAGACGATCAGCGCGCGCTGCCCCTTGCCGAGTGGCATGACCAGGTCGATGACCCGGGTCGTGAGGATGTGCGGCTCGGTCTCCAACCGCAGGCGCTCCTGCGGGTAGAGCGGGGTCAGCTTGTAGAACTCGGGGCGCCGCCGCGCCTCGTCCGGGTCCATGCCGTTGATGGTGTCGAGCCGGACCAGCGGGTTGTACTTGTCGCGGCGCTGCTCGCCATCGCGGGTGGCGCGCACCGCGCCGGTCACCGCGTCGCCCCGGCGCAGGCCGTACTTCTTGACCTGGGACATCGAGACGTACACGTCGTTGGGACCGGAAAGATAGCCGGTCGTGCGCACGAACGCGTAGTTGTCGAGGACGTCGATGATGCCGGCGACCGGCACGAGCACGTCGTCTTCGCTCACCTGCGGCTCGTTGCCGCCGCCTCCAGTGGTGCCGCCCTCGGGCCGATCGCCACGGCCGCGCCGGCGGTCGCGGAAGCGGCTGCGCCGGCTCCGCCGGCCGCCACTGTCGTCGTCGCCGTCGTCGCCATCACGGTCACGGTCACGGTCGCGGTCACGATCGTTGCGCTGCTCGGGGCGGTCGCCGCGGTCACCCCGCGGTCCGCGCTCGTTGCGGTCGCGGCTGTTGCGCGGCTCGCGGTCACCTCGCTCGTTGCGGTCGCCCCGGTCGCCACGGTCACCCCTGTCGCCACGGTCACTCCGCTCGGCGCGCTCCGTCTCGTCGGAGGTGCCCTCGCCGCGGGACTCCGGCGGGCCCGCCGGCCGGCTGGCCCGGCGCGAACGCGGCTCGCGCTCCTCGCCGTCGGACAACGGCTCGGGGGACGTCACGGTCACAGGCGCGTCGCCGCCACGACGCTCAGTCTCGATGGTGGCGGGCACGTCGGCCCGCACCTCTTCGCGAACCGGCGCGGCCGCGGCCGCGACCTCGGCCCGCTGGCGCGGCGCACCGGCGCCGTCGCCCCCGCCGCCCTGGCGCTCGGAAATCGCGGCGACAAGCTCGCCCTTTCGCATCCGGGCCGTACCGGAGATGCCGAGCGACGCGGCCAGGCTCTGCAGCTCTGGCAGCAGCATCGCCGACAGCCCGGTGCCGCGGCGCGCGCGGCGCGCGGTGCCGGAGGCAGCCTGGTCAGCGACGTTGGTGACATCCGACGTCACGTCGGTGGTGTCGCTCAATGGATTCCTTCCCTCGATAGGCCGTGGCTGCCCGGATCGAAGATCCTAGGTGGCCGGGCGGCCTCGGTGCACCCGCCTCACGTAACAGGGCGGGAGTTTTTAACACAGCAGCGGTGGGCCTAAGCAGCGGGTAAGACGAGCTGACCGCCGAAAGCTTCGGGGTGCGCCGCCACGCAGAGATCTATTGCCTCGCGACTGTGCTAGGGCCTGAGCGTAATCAACTCATCGGACCTGCGGCAACAGTGGTCCGCTCGGCGTGTCCCAGTGTACCCCCTCAACGCGGGCCCCGGTGACATCTACTCCCAACCGTTGTGCCGCCCATTCCATTCCCGGTGTGAAGTCTTCCGGCACCGGTGACAGCGCGAGCACGGACGGCCCCGCGCCGCTCACCACAGCCGCCACGCCCGCATCGCGCAGCGCCGTGACCAGGGCAAACGTCGCCGGCATGCCCGGCGCGCGATAGTGCTGGTGAAGCCAGTCCTCGGTGGCCGGCAGCAGCAGCGCCGGGTCTTCGGTCATTGCGTGAACCAGCAGCGCGGCCCGGCCCGCCGACCGCGCGGCGTCCGCGTGGGGCACGCTCGCTGGCAACGCCGCCCGCGCCTCCGCCGTCAAACCACGGTCCGCGGGCACGAATACCGTCGGAAGTACGGCCGCCGACGGTCGCCGCGTCACGGCGAGCGCGCCCTTCTCCTCCGTCCACGCGATCGTGAAGCCGCCGAGAAGGCAGGGCGCCACGTTGTCGGGATGCCCTTCGATGCGGGCGGCGAGGCGCAGCGCGGCCGCGACGTCCATCCGCCGCTGCCCGTCGACGACCAGCCCACGGGCGAGCTGGATGCCGGCCACGATTGCCGCCGACGAGGAGCCGAGGCCGCGCGCCTGCGGGATGCGGTTGACGCACGACACCGCCAACCCTGGCGGGCGAACGCCCAGCTCATCGAAGGCCGCGAACATCGCGCGTACCACCAGGTGGGACGCGTCCGCCGGCAGCTCGCCCGCGCCCGCGCCGGTCACCTCGACCGTGACGCCGCCCGCCGTGACCCGGGCCGAGACGTCGTCGTAAAGCGCCAGCGCCAGCCCCAGCGCGTCGAAGCCGGGGCCGAGGTTGGCGCTGGTCGCCGGCGCGCGTACACGCACGCCGCCGGGGACGAAGGAGGGGGCCACTGGGCCATGGTAAGGGCCTTGATCCGCGTCCCTAGGGTGGCCCCGTGGACGAGTTCGCGTACGTCGCCATCCAGGTCGCCGCCCAGCTCCCGGCGTTGATCGTGCTCGTGGTCGGGCTGGTGCTGGTGGCCGCCCGCCGGCGCACGCTCAACGGAAGGGCCCGCGGGCTGGGCCTCGCCGGCTGCGCGGTGCTGCTCGCCGGCCTCCTCGCCACCACCGCCTGGACCAGCAGCTACATCTGGATTTACGCCGGTGGCGACTTGGACGTCCGCGAGTTCGGCCTCATCACCTCCGTGGTGGGCCTCTTCCTCACGCTGATCCACGCCACCGGCCTGGCCCTGGTCATCGCCGCCGTCCTGGCCGGCGCCCGCCCCGCCACCCC
>Ga0272482_10000076_pt1 | contig 30468 bp, 28 predicted proteins | sample RVTome_8_FD_192427 | JGI IMG/M metagenome (GOLD analysis project Ga0272482, IMG submission 192427) | Soil microbial communities from uranium-contaminated site in the Upper Colorado River Basin, Wyoming, United States - RVT160D0 (version 2) ...
CCCCCCCGGCGGCGCCGCCCCGCCCGCCCCCCCCCCCCCCCCCCCCCCCCCCCCCCCCCCCCCCCCCCCCCCCCCCCCCCCCCCCCCCCCCCCCACCCCGATCGCATCGAGGGTGCGGCAGACCTGCGCCGTGACGGCCGGCGGCAGCGCGAAGAAGATGGTTACCTGGCCGTGGCACGCTTCCAGCAGCCGGCGCAGATCCTTCTCGTCGGTCGCGTCGGCCGTCAGGTAGCGGGCCTCGCGGGCGGTGCTGCCCGCACCGGCCATCTCCAGTTCCGAAGGCGTCGATGACACGGGCCCGCCAGTGATCGTCGGTCCACTCCTCCATGCCGCTGCCGACCAGCGACAGGGCCGGCCCGCGCCCGGAGGCCAGCAGACCGCCCAGCCCTGGCAGCAGGAGCCGGTTCGCCAGGTCGCCGCTGGCGCCCAGCAGCAGCAGGGTCTGATCCTGATCCACGTTTCTCCTCAAGTTCCCGTTGGCTAACCGGCAAGATTAAGCCGGTTCGGCATGAGGCGTCACTCTCCGGTGCCGCCGAAGCGCTCGGTGCGGATCAGCTCGGCTGGGTGCCCCTGATCGAGCAACAGTTGCGAGGCATTCTCCACGAAACCGTTCGGACCGCAGATGTAAGTCCGCGCGCCGCCCCTCACGCTTGCCGCGACCGCGGCGAGGTCCCGCGCCGTCAGGCGTCCCGTCGTCCGTGCGTCGCCGGGCAGACCGGCGCGGGTGAAGGCATAGGCAACCTCGACCCCACTGTGCGAGGAGGCAATCCGGTAAAGCTCGTTGGCGTAGATGACGTGATCCGGGGTGCGCACCGAATAGAGCAGGTGGAACGGCACCTCGGAGGCCGACCGCACCCGGGTCCGGATCATCGCCATTAGCGGCACGATTCCCGAACCCCCACCGATCAGGCTCACCGGCCCGTTGAAGGACTCCGTCCACCGGAACCAGCCACCCACCGGGCCCCGCAGCTCGAATTCGTCCCCGATCCGGACCGTCTCGACCAGGTACGGCGAGACCTCGCCGACCGGCACCTTCTGCACCGTGAGTTCGAGCCTGCCGAGTGCGCTGGCCGACGCGATCGAGTAGCTGCGCTGCGCGCTGTACCCGTCCTCGGCGGTGAGCCGCACGTCCACGTGCTGCCCCGCCTCGTGGCCCGGCCAGCCGGGCACGTCGAGCACGAGTGTGCGGACGGTGCGGGTCTCCATGAGTGCTTCGGCGACCCGCGCGCGAAGCCATCGGATGGGCCCGTTCATCAGGTCCGCCTTTCACCGGGTTCAGAGCGACGGATGCCGCGGCCGTGCGGCCGCGGCATCCGTGATCAGGTGTATCGGGTCCTACGCCGGCGTGCCGGGCTCGGCGCGCTCGGGCAGCGCCCAGCCTGGGCGCGGGAAGTGGCAGGTGTAGCCGTTCGGGATCCGCTCCAGGTAGTCCTGGTGATCGGGCTCGGCCTCCCAGAAGGTGGCCTCGGGCTCAATCGTGGTCACTACCTTCTCCGGCCACAGGCCGGACGCGTCCACGTCGGCGATCGTCTCCCGGGCGATCCGGTCCTGCTCCGTGGTGGCCGGGAAGATCGCTGAGCGGTAACTCGTGCCGATGTCGTTGCCCTGACGGTTCAGCGTCGACGGATCGTGGATCTGGAAGAAGTGCGCCAGGATCTCGCGGTACGTCGTCTCGGCGGGGTCGAAAATGATCTCGATCGCCTCGGCGTGACCCGGGTGGTTGCGGTACGTGGGGTTGGCGTTCAGGCCACCGGTGTAGCCCACTCGGGTGCTGAGCACACCGGGCTGACGGCGGAACAGGTCCTGGATGCCCCAGAAACATCCGCCGGCCAGGACGGCCGTCTCGGTGCGGTGGGTCCCGCTGGTCATGCTGCTGCTCCGTTCGTCGAGTCGGTGCCGGTGTCGAATAGCGCGCTGAACTCGCCGTATCCCTCGGCCTCCAGCAGTGCGGCGGGCACGAAGCGCAGCGCCGCCGAGTTCATGCAGAACCGCTGGCCGCCGGCCTCGGCGGGGCCGTCGCCGAATACGTGCCCGAGGTGGCTGTCGGCGCCTGTCGAGCGCACCTCGGTGCGGACCATGCCCAGCGCGTGGTCCAGCTTGGTCGTGACGGCGTCGGCGTTGATCGGGGCGGTGAAGCTCGGCCAGCCTGTGCCGCTGTCGTACTTGTCGAGCGACGAGAACAGCGGCTGCCCCGAGACGGCGTCGACATAGATGCCGGCCTCGTGGTGGTTCCAGTACTGGTTGCGGAACGCCGGCTCGGTGCCGTCCTCCTGCGTCACGCGGTACTGCGTGGCGGTCAGGCGGCTGAGCGACTCGGGAGTCTTGCGGTAGCCATCGGTGGTCACGTGGCTCCTCCTTCGATGGTGCCGGGCTTGCTGTCGGCGCCGTCCAGTAGAGCGAACTTCAGAGTCCAAAAATTCCGGCCGAGAGGTCGATATCTGCGCCTGTTAGCGGCTCGGTGAGGAGTCCAGTGGACCTCAAGGTCCAAAACGAAGAGTCATGCGGGCCGCCCGGGCAAAGGTGAGGAGTGCCTGGAGGCGCCTGGTCAGACGGCGAACGACCGGACGTAGGCGATCGCCATGTCCAGGGCCTGTTCCATCGGCCGGATGTCCCGGGCCGTCTGCGCTAGCAGGTAACCACCCTGCAGGGCGGCCAGCAGGCCGGTGGCCAGGGCATCGGGGTCGGCGTCGGCCCGCAGGACCCCGCCGGCCCGCATGCGTTCCAGCCCGTCGCGCAGCAGCCCCTGCCAGGCGGCGAAGTAACTCGCCAGCACCTTGCGCGCGTCCTCGTCGACGTCGGCCAGTTCGGCAGCGAGCGAGCCGAGCGGGCAGCCGTAGGCCCCATGGCGTAGTGCGTTGCGCTCGACCAACGCGTCGCGCCACAGCTCCAGCCCGCGCAACGAGTTCAGCCGCTGCAGCCGCTGATGCTGTTGCTCGAGCAGCCGGGCCGCGCGATGTGGGATCACCTCGCGCACCAATGCTTCCTTGTCGACGAAGTGCTGATAGAGCTGCGACTTGCTGGTGCCGCCCGCGGTGCAGACGTCGGTGAGGCTGGTCAAGGCGACCCCGCGCTCCTGCATCAGCTCGTCGGCCGCCGCGATGATCCGGGCCCGCGTGGCCTCTCCCCGTGCGGTCAGGCGCGGCCGTGCCTGACCATCGCCCGTCCCCGTCACACCGGTCAGGGTACGCCCGCATGACCTTAGTACCCTCAAACTGGACTGCAATGACCTCCTTCGGCATGACCTGGGGACTCGCGCTAGGATCCGTATGCACAGCAAGGCCAGGTGCGTGGCGTCCTCTGTGCCAGAATTAGATGGACTTTCTGGTCCAAATTCTGAAGCAAGATGTACGATCGGCCGCGCCGCGCAGAGTCGATCAAGCCCTGGGATGTTGCCATGTCCCTGACCGTCCGTGTCGCGACCGGCGGCGACGCACCCGAGATCGCCCGCCTGGTCGAGCGGGCCTACCGAGGTGAGGCGAGCAGGGCCGGCTGGACGAGCGAGGCCGACCTGGTGGCCGGCCCGCGAGCCGACGAGCGCTCGACCCGTGCCCTCATCGACACGCGGGGTCGACCGTGCTGGCCGGCCTGATCGGTGGCGTCATCGTCGCTACCTGCCACCTGCAACGACGCATACCCGATCTCGCCTACCTCGGCACGTTCGCCGTCGAGCCCACCATCCTGTACTACCTCGGTGTCCCGCATTACCGCTCGGCCATCGACTACTCCGACGACGCGCTGCGTCAGGCGGCCGTGACCTACCGCCGGATCGAACGGTTCATCAAGCGGGCGGCCGAGATGGTCGGTCCGGGCAAGCCGGGGAATGTGCCGCCGGCTTTCGCGGCGGCGATGCACGACGACCTGAACACCTCGGCCGCGCTGGCCGTCGTGCATGACGCCATCCATCAGGGGAGCGCCGCGACGGCCGCCGACGACGAGACCAGCGTCCGCGCCGCGCTTACCGATGTGCGCGCCATGCTTGGCGTCCTGGGTCTGGACCCGCTCGACCCCGCGTGGCACGGCGGTGATGACGGCGACGACATCAAGGCAGTCGTCGGTCCGCTGGTGGCGCTGGCGCTCGAGCAACGCGCGCGAGCGCGTGACCGCAAGGACTGGACGACGGCCGACTCGGTCCGCGACCAGCTCAAGGACGCGGGCATCCAGGTGGAGGACACACCGGCCGGACCACGCTGGACGTTGACGAAGCACCACTGACACCGTGTGGCGGCCACGGCGAGCACCAGGTCAGTCACCCTGGTACCGCTGCTCGCTCCACGGGTCTCCATACATGTGGTAACCCCCTTCCTCCCAGAAGCCGGGCTCGTCCTGCTGCAGCATCGTGATGCCGTTGACCCACTTGGCGGACTTCCAGAAGTAGAGGTGGGGAACGATCAGCCGGGCCGGACCGCCGTGCTCCGGCGCGAGGTCCTTACCATCGAACTTGTCCACGATCCAGGCCTTGCCGCCGAGCAGGTCGTCGAGCGGCACGTTGGTGGTGTAACCGCCGTAACTGCGCACCATCGTGTAGTCGGCGGAGGTCTCGACGTTCTCGAACAAGGTGTCGAGAGCGACGCCCCGCCAGGTCGTGCCCAGCTTCGACCACTTGGTCACGCAATGGATGTCGACGGTGACGTCCTCGGTCGGCAGATCCCAGAACTCCGGCCAGCTCCAGCTGTGTTCGGTGCCGACCTCGTCGGTGATGGTGAAACGCCACCGGTCCACGGGAACACGGGGGGTGGGGCCGGCACTGAGAACCGGAAAGTCGTGAGCGAGATATTGCCCGGGTGGAAGCTCCGGCGTCGAGGACCGGCGCCGCCCGTGAAAACCGGGAGAAGTGACTCCCATGACTCGCGCTCCTTGGATTGATCTAGTGAACCTGCGGTGTTTCCCCCGGGGCGGTGCTGTCAGGGCAACGGGCCTGGTGGGCCTCCTCGCGGATCGAAGCGATTGCCGGCATGGCCGAGTGTCTGGTTGCGAAGAACTTACTGGTGGCGAGGAGTTGGCATCGTCTGTGAGCAGGTAGAAGCAGAACTGACCTTTGGACGACGACCTGATGACAAAATCTATGGCAACTCCATGGGCGGGTGATCGCCGGTAGGTGGCGATCCTCAGTCTTGCCCGGCCGAGCCTAACCGATCAAGCAGCAACAGTGGTTCTAGTACTTGCATCTGGGACGGCAGCCGTGGATCACGAGGTCAGGGCAAAGGTCCGCTTGATCGTGGCGAACGCGGTATCCGGGGATACCCGGAAGCCGTCGAAGTGAACGATCCGGTCCGGCCGGGGGCTGATGATCACTGTCCACGGGGTGCCGCCGGTCCGGTAGTCCGCCATCACGGTGGGCAGGCTGCCGGAGTCGTGCCCAGCGCGATACCGTCCAGGCCGTGCTGGGAGAGCGACTCCTGGGCCTTCTCCGCGGTGTTGGTGCCGAGGCCTTCGAACGCTGTCTGCACGATGACGAACTTCACCATGTCGGCCATCCCCGCGGCCCGCAGCTTCCGCCCGACCGTCTTCAGCGTGGGAAAGCCGTGCAGATGGCAACCTGGGCACCAGGACTGGAAGGCGAACAGGTAGATGACCGGTTCCTCGATGTCAGCAATCCGAACTTTCGAGTCGGCCGGATCAAGCCAGACCGGTACGCGTAGCTCGGGAGCCGGCCGTCCGATGATGCTGTAGCCAGATCCCACGCCGATGCTCCTTGATCTCGTGCGGTTCGTCGGGCGTTCGTGGCCGGAAACATGTCACCGATGTGGCTAACCAGTCAATTGGCTTCACGGGTTCGTCGTGGATGATGCACATCGCGGATGTGACCGGACAGGTTCCGCACCCGGCGGCAGAACCCTCCGCATCGGCAGGTCGACGGCTGGATGCATCCGAACCGGGATGCGGAACGGAGACACGGTGGAACCCGAAGGTCAGCCCGGAACTGACGCATCGATGGCAACGAACTCGGTACCTGGACGAGCCGACACGATGTACCGACTCGTACCCGCGCAGGTCGATCTGCCCGCCGTGGACCACGAGGTCCTGCGTTTCTGGCAAGCGAACGACGTCTTCGCTCGCAGCCTCGAGCAGACCCGGGGGAAGCCCGATTGGATCTTCTATGAGGGGCCGCCGACTGCCAACGGCATGCCCGGCACCCATCACATCGAGGCGCGAGTCTTCAAGGACGTCTTCCCGCGCTACCGGACCATGAAGGGGTTCCATGTCCCGCGCAAGGCCGGATGGGACTGCCACGGTCTCCCGGTGGAGCTGGCCGTCGAAAAAGAGCTGGGCTTCGCCGGCCGGCCGGACATCGAGTTGTACGGGGTCACCGAGTTCAACGCCAGATGCCGGGAATCGGTGACCCGGCACACCGGCGCGTTCGCCGAGCTGACCGAGCGCATGGGCTACTGGGTGGACCTGAAGGACGCGTACCGCACGATGGACCCCGAGTACATCGAGTCCGTGTGGTGGTCGCTCAAGCGGATCTTCGACAAAGGGCTGCTGGTCGAGGACTTCCGGGTAGCGCCGTGGTGCCCCCGCGACCAGACCACGTTGTCCGACCACGAGCTGGCGCAGGGCTACGAGAACGACGTCGACCCCTCTGTCTACGTACGCTTCCCGCTGATCTCCGGTCCGCTGGCAGGCCAGGCGTCGCTGCTGGTGTGGACCACCACCCCGTGGACGCTGGTCTCGAACACCGCGGTGGCCGCGCACCCTGACATCACCTACGTCGTCGCCACCGACGGCACCGAGCAGCTGCTGGTCGCCGAGGCGCTGGTGACACCGGCGCTGGGTGCGGGCTGGTCACTCACCGGGCAGAGGTATACCGGCGAAGAGCTGCTGAGCTGGCGGTACCAGCGACCGTTCGACCTGGTCGAAATTCCCCACGCGCACATCGTGATCCTGGCCTCGTACGTCACCACCGACAGTGGCACCGGCCTGGTCCACCAGGCCCCCGCGTTCGGCGCGGACGACCTGGCGAGCTGCCGCGCCTACGGGTTGCCGATGGTCAATCCGATCCGTCCCAACGGCACATTCGCGGCGGACGTTCCCCTCATCGGTGGCAAGTTCTTCAAGGACGCCGACGCGCCGCTGGTGGCCGACCTGCGGGAACGTGGGCTGCTGTTCAACGAGCAGCCGTACAAGCACAGCTACCCCCACTGCTGGCGTTGCCGTACACCGCTGATCTACTACGCGCAGCCGTCGTGGTACGTGCGCACCACCGCCATCCGCGACCAGCTGCTGGCGGAGAACGAGCGCACCAACTGGCAGCCCGAGACGATCAAGCACGGCCGATACGGTGACTGGCTGACCAACAACGTCGACTGGGCGCTGTCGCGCTCACGTTACTGGGGCACCCCACTGCCGATCTGGCGCTGCACCGACGGTCACCTCACCTGCATCGGCTCGATCGCCGAGCTCGCCGAGCTGGCCGGCCGTGACCTGTCCGGCCTCGACCCGCACCGGCCGTTCATCGACGCCGTCACGTTGCCCTGCCGATGCGGGGCGACGGCCACCAGGGTCCCAGAGGTCATCGATGCCTGGTACGACTCGGGCGCCATGCCGTTCGCCCAGTTCGGCTACCCCCACCGCAACCGGGAACTCTTCGAGCGCAGCTATCCCGCACAGTTCATCTGCGAGGCGATCGACCAGACCCGAGGCTGGTTCTACACCCTGATGACAGTCGGCACCCTCGTGTTCGGCCGTTCGGCGTACGAAAACGTGGTGTGCCTGGGGCATATCCTCGCCGACGACGGCCGCAAGATGTCGAAGCACCTAGGCAACATCCTGGAACCGATTGCGCTGCTGGAGAGGCACGGCGCCGACGCGGTGCGCTGGTACATGGCCGCTGCCGGTTCGCCATGGGCAGCACGCCGGATTGGCCACGCGGCGTTGCAGGAGATTGTCCGGAAGACCTTGTTCACTTACTGGAACACCGTCGTTTTCCAGTCCCGGTACGGGCGGATGGCGGACTGGGCGCCGTCAGCCGGCGATCCCGTGCCGGCCGACCGGCCGGTACTGGACCGCTGGATGCTCTCCCAGGTCAACCTTGTGGTGAGCCGGGTGGACCAGGCGATGACCGCGTTCGACACGCAGGAAGCCGGCAAACTGCTGGCCGCCGTCATCGACGACATGTCCAACTGGTACGTGCGACGCAACCGGCGCCGCTTCTGGCGCGGCGACCGGGCCGCCCTGGCGACCCTGCACGAGGCCCTGCGCACCGTAACGCTGCTGCTCGCGCCGATCATCCCGTTCATCACCGAGCGGGTCTGGAAGGACCTCGTGGTCACCGTCGAGCCGACAGCGGCCACGTCGGTGCACCTGGCCGCCTATCCCCGGGCAAACGAATCACTGATCGATCCGGAACTGGACGAGCAGGTCGCCCTCACCCGCCGCCTGGTCGATCTCGGCCGTACCGCCCGAGCCGAATCCGGAGTCAAAACCCGCCAGCCGCTGGCTCGTGCCCTCGCCTCCGCGCCCGGCTTCCCGGCGCTGGATCCTGATCTGGTGGCCCAGATCGCAGCCGAGCTCAATGTCGATGCGGTGCTGCCCGTCACCTCATCCGGGACATCGCTGGTGAACGTCAGCGCGAAGGCGAACTTCCGCACCCTCGGCCGGCGGCTCGGCAAGCAGGTGCAGGCCGCCGCCCGGGCGATCGCCGCCACGGACGCCGCCGCCCTCAAACGTGACCTGGCCGCAGGGTCCGCCATCGTCACGGTCGACGGCGAAGACATCGCCCTCAGCTCAGACGAGGTCATCATCACCGAGACCCCCCGTGACGGTTGGACCGTCGCCGCCGAGGCCGGAGTCAGCGTGGCACTGGACCTGCACGTCACACCGCAACTGCGCCGGGCTGGTCTGGCCCGGGACATGATCCGGCTGATCCAGCAGGCCCGCAAGGCCGCCGGCCTCGAGGTATCCGACCGCGTGCAGGTCCACTTCCAGGCCGCGAGCGACGAGGTGACAGCCGCGCTCGATGAACACCACGACGTCGTCGCCGAGGAGGTCCTGGCCACGAGCATCGATCCCGGCGTACCGCCGTGGTCGGGGCAGGCGCACCGGAGCACCGGCCCAGGTCTCACCTTCTGGATCCGCAGGACGCCGTAGGCGGCATAGCCGTCCTCCGCCCGCCGGTCGGGTACGCCAAGCATCATTGCGGCAACCGGCAAATCGAATATGGTGGTTTGGGCCGGTCGCGGAAGTACAAGCTGAAGATTTCGGGATAGCTGCTGTCCACTGTTTGCCCCTGATAATTGGTGCGACCGGCGCTCCCCAGGTGCCCGCCCGGCGATAGTGTGACCAGGTGTTCGCAGATGGCGCGATCTACCGGGACGGTCGGCGCACGGCCGAACCGCTGGGACTGGCGCGCCTGGATGGTTCGGGCCCGGACGGCGTCCTCTTGGCGTGGGTCGGGCTCGATCGGCCGACCGAGGCGGAGTTCACCGCCGTGGCGCAGCAGTTCGGGCTGCCCGAGGCCGCCGTCGCGCACAGCCTGCATCTGCACCATCGGCCGAGGCTCGAACGGTACGGCGACACCCTGTTCTGCGTGCTGCGCACGGCCCGCTACATCGACGAGTCCGAGACGTTCGACTTCGGCGAGGTGCTCGTCTTCCTGGGCCCGAACGTCGTCGTGACCGTCCGCCACGGCGACACACCGGACCTCTCGGCGGTGCGCCGCACCCTCGAGACCCGGCCGGAGCTGTTACGGCGCGGGCCCGTAGCGGTCCTACACGCCGTCATGGACCGGATCATGGACGACTACGGGCCGGTCGTCGCCGGGGTCGAGAACGACATCGACGAGATCGAGGACGAGGTGTTCAACGGCAGCGCGGGCGCGCCCCGGCGGGTGTACCGGCTGTCCCGGGCCGTGATCGCGTTCCAGCGCGCGACCAAACCACTGCCGTCGATGTTCGACCGCCTGATCGACGAACCGCTCTTCGACGAGGACGAGCGACGGGCCCTGCGGGACGTCCAGGATCGCGCGCTGCAACTGGTCGAGCAGGCGGACGCGTTCCGGCAGGTGCTGCAGAACATCCTCAACGTCAACCTCACGCTGGAGACGAAGAGCCTCGCCGAGATGTCCAACGCCCTCACCGAGATGTCGAACGACCAGAACGAGGTCGTCAAGAAGATCTCCGCCTGGGCGGCCATCCTGTTTGCCCCCACCTCCGTCGGCACGATTTACGGGATGAACTTCCAGACCATGCCGGAACTGGCCTGGGAGCTCGGCTACCCCTTCGCGCTTGCCCTGATGGTGCTGGTGGGGATCGCTCTCTACTGGCTGTTCAAGAAACAGAAGTGGATCTGACGACCGAGGCTATGACGAGGCGCGTGTTTGTCGCAGGGAACCGGGGTGGTCGGCCGACCAATCGTCGAGACGCTCGTCGGCCGGGGACACGAGGTCACGGTAAGCGCCCGGCTGCCGGCCGCCGGGCGTCGAGAAGCTCGGGGCCCGCCCTGTCGTGATGAACGGGCTCGACGACCGGGAGGTGCATCAGGCCGCGATGGACCCGTCGCAACGACCCCCTCGGATGGCGGGTGGGCGCCACGCCCGTGTCAGTCACCCCAGCGGGATCTGCAGGCTGACCACGCCGCGCAGGTCCAGCCACGCCCGGTCGGGGCCGCGGACCAGCCGCAGCACCACCTCGTCGCACCCCGGACAGCGGGCCACGATGCCCGGCGCGTGCTGGTACACCCGCAGCATCGCGACCGCGTTGGCCTGGCCGCAGCCGGCGCACCGGCCGACCGCGGCGGTCAGGTCGACCGCGAACACCTCCGACAACGGCCCGGCCAGCGCGTTGCCGTCCACATACCTGTCACCCGCCGAGCTCACTGGCCACCTCCGGTAGAGCCGAAACGTTCGGTGCGGATCCGCCGCGGGTCGTGCCCGAGCGCCACGAGCGCGTCGGCGGCCGTCTCCACGAACCCGGTCGGGCCGCAGACGTAGCAGGCCGGCGCCAGGTCCGGCGGCCAGCCGTGGGTGTTGAGCGCGGCCAGCCCGATCCGCCCGACCCGCCCGGGCCAGCCGTCCGGCGCCTCGCGGGTGTACGCATACGCCACGTCGAGGCCAGCATCGTCGCGAGCCCGGCGGCGCAGTTCGTCGGCGTAGCAGGCGTCCGACCGGGTGCGGACGGAGTACAGCAGTCGAAACGGTACCCGGCTCCCGGCCGCCGCCCGCGCGCGGATCATGGACATCAGCGGCACGATCCCCGAGCCGCCAGCGACGAGCAGCACCGGCGCGGTGTCGGTGGTCCGCCACACGAACCAGCCGCCGACCGGCCCGCGCACCTCGACGGCGTCGCCGACCGCGAACTCGCCGGTCAGGTACGGCGACACCTCTCCGCCGGGCACCTGCTGGACCGTCAACTCGACCCGGTCCGGCCGCGGGGCCGCGGCGATCGAGTAGCTGCGCTGCGTCGTGTACCCGTCGGCCGCGGTCAACCGCACGTCGACGTGCTGCCCGGCGACATGACCGGGCCAGCCGGGCACGTCGATGACGAGCGTGTGCGCCGTCGGCGTCTCCGCCCGGCGCTCCACCAGCGTCCCGACCCGCCAGGTCAGTCGCCCTGATACCGCTGCTCGCGCCATGGGTCTCCGTAGTTGTGGTAGCCGGCGGTCTCCCAGAAGCCCGGCTCGTCGTCATCGGTCAGCCGGATCCCCGCGCACCCACTTGGCCGACTTCCACAGGTACAGGTGCGGGACGAGCAGTCGGACCGGGACGCCGTGCGCCGCCGCGAGCGGCTCGCCCTTCGTACCGGTACGCGAGACACGCCTGGCCGTCGACCAGGTCCTCCAGGGGCAGGTTGGTGGTGTAGCCGCCGTACGCGGACACGACCGCGTAGTCGGCCGTGGTGTCGACGTCGGCGAACAGGGTGTCCAGCGACACGCCGGTCCAGCCGGTGTCCAGCTTGGACCAGCGGGTGACGCAGTGCAGGTCGACCGTGATCGACTCGGCGGGCAGGGCCAGCAGCCCGCCCAGTCCCAGTCGTGCCGGACCCCGCCTCGGTGACGATGCTGAACTGCCACTTCCCGGTCGGGACGGACGGGGTCGGCCCGGCCGACAGCACCGGGAAGTCGGTGGTGGATACTGGCCCGGCGGCAGCCGGGACGCGCTGTCCCGGCGCCGTCCGGTGAATCCCCGGGTGACGATGGCCATTGGCACAGTCTGCCGGACCTGAGCGATCGGCTGGAACGGGGTGGTCACCCTGCTGCTGCGAGGCCGCCGGCCTGCTTCTCGCCGAACCCGCGACTCAGTAGGCCGGCGGAATCCCGAAGCTGTACGCCACCGGCGCGGGATCGACGTGGTGCACCGCGCAGTACGCGTCCCGGGGGCCCCTCTCAGTATCCCTGCTGGTGGCCGGGCTGTTCCTGCTCGGCGCGGCTACGGGTTTCTGGGACGTCGCGATGACCGTGCACGCCGCGCGGCGGTCGAACGGCAGCTCGGCCGTCCCGTCATGCCGCGCTTCTTCGCTGCGTTCAGCCTCGGTACGGTCGCCGGCGCCGCAGTCGGTGTGCTGATGACCGCAATGCGGGTCCCGGTAAGCATCCATGTGGCCGTGGTCGCAGCGGTCATCGCCGGGGCGATACCCGCGGCGGCACGGCACTTCCTTCCTGAGCACGCCGCGCGCCCCATCGCAGTGCCACCGCCGGTGAAAATGTCCCGCCCGGGTCTGGGCGCGTGGCGAGAACCGCGCACCGTGGCGGTCGGGCTCGTCGCACTGGCCTTCGCGGTCGCGGAAGGGGCCGGCAGTAACTGGGTCAGCGTCTCGGTCATCGACCGTCACCACGTCACCAACACGATCGGCACGCTGGCGTACGCCTCGTCTCTCACCGCGCTCACTGCCGGCCGCTGGTTCGGGCCAGCGGTCCTCCACCGGTTCGGACAGGTCACTGTCCTTCGGACAGCCGCCGCAGTCGCCGCCACCGGCGTCGCCCCTTTTTCGCGCTTGGGCCGTCCACTGGACTGGCGTTCGCGGGAAGTCTGCTCTGGGGGATGGGCGACACCTTACCGATTCGGCAGTCCGGTTCGCCGAGATCTTCGTGGGCATGGTGAACGCCGCGTGCGTGGTGTTTTTCAGCGTCACGCAACAGGCCCGCCTCGGGGCGTAAGCCCCACCGGGTCCGTACAAGCTCGGCGTGGAGCCCGGGATCTGCAAAGTCCGGTGCAGTAGGACGCTTCGATGGGGCAAGCGACGGCGTGGGCGGTGTGCTCATCCGAGAACGCGGGAAGGTCCTAGCGCGACGGTGCCGGTCGGGTAGCGGTGAGGTGTTCGGCGAGTTCGGCTTCGAGGTCGGCGATGCGCTTGTCGAGGAATCGGTTGTTCTCGCGCGCGGCTTGGAGGCGTTCCTCAAGCCGCTGGTGGTCCTGGGTAGCTTGGCGCAGCTCGCGTTTCAGGGTGGTGTTCTCGGTGACGAGTCGCTGGACGGCGTCTTCGGGGAGGTCGAGTTCAAGGTCTCGGATCTTGCCGAGGAGCTGCCCGATGCTGGTCCGTTGTGTACGGATCTCGGCGCCGGCGGCTTTGAGGGCGTCCTCGGCGTTGAGTGCCCGCTCTTTCCAGGCGCTGACGGCTTGGGTCGCCTGGCCTTCCTGATCTTGGGCTTGGAGCGCCGGGGCCTGCTGGGTGGCTGCGGCGATGAGGGCACGGGCTGTGGTGTTTTGGTAGAGGAACGTGCGGGAGACATCGGCGCGGCGAGCGACGGCTGCGGTGGTGATGTGTGCCCGTTCGCGGTGCATCTGGGTGATGGTGTGGCGGACGCGGTCGAGCATCTGTTCGGTGCTGCGCCGGCGTGCGGCGATCGCGGCGGTGGTGCGGGCCTGGGTCACGGGTGGGTCCTGGTCGGTTCGGCGTTGGTGTGGGCGGCGAGGTCGCCGGCGCGGAACGCGGTGCTCCAGACGCGGTGGAAGTAGTCCTGTGGTCGGCGCAGGTCCAGCGCGAGGGCGTCGTTGAGAAGGCCGAGGCCGGCGAGGGCCGTCTCCAGGCCGGTGATGGCGCGGGCGGTGGGTTCGAAGACCTGGTGCAGGTAGTCTGCGGTGGCGTCGTCGGGGGCCCGTTCGGCGAGGGACCGCCACTGTTCCTGCTTGCGCCGCCAGTAGAGAAGGTCAGCGCCGGACATGACGAACTTGTCGCAGTTGTGGCAGTCCAGATTCCAGGGGCAGCTGCCGCCTTGGACGACGGGTTGGAAGGTGCAGAATCCGCCGTCGGCCGGGGTACTGCGTCGGGACAGGTCGAGTGCGAGGGCGAGCGCGGTCTGCCGATCCATGGGTGTCGCTCCGCTGAGCAGCGCGCCGGGGTTTGCGGCGGCGGGCCCGGCGACCCAGACGGCTTGCAGTACGTCCTCGATCTCAGAGACCGCGACTTTCGTGTAGTGCTCGGCCATCCGGTCGGAGACCTGGCCGAGGTAGCGGCGAATGTGGGTCAGGGTCGCGCCGTGGCGCAGCAGTCCGGTGGCGAGGGTGTGGCGGGCCTGGTGCGGCACCGGATGCTCGCCGAGATCGAGACTGTTGACCCAGCCGCGGAAGTGGTGGTTGAAGTGGCCGTAACTCAGCGGTCGCGTCAGGGTGGGGTTACGCACCGTCGAGGGGAACAGTGCCATGGCGGTGCGTTCGGTGGCGGTGGGCGGGCGGCCGTGCCGGTTCTGGAACCGTTGCAGGGTCTTGGCGCGGCGCTGGTCGAGACGCACATAGAGCGCCTCAGGGATGCGGATGCTCTCGTTGTAGTTGCCGACCTTGGTCTGGTCATGCCAGAGCATGGGCAGGCCGCCGTAGCGGCCCAGGCAGTCCAACCGTAGACCGATGATCTCCTGACAGCGGCGTCCGGTGTAGACCAGCGCCACCCAGATGTCACACAGCCCGGAGCCGGCGGCGTCGTGGGTCTCGGCGAACCGGTCCAGGTTGCGTTCGTCGGCCAGGGCCTGGGCGACGTCGTCGGTGAACGGGTTGCGGCTGGTCTTGATCTCACGGCCGGGCCGGGGAAGCGCCGTCACGAAGCTGCGGTCCAGGCCGACGCGGTCGGTGGAGCCGCTGGTGAGCATCGTGTGGAACATCCTGCGCAAGGCCATGAACACGATGCGGGTGGTGGAGTCGCTGACCACGGTGGGCTTGTTGGTCTGCGAGTTGAACAGTGCCAGCGACGGCAGCTGGTGCTTGGCGCGGTGGCGTTGGTCAGCGGCGAACCGTTGTGCGTGTTCGGCGGTGAGCAGGGTCGGGTCGTGACCGCCGGGCGGGGCGTCGACGGTGAGGAAGGCGCCCAGTTCGAGGCAGGCGCGGCGCATGGCGTCGAACGGTCCCCGGCTGCGCGGGCAACGCGGCCCTTCCAGGTAGGCGGCCATGTGGTCCCAGAGCTGATCGCGCAGCCAGCGCTGCGCGATGCCGGTGAGGTCGATGTGGCTCAATGTTCCGCGGAACCGGCGCCCGAAGTGATCGGTCTCCAAGAAGCCGGCCGCCTTGGTGTCGGCTCGGGTGTAGTAGACCAGACGCAGTTCACGCTGGATCTCGTTGCTGATCATGCCGATGGCGCGGTAGGTGGTAGACAGGTCGAGATCGGTCAGGCACTGGACATCGCGGAGCCGGCACTCGCGGATCAACCGCCGCAGCCACATAAGTTGCCAGGTCGAGCGTTGGGCCTGCTGGGCATGGACGTGCAGCCCCCACTTGATCTCGGCCTTCACCAACGGCCGCAGGCCCGCGAGGCTGAGCGCATCGACGCGGTACGCCGCGTCGCTCGTCGCGCACCACCGTCGGAACAGACCCTCGTCGTCGTAGTACACCGCGGCGGGCCGGTTCGTGGTGCGCAAGGCTCGCGCCCAGCCGGCTTGCAGCCGCGCGCCGCCGGGCCGCCCTTCGTGGTAGTACCGGCTCGCATGGAACCCGCACAACCCCACCGGGTCTTCGGCCAGGCGTGGACAAACCGCGGACCGGCAGGTCCCGTAGGCCGGCAACGGATGCTGACCGGCCAGCCACGACGTGAAATCCGTGGCCGGGCCGTGCCGGCGGACCGTCGCCGTCCACAGATGGCGATGACGCTTGCAGAGGCTGATGTCGGCGACACCGGCGGGCCGCCCCGGGCAGATCCGGCACTCGCCCGGCTCGGACCCACGTCGAAGGGCCAGCGGCGTGGCCTGCGCGATGAACTCCACCCAGCGCACGCCGGCGGCCCGGGCGGCCGACCAGCCTCGAAAGTGGAGTGTGCACAGATTGCCGCTGCCGTTGACCGGCTTCTCGCACCCATCGACGTGGCATCCCCAGTTGTAGGCGGGATGGTGCCTCGGGAACTCGATGAGCTCGCCGCGATAGAGCGGATCGAAACTCGGTGCGTTGATCAGCGCCGTCAGGATCTCCAGCCGGTCCCGGCCGACGCGGCCCGGTTCCGCGAGCGGTAGCAGCCGCAACGCGGTGGTCACCGCACGTCACCCCACACCTTGGTCAGTGCTGCGGCGAACGCCGGGTCACGGATGTCGACGTGGCCGTAGATCTCATCGACGGTGGTTGCCGACGCCCACCCGCCGGCGTCGCGGGCATAGACGATGTTCCCGCCGGTCACGTCGAGCACCGCGCTGGCGAACGAGTGCCGAAACGCGTGCGGGCGCACCCGGCCGAGGCCGGCGCGCACGCCGGCGCGAGCCAACATCGCCCGAACGGCCGCGGACGCCCAGGGACGGCCACGGCCGACGCCGTGCAACTGCACCAGCAGCATCCCGTGTTCCACGTCGTACGGGTACTCCGTGGTGACGTACTCGAAATAGGTGTGGATCATCGCCGGGCTGGCCCGTCGGAGCAGCCCGCCACGGATGACGCCGTCCTGGATCCGCCATGGGTGTTTGGCCTTGGCGCGGCTGCCGTTGGGGTTGGTCTCCCGGTGGCAGATGTGCACGTGTGGCGATCGGCACTCGCCGCATTCGGCATTGTCGCGTAGGTGCAGGTCGACCAGATGCAACCCGCACAGCTCTCCGACGCGGAACCCGCCGTCGGCCAGCCAGGCAACCACCAGACGGTCCCGGGCGGTCCTGACCGTGTCCGAAAGCGGTACCCGGGCGCCTTCGGGCAGCATCTTCGGATGACGTTTGCGGACAGCACGGCTCGGCTGCAGCGGATTGGCAGGCATCTCCTGGACAACATGTCCGAGGAACGCCCGGCGACGGTCGGCGAGGGTCGGCAGACGGCCGCGACGCAGGTCCGCCTCCAGGCCAACGTTGACTCCCCGCCCGGCAAGATGCAGGTAGAACCCCTTCAGGCACGCCGCGGCAGTCTCCAACGTCGGCTGGGCATACGGGCGTTTGCCAACACGCCAGGGACTCCCGAACGGGCCCACGAACTGCGCACCCACAGCGCCCATGTAACGCTGGAGGTCGCGCAAGGCCACCGTCTGCACGGTCAGGCCGTCGAACGGAAGCCACCGCAGATGATCCAGCAGCAAGTACCCGTACGTGCGCGAAGTACCCGACGTGCACGTCCGCAGGAAACTGTCCGCGAGCGCGTGGGGCGAACCGTCAGGTTCGATGATCGTGTAGCAGCGTCGACCGTCACCACGCACGATCTCCTGAACCCGGAAATCGCCAACCACCAGCGCCGGACGTCCCACCTTCACCCCGCCCGTCGCTCGCATCGCTGACACCCCCCACTGGCGCGGTAAACCGCTACGCGGCCGGCCTGGATGCTGAGCTGTCAGACATCACACACACCCGTAACCCCGCGCGGAAAAGGTGTAGGACAAGTACCGCTTGTCGTAGCGCCCGATCACCCGGCCCTGGTCGGAGACGACGTAAAGGCTGTTGTGTGGCCGGTTCGGCGTGGTCAGCCGGTGGTTGGCACCGATCACCACCCACAGACGCAGGTCCGCGGCCAGCGCCGCGGTCCGCTCGACCTGCTCGCGTACCTCGGTCCAGTCGACGTTCCAGCCGGCGAGCGCCTGCCTGGCCTGCGGCGATCCCGGGTACCCGGAGATGGCCCCCTCCGGGAAGTGGATCAGCCGAACGCGCTGCTCATGCGCTTGCCGCATCAGGGTGCGCACAGCCGATCCGTTGGCGGCCGGGTCGCAGCTGACCGGGCTCTGCGCGGCAGCGATCCGAATAGTCGTGGCCATGGCGGTTAGAACGGGTAACGCCAGCGGCGAACGGTGAACGCGTCGCAGACGTCGGTCACATGCTGCGTCCACCAGTGCAGCAGTGCCTCGCCGGAGATGAACAGGTCGTCGCAACCGTGGTCGTCTCGGTCGTAGTGGAAGACCAGGTGCCCCGTTGACCGAACTAGGCGGGCGTGTTTTCCCTGCTCATTGCCCATATGATCTCTGCGGTGCTAGCTTCTGCCGGTGATCGGGGAGGCGGCGAGCGACCGCGACTTGGCGACCTTGGTGGTCCCGCAGTGGGGGCGGCTCGACGACGCCGGTGACGCCGCCGAGCCGTACCGGTTGCTCGACGACGGTGGCGAGGCGATCGAGGCGGTCACTGTCTACTTCCGAGAGTTGCTGGCGTCTGGGTGCGCGACGACGACGCTGCGGTCCTACGGGATGGATCTGCTGCGATGGTACCGCTTCCTTGTCGCCGTGGACGTTTGCTGGGATCGAACCGGCCGCGTCGAGGCGCGTGACTTCATGATCTGGCTGCGTGTGGCGGACAAGCCGAAGCGGACGCACTGGCGGCGTCAGCGTGATCCGGAAACGGCCCAGGCAGCGCCGTCGTCAGTTGCGCCTGGTGGCGGATCGGTGCTCGTGCCAGGGGCGCTGAACCCGGTCACGGGCAAGCCGACCCTGGGTCGGGGGTACTCGGCGGCGACGCGGGCTCATGCCGAGACGGTGCTGCGGGCGTTCTACGACTTCCACTTGGAGCGCGGTACCGGACCGATCGTGAACCCGTTCCCGCTGGAGCGGGCTCGCCGGGGCAGTCGGGCGAACGCGCACCACAACCCACTCCAGCCGTTCAAGGCAGAACGGAAAGGCCGCTACCGTCCCCGCGTCCAGTCCCGGGTGCCCCGGCGCATTCCCGACGACCTGTTCAACGCCCTGTTCGCTGTACTGACCTCGCATCGGGATCGAGCGTTGTTGGCGTTTTGGGTCTCGACAGGGGCGAGGGCGCAGGAGCTCCTCGACGCCCGTCGCCGCGACGCGGACCCGGGTCAGCAGCTCATTTCGGTAGTGCGTAAGGGCAGCCGCGTCGTGCAGCGGCTGCCAGCCTCGGCGGATGCGTTCGTGTGGTTACGGCTCTATCAGCAGGAGTTGTGGCGTAGCGGCGTGGCGCGGGATGCCGGCTCGTGGCTGTGGTGGACGCTGCGTCGGCCGTGGCGTCGGTTGACCTACCCGGCGGCCAGGGCGATGTTCGGGCGAGCCAACAGCATGCTCGGGGCAAACTGGACGCTGCATGACGTGAGACATACCGCGGCATACCGCATGGCCCGAGATCCGCAGCTTCCGCTCACCGATGTGCAGTGGGTGCTTGGGCACGCCTCGCTGAGCACGACGCAGATCTACACGGCGGCGTCGCAGGAAGAGGTGATCGCCGACGTGCTGGCCCACCATGCCCGCAGGGCGAGCACGCCGGCGGTCCCGGCGCCTCCTGCGCCGGGTTACGACCCGGCCAGCCTCGGTGTGCTGTTCGGCGACCTGCCGTGACCGCTGCGGTTGCTGCTGAACGAGCGTCCACCCCGTTAGTGGGCGAGCCTGACGCGTCGGACATCGAGGCCACCGTGGCGGCGGATGAATTACGGCGGCGGTTCCCGCCGCGCCCAGACGAGGGCTGCTGGCCCCGGTCGATGCTGAGCACGGACGAGGTTCTCGCCCTGCTGGACAGCCCCCCGTTTCGTGCTCCCACGCCGCAGCTGCGACGCAACCGGAGACGTGGAACAGCTCTGCTCCTGCGGTGGTTGGCCACATTTCCTGGCGACTCGTGGCAGGAGCGCTGGCAGGCCAGCGGCGTCGAGGAGCATGACGGCAAGCGCTGGGAGACGGTGCCCGTGGACTGGCTTGCTGGGCAAGGCGTTCGGTCGAGCGGCAACGAGGCACTGCTGGGGTCCGGGCTGCTGATGCTGATCTGCGCCGATGCGCTGCGGCCGAGCATGGGGTGGATGTACAGCCGGCATCTGCACCAGCTCACCCGAGCGATGCAGGCGCATCGCGATCCCGTCGGTCTACCGCGGCTGCGGGACGCGTTCACCGCGCGGAAGGTCCGCGCCGATCTGGTCGGGCGATGCCTGCTGAAGATCTCCGTCATCATGGCGCGCAAGGGCGGGGGAGTCGCGGACGTTGCCGTCGGGGACTGCGTTGAGGCCGCGGACGCCCACGATGCGGCGCAACGACACGGGCAGGGCTCGTCGCTGGTCTACGAGGTGCTGCGCTCACTCGGCCAGTTCCCGACCGACGCACCCGCCCACATCCGCGCCTTCCGGTCCGCGAAAGGGCAACGCAGCGTCGAGCAACTCGTCGATCGGTACAACATCGTCTGCCGCCCGATACGGGATCTTCTGGTGGCCTACCTGAAGGAACGCCAGCCCCGGCTGGACTACACCTCCCTGGAGGCGCTGGCACGCACGCTTGCCGGCCCGTTCTTCTGGCAAGGCTTGGAACTGCACCACCCCGGCACCAGTTCCCTGCGTCTCGCCCCAGAGGTCGTCGAAGCATGGAAGCAAAGAGCCGCGACGAAGCTGCGCCGGATCCGACAGTACGACGGAACCTACGTGGGGCTCCAACAGCCGCGGGCCAACTCCAAGGCGCTCCTGCTGTTGGTCCGGGCGTTCTATCTGGATATCGCGCAGTGGGCCGTTGAGGACCCTGCCCGGTGGGGGCAATGGGCGGCGCCGTGCCCGGTCGGTGACGCCGACGTCGACCAGCGCAAAGACAAACGGCACCGCAAGGCCCACACCGACCAGCGCACCCGGGAACGACTGCCAGCCCTGCCGCTGCTGGTCCGGCACGTCGCCGAGCAGCGGCGGCGCGCGGCGGCGCGGCTGCAAGCGCTGCTGTCCACGCCGCCGGGCGAGGTGTTCACCTTCGACGGCGAAACGCTACGCCGGGTCAAGCTATCCCAGCGCACCGACGGCGTCTGGGCGCAGGACTACACCGCGGGCGCGAAGCGCCGCAACCTGGCCTTCGAGGAGCACCAAGCCTTCTGGGGCTGGGCGCTGGTGGAGGTGTTGCGCCACACCGGCATCCGCATCGAGGAACTGACCGAGTTAACCCACCACAGCATCACCCAGTACCGGCTGCCGACCACCGGCGAACTGGTGCCGCTGCTGCAGATCGCCCCATCCAAGACCGACGAAGAACGTCTGCTACTGGTCGACCCCGAACTGGCCGACGTGCTCAGTGCCATCGTCACCCGGGTCAGACAAGCCGATGGCAGCATCCCCAGCATTGCGGCCTACGACCACACGGAGAAGGTGTGGAACCCGCCAATGCCGCTACTGCTCCAGCGCACCTTCGCCGGACAGCAGCGCCCCATCTCGCCGGCGGCATGTCGCGCCCTGCTCACCGCGGCCATCGCCGCGTCCGGCTTGACCGACGTTGACGGCGAAGCTTTGCGGTATCAGCCCCACGACTTTCGAAGAATCTTTGTCACCGACGCCGTCATGAACGGCCTGCCCCCGCACATCGCCCAGATCATCTGCGGACACAGAAACATCAACACCACCATGGGCTACAAAGCCATCTACCCTGCTGAGGCCATCGAAGCGCACCGCGCGTTCATCGCCAGACGACGGGCGACCCGACCCAGCGAAGAATACCGGACCCCGACCTCAGCCGAATGGGACTCCTTCCTGGCCCACTTCGAGCAGCGCAAGGTTTCTGTCGGGACCTGCGCGAGAGCCTTCGGCACACCATGCATTCATGAACATGCATGCGTACGATGTTCATTGCTGCGGGCCGGGCCCGAGCAACGGCCCCGCCTGGTCGAGATACGCGACAACCTTCTGGCCCGCATCGCCGAGGCCGAACGGGAAGGCTGGCTAGGTGAAGTCGAGGGTCTGCGCATCAGCCTCGCCGGAGCGCAGGACAAGCTGACCCAGATCGACTCGGAGATCAGCCGGCGTGGCGGCAAGGTGTACCTGGGTCTGCCGTCCTTCACTTCGATTGCCGCCCGGACCGGGCCTGAACCGTCGCGCAAGACTGCGCAGCTCTCCGGGCGAGCCGCCGAGTCGGCGGTGCCCTGAATCGGCAGGTGAGCCCCTCCACAGGCCAGTATTAACCAAAATCCTCGATTGATATTCCGCCGACATTGGAGCCGCCTGCCGTGCCGGATATGTCCAGGCCATGCTCATTCAAGCGTACGCGCAGGGTACTCCGGATGTAGCTCATGAGCCGGTAGGCGGCGTCCGCCATACGTACCGTGTCGCTTTCGAAGTATCCGACGACCATATCGGCATCGTGAGCGAACGGATATTGAACCGCTGTTATGACGGTAAGCTGGCTACTATCGTTGACGCCCGCGTCGCGCAGACTGCCGCGGTACAAGATTTGCCCGTTGTTCACCAGGAAAAAGTCAGTATGGAAGAGGTAGGCGGTGCGCCTTTTGGGCGGCAATTCTCGCAGGAAGTAGTCGGCGACGATCTTCTTCGCTGCGTCGGACACGGTGAGATCCAACGGAAGGGTGACTGTGAATCGCTCGCCTGAACTGTGGAATACGACTGTCGGGCTCGCGACCTCGCCGTCGGACGTGATTAACGACTCTTCCTCTTCTGGAGACAAGACGTTGTTAGCCGCTACACAGGCATCGATCAGCTGCAGTAGACGCCTTCGAGAGCGCGCTATGGAGATCATTTGCCCGACGTCGAGTGACCCGAAGTCCGCAGGTAGGACGTCTTGATCGGCTGCGACACGATCGAGCTCTCGTTGGGATAGGCGCCCCAGAGCAGCCTCGAGGTCCTGCAGAATCGTGTGAAGATTTTGCTGATCCTGGCGCGCAGTCCAAGGCATTACTTCAACTGACACAATTCCGTCAAGCAGATCTTCTAAGTGCTCGGTGCGCGCAACTAGTACCGAGTTTCGTAGCCAGCCGTCCGCCGAGTTATATCGCGCTGACACGATTCCGACGACTTTGTCGTCCTCCAGCAACCGGACTGGGGCGCCGCTCATTCCTGGCAGAACTGCCGTAGCCTCAAGCCGACCCAGCGGTACCCGTGAGTCCCTAATAGTGCCTCCTTGCCAGGTGCCTGTTGCGTCCATCCAGTCATACTGATGATCTGGATCCGACACCTTGCAAACGCCTGTTATCGTGACGGCCGTGAGCATGGGAAGCTTGTCGGTTCCGACGATTCCGAGGACAGATTTGGGCAGCGGCTCTTCTCGCACGAGCAAGGCTAGATCATGTACCTGGTCTACACGTTGAACCCGACTGGCGGCGGCAGGCAGGCCACCCGCAAGGCTGTCGACCTGGACGGTAGAGCCGACTTCCCCTAAGCCGATACTGTCCAGTACATGCCAAGCCGTCACGAGCGTTCGCTCACTGATCTGAAAGCATGTGCCGACAGCGTCGCCGTCAGCATCCAGGACCCGGCCAAGGTATGCCGGGATACGAGCATCAGCGCACATCGCACGCCACCCTTATACTCCGATCGGATTGAGAACCGAGATTGGTCCTGGAAATCGCCACAGAGGGTCCCACGACGACCGTCCCGGCTACCGCAGGACTGCTCGGCGAAAGCGCAGGACATGTACGGCGCCGAGCACATCGGCCGCGACAAAGACCGGTGCCCTGTCTGCCCACGTCAGTTGGCACATGGGCACGTCGCCGTACCAGCCGGCGACCTGCTCGCCTGTCGCCCATTCCCATACCAGCACGCTTCCGTCTTCGCCGGCAACGGCTATCCAGGCTCCGTCGTCGCTAATCGACACTGCGGCCACTGGTCCTCGACAGCCAGTCAGAGACCTCGCGGGTAGCTCCGATTCCAGATCATAGAGTCTCGCGCCGCCGTAGTCCCCCACGACGACACGTGTTCCGTCGCTGCTGATCGCTACCGGCTCACCAGAGTCGTATTCGGGCAGAACTCGCAGCGAGACGCCTGCTTCCAGGTCCCACACCACTGGCGGAAGGTTAGCGCTGGCAGTTATCGCGCGTTGGCCATCACTAGTGACGGCCAACCATTTGACTCCGTTGAAGCTGTGCGGCAGTTTAAACGGCTGTGTCCGATTAGGCAGATCCCAGACGATGAGTTTGCCCGGAGACGCACCAGCAATAATCCGGGAACAATTCTTGGTAACCGTTATGTGGCCAGTATGGCCCCCGCTGTTGGGGTAGGACCACCCGCCCGACAAGGTGTCGAGAAGAACGCCACTGCTCAGGTCCCAGACTTTCACGGTCCATTCGGCCTCTCCAGTGAAGAAGCGGGTGCCGTCCTTACTGACCGCCACTGGCCAGGGCCCGCTGCGTGGGCCGTCAATCGCGTGCAATAGTTGGCCCGTAGCCAGATCCCACACGGCCGCTATCCCGTCGCCGCCGCCAGTTACGGCGCGGCTGCCATCGTCGGTAATTGCCACGGACCGGATCGGGGCGTCATGTCCGGCGAGGCGGTGCAGCGGAGAACCGTCGGTCAGGTTCCATACCACCGCTCGCCCGTCTCTGCCACCGGTCACGGCGCGAGTGCCATCAGCGGTCACGGCGATGGCGTTGACCGGGCCGGTGTGGCCCAGGAACGGTTGGCTGTCCTGCGCCGTGGTCAGGTCCCATAGCATCGCCATCCCGTCGTCGCTGCCGGTCATGACGCGGGTCCCGTCGTTCGTGATCGCAACGGCGTGGATACCCTCGTGGTGGCCCACGAGGGTATGAAGAGGCTTGGCGGTTTCCAAGTCCCACACGACGGCCTTCCGGCCTCCGGCGGTTACTGCTCGTGCACCATTGCTGTTGACAGCTACCCTTGAGACGTCGCTGCCGTCGCGGTCCGCGATGGTGTGCAGCCAGGCGTCAGCCTTCAGATCCCACACTGAAACCATCCCCGGCCCGGTGCCCATCACAAGACGGCCGCCGTCGGGGGAAACAACCATCGACCTGACTTCATAATTGGGGCCGGTGAGAACATGCATGAGTGTCCAGGTTCGTAAGTCCCACACGGTCACGGCTCTTGAGTCTCGGATTAAGGCATGGTTCCCATCCGGTGTTACTGCTATTGATCGCACCGTGCCACCTGCGCTGGTCAGCGTTCGCAGCCGGTTACCGCTGGCCAGATCCCACACGGCGGCGGTGCCATCAGGGCCACAAGTTATCGCCTGACGGCCGTCGCCAGTTACGGCAACATCGTGTACCGGGCTTCCATAACCGTGTGCCCTAGAGAGCGGTGGCATCAAGGATAGGTCAAGCGGCACGTCTTCCGATCCACGTGTTCGTGTAGTGCCACTTGGAATTGGTGCCTCGGAGACGACGTCGGCGTTCCATTCAAGGGACGGTCGGTTCTTGCCGCCGGTGAAACCGTCGACAGGGTTCCAATGCGCAGTAAGGGTATGTATCCGGGCGCCGCTCTCCAGGTTCCACACCAGAACGGTTCCGTCGCAATCGCCTGTGATCGCGATTCTTCCGTCCAGGGTGACGGTCATCGGCCCAATTCGGGATTGATGACCGGTGAGGGTGTGCAGTTGGGCGGCCGTGAAAAGGTCCCACACGATGACCTCGCCGTACTCGCCGCCCGTGATCATGGTTCCGTCACCGGCGAACGCAACCTCCCGAATCTCCGCACCAAACTTTTGCCCGCCACCTAGGTTGAAGGTATGTAGCGGCGTTCCGCTTGCTACATCCCAGACGATTGCTGTTCCGTCCCAACTGGCGGTGATGGCGAGAGAGTCGTCGCTGTGAAAGGCCACGGCCGATATCCATCGGCGATGACCGGCAAATACAGAATGTAGCGATCCCGACGACCGCTGTAGCCCCGATCGCACCACCTGCAGCGGACGTCGGTTCTGCACAACCTTGAGTTGCTCCAGCAATGGGGCCAGCGTCGGGTCCGCTGCCTCAGCAAGCCGTCCCAGCAACTGATCCGGAAGGCAGTCCAAATCGCGTGACAAAGCGGGGGCAGATCGGAGAAGGGCGTCCCGCACCTTCCTCAGAGAACCATCAAGTTCTTCCACCTCGTTGTATTGGCGTACAAGCCATGCATGTCCGTGCCGAACCAGCCCGGCCGCGATCCACTCGTAGTCAGCGAGGAGCTCAACTGCTGTCATGTCGTTCCTCCCGCGATGCCGTCTCGTGCCGCTCATAAACCAGGCGCACGGTTAACTTCGAGTCTCCCGAAGATCCAGCCACGATCACATGGCCCCACAAGGAAATGCCGAGCCCGCACTCTAGCTAGAGGCGATGCGGACTGGCGTCCAGCCCGTGCCAGAGCGCGCTCGATCATACGCGCGGTAGACGTGGCCACATCTGCGATTCCATCCTGCGCCCGAACGAGGCCTCGGCCTGGTCATGCGCGTCGTAGTGTTCTGCATGGTGCCGGTGGGATCCCCATAGCGGCAGAGGTCCTGCAAGGTCGTTTCGCCACAACCCCGCTCACCGACAACGGCGAACGTTCTTGCCCGGCGTCGGTTAGCGTCAGCGGCGCTGCGACCACCGGCAGCCAGCCTTCAACGGCTACGACAGCCAGATGATGCGGCAAACGACGCGTTCGATACGGGCATGTAGCACACCATCGACCGCCAAGGGGTCCAGCCACCCACGCTGGCCCACCTCGCCGGGCCCCACGGGGCCTTCACCACAACACCCGGGCGCGCCTGAAGCACCTGCCGGGCGCCTCACCCCGCTCGCCGTCAAGGATCCGATCAGGGAACCCAGGCACGCGTAGCCAGATCCACGCATGGCGACGCTCAGCCACCCTCTACCGACGGCGCATCCGCGTGCGTTACCGCCGCCGGTGCCGAACTCACCACCGGGCCGCCGTACTTCAGCCGCACCGTCAACGCCGCCTCACCCGAGCCGCCCGCCACGATCACGTTGCCCTGAGCGGAGAACTTCAGCCCGAACTCGACTTCGACCTCCCTTGGCGCGGCCGCCGTTGCCGCCAACTGGTCGGCGACCTCCAGCGTCACCGTCGCCATCCCCACGATCGTCGCCTTTGCTCGGTCGAAGGCGCCGAGCGCTTGATCGCGGGCCTTGTCCAGCCGCGAAGTCGGCTCGGTGCCAGCCACCTGCACGACCTCCACCAGCACCTCGACGTCCCCCAGCAACATCGGTACCGCGGCGACCGCCATCAGCCCTCCCACTTTGTGTACCCATTCGGAAGCTCGAACCGACACTCCATCTTCGCAGCATCCTGCCAACCATGACGCGTGACTGTATCGCCAATTGGCAACTGCCGAACCGGGCGATCGGGTAAAGCTCACCGCCCAGGCCGGCGGCTCGACGCTGCTAGGGGTCTATGGCGCGAAGATCAATGTGCCAGCGTCTCCCACTGACCAACAGAATGCGAACCCGGAGGCCCCAACGGGATCAAGTGACATCTGCGGCGAGGACCCTACATAACGCCCAGGATCTGCGCCAGACGGCTCCGGCTACGGGCCGCGTCTGTTGCAAATTGCGGTGCTCGCGTCAGTGGTGTCCGATGTCTCGGCTGATCCGCAGTTGAGGCCCCATCGACGGACGGCGTGGAATGGCTCATGCGTATCGTCGGCTTACTAGTGTCGCGTGATGCTGATCGCGTTGCGTGGCCTTGCCTACAAGCAGGCGTATGACCTGCGGAAACGCTGCGCCCGGCTCGGCCACATGAATAAGGCGAACACAATTGCGCGACACTAGCAGTGACGGACTTTCGGGCGAAACGCGAGTGACGCCAACCTGCGCGCCCCTGCTCAGCTCCAGCCGGCACCGGCCAGGTGGTTGGGTGGTCAGCCGAGCGTTGCCCGCAGAGCATCCTCAACCTTGGCGAGGTCGTTCATCGCCACGACCAACGCCTGCTGTCGGTCGCGGGCGTAGGTCTTCAGGGGACCGGCCAGCAGCGATTCGCCCGTGACGAGTTCATCGAACGGGTAGATCGAGGTCGCCGAGTAACAGACCCACGCGCGCACCATGGCAATGAGATCGTCTGGCCGGGCGTCGTTGTGCTCCTCGCGATACCCGGCGGCAAGATGACGAAGGCCGCGCTGCCATTGCTCGCCCCGCAACACGGTCCGGGGATCGCATCCGACTCGTGAGATTTCCCAGGCAACCGGCCGGGCACGCGGCGGCCGGAAGTCGATCACCGCTGCCACCCGGTCGTGGTGGAGCAGGACGTTGGGTGCGGCGAAGTCCCCGTGCAGGATCTGACACGTCAGCGGCGGCAATCCGGCCAGGATTTCGGTGATTCGTGGCATCAGCGCTAGACGCCAGCGAAGCACGTCGACGGCCCATGCCTGGAACTCGTCAGCGTCAGGTTTGTGTGACAGCGCCGCGAGGACCTTGTCAATCTTGCCGATCGACCGGTTGACATCGCACAAGGCCGACGCCGGCTCCACGGTGCACGGCGCTGCCGGATGCTCGGCCAGAACTCGATGGAGGCGACCCAACGATCGGCCGACCGCGGCCATCTGACGCTCGGTCAGCCCGTACTCCCCGGCCGGTTCACCCCGGACGAATTCCCAGACCGAGAAACGAGTCTGGTCGCTGCGATGGATCAACGACCCGTCCAACGACCGGATCACCGCGGGGGTGGGCACGCCGCCTGCGGCGGCGAATTGCGATAGCTCGATTGCCGCCCGCTCGGCATTCAGGTCTGTGCTGGGCTGGTACACCTTCACGAAGATCTGGCGACCGCCGGCGCGCCCGGTGTAGTTCACGGTCGCCGTTCCGCTCAGCAAGCGTTGCAGCGCCGCATCGGGCCAGCCGTAGGCAACCGCTAGCGCCTTGACTACGGACTCGATCCCACTCACGAGCATGTCCTCATGATCAATTTGCTAGTTCGGAGAAGCCAGAAGTCCGACATCCTCTTCCACCACAGCCGGTGGACGCCGTCGGCGAGGTCGTGTTCGCTGAGCGGAACGATGGTGCGGTAACCGGTGACGAACGCCGCGATGCGGCGAAGGTCGAGCCCGTCGGCGTCGCTGAATTGGATGGTGGCGGTGCGGGCGACTTCCTCGGCGTAGGGGCGTACCCGGATGCGGTCCCAGTCGATGACGGCGGCGATGCGGCCGTCCTGCCAGATGACGTTGCGGTATTGCAGGTCGCCGTGGGTCCATCCGAAGGGGCCGTGCGGGTCGTCGTTGGTGGGTCGTTCGGAGCTGTGCTTGTCGATGAGGATCTTGCGGTGATCGAGGAGTTCGATGACCTGTTCGTCGAAGCGTTCGCTGTTGGAGGCGCGGGCGGCGGCTTGGTATCGGTTGGCTTCAGCCAGGGCGGTGTCGGGGTGGATCGTGCGCGCGGTCGGTCGGGTCACGGTGGTCGGAAGGCCGGTTGGCGCGCACCGCTTGAGGGTGTCATGGATGCGGCCGAGCGTGGCGCCGAGTTCGTGGGCCTGGTCGAGGGATAGGTCGGGTCCGGTGGGGTGGGTGCCGTTGATCCAGGGCAGCAGGCAGTAGCCGCGCTCGTCGATCTGCAGGACTGGGTCGTCTTCGGTGGTGAGTCGGGGCGGGCATGCGGGCACGTCGTTGGCGTGCAATGCGATGACGGTGCGTAGGTTGTGTCGGGCGGTGGCCAGGGGTACGTCGGTGATGTGTTTGAGGGCCCAGACGCCGCGGTCGGTGGCGAGGCGCCAGTTGCGGTTCATCAGCCCGGTCGGCAGGTAGCTGACCTCGTCGATGGTGCCGAGCTGGAAGGCCGCCGCGATCGCATGCAGGTCGCCGGCGGGGACGAACGGTTCGAGCGGGTCGGGCATGTCAGCTCCAGCCATCAGGGCAGGTTAGCGGGCGGCGGCGTCGAGGACGTGGCGGGTGTAGTCGCCGATGTGGGCGAACAGCAGGTGGGCGCCGGTGCGGCTGTCGGAGAACATGTCCAGCTGGTCGAGGGTGTCCTGGGCGTACCAGGTGAATGGCAGCTCGGCGGCGTGTTCGGGGTCCGGTTCGGCGGTGATGGCGAGGTAGAGGTGGTCGACGTGGATGTGCGGGTGGGGGTGTCGGGTCTCGGCGGGCACGTGCTGTTCGACGATCCACAGCGGGACGGCGACCGAGATGCCGGTGCCGGCGTGCGGCAGCCCGATGCCCGGCGGGCTGATCAGCCGCGCGCTGTGCCCCGTTTCCTCGACGACTTCGCGGAGGGCCGCCTCGGCGGGGTTCTCGTGGTCTTCGACGTGTCCGCCGGGCAGCATCCAGCGCCGCAGTCTGGGGTGGTGGATGAGGCCGAGCCGCCAATGTCCGGGCTCGACCTGGGCGAACAGGAAGACGCTGGAGGTGGCATGTTTGAGCACCGCGGTCATCCTCGCAATGCTGCCTGGATGCGGTCGAGATCATGGGGACCGACACCCTCGTGGCTGGGGATGCTGACGAGGGTTTCGCAGAGTTGTTCGGCGTGGCGGCACGCCGAAGCCGGTGTGAACTGGGCGAACGCGGGGCTGTGGTAGAGCGGGCGGTAGTGGTAGCGCAGCGGGTCGGAGGTGATGCCGGCGGCGGCCAGGCGCTCGGC
>Ga0272482_10000077_pt1 | contig 30272 bp, 28 predicted proteins | sample RVTome_8_FD_192427 | JGI IMG/M metagenome (GOLD analysis project Ga0272482, IMG submission 192427) | Soil microbial communities from uranium-contaminated site in the Upper Colorado River Basin, Wyoming, United States - RVT160D0 (version 2) ...
AGGAGGTTCTGTCATGGGCGCTAAGCCAACAACGTACGGAAAGGCAGCACGACGAGGACCGGGCGGCGTGATCACCGCCGAGCCGGCACGCCAGCTCGACGCTAGGCCGCCCGGCCTCCATACCCGCACACCACACCCAGCGATACCACCTTGACCAAGGAGCGTTATGCACCCGCCAGATCCTGGCAAGGCCAGGCACCCAGCAGCCAACGTCCACCACCGAGAGCCCACCCGGCCCAGAGTCGCCGTCGCGTTCCTGGCCCGGGTCTCCACCGACGACCAGCAGGACCCAACCCTCTCCCTGCCCCGCCAACTCGCCAACTGCGAAGGCGCACTACCCGAGGGCTGGGGGATCTCCGCCTACTTCTGGGACATCGAGTCCGGCCGCACCGCCCTGGAACGCCGAGGCCGCGGCCGCGCCCACGAGCGCATCGACGTCCCGCTCCCCCGCGACGGCGGACTGCAAGACCTCCTCGCCGAGGCCGAGCACCCACGCCGCCGCTTCGACGCGGTGATCTGCGAGTCCATCGACCGGCTCGCCCGCCGCACCTACATCGGCACCCGCATCGAGCACGACCTGGAACAGGCCGGCGTCCGCCTCTACGCAGCCGACGAGCCGATCGACCCACGCGGCAAGCGCTCGACCGGGCTACTGACCCGCCGGGTCAAGCAAGGCGTAGCCGAGTGGTACGTCACCGACATGCTCGAACGGGCTTGGGACGGCTTCAAGGTCCACACCGGCCAGGGCTGGAACATCGGCAAGCCGCCGTACGGCTACGTCGCCGACAAGATCCAGCACCCGGTGCCGGCCAAGGCCGCCGAAGGGCAGACCAAGACCCGCCTCATCCCCGACCCGCAACGCGCGCCGGTCGTCGCCTACATCTTCCGGCTCCGGGTCGTGGAGCGGCTTGGCTACGACGCCATCGCTGCCCGCCTTAACACCGATCCTGACGAATACCCGGTGCCGGAACCGACGAGCGCCAAGCGACGGCGAGGCACGTGGTCCGGCTCGGCCGTAAGGGAGATCCTGCACAACCCCAAGTACACCGGCTTCATGGTCTGGAACCGCCGCGCCACCAAACAGGGCGGCCGAGTCAACCCGCCCTCGGCATGGGTCTGGTCCGCCGAGCCCACCCACGAGGCGCTCGTCAGCCGTGAGATGTTCGAGCAGGCGGCCCTGGTATCCCAGACCAAGCGCAACTCCCGCGCCGCAGCCGGCCCGAACACCGCCCACCGACAGACCAAGCGCGGCTACCTCCTCCGCTCGTACGTCCGATGTGGAGTATGCGACCAGCGCATGTTCGGCAAGACCAGGCACGGCCGCGCCTACTACAACTGCTACCCAGCCAACAACAACGCCGACCGGCTCAGCCTCTACCCCGCCGACCACCCCAAGGCCATCTACGTACGCGAGGACGCCCTCACCGAAGCCCTCGACCACGTCATCGCCACCCGCGTCTTCGGCGCAGACCGCCGCGCCTTCATCCGCGAAGGACTAGCCCGCAAGAAGCCCGACACCGGCAGCCGGCGCAAGGCACTCCTCCGAGCGCAGATCGATGACCTGACCGCCCGCCAGGACCGGCTCATCACCGAGTTGGAGACCGCGGACGACCGGGCCTTCCGCGACCGGCTACGCCGACGGTTCGACACCCTCGAAGCCGAACGCGCTGACAAGACCGCCCAGCTTCACGACCTGGAGACCACAGCGAAGGCCGAGCCCGCACAGCACGTCGACCTACTCGACGGTCTGCCCGTCCTCGATGACGTCGCCATCACCCAGGCGCCTGAGGCGATCCAGCGCAAGCTCCACGATGCCTTCCAGCTCCAGATCCACTACGACCGCCCCGACCAGGCCCGCTTCCGGCTCGTCCTCACCGACGACACCGCCGACGCGCTGGCCGCCGCCACAACCGGCGGCACCGTCACCGACCTGGCCACGGCCCGTGCCCACACGAATCGGACCCCGCCGGGGGCACAATCCAATCTCTCGGGCCTGGTCATATCTGGCCGTCACGCATTCAGTCGCCCGGCAAGACGGCGCGCCGGGTGCCAGGACCGCCGTGCGGTCCTGGCACCCCAAGTGGTCAGATCAGAAGTCGTCGTCGAAGCCCACCGTGCCGCTCACCCCGACCTGGTAGGCGGAGACGCGGCGCTCGAAGAAGTTGGACAGCTCCTGCACGTCCTGCAGCTCCATGAAGGCGAACGGGTTGGCCGCGCCGTACTTCGGCGGGAGGCCGAGCTGGGCTAGCCGGCGGTCGGCCACGTGTTCGAGGTAGGCGCGCATGTCCGTCAGCGAGAGCCCGGACACGCCCTGCGCGAGCAGGTCCTCGGCGAAGCTCGCCTCGCACTCGACCGCTTCGGTGAGCATGTCGGTCACCTGTGCGGACATCTTGTCGTCGAAGAGGTCCGGCTCCTCGCGGCGCACGGTCTCCACCACGTCGAACGCGAACGCCATGTGCATCGACTCGTCGCGGAAGACCCAGTTGGTGCCGGAGGCGAGACCGTGCAGCAGCCCACGCGAGCGCAGGAAGTACACGTACGCGAAGGCACCGTAGAAGAAGAGCCCCTCGATGCAGGCGGCGAAGCAGATGAGGTTGAGTAGAAACGCCCGCCGCTCATCCTTTGTGGACAGCTGCCGGAGCTCGAAGACGGAGTCGATCCAGCGGAAGCAGAACTCGGCCTTGCGGCGGATCGAAGGGATGTTCTCGATCGCGGCGAACGCCTCGAACCGCTCCTTCTCGTCCGGCACGTACGTGTCCAGCAGGTTGAGGTAGAACTGCACGTGTACCGCCTCCTCGAAGAGCTGGCGCGACAGGTACAGCCGGCCCTCCGGGGAGTTGACGTGCTGGTAGAGGTTGAGCACGAGGTTGTTGGCCACGATGGTGTCGCCGGTGGCGAAGAAGGCGACAAGTCGGCTCACCAGGTGCCGCTCGGCCGGGGAGAGCTTGGCCAGATCGGAGAGATCACTGTGGAGGTCGATCTCCTCGACCGTCCAGGTGTTCTTGATGGCATCGCGAAAGCGGTCGAAGAAATGCGGGTAGCGCATCGGCCGCAGGGTCAGGTCCATCCCGGGGTCGAGCAACATTACTGGCACGCCTCACAAGACTCGGGGTTTTCGAGGGAACAGGCGACGTCCTCGACCGTGGGTGCGGTGATCGCGACGGTCGCCTGCTGGATCCGCGTCGCCGGGCGGGAGCGGAGGTAGTACGTGGTCTTGAGGCCGGCCTTCCACGCGTACAGGTACATCGAGGAGAGCTTGCCGATCGTCGGCGATGCCAGGAAGAGGTTAAGCGACTGCGACTGGTCGATGTACGGACCGCGGGCCGCGGCGAGGTCGATCAGCGCCCGCTGCGGCAGCTCCCACGCGGTGCGAAACAGCTGGCGCACGTCCTCCGGCAGAGCCGCGATCCCTTGCACCGAGCCGTCGGCGCGCTTGATCTCCGCCCGCACCTGGTCCGTCCACAGTCCACGGTCCTTCAGCTCACGTACCAGTGCGTTGTTGATCTGAAGGAACTCGCCCGAGAGCGTCTCCCGCTTGAACACATTGGACACCTGCGGCTCGATGCACTCGTAGCAGCCCGCGATCGACGCGATCGTGGCCGTCGGGGCGATCGCCACCAGGAGCGAGTTACGCAGCCCGTGCGTGGCGACCCGCTGCCGCAGCGTGCCCCACCGCTCGACTTGCGCCGGCTCGACACCCCACAGGTCTGGCTGCAGGTCGCCCTTCGCGGCGCGGGTCTGAGCGAAGGCGGGGTGCGGGCCGGACCGCTCGGCGAGGTCGGCCGAGGCCTCCAGCGCGGTCAGGTAGATCTCCTCCGCGATCCGCGTCGACAGTTCGCGCGCCTCGGGCGAGTCGAACGGCAGCCGCAGCGCGAAGAACACGTCCTGCAGGCCCATCACGCCCAACCCCACCGGCCGCCACCGCGGGTTGGACGCGGCCGCCTGCGTGCTGGGATAGAAGTTGATGTCGATCACCCGGTCGAGGAACACCACCGCCGTGCGCACCGTCGCGCGCAGCCGCTCCCAGTCCATCCCGCCGGCGAGTACGTGCTGGGCCAGGTTGATCGAGCCGAGGTTGCACACCGCCGTCTCGCCGTCGCTGGAGACTTCGATGATCTCGGTGCACAGGTTGGAGAGGTGCACGACCTCGCCGGGCTCGCCGGTCTGGTTGGCCAGCCGGTTCGACGGATCCTTGAACGTCATCCACCCGTTGCCGGTCTGCGCCAGCGTGCGCATCATCCGCCCGTACAGGTCGCGGGCCTTCACCTGCCGCACCACCCGACCGGCCGCCTCGACCGCCCGGTACGCCGCGTCGAACTCCTCGCCGTACAGGTCGGGCAGCTCCGGCGCCTCCGACGGGTCGATCAGCGACCACATCTCATCGGCCTCGACCCGGCGCATGAACTCGTCCGGGATCCAGTTGGCCAGGTTGAGATTGTGGGTCCGCCGCGCGTCCTCGCCCGTGTTGTCGCGCAGCTCCAGAAACTCCTCGACGTCCGGGTGCCACGGCTCCAGATACACGCACGCCGCGCCCTTGCGCCGGCCGCCCTGGTTGACCGCCGCCACGCTCGCGTCCAGTGTGCGCAGAAACGGCACGATCCCATTCGACAATCCGTTGGTACCCCGGATCAGCGCGCCCCGCCCGCGCACCCGCGACCACGAGATGCCGATCCCGCCGGCGAACTTGGAGAGCTTCGCCACCTGGGCATAGCGCTCGTAGATCGAGTCGAGCTCGTCCCGCGGCGAGTCGACCAGGAAGCACGAGGACATCTGCGTGTGCGCCGTGCCCGAGTTGAAGAGCGTCGGCGAGCTGGGCAGGTACGCCAGCGACGACATCAGCCGGTAGAACCCGACCGCCTCAGCCGCGGTGCGGGACAGGCCGCAGGACACCCGGAGCAGCCAGTACTGCGGTGTCTCCACCACGAGTCGGGTCTCCGGGTGGCGCAGCAGGTAGCGGTCGGCGACCGTGCGCAGCCCGAAGTACTCGAACCGCAGGTCGGCCGTCGGGTCCACCGCGTCGTCGAGCTTGCGGGCGTTGGCGGCTACGAACGCGGCCGTCTCGTCGCCGATCAGCCCCAGCTCGTGGTTGCGGCGGATGGCCTGGCTGAACGACGCGACGTGCTGCCCGCGCACCTCCTTGTCGACGTACCCGGCCAGCAGCCGAGCGGCGAGGCGTGAGTACTGCGGCTCCTCGCCGATCATGTCGGCGGCCGTCTGGATCGACAGCCGGTCCAGCTCGGCCGTGGTCGCACCGTCGTACAGGCCGCTGATGGTCTTGGTGGCCACCCGCATCGGGTCGACCTCGTCCAGGTCGTCCGCCCACCGCTCGACCGCCCGCACGATCTTGTTGACGTCGACCGGTTCGGTGTCGCCGTTGCGCTTGCGGATCTGCATCTGATGCCGCCGCGGCGCGGCCGTCGCACTCTCCGCGATGCCCGGTGCGGACTCGGTGACCGTCACTACTCTCTCCTCGCGAGTCGGACCTCCCAGGTCCGGGCACACGCGGAGACGCTGCCGATCCACACAGGGTGTGACATCGGTGGCGTCGGCCATCCCGCGCGGCCTCGGACCGCCACACACGTCGTGCGTGGCGCGCTGGCAGGTCTTCGGACTCGCGGGCAGGACCGGGCCCCCGGTCACCTACTGGCCGTCGCTTCCCAGGCCCGGGCCCAGTGCTTCTGACGGCGGTCGTTCCCACTCACCGCTGCGGGGCAGTCCCGGAATCACACCAGGGGTTCCCTCTTGCCTCGACCGGACTGGGTGCCCGCTCGAACCAGCTGCCCGCACACCATATCTAGTGGGTGCCATCTACGCACGCACCAACATGTCGTGTCGGCGTGTCGCGCCTTCGAAGACGGCTAGCCGACCAGCGCGGCGAGGAACCCGCCGACGAACGCGTCGCCGAGCCCGACGGTCGTGGGCTCGGCGAGGTCGAGACGGAAGCCCGGGACGCAGCGAACGACCCCACCCATCCGGCTCTCCAAGACCGCGGCGAACTCGACCGCCTCCGCTCGCCGCGGCCTGTGCCGCATCAGCGCGAAGTCCTGGCTGGTGTACTCGTCGCCGTGGCTGTAACGGGTGCTCGCCACCACGATGCCCTCGTCCAGCGCCCTCGCGTATCCGCCCGCGTCCTCGCCGAACGCCGCCGACCAGTACTTGGTGTGCACCACCAGCGTCGGGACGGGGATGAGGGCCCGCAGCGACTCGAGCGCCGGCGCCACCTCCGCCGCGGCGAGCAGGTCGACCGTCCGGCCCAGGTATGACTGCAGCTCGTCTTCGTTCAGCCCGTAGACGGTGATGCGGTCGATGAGCGCGTCGCGGACCCGCTGGCTGAAGCCCGGCTCGTGGAATCCGGCGTCCTCGTAGTAGACGGCCGCCCCGGCGGGGAGCTGTCGCATGTGGACTCGCAGCGTGGCCAGTCGCTGGTCGAGCAGCTCTCCGTCGCGGATCGCGTTGAATCCCGAGATCAGGAAGATTCGCGCGGCGCGGAGTAACCCGCCCAGCTCCTGGCTCAGCAGCATCGACCCGTTCGCCGGATCGTTGACGTAGATCAGCCGGTTGGGAAACGGCGCGTCGATGTCGATGTCGCCCGCGCGCACCCGCACGCCCTGGTCGTACTGCACGATCAGATGCGGGTAGAACGTGTCTTTGTCGTCGCTGCAGATGTAGTCACAGTCGGCCGGCAGTAGGCGCCGGACGACATCGTTGATGCTGACCAGATGCAAAGTGGACGGCACGCCGAGCCGGCTCATCTCCTTCGCCGCCCGCACGGATGTGCCGCCCAGCGTGGTGCGGGTGGGGAGGCGCTCCGCGAACGTGCTCAGGCAGGCGGAGGAGGCGACGAAGTGCTCACCACCTCCGCCCTTCTTGAGGTACGTGAGGATCGAGATGACCAACTCGCGCTCGTTGGTCACCGTCGTCGACGTCGTTAGCTCGGCGTCCCGGATCTGGTACTCGCGGACGAGCTGCTCCATGATCGGCGAGGACAGCTTGAGCTCGTAGTCGACGCCTCCCCCGAGGCCCAGGACGACGTTGCCGGTCATGTCAGTAGTGAGCGGCCTTGCCGGTCGCCTCGAAGAGGTCGATCTTGTGCGCGGCCACGGCCTTCATCGCCGCGATGCACGGCGGCTGGATGTTGAGCGGCTCCCGCAGGCCGGCGTCGGCGAGGACCTCGCGCATCTTCGCGTGGTAGGCCACCTTGATGTCGCTGGAGATGTTGATTTTGTTGATGCCGAGCTTGACCGACTGCGCGATCTCGTCATCCGGGTTGCCCGAGCCGCCGTGCAGCACGAGCGGGATCTGGACCCGGTCCTTGATCTCCTTGAGCAGGTCGAGCTTGAGCTCAGGCTTGAGGGTCTTCGGGTAGAGGCCGTGGTAGGTGCCGATGGCCACGGCGAGGCTGTCGACGCCGGTCTCCCGCACGAACGTCACGGCGTCGACCGGGTCGGTGTAGATGATGGCGTCGGTGCCGGCCTCGCCCTCGCTGTCGGCCTTGCCGATCGTGCCCAGCTCCGCCTCGACCGACAGGCCGACCGCGTGCGCGGTCTCCGCGACCTTCCTGGAGATCGCGACGTTGTCCGCAAAGGACTGTAGCGACGCGTCGATCATCACCGAGGTGAAGCCGACCTGGATCGCGGTCAGCATCTCCTCGTAGGTCGCGCCGTGGTCCCAGTGGATCGCGATCGGCACGGACGAGCGGTGGGCCCGGTGTGTCATCGCGGCGATCACATCCACTCCGATGTGCCGCACCTCGTCGGGATGGATCCCGATGAAAAGCGGCGCGTGCTTTTCCTCGCTGATGTCCACGATCCCGTTGAACATGGCGTAATCGCTGATGTTGAAGGCGGGCACGGCGAAATTCTTCTCATTCGCAACGTCCAGGATCGCCTTGCCGGTCGTCAGCATAGCTGCTTTTCTCCTTCGGGGTAGTTACTTGCTCGGGACGAGCGAGTGTTGTCAGGCCTTGACGGCACCGGAGGTGAGGCCACCGATAAATCGTCGCTGGAAGAGGAGGAAGAGGATGAGGACCGGGATGGAGCCCAGGATGCTCATGGCCATCATCTGGTTCCACTCATAGGAGTGCTGACCCATGAGAAGTTGGATGCCGATCGGCACTGTGCGCATGTCGTCGGTGCGGGTGAGCGTCAGCGCGAAGAGGTATTCGTTCCACGAGATCATGAACGTGTAGACGCCGACGGCGACCATCCCCGGCACCGAGATGGGCACCAGCACCCGCCACAGCGCCGTCCAACTCGAGGCTCCATCCACCTTGACGGACTCGTCCAGCTCCTTGGGCAGCGTGTTGAAATACGCGGTCATCATGATGATCGCGTACGGCAGGGTGAACACCATGTGCGTGAGGATCAGCCCGGGATAGGTGTTGTACAGCCCGAGCGTCACGACGAGGCCGAAGTAGGGAATGACGAGCGTGATCGGCGGCACCGCCTGGACACTGACGATGACGGCATTGATCGAGCGCTTCATCGGAAACTCGTAGCGGCTGAACCCGTACGCCGCGAGGACCGCGACGAGCAACGTCAGCGCGGTCACCGAGAGCGCGACGATGTAGCTGTTGAGGAAGAACCTGAGCTGCGCGCCGTCGGTCAGGATGGCGCTGTAGGCGTCGAACGAGAAGTGCTTGCTGATCAGGCGCGGCGGGACCGCGAAGACCTCGCCGTTGGGCTTCAACGACGTCGACAGCATCCACACGACCGGCAGGCCGGCGAAGGCCGCGCCGAGGCACAGCCCGGTGAGCACGGCGATCTTCGCGCCGAGGCGCCGTCGCTTGCGGGTGAGCACGCGATCACCTCTCCTTTTGGAGGCGGACGTAGAAGAACGCCAGGATCATCGTGAGCAGCAGGACTATGACGGCGCTGGCGGACGCTACGGCGAACTCGTAACTGCTGAAGGCTTGCTTGTAGGTGTACGTGCTGAGCATCTCCGTGACATTCAACGGACCGCCGCCCGTCGTCATCCAGATGAGGGCGAACTGCTGCGAGGTCCAGATGAGGTCGAGCACGGCCATGCTGATGAGCACCGGACGCAGCTGCGGGAGCGTCACGTTCCAGAACTGCCGGAAAGGGTTGGCACCGTCGACGGAGGCCGCCTCGTACAGGTCGGGCGAGATCCCCTGCAATCCGGCGAGGATGCTGATCATGAAGAAGGGGTACCCGGCCCAGATGTTGATGAATGTCAACGCCCAGAGGGCCTTACCCGGGTCGGAGAGCCAGTTGACTCCCTCTTGCATCCCGCCGACTGTGGTCAGCAGGTAGTTGACCACCCCGGCCGGGTCGAGCATGAGCCGCCAGATGACCGCGATCACGGCGACCGTGAAGAGCCACGGGAGGATGAAAATGACGCGGAAAATGGCCTTGGTCGTCCTGCCCAGCAACGAGCTGTTGAGCATCACGGCGAAGGCCAGGCCGAGCAGGAGGTGGGCGACGGTGCTCACCGTAATGAAGATGAACGTGTTCTTCAGCGCGGCCCGAAAGTCCGCGTCGCCGAGCACCTTCGTGTAGTTGTCGAGGCCGACGAAGACCGAGTTGTCCTGGGTGATGACGTTGTCTTTGAACGAATAGCTCACCACCATCCCGATGGGGATGATCATCAGAACGGCGATCAATATGATCGTCGGCGAGAGAAAGCCGAACGGGGCGGCGCTCTTCGCGAAGAAACGCCGCGCCCTGCCCCGATGGGCCGCGGGGGTCTGCGATGCCACCGCCGCGGCCGGCGGGGCCGCGCGATCCAGGTTCGCAGTGTCCATCGATGTCTCCTTGTTTCGGGGCCGCGCCGCAGCGCCGGCGCGGCCCCGATCGGTGGCCGGGCGTCAGAGCACCGATGCCCAGGACTCTTGCGACTTCTTGAGCGTGTCGTCGACACTCTGCTTGCCGGTGAGCGTGAGCTGGAGCTGCTCATCGAAGCTGCGCATGAGGTCCTCAGACTTGGGCAGACCCACGAACTCGTTGGCCGGGTAGCCCGCCTGGTAGATGTCGAAGGCCGTCTTGAAGAGCGGGTCGCTCTTGCTGAAGTCCGGCTCGGCGGTCTTGTTGCCCGGGAAGCCGTTCGCCAGCGTGCTCAGCTCCGCGTTCGTCTGCTTGCTCATCAGAAACTCGACGAGCTTGAACGCCTCGGCCTTGTGCTTCGAGGAGTCGGCGACGCCGATACCCCACGACGCGTACGGGATGCCACGCTTGCCGGTGTAGCCGTCCTCGGCCGGGAGCGGCGTCACGGTGAACTTCAGGTCCGGGTTGTTCTTCTTGATCAGCGTGATGTGCGCCAAGGAGTCGATCACCATGCCGACCTGGCCGGTGGTGAACTTCTCGACCTTGTCCTGCTCCTTCATCGTGAGCGAACCGGGCGCGATGACGCCGGCGTCGTTCAGGCTCTTGACGTACTCCACGGCGCTCTTGACGGGCTGGCCGGTCAGGTCGGGCTTTCCGTCCTTGGTGAGCATGCTGCCGCCGGACGCCCACACCCACGACATCACGTCGTTCTGGATGCCGTTGGGCACGGCGGTGTCGAGCGGAAGCGCCCACCCCGTGACGTTGCCCCCGAGCGCGGTGACCTTCTTGGCCGCGTCCAGAAACTCGGTACGGGTGTTCGGCGGCGTGGTGACCCCGGCCTTGGTGAGCAGGTCGTTGTTGACGAACAGGGGATACACGAAGTTGACCACGGGGATCATGTAGGTCTTCCCCTGGAGCTGGATCTGGCTCGCGAGCTGGCTCGAGTCGTACTTCGCATCGGTCATGAGCTCGCTCAGGTCAGCGATCGCCCCCTGCTTGGCGAAATCACTCACCCACGCGCCGTCGAGGCCCACGACGTCCGGCAGCGTCTTCGACGCCGCTCCGGAGACCAACTGCTGCTTGGTGGACGCGTACGGCCCGCTCAACAGCTTGACCTTGATATTCGGGTTTTGCGCCGTGAAGTCCGACATGAGCTTGTCGAACGATCCCGCCGGAAGCTCCGGCGCCCACCACTGAGCAAACTCCAGCGTGACGGTGCCGTCCCCGCTCGATCCCTCATCGGAACCGCCGCACCCCACCGCGGTGGTACCGACCATCGCCGCCACCGCCATCACCCCGAGTAGCTGCCGCAGCCGGCCGCGCACCCGGGTGCCGCCTCCGATCATCGCGAACTCCTTCGATGTATAAGTGTTACCGCTCTTTGCAGGTTTGCGCCACGTTAACAGCACGTTACACCCCTTACAAGACCTACTACTGCAACATCTCGCTTGAGAATGCAGAGTCTTGCAGAGCAAATCGGGAATCAGGGTCGAATGTGGCAGCATCGCGGCGCCGCTCGCTTGAAGCATGGCGCTACGCGGCACGAAACAGGCGGATGGATGCTGTAGCCTGCCGTTCTAAGCTTCCTTTGAGCCCTCGCCGCGCATGATGGTGGGCGCGACTACCGCAAAGATGGGAGGATCGGTGGCTCTCGACAAAGAAGACCGGCAGCGTCGCCTACCCGCGGGGCGCAAGGCCCAGTTGGCGGCCTTCGTCGCAGAGACCGGCGAGGTCACGGTCACCGCGCTCGCGGAGCGCTTCGGCGTCTCCATCGACACCATCCGGCGGGATCTCGACCAACTGAGCGCCGACGGCGTCCTGGTCCGCACCTACGGCGGAGCGGTCAGCCAGTCCACCTTCTCCCGGGTCGACCGGGCCGTGGATGTGCGGCTCAACCTGGAAAAGCAAGAGAAGGAGAAGATCGCGGTACTTGCCGCGTCCCTTGTGGAAAATGGCTCGGTCATCATGATCAACGGCGGGACCACCACCCTCGCCGTCGCCAAGTGCCTGCGCAACCACCGCGACCTCACCGTCGCGACAAACAGTCTGCTGGTGCCCCCGGCGCTCTCACCCGCGGCCATCCGCGACGTGTACCTCTTCGGCGGCGCGGTCCGCACCCTCACGCTCGCCACCACCGGCCCCGTCAGCTTCCGGGCCGCCGGCGGCGCCGAGCTCGACATCAGCTGCGATCTCGCGCTGATCGGGGTCGGCGCCGTGTCAGCGGTCGCCGGATACACGACGAGCAACCTCGCCGAGGCGGCGATGATGCAGGAGATGATCTCCCGGGCGGCGCGCGTGGCGATCCTGGCCGACTCGTCCAAGTTCGGTCGCCGGCTCTTCGCCCAGGTGTCCGAGCTCGGGGGTGCCGACTACCTCATCACCGACGCCACCCCGCCACGTGATCTCGTGGACGCTCTCCGGGAGCACGAGGTGGAGCTGGTGACCCCGAAGACGCATGAGAGCGGCGCCCAGCTGACCGGGTGATACGCGGGTACGGCACACGAATCCGCCCCTGGTATCACGACCGGCGCGAAGTCACGGACCTACCCTCCGCGACATGACAGATCGACGAATCCTCGCCGCGAGACGCGGCACCCACTACGCGCTCACGTCCGGACTCGCCGGCCTGCGGACGTTGCTGATCGGTGCGGATACCGTGCGACCGCCCACCAAACCCAGGCGCCGCATGACCGCGTGGCTTCTCGCCTCGGCAGGGGCGGCGTACCTGGCGTACGGCGCGGTGACCTACCTGGACGCGAAATCCGCCCTGCCGATGTGGATATGCGCGTTCGCCGGTCCCGTGCTGGCGGCACCCCTGCTGCTCGTGGTAGCCCGCCCGCTGCTGGCCTGGCGGGTCGCCTGGGTCGCCGCGGTGGTCAGCGGGATCGCGGTACAGACCCACCACCGCACGCCGTTCTCCTGGCATCCCGCCATCTTCGTGGCGCTGGTCGTCGTCCTGTTCGTGCTGGTGTTGCGGCAGCCCGCGGCGGTCAGCGTGTGGGCGTGGGCCAGCATGGTCCTGCTCATCGGGGTGTCCTTCTACCCCGCGGACCGGATCCCGCTGAGCGTGATCGTCTCGATTCCGGTGGGGATCGCCTACCTGATCCGCCACCGGCGGACACACACCGCCACGGTGATGTCCGCCGGGGTCTAGCCGGGGCGTCAGCCGCTCACCAGGGCACGACCCCGGCGTCCTCGAAGAACCCACCGGTCGGGCCGCCGTCGGGCAGGGTCGAGAGCCGGATCGCGATGGCCGCGCCCTGTTCTGGGGTACGCACGCCGCGGAAACCGTTGAGGTCGGTCGCGACGTACCCGGGGCAGGCGGCGTTGATCAGGATGTTCGTGCCGCGCAGCTCCCTGGCGTACTGGACGGTGACGGCGTTGAGCATCGCCTTCGACGGCGTGTACGCGACCGAGATCGGGCCCGTCACCTGCTCGCCGCCCGGACCGCTCTGCCGGGTGAGGGAGCCGACGCTGCTGGACATGTTGACGATCCGCGGCGATGCCGAGCGGCGCAGCAGCGGCAGCATCGCGTTGGTGACGCGGATGACGCCGACCACGTTGGTCTCCACGGCCGTCCGCACGGTCGTGAGGTCGGCCGTCGTAGGCGTCTGCGGCATGCCGCCGGTCACGCCGGCGTTGTTGACGAGCACATCGAGGCGGCCGGCGCGCTCCTCGACCAGCCCCGCCGCCGCGGTCACGCTCGCGTCGTCGGTGACGTCGAGTGGCACGCCGAAGGCGTCGACGCCGGCCGCGCGCAGCTTCTCCACGGCGGCCTCCCTGCGCTCCTCGTCCCGGGCCCCGACGCCGACGCTCCAGCCGAGAGCGCCCAGGCCGGCCGCGATCTCATACCCGATCCCCTTGTTCGCGCCGGTGACCAGCGCGATCGTTCGTTCGCTCATGCATCGAATCCTGTCCGCGCCGGACTGGGCCACCAACACCGGTTGGGTGGGCAGCGATACCTCACGGGTATCGATCCGGCGGTACCGTGGCGGCATGGAGACGCGGGAGCTGCGATACTTCGTCGCCGTCGCCGAGGAGCTGCATTTCGGGCGGGCCGCGCGGCGGCTCGGGATCGCGCAGCCGCCGCTGTCGCGGGCGATCCGGCAGCTCGAACGCCGGCTCGGGGTGGTCTTGCTCGAGCGGACCAGCCGCACCGTCACGCTGACCGAGGCCGGGTCGGTGCTGCTGGTCGAGGGACGGGCGGCTCTTGACGCGGTCGATGCCGCCGGCCGCCGCACCCGCCGTGCCGCCCTCGCCGCGACCGGGGCTCCCGGCCTGGTCCTCGCCTCGAAGGCCGGCGCGTCCAGCGAGCTGCTGTCGAAGCTGCTCGATGCCTACGCCGCCGAGCCCGGCGCGGTCGCCGTCGACGTGCACCTGTGCGGGATCGCTGAGCAGGAGCGGCTGCTGCGCGACGGGCGGGCAGACGTGGCGCTGCTACACCTGCCGTTCGACTCGACGGTCGGGTTCGACACCGAGGAGCTGCTCACGGAGGGGCAGGTCGCGGTCCTGCCGGCCGGGCACCACCTCACCGCCCGGACCAGCCTGCGCTTGTCCGACGTCACCGCGCTGCCCGACCTGCCGATGCCACGGTGGCCCCGCCGCGACGGCACCTACCCGGACGGCCCTGGTCCACAGGCCCGGGATACCACGCAGCTGTTCGAGCTGATCGCGCTCGGCCGGGCCACGGCGATCCTGCCGGAGTCGTCCCGCGCCAATCTGCGCGACGGCCTCGCCACCGTGCCGGTGCTGGACGCGCCGGCCGTGACGACCGTGATCGCGTGGCCCCCGCACAGCCGCTCCCGGGCCCTCGCCGGGCTGGTGCGGGCCGCGACCCGGCTCTAGGACCCGGGCCTCAGTGGTTCGATCCGAAGTACCAGCCGAAGTTGGCCCAGTCGTAGAACTTCCAGCTGCACTGCGAGGTGACCGGCCCGTGGAGCTGGCGGGCGATGTCGCATTCTTCGAGCGAACCGTAGGCGCCGTACTCCAACCACGCCGCCGGGGCTGCTGTCTGCGAACTCGGGCGACCGCCGGCGCTGACCGGTCCGGCGGCGGCGAGGCCGCTCGCGGTGAGGATGCCGGCGAGTACGGCGCCGATGGCGAGCCTGCGGAATCGGGTCATGACGGCCAGTCCAGCACAGACACCTTTCAGAGCCCTGGCCAGAGCCCTTTCACCGCGAGCTCGAGCGGTCTGTCAACCTTGACGAGGTCGACAAGGCGCGCCAGGACCACCACGCGAAGCTCGGAGGAGAGCGATGACGATCCCGCGGTTTCACCTCGCCATGCCGGTCGACGACCTGGCCGCCGCCCGCCACTTCTACGGCGAGGTGCTCGGCCTGGAGCAGGGGCGCAGCGCGGACACGTGGGTGGATTGGAATCTGCACGGCCACCAGTTCGTCACCCACCTGGCGCCGGCCCGCGCGCAGCGGATACACAACCCGGTCGACGGGCACGACGTGCCGGTGCCGCACTTCGGCCTGCTCCTGACCGTCCCGGAGTTTCACAAGCTCAGCGAGCGGCTGCGGGCCGCCGGCATCGCGTTCGTCATCGAGCCGTACGTGCGCTTCGAGGGGCAGCCCGGCGAGCAGTGGACGATGTTCCTGCTCGACCCGGCGGGCAACGCGCTGGAGTTCAAGGCGTTCGCCGACGACGCACAGGTCTTCGCGGTCTGAACGTGTGTCAGGCCGCGCCCTCGCGATGTTGGCGATGTGGCTCTCGACGGTCTTGAGGCTCACCACGAGCCGCTCGGCGATGGCCGCGTTCGACCGGCCCTCGGCCATCAGGGCGAGCACGTCCCGCTCCCGCGCGGTGAGGGAGAGCACGGGGTTGCGGCGGGAGTGGCGGCGCGTCAGGTGGCGGACGACCTCCGGGTCCAGGACCGTGCCGCCAGCCGCGATGGTGTGCAGCCGCGGTCGCCGCCGTGCTGCTCGCCGTCGTCGTCAACCACCTGCGGCGCATCCCCGCCGCGTCGGGCGCGCCGGCGTGGCTGGGCCTGGCCCGCGCGATGGGGGCCGCCTTCACCGCCACGCTGCTCGTCTCCGCCGCGCTGCGCGGGGTGATCGCCCATCTGGTCGACCGGATGGACCAGCCCTTGCCGGCGCTCGACGTGCTGCGCTACTCGACCGCGCTCAACTACACGCTGCTCGACCTCCCGGTCATGACGACCCTCGCGCTGACCATCGCCGCGATCTCGGTCGTCGCCCTCCGCACCGCGGCACTGCCACGCTGGATCGGGTACATCGGACCGGGCGCCGCGCTCGTGATCGCGCTCGCGGTCGTCGCCCAGATCGGCGCGTACTCGATCCCCGCCGCGCTGCTGTGGGCGGTCTGCCTGAGCGTCGCGCTCTGGCGGCGGCCCGCCTGACCCGCTTTCAGCCGACTGCCGCCGCCTCGCGCAAACCCTTGGCGGCGAGCCGGTCGGCGCGTTCGTTTTCCGTGTGCCCGGCGTGGCCCTTGACCCAGAGCCACTCGACCTGGTGCGGGCTGGCGGCGGCGTCCAGGCGCTGCCACAGGTCGGCGTTCTTGACCGGTTGCTTGTCGGTCGTCAGCCAGCCGTTGCTCTTCCAGCGCGGTATCCATTTGGTGATGCCGTTGCGCACATAGGTGCTGTCGGTGTGGATCCGCACCACCGCCGGCCGGGTGAGGCTCTCCAACGCCTGGATCGGAGCCATCAGCTCCATCCGGTTGTTGGTGGTCTCACCCAGCTCGCCGCCACAGATCTCCTTCTCGTGGGCGCCGTAACGCAGCAACGCTCCCCAGCCGCCCGGGCCAGGATTTCCACTGCACGCGCCATCGGTGTAGATGTCCACGACGTTCACACCGGCACGGTACAGGCGTCAGGCGCCGATGAGGTCGAACTGCTCCCATGTGCCGATCGTGGTCGCCCCGGCGATGAGCGCCGCGGCGCCCGCGTTGCCGGCTTGGACGTAGCGGTTGTTGGCCAGCGCGCGCAGGCTCGCCGAACCGTTCGCGTCGCGGATGAGCTGGAACGTCTCCCACTGGCCCACCGCCGTGCGGTTGGCGATGAGCGGGGCGGCACCGGCGTTGTCGGCGCAGACGTACAAGCCGTTGACCCGCGCGCGTAGGGCCACGTTTCCACCCGAGAGGGTGACGAGGTCGAACTGCTCCCACGGGCCGACCGAGGTGCGGTTGGCGATCAGTGGCTGCGCGCCGGCTCCGTCCGCGCAGACGTACCGCGAGTTGACCCTGGCGCGCAGGCTGACCACGCCGGTCGGCGGCTGCGGGTCGCCACCACCGACCACGGGCTGGGTCGGGCGGGTGGGGGTGAGCGCGAGCTGGCCCTTCAGCATCCGGCCGCCGTCGGCCGTCAGCCGCAGGTAGTAGTCGGACGAGCAGGCGGTGCCGTCTTCGTCGAGCGCGCGGCGGCCGAAGTTGGTCGGCTGCATGGCGGCGTTCTCGGCGGTCTTGGCGATCTGGTTGCCCTCGTTGTACTCGTCGAACATCGAGATGTAGATGCCCTGGCACCCGACGCGAACCATGTTGTAGAAGTGCCGCCACATGAAGTCGCCGTGGCGGCGGTGGCCGGACGAGAGGTCGCCGGGCATCACGCAGGGCTGGTAGTCGATGCCGAGGCGGTTGCACTCGGCCTGGTCGCCGACGTTGGCGTTGTTGTAGTACGAGTCGAGGTCCGCCGAGCTGGCCGCGCGGCCGACCATCCAGGGCGAGATCATGTTGAACGCGCGGTAGACGTCACCGAAGCCAGGACGCGAGTCGCTCACGCCGGTGCGCCACCAGGTGGGCACGCCGCCGATGACGTAGCAGCCCTGGCCCTTGAACCAGTTGATGACCTCGAGGCAGGCGGCCGGGGCGAAGGGGCGGCCCGGGTCGTTGAAGCCGAAGCCCCAGACGCACACGACCGGCTTTCCGTTCTGGACCGCGTAGGCGGGTGACGACGTGTACGCCCGCATCTTCGTCGTCCAGTCCGTCTTGATCTGGGCCTGCATGTCGGTCCAGTTCGTGACGTCGTACATGATGTAGAACTTGCGGCCGAAGGCCTCCGCCGCCGTGCGCACCTTGGCCGCCATGGCGTCGCGGATCGCGCCCTCCCCGCCGAACGGGTTGAACCGCTGCAGCGCCGCCGTGTCGCACCCGTACTGCTGCATCCACCGGAAGTGGGTGTCCACGGTCTGCTGGTCGTAGTGGGAGAACAGGCGGGCCGGCTGGCCGTTGCCGAGGTTGGCGTACGCGGTCTGGTAGCTCGCCGTGTACTCGCGCATGTCCGGCCAGGAGATGATCGCGGTGTTGCTGGGCGAGGGCGCCTGCCCCCAGTTTTGGCTCCAGTGCCACCAGCCGTTGATCGGTGAACCGTCACCAGCGGCGGCGAACCAGCCCTGGTAGCCAACGGTGATCTTGCCGACCACATCACCGGGTGGGCTGGCCGCCGCCGCGGCGGTGGTGGAGGTGGCCGCGGTGGCGCCCGCGGCGGCGAGCGCGGAGCCGGCGACGGCGGAGGTCAGGACGCTGCGGCGCGAGATACCCATCGACGGCTCCTCATTCGCGACATAGTTAAACCAATGAATTTAACGATGCCGAAACTAAGCCGACACAGGGTCGCCTGTCAAGGCAGAGACCGGACGTCTTGACGTTAAGCGTGAGCGGGCACGACCGGCTGACCGGCCATGGCACTCACATACATCCGATGTCTAGACCTCATATCGCAGCAGGACGTTGTCCGACCCCTCGCGGCGGCGGGTGTCGAGCAACCGCAGCCGCGGCACCGGGCCCGCGCCGAACGCGGGCGTGCCGCCACCGAGCACCGTCGCGCCGACCATCAAGTGCAGCTCGTCGACGAGGCCGGCGGCCAGCAGGTCGTTCCACAGTGTCCGGCTGCCGAACATCAGGATGTCCTTGCCCGGCTGGCGCTTGAGCTCCGCCACCGCCGCGTGCGCGTCGGCCCGCCGCACGATGGTCGTCGTCTCCGCCCACGGTGCGGTGTCCTCCTTGGACAGTGAGTCCGAGACGACGACCTTCCGCATCTCGTTGTCGCGCTGCCCGATCTCGCGGTGCAGGTCGGCCACGGAGGGGTCGGCGGCGACCGCGGGCGACACCGAGGGGTCCTCGGCCACCGCCGGCCAATAGCTCTTGAACCCCAGGTAGGTGCTCGCGCCGAGCAGCAGCGTGTCGGCCGCCCGCTGGCGCTCCAGGTTGTGCTCGTCGAAGAAGCCGTCCATCGGCAGCGCCATCACGTTGCCTCCCGGGCCCTCGAAGTACCCGTCCAGCGACACGATGTTGGCGACGATGAGCTTGCGCATGATGCTCTCCTCAGGTGTTGTGATTGGGGCGAACACCAGTTGAGAGACAGGGGCACGGCCGGATTCATCGCTCGGCCGAAGAAAACTTCTGGGGGGCACAAGATGATCATCCCGGCGCGCTTCAACGGGCCACCCGCCTCGGGCAACGGCGGCTACAGCGCGGGCGTGTTCGCCGGCGACAGCACCCGCGAGGTGACCCTTCGCATGCCCCCGCCGCTCGACACCCAGCTCACCCCCGCCGACGGGAAGATCCAGACACCCGACGGCGCCATCGTGGCCGAGCTCGGCGCGCCCGTCGCCATCACCGTCGCGGTCCCCCCGATCGGGTACGCCGACGCGGCCGACGCCGCGACCCGCTACTCCGGTTTCGCCGAACACCCGTTCCCCACCTGCTACGTCTGCGGCCCTGAGCGCACCGACGGCCTGCGCATCTTCCCGGGCACCCTGGAGGACGGCACGACCGCCGCCCCCTGGACCGTCCCGGAGGACGTCTCCCAGCCGGTGGTCTGGGCCGCCCTCGACTGCCCCGGCGGCTGGGCCGTCATCCAGGCCGGCCGCCCGTACGTGCTGGGCCGCATCGCGGTGCGCGTGGCCCGCGTGCCCGAGCCGGGCGAGCGGTGCGTGGTGCGCGGCGCGCTCGCCGAGACCGAGGGCCGGAAGGCGTCGGTGCACACGACGCTGTACGGCCAGGACGGCGAGGAGGTGGCACGAGCCCGCGCCACCTGGATCGCCATCGCCCGCTGAGACCGCCGGCGTAGTCGGGCCCCGGGCGGTGTTCGGCGCACCGCCCGGGGCTACCGGCTGAGGGTCAGCAGGTCAGGTTGCCACCGGGGGTGGTGCCGAGGATCTGGACGAACCGCTGGTAGTTGTTGACGCGGCTCTGCACCTGGGCCGGGTTGCGGCCGTTGCACTCGAGCGAACCGTTGATGCTCCGGATGGTCTCGCCGAAGCCGGCGCCGTTGACCATCGCGTTGTGCGGGGTCATCGTGCCGGGGCCGCTCTGGGTGTTCCAGTACCAGAGGCCGGTGCGCCAGGCGACCGAGGCGTCGTTCTGCACCAGCCACGGGTTGGTCAGCAAGGGCAGGCCCAGTGCGTCGCCGGCGGCCTTGTAGTTGAAGTTCCAGCTCAGCTGGATCGGGCCGCGGCCGTAGTACGCGGCCTGGCCGGCCGGGCAGCCGTACGACTGGCTGGCGTCGCAGTAGTGCGGGTAGTTGGCGGTGTTCTGCTCGACGACGTGCACCAGGCCACCGGTCTCGTGGCTGACGTTCGCGAGGAAGGCGGCCGCCTCCTGCCGGCGTACCGCGTCGCTGCCGGTGCGGGCGAAGCCGGGGTACGCGCTCAGCGCGGCGACCAGGCCCGAGTAGGTGTAGAACGAGTTCCGGCTCGGGAACATCTGGTTGAACTGCGACTCGCTCACCACGAAGCCGTTGCCCGACGGCGGCGGGGTGGTCACCGGCGGCTGGCCGCTACAGCCGTACGGGTCCCAGTACCAGGTGCTGATCGTCGGGTCGTAGCCCGGGTTGTCGTGCTCGGCGATGTAGTACTGGCCGTTGGTGTACCGGACGATCGAGCCGGTCGTGTACCACTGGCCGGCGGCCCAGTTGGGGTAGTTGCAGGCGCCCGGGTTGGGCGGGGTGGTGCCGCCGCCGCAGGTGCCCTGGTCGGCCCAGACGCCCGTGCTTCCGGGGGGCGCCTCGCCCTGGGTCCACCACTTGGCGAGCCAGTTGTGGCCGTTGTGCGAGGCCGTCATCCCTCCGGTGTAGACGGACGACGCCTGCCACGGCGCCGCGCAGGCGGCCGCGGACGCGCTGGTAATGGGGACGATCGCCGCCAGCGCACCCCCGATTGCCAATGCCGCGATCGTCGCGATCGTGCGCACCTTCAACACGCGGGTCACCTCCTCGATGGGGTTGTCGATGACGTTCATCGATGAGGTGAGAGCGTAACACGATAAATAAACTTTCCTAACAGTTAGCTGGGATGATCGCGGCGAGGGCGGCGGGGACGGCGCCGGAGGCCGGGCACTCCACTTGCGGCACCACTCCGCCGCCCTCCCAGCTCGCCCCGGTGCGCGCGTCGGTCACGTACCCGATGGGCACCTGACCCACGACGGTGGGCGCGAGTCGGATCTCGGTGATGTGGTCGGCGGCGCCGGGCGTCCGCTCCCCCACGACCGTGACCCGCCCGCGAGCCCGCAGGTGGTAGGCGAGCGCCTCGCCCGAGGAGAAGGTGCGGCCGCTGACCAGCACCGCCACCGGCGTCTCGGCCGGCACCGCGGTGCCCTCAGGCAGGTCGGGCGTCCACCACTGGCGGGTGTGGTCGCGATACCTGACGTCGGACAGGTGCGTCGCGCGGTCGCCGAGCAGCCGGCCGGCGATGTACGCGACCGTCTCGGGGTAGCCACCGCCGTTGGCGCGGAGGTCGAGCAGGATGCCGGTGGCGCCGCCGGCCAGGGCGAACGCGCCGTCGAGGTACGGCTGGGCGAAGCGGAGCGCGTCGAAGCCGTCGACGCGGATGAGGCAGGCACCGCCGTCCACTCTGGACACCTCGCGCACCTGGGCGGCCGCCGGCCCGATCGCCGCCGGATCGGGCTCGGGCCAGCTGGGAGCCACCTCGTCCGGCGGGTCGGTGCCGGACGGGTCGAAGTGGAGCAGTAGGTGCCGGGCGTGCGGCCAGGCGACCCGCTCGATCTCGGCGCAGGCGGCGGCGGTGATCGGGTCGGTGCGCGCCGCGAACTCCCGCTCCAGCGCGGCCGCCAGCCGCTCGTAGCGCTCGTGCGGCGGCGGGAGCGTGCGTAGCCAGCCGGTAAGGCGAGCGGTCAGGTCGGAGATCATGCGGCTAACGGTAGGTCCAGGTTTCCGGAACTTGCGCGCCCGAAAATGACGCTTTGAGCGAACGCCAGGAAGGTCATCGGCAGCTATAGTGGCCTGACTTTCGGAAAAGTTGCGATAGCTTGTGAGGGCACCCATGCGCCATCGCCGAGCCTCCGTCATCCTCGCCTACGCCGCGTTCGTGCTCGTCGGGATCAGTGCCGGCATCAATGGCGTGCTGCTGGTCGCGCAGATGGACGACTACGGCGTCTCGCGAGCCACGATCGGCCTCACGTTCTTCACCGGGTCGGCCGGCTTCGTGCTGGCCGGGGCCACCGCCGGCTGGCTCATCCACCGGGCCGGCACGCGCCTCGCCCTCGCCGTCGGTGGCGGCGCGTTCGTGCTGGCCGCCCTCTACACCGCCACCCACCCGCCGTTCGTCGCCTTCGTGGTGCTCCAGATCGCCACCGGATACGCGATGGGCACGCTGGAGTCGGTGCTCAACGCGTACCTGGCCGGGCTGCCGAACGCGACGACGCTGCTCAACCGGCTCCACGGGTTCTTCGGCGTGGGCGCGCTGATCGGCCCGCCGCTGGCCAACTGGATCACCGACTTCAGCACCTGGCCCTCGGTGTGGCTCGTGCTCGCGCTGGTAGCGGCCCCGATCACGCTGGGCTTCCTCGCCACGTACCCGAAGACCGACCCGCCCCCGTCGCAGGCCGAGCCCGCCGCGAAGAAGCGGCTCCTCCTACAAGGAGGTGTCCTGCTCGGCGCGATCCTCCTGGCCGTCTACGTCGGGCTCGAGATCGGTGTCGGCAACTGGGGCTTCAGCTACCTGGTCGAGGCGCGCGACCAGGGTGACCTGCTCGCCGGGTACGTGGTCAGCGGCTACTGGCTCGGGCTGACCGCCGGCCGGTTCCTGCTCAGCCCGCTCGTGACCCGCCTCGGGCTGACCGCGGTCGGGCTGATGTACACCTGCCTGGCCGGCGTCATCGCCGCCACGCTGCTCGCCTGGGCGACACCCGTGGCCGGCCTCGTGCTGCTCGGCTTCTTCCTCGGGCCGATCTTCCCGACCGCGATGGCCGTGGTGCCGCTGCTCACCACGGCCCGCCTGGTGCCCTCCGCGATCGGTGTCATAAACGCGGGCTCGGTCGTCGGCGGCTCGGCTCTCCCCTGGCTGGCCGGCGCGATCGCGCAGGGCGCGGGGGTGTGGACGCTGCTGCCGTTCACGCTGGTCCTGGCCTTGGTCCAGCTCCTGGTGTGGTGGCCGATGGCCAGGCTGATCAAAAACAACCCCGCACCAATCCGCCAGCCAGTCGGGTCCGAATCGCTTTCGTGAGCACCGGGACCGTGATCGCCGGCCGTTACCGGCTGAGGGAGGCGATCGGAAGTGGCGGCATGGGCCAGGTCTGGCTGGCCGCCGACGACATGCTGGGCCGCGACGTGGCGGTCAAGGAAGTGACCACGCCCGACTCGGGGCAGTTCGCCACCGTGCGGCAGAGCCTGCGGGAGGCGCGCTCCGCCGCGTCGCTCAACCACCCCAATGTGGTGCAGATCCACGACGTCCTGCACACCGACCGGCCGTGGATCGTGATGGAGTACGTGCCGTCCCGCTCGCTCTACGACGTGATCGTCCGCGACGGTCCGCTCTCACCGCGCGAGGCGGCCCGGGTGGGGCTGGGCATGCTCGCCGGGCTGCGGGCGGCCCACCGCGCCGGGATCATCCACCGCGACGTCAAGCCGCAGAACGTGCTGGTCGGCCACGACGGCCGGGTGGTGCTCACCGACTTCGGCCTGGCCGTGCGCGAGCGGGAAGGTGCCGGGCGGGCGGAGGCGCTGATCGGGTCGCCGCAGTACATCGCGCCGGAACGGGTGCGCGATGGCGCTTCGACACCGGCCACCGACATGTGGTCGCTCGGGGCGACGCTGTACGCGGCTGTCGAGGGACGCGCTCCGTACCAGCGGGAATCGACGGCCGGGACGCTGGTCGCGCTGGCCAACCAGCCGCCGGACCCGATGCGCCGGGCCGGGCCGCTGGCGCCGATCCTGCTCCGCCTGCTCGACCGGGATCCGAGCAGGCGGGCGGACGCCGACGCGGTCGAGGGGTGGCTGCGGCCGATCGCGGAGGGCGTGCCACAGGCGGCGGAGCGCTCGCCGGACGAGGCCGCGCTGGCCCGCCTGACCCGCATCCAGCTCGCGGTGGCCAGCTTCGTGCTGGCCGCGACCGCCACCGTCGCGGTCATCCTGGCGACCGGCTGGTCATAACCTCGACCTGAGTACCCTATTGAGTCTTCTCTATCGCTTCACGCGCGCCATATCCTGCGGCTGCCGGTTACCCCGGCGTTCCCTCGGCCCTAGGAGGTCGCGTGAGACCCTCGTCGATCCTGCGTGTGATGGCGGCCGTGCCGCTCGTCGCCGTCGCGCTCGCTGTGCCGGCGGCGCCGGCCGCGGCGGCGGCCGCCACCCCGGACATATCCCTCACGAACGTCAAGGCGCACCTGCAGCAGTTTCAGTCGATCGCGACCGCGAACGGCGGCAACCGGCGCTCGACCACCGCGGGCTACACCGCCTCGGTCAACTACGTGGCCAACCGGCTCACCGCCGCCGGCTACACCGTCGTGCGGCAGAGCTGCACCTCCGGCTGCACCGCCGGCGCGGGTCCGAACGTGATCGCGGACTGGCCGGGCGGCGACACCAACAACGTGTACATGTTCGGCGCGCACCTCGACGGCGTGGCGGCCGGGCCGGGCATCAACGACAACGCCTCCGGTTCGTCGATGCTGCTGGAGCTCGCGCTCACGCTCGCGGCGACCAACCCGGGCCTCAGCGGGCACGTGCGGTTCGGCTTCTGGACCGACGAGGAGCAGGGGCTCAACGGGTCGGAGTTCTACGCCAACACGCTGCCGACCGCCGAGCGGGCGCGGATCCGGGGGTACTTCAACTTCGACATGGTCGCCTCCACCAACGGCGGCTACTTCATCAACCGCATCACGTCCGGCGTGGGGCAGGTGCTCAAGGCCTACTACGACTCGATCGGCGTGCAGACCGAGGAGAACACCGAGGGCGCGGGGCGCTCCGACGACGCCTCGTTCAACGCGATCGGCGTGCAGACCTCCGGCGTCGCGGCCGGCGCCTCGCGGGTGAAGTCCGCCGCGCAGGTGGCGAAGTGGGGCGGCACGCAGAGCGCGTTCGACCCGTGCTACCACCGCGCCTGCGACACCTACCCGAGCAACATCTCCGACACCGTGCTGGACCGGGCCGGGGACGCCGCCGCACATGCACTGTGGACACTCGCCACCGGCAGTCCGCCGGCCACGATCTGGTCGGACACCTTCGAGACCGCCACCGGCTGGACCACCAACGCCGCCGGCACCGACACCGCCACCACCGGGACGTGGGAGCGCGCCGACCCGGCCGCCACCACCTCCAGCGGCGCCAAGCAGCTCGGCACCACCGTCTCCGGCGTGAACGACCTGGTCACCGGCCCGCTCGCGGGCACCGACGCGGGTACGTACGACATCGACGGCGGCACCACGAGCGCCCGGTCGCCGGCGGTCACGCTGCCGTCCGGCACGCTCACGCTCTCGCTCTCCTGGTATCTGGCGCACGGCAGCAACTCCTCCAGCGCCGACTTCTTCCGGGTGTCCATCGTGCACAGTGGTGGCACGACGGCGCTCTTCACCCAGGCCGGCGCGGCCACCAACCGCAACGGCGCCTGGGCCACCGGAAGCTGGAACGTTTCCGCCTACCAAGGGCAACAGGTGCGCGTGCTCGTGGAGGCGGCGGACGCCTCCGGCGCGAGCCTTGTCGAGGCGGCGGTCGACGACGTGCGGATCACCTCGGGCTAGTTTGGATCCTCACGGTGGCAGGTTTCGTCGTCACGGACGGTCAGGCGATGGCGTAGCCGAGAGGGCCTTCCCTCCGGTGACCCTCGCAACCCAGGTCCGTGGAGACGAAGTGGTCGCCGTTCGAGAGGATGAGGCAGCGGTACAGCAGTACCGTCCCGGCCGCCGGCTGGGCGTAGATGTATCCGACCGGGCCGAGCGGAAACTGCCCTTCACAGTTGGTGGCGCGGGTGAGCATGTTGTGGCCACCGACCCGGCATTCGAAGAGCGGCACGGTGCCGGTCACCTGCTCGCGCCACAGCCGCCAGCTGCGTTCGGCGGTGAAGCCGGCCGGCAGCAGCCGCGACGAGGCCCAGTGCCCGCGCGAGGGGTTGTAGCCGCGCACCAGCCGGGTGTAGGGCAGCGCCTCGAAGCCGCAGGACAGCCTGGCTGGGCTCAGGTCGTTGCGGTTGGCCAGCGCCCAGGTCGTCCAGGCGGGTTTGGCCGTGCCGTCGGGGTTGCGCAGGCCGAGCGCGAGCCCGCCGGCCACCTCGTCGGGGTGGTCGCGCATGCGGTGGTAGACGTAGTTGGTGATGCCGGGCGTGCCGAGCACGTTGCGAAACGAGTCGCAGACCGCGGTGGCCTGCCGCTGCGCGGTGGAGGGTGCCGCTGAGCTGAGGCCGCTCTCGGTGAGCTGGATGTCCCATGTGGACGGACGGTCCGGGAAGGTGGCGCGCAGCCAGCCGGCGAGCACCCCGATGTTGCCGTAGGTGACGTACGGGAAGTCGTCCGGGCTGGACGCGGGGTCGCGCAGGTTCTTCGGGTACGGATGGAAGGCCACCCGCCAGGCGCGGTCACCGACCCGGGCGGCCAGGCCACTCAGCACGGTCTGGCCGGCCAGGGTGGCATCGCTCGCGGCTGGGCGCTGCAGTGCGGTGCCAAACTGGTGGTCCAGCGAGATGAGCACCTTGGCGGTGGGCTGCTCGGCCACCACCCGGTCGTACGCGGCGACGTAGTTGCCGGCGATCTCGCCGAGCCAGGCCTCGACGGAGCACGGTGTGCCCTGGCCACAGCCGATGTCAAACCAGGCGTTCGAGTTGACCTCGTTCATCACCACGAAGTCGGCGATCCGGCCGTGGCCGCGCAGTCCGTCGTACCGGTGGGCGAGCATGCCCGCGAAACGGCCGTAGTCGGCCGGGTCGGTCGGCGTGCAGAAGACCTCGAATCCCGGCGCGACCGGCGAGCAGGCCTTGCCCTGCCGGGCCCAGGCGGGCACGCCGTAGACGACCGACGTGACCGCCAGGCCGCGTGCCGTCCAGTCCGCGATGTCGGCGTCGACCTGGGCCGGCACCGTGAAGCAGTAACCGTCGTAGGTCTCCTCGCCCGCCGCGCAGGGCGCCGCCTTGCGGGTCGGCTGCCACTGCGCCCAGACCAGGTTCATCGCCACGCCACCGGTGTTGTTGCCGGCGATCTCCGCCTTGTCCGGCCAGAAGTCCGGCTGGAGCGCCTTGATCCGGTAGGCGTCGCGCGCCGGGTAGGGCAGCGGCGGGTCCGCGGCCGCGGTGGCCGGCGCCGACCCGACGACCAAAGCGGACAGCACGGCGAGCGCCGCCGCGGCCAGCGCGTACGGGCGGCCGGTGGTCACAGCTTCACCCGCGGGTAGCCGTCCGCGCATGTACGCCTCCATTCACGCCGACCCGGGGGCCTCCCGGGTGCCGCCGATGATCCCGCGGAGCGGCTTCATACCCGCTTCAACCCAACTTCAACAACCAAGAGGTTGTACAACTCGGGGGTTGTGGATAGGGTCTGGGGTGTGGCTGTTCTGGAAGATGACCTGAGCCTGGTGTTTTCGGCGCTCGCTGATCCCACGCGCCGGGCGATCCTCGAGCATCTGGCTGGCGGGGACGCGACGGTGAGCCAGCTGGCCGAGCCGTTCGCGATGAGCCAGCAGGCGGTCTCCAAGCACCTCAAGGTGCTGGAGCGGGCCCGCCTCATCACGCGTTCGCGGACGGCTCAGTCGCGGCCGTGCGCGCTCGACACCGCCCACCTCGACACCGCGGCGGAGTGGATCGCACGTCACCGCCAGGTCTGGGCCGACCGCCACGACCGCTTGGACGCGCACCTGGCCGCCCTCCAGGGGCGTTCGTCATGAGTGGCACCGGCGAGCTGACCTACCGGCGGGTCCACCGCGCGCCGCCGGAGCTGCTCTTCGACTGCATGACCAAGCCGGAGCACCTGGCCCACTTCTGGGGGCCGACCGGCACCACCACGCCGGTCGAAAACATCACGGTCGACCTGCGACCCGGCGGCGCCTTCGAGACCACGATGGTCAACGACGCCGACGGCAGCACCTACACGATGCGGGCCGTCTACGTCGAGGTGCGCCGCCCCGACCTCCTGGTGTGGATCGAGCCCGAGGTCGAGGGCGGCATGCGGACCAGCGTCACGTTTACCGACCTGGGCGACGGGCGCACCGAGGTGACGACCCACCAGACCAACGTGCCCGAGGCGTACATGAGCGCTCAGGCCCGGGCCGGCTTCCAGACCAGCCTCGACCGCTTCGACGCCTACCTGGCCCGACTCACGTCATAGGGAGTTCCACCATGTCCACAGTGACCTCCGCCGACGGCACCGCGATCGCGTACGAGCAGAGCGGCAGCGGACCCGCCCTCATCCTTGTCGACGGCGGGATGTGCTACCGCGCGGCCGGCCCGATGCGCCCGCTCGCCGCACTGCTGAGCGACGCCTTCACGGTGTACGCCTACGATCGCCGCGGCCGCGGGGAGAGCACCGACACGCTTCCCTACGCCGTGGCGCGCGAGGTCGAGGATGTTCGCGCGCTCATCGCCCAGGCCGGCGGCGAGGCGTACCTCTACGGCATCTCCTCCGGCGCCGCGCTGGCCATGACCACCGCGGCCACCGGGCCAGGCGTAGCGAAGCTGGCGATGTACGAGCCGCCGTACGTTGGCGAGCTCGACGGCGGCACGAGCGCCAAGGAGTACATCGCGCAACTCCACGAGCTGCTCGACGCCGGCCGCCGGGGCGACGCGGTGGCGCTCTTCATGTCCAAAGTGGGCATGCCGCCGGAGGCGATCGTGGGCTTCCGCGCCTCGCCCGCGTTCGCCGTGCTGGAGGCCATCGCCCCGACACTGGCCTACGACGCCGAGATCCTCACCGGCGAGCGCGTCCCGCGCGAGCTGGCCGCGACCGTCACCGCGCCGGCACTGGTGCTGGGCGGCGGCGCCAGCCCGGAGTTTCTGCAAGAGGCGGCGCGGGCCGCGGCGGAGGCGCTCCCGGCGGGCGAGTTTCGCATGCTCGACGGCCAGACACACGACGTGGCGCCAGACGCCCTCGCCCCGGTCCTCATCGACTTCTTCCGCACCTGAGCGTCGGGACCGCAGCGGGTTGGCCTTGAGAAGGTTCATTTCCAGAGAAAGATTTGAGCTACCGCGGTGTTCGTCGTGGTCCCGACCGCTGCTCCCGCGGCCTCACCCTGCTTCGTTGGTCGCGGTTACCCCCTTTGCCTCCGGCGGGAGCGCTCCGGACCATCGGGATGGCACCAGGCGGGGTGGGGTGTGCGCGCGGCTCGCGCCTGGGGCTTTGTTGCACTGAGTAGTGGGTGCTTCTGCGGATTTATCTACTCATTACACCCTCGTGGGCACGCAAGCTAAAAGGTCGTGGTACGGAACTGCCCTCATAGGGGCTGTTGCCATAGGGGCGGGTGCGTACCACGATCTACTGACGTAGCCGGGGTCATCCCTGGGCGATCGCGATGCCGGGTTACCCAGAGCGACTCCCGCGGCCACACCCACCCGCGATTCACGACCCACCACACCAACGCGCCATGGACTTGCGCGCACCAAACCCGGCGTGATCGTCGAGGGCGCGCCGCTTCCTCTTGACGATCTGTTCCAAGGGATACCGCCAGCGGAGGCGGATCCGCGCGTCAAGACGGCAGATCTTGGGACAGATCCGTAGCCAGGACAGCGGATCTGTACCAAGATTTGCTGCTATCACCCGACGAACCCAGCGCCGCACGGTTCCTCGCGACCGCCTGATCACGGGAGCGGAGCGGATGCGGCCCGCGGGCTCACCCGCCCGGGTTTGGGTTGTGCACCGCGCAGGGTGAGGCCGCGGGAGCAGCGGTCCGGACCACGGCGGACATCGCGGTAGCCCGAATATGCCCTTGAAAGATTGTCTAAAGGAAGGCGGCGCGACGATCAGCCTGGGCCCGCGCGGGTGATCGTGATGCGGAGTAGGACGCGCTTGTCGCGCTCCATCGCGGCGCGGTAGTCATCCCAGTCGGGGTGCTCGCCGGAGATGCGGCGGTAGTAGTCGACCAGCGGTGCCATCGCCTCCGGCAGGTGAACGATCTCCGCCGTGCCCTCGATGTAGGCCCACTCGCCGTAGAAGCCGTCGTTGAGGGCGCACAGGACGACGCGGGGGTCGCGGGCGATGTTGCGGGTCTTGACCAGGTGCTCGCGGGCGCTGATGACCACGTGCCCGGCCTCGTCGACGCCGGCGGTCACGGGCGTCATCTGGGCCCGCCCGTCCGCGTAGTAGGTGGTCAGGACCGCCCGATGG